>OFIS01000122.1_pt1 | contig 89304 bp, 79 predicted proteins | sample 1775071 | NCBI WGS metagenome assembly OFIS01 (sample SAMN08195774, study PRJEB24354) | sludge metagenome | isolation source: sludge from phenol fed wastewater aerobic bioreactor C | place: India: Nagpur | collected 2016-09-17 | reverse complement strand
GGCCATTTCTCTTGGTTACTTCTCTTTGGGCCAGCAAAGAGAAGTGACTCGGGCGCCGGCAGGCGTCCGAAACCGCTTTGTCGCTTGCGTAAGCACCCGAGCGAAAGCCCGCCGCAGGCGAGCCAAGGTGCAGAATCGAAAGGTTGTCGCGAGCACCCGCCCCCTCACCTCAACCCTCTCCCCGGAGGAGAGAGGGAGCAGAGCGCGTCAGCGCTTGCCGTCGGGCAGGAACCGCACGATCACCCGCTGCCCGATGCGCAGCTGCTGCTCGGGCTGGTCGAAGGCGAGCACGCATTCCACGGTGCGCGCGTTGGCGCGGATCTGCGGGTCGTTTTCCAGCGTGGCCGGGCCGTAGACCTGGCCGATGCGCAGCACGTGGGCGCTCCAGTGGCCGTTTTCGGCGTCGTCGTTGGCGACCACGTCGGCGCGCATGCCGGGCTGCACCGCGGCGATGAAGCTTTCGTTGAGTTCGGCGCGCACGATGCGCGGCTTGTTCGGCAGCAGGGTGAACAGCGGGCCGGCGGTGGGCGAGACGCTGGCGCCGGGCTGGGCGGCCACGTGCACCACCACGGCGTCGAACGGGGCGTGCAGGCTGCGCTGGGCCAGTTCGTACTTCGCCTCGGCCAGCTTCTGCGCGGCCATGGCCAATGCGGCCTGGTCGGCGCCGCGTTCGGCGTCGAGCTGCTGGCTGGCTTCGCGGGCGTCGTCCGCGCTCTGGCCGTCGCCCGCGCCGGCGGCGGCGGCGGCGGCGAGGCGCTGCGCGCGCTGTTTGGCGGCGGCCTGCTTGATGTCGAGCAGCTTGAGCTGGGCCTGCGCCTGTTCGAGTTGCGCCTGGGCGGCATCCACCGCGAGCTGGGCGGGGCGGGTGTCCAGCGCGGCCAGCAGCTGGCCCTGTTTCACCGTTTCGCCTTCATGCACGGCGACGCTGGCGAGCGTGCCTTCGCGCGGCATCGCCAGCGCGAGCAGGCCGCCTTCGATGTCCACGCGGCCGCGCGCCACCGCGGCGTAGTGGTTGGCGGCGGCCGGCGCGGCGGGCGGTTCCGCATTCCTGGAGCAGCCGGCGAGCAGCAGCGTGGCGGCCAGTGCGCATCCGGCGGGCCGCAGCAGCGCCGCGAGGCGCGCGGGCGAGGACGGACGGGGAGCGGTCGGCGTCATGGCGTGGGTTCCTTGGGGGCGTCGGCGCCATGGCGCCGGTCGCTGAGAATGCGGCCATCTTCCATCGCCAGCACGCGGTCGGAGTGGGCGACCAGGCGCGGGTCGTGGCTCACGCACAGCACGGTGGTGCCGTGGGTGTGGGCGATGGTGTGCAGGATGTCGATGATGACCTGGCCGTTGGCGGCGTCCAGCGCGCTGGTGGGCTCGTCGGCGAACAGCAGCTCCGGCTCCTTGGCCAGCGCGCGGGCGATCGCCACGCGCTGTTTCTCGCCGCCGGAGAGTTCCGAGGGACGCAGCTTGATGCGGTGGGACAGGCCCACTTCCTCCAGCGAGCGGCGGGCGCGTTCGCGCGCTTCCTGCTTCGACAGGCCCATGTGGTTGAGCGGCAACTCCACCTGCTCCAGCGCGGTGAGCGCGGGGAACAGGTTGAAGCCCTGGAACACGAAGCCGGTGTGCTGCAGGCGGAAATGCTCCAGCGCGCGCAGGTCGAGCTGGCCCAGCTCGCTGCCCAGCGCGCGCACGCGGCCGCTGTCCACCTTCTGCAGGCCGCTGAGGATGGCGAGCAGTGTGCTCTTGCCGCAGCCGGAGGGGCCGGAGATCAGGGTGAGTTCGCCCGGGTCGATGCTCAGCGACAGGCCGTTGAGCACCGGGGTGCGCAGCTTGCCGGAGACGAAGGCCTTGCACACGTGGTCGGCTTCGATCACCGGTGCGCGCGGCGTTGCCAGGGGAGCGGTGGCGGATGGCATCGCGCGGCTACCTCAGCAGGGTCGCGGGATCGATGCGGCGCATGCTGCGCATCGCGGCCACGCCGGACACCGCGGCCTGGCCCATCACCAGCGCGATGCAGGCGAACGCGGCCAGCGGCCCGAGCACCACCGGCACGTCCTGGCTGCGCGCCAGCAGCAGCAGCAGCACGCCGAGCACGCTGGCGCCGAACAGGCCCAGCGCGCCGACCCAGAACGCCTGCTCCAGCACCACCTTGCGCAGCGCGCCCACGCCCACGCCCAGCGCGTTGAGCGTGGCGTACTCGCGCACCGAGCCCTGCACCGCGCCGACCAGGGTCTGGCTGGTGATCACCGCGCCGACCAGGAACACGATGCCGGCAAGAAACAGCACGCCGGCGCCGGCGCCGGTGTCGAACAGCCAATACAGCACGGAGATGTGCGCGAAGTCGGCGGCGCTCCAGGTGGTGTAGGGGCCGAACTCGCTGCTGCCGCGCAGGCGCGCCGCCACCGTCTCGGCCTGCTGCGGATCGCGCAGCTTGGCGACGAGGTAGGTGGGGCCGTTGTCGGCGGCGTCGTTGTCGAGCCGGCGCGCGGTGTCCAGCGAGGCGATCACGTTGATCCCGCCCAGCCCGCGCAGGCCGTGGCTGATGCCCACCACGCGCACGCGGTGGCCGTTGATGGTGGCGGTCTGGTCCAGCGCCACGCCCAGCTTGTCGAGGTCGGCGCGGTCCACGATCACCGCGTCCGGTTCGGCCAGCCGCTCGCGCAGCGCGGGCGGCAGCACCTTGGAGAACATCAGGCCGTCGGCGGCGGGATCGATGCCGGAGACGAACACCGACATGCCGCCGGTTTCGCCGGCGCCGCGCCAGTCGCCGTCCACCCACACGTAGGGCTCCACCCGCGTCACCGCGGGGTCCATCAGCACGCGCGACTCCACGTTGGCGTCGATCGAGCGGCCGGAGCCCACGCTCTGCGTGCCGGGGAAGCCGACCCACACGTCGGCGGAGGAGCCGGTGATGTAGACGCTGGTGGCGCCGAAGATGCCCAGCACCAGCGCCAGCTGCAGCAGCTGCAGCAGGCCGGCGAAGCCCACCGCGAGCATGGCGGGCAGGAAGCGCCGCCATTCGTAGACCAGGGTCTTGCGCGCCAGGGCGACCATCAGGGCGACGCCTCGGCGGCTTTCTCGATATGCGTGTCCGGCGCCTCCTCCGGCGGCAGCGGCGCGCCGCCCAGCGCCTTGAACAGCGCCACGTAGGCGAGGCTGCGGCTGGCGCGCGCGTCGGCCAGTTCGAGCGCGGCCTGCTCGGCGGCGAGCCGGCCGTCGGCCAGCGCCAGCGGGCTGTCCAGCTTCAGCCGCACGCGGGTCGCCAGCGTGCCGTCGACGCGCTGCAACGCCTGCCAGGCGTCCTGGCTGTGCTGCTCGCGCTGCTGCTGCTGCTGCAGCGTGCCCAGCGCGGTTTCCACCTCGGCCACGCCCTGCAGCACGGCCTGCCGGTAGGCCAGCACGCTGGCCTTCAGCTCGTGCGACTTGGCGTGTTCGGCGGCGGCGCGCAGGCCCCAGTCGAACAGCGGCATGTCGAACAGCGGGCCTATCGAGACCAGCCCGTTGGAGACGGAATATTTCCGGTTGTTGTTGAGGTCGCCGGCCCAGATCATCGAACCGCCGAGGCCGAGCTTGGGAAAGCGGTCGGCATGGGCCAGGCCCAGCTCGCCGGCGGCGCGCAGCACGTCGGCTTCGGCGCGGGCGATCTCGGGGCGCGTGCGCAGCAGTTCGGCCGGCGTGCCGGGCAAGGCCCATGCGCCGAGCTGCGGTTGCGGGCCGGGCTGCAGCCAGGCCGGATCGGGATGATTCTGGCCCAGCAGCACGGCCAGCCGCTGCGCCGCGGCGTTGATCGCCGCGCGCGGCGCCGCCAGCGCGGCGTTGGCCTGCGCGGCCGCCGCCTGCGCCTGATCCACCGCGCCGGGCGGCGCCAGCTGCAGGCGCTGGCGCACCTTGAGCAGGTCGAGCTGGTGCTGGCGCAGTTCGCCGATCTGCTGCAGCAGCTGTTCCTGCCGCTGGGCGGCGCGCAATTCGATCCAGTTGCGCACCACCTCGGCCACCAGCGACACGCGCGCGGCCTGCAGCTCGGCCGCGCCGGCGTCCAGCGTGCCCTGCGCCTCGCGGCGGGTGCCTTGGGCGCGGCCGAACAGGCCGAGTTCCCAGGTGGCGTCGAAGCCGGACACCAGGTAGGAGGCGCTGGCGTCCGGGTCGATCGTCTGTTCGGTACGGGCGCTCAACGAGGGCAGGTAGCGCGCGCCGGCATGGCGCTGCAGGATGCGCGCGGCGCGCAGCCGCTCGGCCGCCTGCGCCACGTCGAGGTTGTGCGCCAGGGCCTGGTCGACCAGCGCATCCAGGGCGGTATCGCCGAACGCGCGCCACCAGCTGCGCAGGTTGGCCGGCGCGGCCGCCTGCGCCGCTTGCGCATGCTGCCATTGCGCGGGGATCGGCGGCTCCAGCTTCGGCATCGCCACCGAGCAGCCGGCGAGGGCGATGGCCGCGCCGAGCAGGGTCGCGCGCAGGCGGCGCAGCGGCACGCTGCTGGCCTCAGCCATGCCGGCCACCACGTGTTGCGGGGCCGGTGCGACGTCCGGAGTTGTCGATGGGGGTCAGGGCCACGGTCAGGTCAGGAAAATCTTTGGATGATGGAGGCGCGGATAAGGACCGTGCGAATCCGCACAAGGATACAGGCCGGGTGCGGGGGCTGTCAGCGCGGCGGCAGCGCCCCGCCGTCGCGGGCGCGCGGCGGCGGGAAGCGCACCTCCACGCACAGGCCGCGCTCCTCGCCGAGCCGGTAGCTCACCTCGGCGTGGTGGCGCTCGGCGATGCGCTGCACGATCGCCAGCCCCAGACCGCTGCCTTCCTCGTTGGTTCCCGGCGCGCGGAAGAAGCGCTCGCTGAGCCGCGGCAGCAGTTCGGGCGGCACGCCCGGGCCGTTGTCCTCGACCAGCAGGTTGGCGCCGCCGTCGGGCCGCGCCTGCAGGCTCACGGTGACGGTGCTGCCGCGGCCGGCGTAGCGGATGCTGTTGTCGATCAGGTTGTCCAGCAGGTCGTGCAAGCTGGCAGCATGACCGTCGATGCTTAGCGCCTGCTCAGGCCCCTGGTAGCCGAGGTCCACGCCGGCCGCCAGCGCCTCGTGCACGCGCTGCATCACCGCCTCGGGGATCAGCCGGGTGAGCTCCAGCGGCACGTGCTCCACCGTGTCGGTCGACGGCGCCTGCGCGCGGGTCAGCGCGAGCAGCTGCGCGGTGGTGCGCGCGGCGCGCTGGGTGAGCCGGCGGATGTGGGTGAGCGCGTCGCGCACGGTGGCCGGGTCGGGGTCGGCCAGCGCGCGCTCCACGTGCAGGCTCAGCCCGGTCAACGGCGTGCGCAGCTGGTGCGCGGCGTCGGCGATGAAGCGGTCGTGCAGCGCCAGCATGCCGCGCAGGCGCGCGAACAGCGCGTCGATGGTGCGGGTCAGCGGCAGGATCTCCTGCGGCACGTCCGGCCCGCCGATCGGGGTCAGTTCGTGCGTGCGCCGGGCCAGCCGCAGGGTCAGCGGATCGAGCACGCGCAGGCCGTGGGTGACGCCGAACCACACCAGCGACAGCACGCAGACGATCAACAGCGCCTGGGTCAGGATCGCCAGCAGCAGGATGCTGCGCGCCTGCACGTGGCGGTCGTGCAGGGTCTCGGCCACGGTGATGACCAGGGTGTCGCCGGGGTGGCTGCTCGAGGTCGTGCTCAGCGTGACCGCGCGCAGCGGGCGGCGGTCCATGCGGGTGTCGAACAGCTCGGGCGGCGCGCCCACGGCGGGAATCCGCGCGGCCTGCGGCAGGTGTTCGTTGCCGGCGAGCAGGCCGTGCTGGCGGCTGACCACGCTGAAGTAGCCCTCGCCGGTGGGGTCGTACTGCAGCAGGAAGCGCGCCTGCGGCGAGAGCTCGCCGCCGAGCTGCTCGTTGCCCATCATCTTGGCCAGCGTCAGCGCGTCGTCGCCGAGGTCGCGGTCGTGCACGTGGTTCGCGTAGCCCAGCGCCACGCCGTAGGTGAGCGCGATGTCCAGCACCATCAGCACCGTCACCGGGATCAGCAGGAAGCCCAGCAGGCGGCGGCGCAGGCTGGGGCGGCGGGCGGGGGCGTGGCTCATGCGTGCTTGCCGTCCTCGGCGGTTTCTTCCAGCAGGTAGCCGAGGCCGCGGATCGTGCGCACGCCGGTGCCGCTGCCTTCCAGCTTGCGGCGCAGGCGGTGGATCGCGATGTCGAGGCCGTTGTCGGTGAGCTCCTCGTCCCAGCTGCACAGCGCCTCGATCAGCTGGGCGCGGCTGGTGACGCGGTCGGCGCGCAGCGCCAGCGCCTCCAGCAGGCCGAACTCGCGCGCGGTGAGCTCCAGCGGTTCGTCGTCCACCCAGGCGCGGTGGCCGGGCAGGTCCAGCCGCAGCCGGCCGAGCTTGAGTTCGGGCACGCCCTGGCTGCTGGCCCGGCGCAGCAGGGCGCGCACGCGCGCCTCGAATTCGGACAGCGCGAACGGCTTCACCAGGTAGTCGTCGGCGCCGAGGTCGAGCACCTGGATGCGCTCGTCCAGCCCGTCGCGCGCGGTCACCACCAGCACCGGCACGCCCGCGCCGCGGGCGCGCAGCCGGCGCAGCACCTCGCTGCCGTCCAGCTGCGGCAGGCCCAGGTCCAGCACCAGCAGGTCGTAGTCGTGGTCGCGCAGCGCGGCGTCGGCGAGCTGGCCGCTGGCCACGTGGTCGACCGCGTGGCTGCTATGGCGCAGCGACGCGCAGATGCCTTCGGCGATGGAGGGATCGTCTTCGGCCAGCAGGATGCGCATGCGGTTCGGGTTCCTCGTGGTGATGGCGCACAGCTTGCCATGCGCCGTCCGTCCGGCAGCTTAGCGGGCGGTTGCCCCGGATGTATGACCTCTGGCCTATGACGACAAGGCCATGCAGGCGCAGTCTGCGCGGATCATTGCGTGGGGAGAGCGTGCATGGCGGCGATCAGGGACATGGGCGGGCGCTGGCTCGCCGCGTTGGCGCTGGGCTGGTGCGGATGCTGCGCGACCGCCCTCGCGCAGGAGGCGCCCGCGACGGCCGCCACGGTGGCGCCACCGGCCGCGGCCGCCACGGCGCCGACGCCGCCGATCCCGTTCGCGCCGGCGCACCGGACCATCGTCACCACGCCCAGCGCGGCGGACGCCTGGGGCGGCGAGCGCAGCGGCCATGAACCGACCCTGTCCGACCGCGTGGTGAGCTACGCGATCGACGCCAGCCTCGACGCGACCAAGCACCAGGTGGCCGGCAAGGAGCACATGACCTGGCGCAACCGCAGCGACCGCGCGGTCAGCCACGTCTACTTCCACCTCTATTTGAACGCGTTCGAGAACGACGGCAGCACCTGGTTCGGCGAACGCAAGGTGCTCACCGCGCACGGCCGCTCGCGCGGCAACGCGGTGCTGAAGGACGGCCAGTGGGGCTGGATCCGCCTGCAGCAGGTGGCGCAGGACGGCACGGCGCTGAAGTGGGAGTTCGTGCACCCTGACGGCGGCCCGGCCAGCGACCACACCGTGGTGCGCATCGACCTCGCCCAGCCGGTGCCCGCCGGCGGCACGCTGGCGCTGGACATCGCCTTCCTCAGCCAGCTGCCGCGCGTGGTGGAACGCACCGGCTGGTGGGGCGACTTCAACCTCGTCGGCCAGTGGTTCCCGAAGATCGGCGTGCTGGAACTGCCGGGCGAGCGCGGCGCCACCGCCGTGCGCTGGAACGTGCACGAGTTCCACTTCAACAGCGAGTTCTACGCCGACTTCGGCAGTTACGACGTGCATCTGGACGTGCCCAGCGACTACACCGTGGGTGCGGTGGGCCAGCTGCAGGGCGCGCCGCAGACGGCGAACGGCCGCACGACTTACCACTACGTGCAGGGCGACGTGCACGACTTCGCCTGGGTGGCCGCCAAGGGTTACAAGACGCTGGACGGCAGCTGGCGCGGCCCCGGCAGCCCGGAGGTTGCCGTGCGCGTGATCTATCCGCCCGAATACGTGGCCAGCGCCGCGCCCACGCTGAAATCCACCATCGACTCGCTGGAGTATTTCTCGAAGACCATCGCGCCGTATCCGTACCGCACCGTCACCGCGGTGATCCCGCCGTACAACGCGCAGGAAGCGGGCGGCATGGAGTACCCCACCTTCTTCACCTCCGAGGGCTACAAGAAGGTGGAGCCGGGCACCGGCAGCCAGTACATGAGCGACTTCGTGAACATCCACGAATTCGGCCACGGCTACTTCTACGGCATCCTCGCCTCGAACGAGTTCGAGGAGCCGATGCTCGACGAGGGCATGAACGAGTTCTGGGACGACCGCATGATGCGCGCGCGCCAAGAGGATCTGGTGATGGCCTCGCCGTTCATGAAGTGGCTGGGCATCACGCCGGCGATGAGCGGCTTCCAGATGGAGCTTCTCGGCGCCGGGCTTGGCCGGCCCGAGGATCCGCTGGCGCAGAACAGCTGGGACCGGCTCTCCAGCTCCAGCTACGGCACGGTCTACACGCGCACCGCCACCGCGATGCACGATCTCGAACAGCGCGTGGGCGAGCCGGCGATGGAGCGCGCGATCCGGCTCTACTACCGGCGCTGGAGCTTCCGCCATCCCTCGGTGGCCGACCTGCGCCAGGCGCTGGTCGACGGCACCGGCGACGCGAAGGCGGTCAACGAGATCTTCGACCAGTTCGTCTACGGCACCGCGCACATCGACGACCGCGTGGCCGACATCGACGTGCGCGAAGTGCTGCCGCAGGCCGGCGTGAGCTGGAAGGACGGCAAGCCGGTGACGGCCGACCAGCAGGCGCTGGACAAGCAGATCGCGCAGCAGCGCGCGGACTGGAAGAAGGCGCACCCGGATGCGAAGCCGGGCAGCGGCGGCCCGTTCCCGTGGCACAGCACGATCACCGTGCTGCGCGACGGCGCGCAGGTGCCCGAGACGCTGCGCGTCACCTTCGCCGACGGCAGCCACGAGGACGTGCGCTGGAACGACGACCGCCGCTGGGCGCGCTTCGAATTCGACAGGCCGAGCAAGGCGGTGTCGGCCGCGCTCGACCCGGAGCGCAAGGTCTACCTCGACGCGAACAAGCTCAACGACAGCCTGACCGCCAAGCCGAACGGCGCCGCCTCGCGCCGCTGGACCGCCGACGTGGCCGCCGTGCTGCAAGCCTTCTATTCGATCCTGGTGACGCTGTGATGATGGCCTCCACGACCTATCCGCGCGCCGGCATCGGCGCCCTGTTCGCCGCGATGGGCAACGCCCTGCAATGGCGACTCTTGCTGCTGTGGCTGCTCGTGATGCTGCTGCCGGCCACCGTGGTGGCGCTGCCGCTGTGGCGTTCGCTGGCCGCGCTGCTCGACCACTCCGTGCATGCCGACGCCTGGGCGCGCCACTTCGATCCGCTGATGTTCAGCGGCATGAGCGCGGCAATGACCGGCCATGTCGCCTGGCTCGGCGGCGCCGCCACGCTGGCCCTGCTGCTCACCCTGCTGCTGTCGCCCTTCCTCGACGGCATGGCGGTGGGCAGCGGCCGCGCCGCGCGCACGCTGGGCTTCGGCGCGCTGCTGCAGAACGGCTGGATCGAGTACGGGCGGATGTTCCGCGTGATGTTGTGGTCGCTCGCGCCGTACGCCGTGGTGGCGATCGTCGCCGGCATCGGCACGCACCTGGCCGACAGGCACGCGGAGCAGGCGGTGCTCGAAGCGCAGGCCGACGCCTGGACGCATGGCGCGCGCTGGGTGCTGCTGGCGGCGTTCGTGCTGGCGCAGGCCATCGTGGAATCCACCCGCGCCGCCTTCATCGCCGACCCCGGCCTGCGCTCGGCCACCCGTGCGCTCGGCCGCGGCTTCCTGCAGCTGCTGCGCCGGCCGCTGAAGACGCTGTTGTTCTATCTGGTGGTGAGCGTGCTGGGCCTGGCGATCGCGGCGGCGTTCGGCATCGCGCGCATCCACGTTACGGCGGTCGATGGCGGCTTCTGGCTGGCACTGCTGCTCAGCCAGTTGATCGTGTTGGTGTTGGGCTGGATGCGCATCGCGCGCTTGTTTGCGTTGGCGCGGTTGGCGCGTTCGCGCTGACGCTGCCCGTCCCCCTCTCCCGCTTGTGGGAGAGGGGCAAAGGCGCGTCGCGGAGGCGTCCGAAAGCCCGCCGCAGGCAAGCCAAATTACGGAAGTGAAAGGTTCTCGCGAGCGCAACCCACCCCAGTCGAAAGACTGAAGAAACCGGCCACTGCGAAGCTGGGAGCCAGAAAAGCCGCCAATGCGGCCAGCATCTTCCAAGGCCCCCTCGTGATTCAGCAAACCGATTTCTTCTTCGAAGGCGGCCGCAGCGGCGTGCTGCTGATCCACGGCCTCACCGGCACGCCGATGGAGATGAAACTGCTCGGCAAGGGCCTGAACCGCGCCGGCTACACCGTGCACGGCATGCAGCTGGCGGGCCACTGCGGCGACGCCGAGGATCTGCTCGCCACCGGCTGGCGCGACTGGTACGCAAGCGTGGAGCAGGCCGCGGACGCGCTGCGCAAGAAGGTCGATCACCTGTTCGTGGGCGGGCTGTCGATGGGCGCCCTGCTCTCGCTCAAGCTCGCCGCCGACCGCCCGGAGCAGATCTCTGGCGTGGGCGTGTACGGCGCCACCTTCCGCTACGACGGCTGGAGCATCCCGCGCATGGCGCGCATGTCCTTCATGCTGCCGCTGCTGAAGAAGCTCGGCATCGGCCGCCACCGCAGCTTCATGGAGCAGCCGCCCTACGGCATCCGCGACGAGCGCCTGCGCGCGCAGATCAGCGCGGCGATGCTGGGCGGCGACAGCGCCGCCGCCGGCCTGCCCGGCAACCCGTGGTATTCGCTGGCCGAGATGTACGGCCTCTCCGCCACGGTGCGCCGCCAGCTCTCGCAGGTCACCGCGCCCTGCCTGGTGGCGCACGCCAGCGAGGACGACGTGGCCAGCGTGAAGAACGCCGAGCTGGTGATGCGCGAGGTCAGCGCGCCGGTCGAGCTGCTGCTGCTGGACGACAGCTACCACATGATCACCATCGACAAGGAACGCCGCACTCTGATCGAGCGCTCCGCCGCGTTCTTCGACCGCATCGCCGCAGCCGACGTCCCGCAGCGCGCGGCAGCCTGATCGTGTCGACGGGTTCCATCACGCCACTCGTCGCGCTGCTGTGGGTACTCAACGTGGTGCTCGACACCGGCGGCCAGCTCGCGTTCAAGGCCGCCGCCGGCGATCCCGCGGCCGGCGACGGTTTCGCGCGCTGGCTGTACATGGCGCGGCGGCCGTGGATCTGGCTGGGCATCGCCAGCTACGTGATCGAGTTCCTGATCTGGATCGCCTTCCTCTCGCTGCTGCCGTTGTCGCAGGCGATCCTGCTCGGCTCGATCAACATCGTGGCGATCATGGTGGCCGGGCGCTTGCTGTTCGGCGAGAAGCTCACCCGCCTGCGCGTGGCCGGCATCCTGCTGGTGACGCTGGGCGTGGCGATCGTGGGAGTCGGCGGATGAAGCGCGGCTGGTTCTACCTGATCGGCTTCCTGGTGCTGGTGCTGTTCGACTCGGTGGGCGCGATCAGCTTCAAGTACGCCGGCATGCATGCGCTGCCGGTGGAGGCCAGCACGGCGTGGCTGCTGCGGCTGTTCGGCAAGCCGTGGATCTACGGCGCGGTGGTCGGCTACATCGGCGCGTTCTTCACCTGGATGACCCTGCTCAAGCACGCGCCGATCGGCCCCGCGTTCGCCGCCTCGCACCTGGAGGTGGTGTCGGTGATGCTGCTGTCGATCTGGCTGTTCCACGAGCCGCTCACCCTGCCGCACGTGCTGGGCGCCATCGCGATCGTCGCCGGCATCGTCTGCCTCGGCTTCGCCGAGAGCCGCGAACACGTGCCGGAAGAAGGCAGCGCGCCGGCACAGACCTGAAGCCGGCACGCCATGCTGCCCCGTCGCCGCCACGAACTGCCGCCCACCGCCGGCCTGCCGCTCAAGCTGACGGACCTGCGCCCCGGCGCGGCCACGCTGGCCGCCGACGTCGCCGCGCTGCTGGGCACGCCGCCGCTCGCGCTCACCTGCTCCGGCACCGCCGCGCTGCTGATCGCACTGGCCACGCTGCACGAACTGCAGCCCGCGCGGCGCCGCGTGCTGATGCCCGCCTACACCTGTCCGTTGGTGCCGCTGGCCGTGCACCAGGCCGGGCTGGAGCCCGTGCCCTGCGACCTGCGCCCCGGCCACTACGACATGGACCCGCACGCGCTGCGCGCGGCCTGCGACGAACGCACGCTGGCGATCCTGCCCACCCATCTCGCCGGCCGCGTGGCCGACGTGGACGATGCGCTGGCGGTGGCGAACAACGTGGGCGCCTGCGTGATCGAGGATGCCGCCCAGGCGCTGGGCGCGCGCCGCGACGGCGCCAGCGTGGGCCTGGCCGGAGACATCGGCTTCTTCAGCCTCGCCGCGGGCAAGGGCCTGTCGATCTACGAAGGCGGCCTGCTCGCCGCACGCGATCCCGAACTGCGCGAACGCCTCGCCCGCACCGCCGCGCGCCTCGCGCCGTTCCAGCTCGGCTGGGAACTGCGCCGCAGCGCGGAACTGCTTGGCTACGCCGCGCTGTACCGCCCGCACGGCCTGCGCCTCGCCTACGGCAACCCGCTGCGCAAGGCGCTGCGTCGCGGCGACCCGGTGGCCGCGGTGGGCGACGATTTTTCGCTGCCGCTGCCGCTGCATGCGGTGGGCCGCTGGCGGCAAGCCGTTGGTGCGCACGCAGCCAAACGCCTGCCCGCCTTCATCGAGCAATGCACGGCGCGCGCGCAGCGCTGGCTGCCGCGCCTGCGCGCGATTCCCGGCGTCGAGGTGCTGGACGACCCCGCCGGCGCGCACGGCACCTGGCCGTTCTTCATGCTGCTGCTGCCCGACGCGCAACGCCGCGACGCCGCGCTGGAGCAACTCTGGCAAACCGGCTACGGCGTCAGCCGCCTGTTCATCCACGCCCTGCCCGACTACGCCTACCTCGGCGGCATCGTGCCTACGAGCGATGTGCCGAACGCCCGCGACTTCGCCGCGCGCAGCCTCAGCATCGGCAACAGCGAGTGGCTCACGGAGGCGGACATGGAGGCGATCTGCGGCGTGCTGGAAGCGTCGGCGCGCTGATTTCCGCTCACAGCGGCGTGGGCACCACTTCGACCCGCTCGTCCTCGTACAGCGTGGCGATCAAGCTGCGCCCATCGGGCAGGAACGACACTTCGCGCGGGAAACCCGCAGCAGGCGCCTTCATCAGCGTACCGGGCTTGCCGTCGGCCAGCGACAGGCCGGCCAACTGCCCTGCCGTCGCATTACCGAAACGCGCCGACAAGGCCACCCATACCTGCTTGCCGTCCGGCCGCACGGCCACGCCCACGGGACTGGCGCCGATGGCGAAGCTCGCGTAACCGGACTTGCCGGAGTCCGCCAACAAGTCGCTGGCCTGGAACTCCAGCAACGCATTGCTGCCGCGTGCACTCACCCACACTTGCCCTCCCGACGGCGCCACGGCAACCCGCACCGGGTTGCAGCCGGCGGTCACGACGCCGGCCACGGCACGCCGCGGCTCCTGCGCCGCCTTGTCCACATCGATGCGAAACAGCAGTCCCGGCGGATGCATCCGCTGCGCCGCCTCCTCCGGCTTGCAGATCGCCGGCAGGCCCGCGCCCGGCGGGGCGGCCTCGCTGGTCGCATACAGCCAGCGTCCATCCGGCGATTGCGCCAAACCGACCGGCCCCGCCGCAACCGGGATGCGCCCGATCAGCGCGGCACTGCGGAAACCGTTGCCGCGCGCCTTCGCCAGGTCGAACACGCTGATCGCATGCGCGCGTTCCTGGCTGACGAACAACAGCCGGCCGTCGCGGCTGACCAGCGTGTAGACCGCCTGCCGGCCCTCGCTGTCGCGCAGTTCCCCCAGCAGCGGCTTGCCCTGCGCGCTTTCCAGGCCGGCGACATCGAACACGCTGGCGCCGTCGCGTTCGGCCACCGCCAGCAACTGGCCGTCAGGGGAAATCGACTCGCCGAATACCGGCTCCGGCAACGATACCGTGTGATCCAGTCGGAACTTTCCGTTCTCGTTGTGCAGCACCGCTACCGCGCCCTGCCGCGTCCCTTGCACCAGCGACACGAACACCCAGCATCCATCCGCGCTGGAGACGGCCGCGAACGGATGGCCCGGAACCGCCACCTGCATTGCCTGCGCGGGCATCGCACAGGCGGCTGCCTGCGCCCTTCCCGCCAGAACCAAAACCAGAGTGCCAAGCATCCCCGCGATCATCCGCTTCATGCGCGCCCTGCCGCCACGTCGATTGCGCACACTACCGCCAACCCGGCCACAGTCGTCAACGTGCAGGATTCTGCGCACGGCGGGTGCATCGGTGGCACACCATCCGCGCCGACACCGCGAACAAGGGCCGGATCAGCCACAGCGTGCGGCAATCGCGTCCAGCAACCGCAAGTTCAGCGCATGCTGCTGCGCCTGCCAGCCGGCGACTTGCGCGGGGTCGATCTCGGGCTGCTCGTCCATCGCGGAGAGCTTGCGCTTCCACCACGTGCGGTAGCGGTAATGCGAGACCTCGCCGTTGATGTCGCTGCCGGCAAGGCCCTGCCGCAGGCTGGCGATCAGCGCCAGCGCGTGATCGAGCTGCAAACGGCCCTGGTCCCAGTTGGTGCGCGCCACTTCCGGCGCGAACACGTCCTTGTCGATGGTGAGGTAGGTCGGCTGGCGCTGCGTGCGCTGCTGTTCGACGAAGGCGTCGACCAAGGCATCCGGTGTGTCGAAGCCGCGGAACGCGCGCGCGATGCCGAGCCGCCGCGACCAGCCGGTGTCCACGCCCATGCTCCAGTAGGTGAGCTTGCCGCGTACGAGCGGCGCGAGGTAGTTCTCCCACGCGTGGCCGGCGCCGATGTCGTGCGAGGTGATGCCGAGCACATGCACGTGTTCCACGAACGGCAGCGCGGCTACGCGGCGCACCCACGAGCCGCAGTGCACGCCGAACGGAAAGCGCATGTTGTCGGGATGGTTGTCCAGCACCACCACCTGGATCGGCGCGGCGGGCTGGAGCCGCGCGATCAGCGGCCAGCTGAGGTGGTGGAAATCGCCCGAGCCGGTGAACACGGTGCCGTAGTGCGCGGGCAGCTGCGCGTCCAGCAGCGCGCGGAAGCGGCGCATGGTGGCGAGCGAGCAGCCGAAGCGGATCGCCTCCTGCCACTCGGCCAAAGGCAGCACGAGGCGGCCGGGCAGCGCGCCCACCGAGCCGTCGATGTCGAGCACCACGGGGCGCGGCATGGAAACGTTCACGCGCAGCCCCTCGCGATCCGTGGGTCGGGCTTCAGCCCGACAGGCCCGGCGCGTCGGGCTGAAGCCCGACCCACGGGAGATGCTGGGCCGGCCGTCGCATGACATTCACTCATCGTCCTTCTCCGCCTGCTCCTGCCAGCTGCGGTCGCCCTCGAAATGCCCGCCCAGCTTGCGCAGCAGCGCGCGCAGCAGCGGGTTGCGCGCGTACACCGCGTGGCGGGTGAAGGTGAAGCTGGCGCCGAGGAAGGACTTCACCTCGGGGTCGGTCCAGCCGGCCACGTAATGCGTGAAGCCGCGCTCGCGCGCGTAGCCGAGGTTGTGCATCCAGCTCACGAAGTAGAGGTTGTGCTCGCGCGCCGCGGGGTAGGCGAAGCCGATGTACTTGTCGACCAGCTTGCCGCCGTATTCGTAGCAGAGGTTCCAGCCGATCATCGCGCCGCCGTGGCGGTAGACGAAGACCACGCCGCCGCTCCCCTCGTCCTGCAGCAGCCGGCGGAAGTAGTCCGGGCTCAGGCGGTCGAAGTGGATCTCGCTCTGCGCGTACACGTTGTCGAACAGCGCGTAGTACGCGGCGAGCACGGCCTCGTCGCGGAAGCGCGCGTCGCCGGTGCGCATGGTTTCGATCTCGAGCTGCGCGCGCGAGCGCAGCTTGCGGCGGATGTTCTTGCGGCGGCTGTAGCTGAGCCGGGCCAGGTAGTCGTCGTCCGAGGCGAAGTCGATCGTCACGTAGGCCAGCGCCTGGCCCTCCAGCAGCACGAAGCCTTCCGCCTCGCAGGCTGCGGCGAAGGCGCGCGCGTGGGCGTTCGCGGCGGCGTCGAGCAGCGGCGAATCCTGCGCGATGTCCTTCACGATGAGCAGCTTGCACTCGCGCCCCCAGGCCGCCTTCAGGCCGCGCGCCAGTTCGGCGGGCGCCACCTGCGGCGGCAGCGGCGCGTACTCGGTCGCGGTGCTGCCGGCGAAGCGGGTGCGCCAGCTGAGCAGCCGGCGCCAGTGCCGGTACAGCGGCAGCGCGGCCACGCGGCGGCGCAACGCGTCGTCGGCCGTGGTCAGGAGGTCGAACGGCGCCAGGAAGCCCGGCATGCCCTGCGGCGAGCGCGCCGCCGTGAAGCCGATCGGCGGCTGCGACATGAACGCTTCGAGCAGCGCGTCCGGTTCCAGTTGCGAAATGAAAGGCATGAGTAAGCGGGTTTGCCTAGACTATGGGGGTCGCCGAGCCGGCTCGCCGGTTCGGATGCACCCATTGTCGCCTGCCACCAAGGATCCGTCATGACCGGAACGACCCAGCAGCAAGTGTTCGAGATCATCGCCAAGCAGGCCAAGGTCGACGTGGCGAACGTCAAGCCCGAATCCACGCTGAAGGACCTGGGCATCGCCTCGCTGGAGGCGATCGAGCTGATCTTCGACATCGAGGAGCACTTCGACATCCACTTCCCCGAACAGCAGGGCGCGAACTTCGACAGCGACACCGCGCAGAGCCTGGTCGACGCGGTGCAGAAGGCGCTGGACGAGAAGGCCGCCGCCGGCGAAGGCAACGCGTAATGCCCACCATCGAGACACGCCGGGTCGTCATCACCGGCATGGGCGCGGTCAGCCCGCTCGGCGTGGGCGCCCGGGCGCTGTGGCACGGCCTGCGCGAGGGGCGCAGCGCGATCGGCCCGCTGCGCCACCGCGACAGCGAGGTGCTGCGCGTGAAGATCGCAGCCCAGGTGCCGGAAAGCTTCGACCCGGCCACCGGCATCGACGAGCGCACCCTGCCCATGCTCGACCGCACCTCGGAATTCGCGCTGCACGCGGCGCGCGAGGCGATCGCGCATTCCGGCATCGACTTCGCCCGCGACGGCCTCGGCCAGCGCACCGCGGTGGTGGTGGGCACCGGCGTGGGCGGCGAGACCACCCAGGACGAACAGAGCCGCCGCATCTACGCCGAGAAGTCCAGCCGCGCCCATCCACTCACCATCGTGCGGCTGATGACCAACGCCTCGGCCAGCCAGATCAGCATCGCCTACGGCCTGCGCGGCCCCGCCTACGCGGTGGCCAGCGCCTGCGCCTCGGCCAACCACGCGATCATCCAGGCGGCGCAAATGATCCGCTTCGGCATGGCCGACGTGGCGGTCACCGGCGGCACCGAAGCCTGCCTCAGCTACGGCGCGCTGCGCGCGTGGGAAGCGATGCGCGTGCTCGCCGACGACACCTGCCGCCCGTTCAGCGTCAACCGCCGCGGCCTCGTGCTGGGCGAAGGCGCTGCCATCTTCGTGCTGGAATCGCTGGAACACGCCCGCGCGCGCGGCGCCACCATCCTCGCCGAGCTGGCCGGCACCGGCATGAGCGCCGACGCCAGCGACATCGTGATGCCCAGCGCCGAAGGCGCCGCCACCGCGATGCGCCAGGCACTGGCCGAAGCCGAACTCAACCCCGAAGACGTCGACTACATCAACGCCCACGGCACCGGCACCCAGGCCAACGACGTCACCGAAACCCGCGCCATCCGCCTCGCCTTCGGCGAACACGCCGACAAGCTCGCGGTGACCTCCACCAAGTCCATGCACGGCCACGCCCTGGGCGCTTCCGGCGCGCTGGAACTGGTCGCCGCCATCGGCGCGCTGCGCGAAGGCGTGGTGCCGCCCACCGCCAACCTCGACAAGGTCGACCCCGCCTGCGACCTCGACTACGTACCGAACACCGCGCGCGAGATGCCAGTGCGCGCGGTGCTCAGCAACTCGTTCGCGTTCGGCGGCCTGAACGCCGTGCTGGCGCTGAAGCGCGCGCCGTAAAGCCGCGCGCTGCTCCCCTCTCCCACTTGTGGGAGAGGGGTTGGGGGAGAGGGGCCGCGGGGTGTCGTTTCTCTTTGGTGACTTTCTCTTTGGACAAGCAAAGAGAAAGTCACTCGGGCCGCGGCAGCGGCTCGAAACCGCTTTGAAACTTGCGAGAGCGCAAAGCAAGAAGCCACATCGCACCCGATGCCCACCCCGCGAGGCACGCCTAAAACACCGACCGCAACCCCAGATGCGTAACGAAGGGCTCGAAGTCCCGATCGTCGTGCAACAGCGTCAGTCCGTCCATGATGCAACGGGTAGCGATGAAGCAGTCGATAGTCTTGCGAACGGTGCAGCCCTTCGCGCGCAGCACCCGAAAATTGCGCGCGGCCTGCACCGCCGCGGCCTGCCCGCCGAGCTGCACGACGTCGAGGCTGTCGAACAAGCGCAGGACGTGCTTGAACTCCTTGTCGGTGGCCGTCCCCTGCAACACCTCGGCAAGGATCAGGTCGCCGATGGCCACCGGCTCCACGCCAAGCAGCGCGTGCAGGCAATCCGTTTGCCGGGTGACGGTGCCGCGCAGATAGTCGATCCAGACGCTGGAGTCGACCAGGATCACGCATCCGTCCTCATCTTCCGCAAGTTGCCCTGCCAGTCGACCTTGCCGCGCAGGGTCTTGATCTTCTGCTGCCGCTTGAGCCGCAGCAGGGTCTGCAAGCCGAGTTCCACTGCCTCGCGCTTGGTCTTGAGCCCGGTAACCCGCAAGGCATCGCGCATCAGCGCGTCGTCGATCACGATATTGGTACGCATGTGTATAACCTCGGAAAGTCATACACAACGTAACGCGAGACTGAGCGGATACGCAAGCTATGTACGCTTGGTGGCGGCGTGGCGTAGCGTTTGGCTTCTGGCGCGCAGGATGCGCGTCCGCTCTACCGGGGCCCCTCGGCGGCGGTGAGCCGTGGACGATCAGGCCGCGCAGCGGGCATCGCCATGGAGGGCGATGCCTTTTCGACCGGACAGGAGTCCGGCCGAAAAGCCCGGCCACGGCTCACGCACTTGCCGGGCAGGACGCCCGGCAAGCGCCGCCGCGGGGTGCCCTTTCTCTTTGGCTACTTTCTCTTTGGGCACGCAAAGAGAAAGTAGCTCGGGCCGCGGCAGCGGCTCGAAACCGCTCTGTCGCTTGCGGCAGGCGCTCGAAACCGCTTTGAAACTTGCGATAACGCAAAAGCCAAAGCCCCCCTCACCCCAACCCTCTCCCCCAACGATGTTGGGGGAGAGGGGGAATGGCGCGATAGCAACCCGAAGCGAAGTACACGCACCAGCGCGCGCCAACGCGCCTCACCCCACGCGCGCGTAAAAACTCCCATGCGCCGGCAGCCGCAACGTCGCACCATCCAGCGCACCAGTCACCAGACCGTGGCCATCGAGCGGCAGCAGAGTACCCGCCACCGGCAACACACACTCCACCGCCCCAGCGGAGAGATTGAACGCCACCAGTACGCGCTCCTCGCCCAGCTCGCGCACGAAAGCCAGCACCGGCTCGGCGGTGTCGAGGAAGCGGATGCTGCCCAGCCGCAGCGCAGGTTGCGCGCGGCGCCAGTGCATGAAGCGGCGGTAGCCGTTGAGCGCGGAAGCCGGATCGAGCTGCTGCCGCGCCACGTCCAGCACGCGGTGTTCGGGTGGCACCGGCAGCCACGGCGTGGCGCTGCTGAAGCCGGCGTGGTCGCCTTCGCTCCACGGCATCGGCGTGCGGCAGCCGTCGCGGCCCTTGAACTCGGGCCAGAACGCGATGCCGTAGGGATCGCGCAGCGCCTCGTAGGGCAGCTCGGCCTCGGTGAGGCCAAGTTCCTCGCCCTGGTACACGCACACCGAGCCGCGCAGCGAGCACACCAGCGCGGTGAGCTGGTTCGCCATCGCGGCGGAGCCGTGGCCGTTGCCCCAGCGGCTGAGCACGCGCTCCACGTCGTGGTTGGAGATCGCCCAGCACGGCCAGCCTTCGCTCATCTTCGCTTCCTGCGCGCGCACGGTGTCGCGGATGTAGGCGGCGCTGAAGTCGTCGGTGAGCAGTTCGAAGCTGTAGCCCATGTGCAGGCGGCGGCCGCTGGTGTACTCGGCCATCGTCGCCAGCGAATCCTCCGAGGAGATCTCGCCCAGCGTGGCGCTGCCGGGGTAGCGGTCCATCAGCGCGCGCAGGTCTTCGAGGAAGGCGAGGTTCTCCGGCTGCGTGTTGTTGTACCAGTGGTACTGGAACGCGTAGGGATTGTCGGCGCTGAAGCCGCGGCCGGTGCGTTCGGCCTTGGGCTTGGGCGGGTTGTCGCGCAGCGCGGCGTCGTGGAAGCAGAAGTTGATCGAGTCGAGGCGGAAGCCGTCCACGCCGCGCTCCAGCCAGAAGCGCAGGTTGTCCAGCACCGCCGCGCGCACTTCCGGATGGTGGAAGTTGAGGTCGGGCTGCGCGGCGAGGAAGTTGTGCAGGTAGTACTGGCCGCGCCGCGGCTCCCACTGCCACGCGCTGCCGCCGAAGATCGACAGCCAGTTGTTCGGCGGCGTGCCGTCTTCCTTCGCGTCGGCCCACACGTACCAGTCGGCCTTGGCGTTGTCGCGGCTCTGCCGGCTCTCGCGGAACCAGGCGTGCTCGTCCGAGGTGTGGCTGAGCACCTGGTCGATCATCACCTTGAGCCCGCGTGCATGCGCCTCGCGCAGCAGCCGGTCGAAATCGTCGAGCGTGCCGAACAGCGGGTCGACGTCGCAGGGATCGGCGATGTCGTAGCCGAAGTCCGCCATCGGCGAGCGGAAGAACGGCGCGATCCAGATCGCGTCCACACCCAGGCCGGCCACGTAGTCGAGCCGCTCGATGATGCCCGGCAGGTCGCCCACGCCGTCGCCGTCGGTGTCGAGGAAGCTGCGCGGGTAGATCTGGTAGATGACGGCGCCGCGCCACCACGGTGTGTCGGTCATTGCTGGGCCCCATGGCGTGAGGCAGCCAGTCATGCGGGCCGCCTGTCGTCGAAACGGCGCCCAGCTTAGTGGCAGGGCATGCCCACCCTGCACAGTGCTGCATACGTATTCATGGATGCTGCATGCGCGTTGAAAGATTGATTCAAATAGCCGTATGGACGTCTATTTGCAGGATATATTTGGATCGTGAAGATGAAGTTGCGGCGCGGCTTTGTGCGGGATCAGGCGCACTGCCGCAAGACGCATCGCCACGTAATGCGGCATTGCAACAAACACAAGCGTGCCGCGCCATGAATACGTATGCACGGATCGTTCGCGCCGTAGACGCGGGCCTAACATGCAATCACGCGACGGACGCATGGAAGCAAGCCTGCTGCCGACGATGGCCATCGATGGAATCGCCGTGCGGCGCACGCCGCGATTACGACAGACACCGACCATATTCGTGGGGAGACGAGACATGTTGATGAAACACAAGCTGCTGGCCATGGCGATCGCATCGGCCTGCCTCGGCACCTGCGCCGTGGCCAGCGCTGCCACCGCGCCGGCGCCCGCCGCGCAGCAGCAGGATGGCCAGCAGAGCAGCGCCGACCAGTCCGCCAAGGCCGACGGCACCAAGAAGGACAAGGAGAAGGCGAAGCAGATGCAGGCCGTGCAGGTGAACGGCTTCGTCAGCAGCATCGAGAACTCCACCGCGCTGAAGAAGAACGCCGACTCCATCGTCGAGGCAGTCTCGGCCGAACAGGTCGGCAAGCTGCCCGGCACCTCGATCGCCGACACGCTGGGCCGCCTGCCCGGCCTCGCCGTGCAGGCCCTGAACGGCCGCCCGCAGGTGCTGACCATCCACGGCCTCGGCCCCGATTTCTCCACCGCGCTGATCAACGGCGGCCAGCAGGTCTCCACCTCGAACAACCGCGACGTGCAGTTCGACCAGTACCCGTCGAGCTGGTTCGACAACGTGGTGGTGCACCTCTCCCCGCAGGCCGACCTGATCGGCCAGGGCCTGTCCGGCACGGTGGACATGCACACGATCCGCCCGCTGGAGAAGAACGGCCCCGAGGCGGCGGTGAACGCCAAGTACATCTGGAACAGCATGTCCGAGCTGTCGCCGGGCAAGGGCGTGAGCAACACCGGCCACGACCTCAACGGCGTGTGGGTGCACCAGTTCGCCGACCACACCGTGGGCGTGACCCTGGGCGTGGACCTGGAAGACCACCCCACGCAGATCAAGCACCAGGGGCCGTGGGGCTACCCGAACGACAACAACGGCGACGCGGTGATCGGCGGCTCGAAGAACTTCGGCATCACCGATTCGATGAAGCGCAACGGCGTGCTGGCCACCGTGCAGTGGCAGCCGAACGAGCACTACACCGGCACCGTCGACCTGACCTACGACAACTTCAAGGAAGTGCAGCAGGCCAAGGGCATGGAGTTCCCGCTGTGGTGGAGCTCCGCGCAACTGCAGCCCGGCGGCGTGGTGATCCCGGATCCGCACGTCCCCACCGGTGGCTTCGTGCAGAGTGGCACCTACGCCAACGTGTCGCCGGTGATCCGCAACGACTACAACAGCACCAGCGCGGGCGTCACCAACTTCAACTGGGACAACAAGTTCACGATCAACGAGAACTGGTCGATCGACGCCGTCGCGAACTACTCGCGCGCGACCCGCCATGACGTGAACCTGGAAAGCTACTCCGGCACCAGCTTCAACAAGACCGGCGCCACCGACACGCTGGGCTTCAGCGAGCTCAACAACGGCATGCTGTTCGTCAACCCGTCGCTGAACTACACCCAGGGCGTGGTGCTGACCGACCCGCAGGGCTGGGGCGGCGGCAACGACGTGGTGCAGGCCGGCTTCATCAATGCGCCGCGCACCGTCGATTCGCTCGCCAACGTGCGCATCGCGGTGGAGCGCAGCTTCGCCAGCGGTCCGTTCTCCAGCATGGAGTTCGGCGTGGCCAACAGCCGCCGCAACAAGACCTACCACATCGACCAGAGCTTCCTGACCCTCGGCGGCGGCACCATCAGCGGCGGCAGCGCCGTCACCAGCGCGCCGATCCAGGGCGGCAGCAGCTGCGATCCGCTGTCGTGGATGGGCGTGGGCTCGCAGCTCTGCTACGACCCGTTCGCGCTGATCTCGAACGGCAGCCTGGTGAACGTGCCGACGTTCGGCTCCTCGCTGTCGATGCCGCCGAACTGGAAGGTGCGCGAGAACGTCTTCACCCCGTACGTGCAGTTCAACCTCGACACCCAGCTGGCCGGCATCAGCCTGCGCGGCAACTTCGGCGTGCAGGCGCAGCACACCTCGCAGCGTGCGACCGGCGAGCGCGTGGCCCCGGGCAGCGCCATCACCGGCAACGCGATCACCCTGATCCCGGTGGTCGGCACCACCAGCTACAACAAGGTCCTGCCCAGCGCGAACCTGATCTTCGGCTTCACCGACAACGACGACCTGCGCGTCAGCGCCGCCCGCACCCTGGCCCGCCCGCGCATGGACCAGATGAACGCCAGCCTCTCGGTGAGCGGCAACATCACCCACCTGCCGAACACCGATCCGAACCAGGCCTACTTCAGCGCCTCGGGCGGCAACGCGAAGCTGCAGCCCACCATGGCCGACAACTTCAACGTCAGCTACGAGCACTACTTCAGCGGCGGCAACAGCTACCAGTGCAACGCCGCCGACCAGAAGAACTCGGACCTGTGCCGCACCGGCGGCGGCGGCTACTTCTCGGTGTCGGGCTACTTCATCGGCCTGCACGACTACATCAACCCGAACGCGGCCTACCTGTACGACTTCAGCGCCTTCCTGCCGTTCGGCCTGACCCCGGCGCAGCTGAGCCAGCTGGGCACCACCAAGGGCATCGTCTCCGGCCCCACCAACGACGGCCGCGGCTACGTGAAGGGCGCCCAGGTCACCTTGAACCTGCCGTTCAACCTGATCGCCCAGCCGCTGGACGGTTTCGGCGTGATCCTCACCGGCAACCGCACCAAGAGCTCGCTGGTGTACCCCGGCAACCCGACGCCGATCACCGTGCCGGGCCTGTCGAAGTGGGTCGCGAACGGCACGATCTACTACCAGCACAACGGCTTCGAGGCGCGCATCAGCGACAGCTACCGCTCCGACTTCCTGGGCGAGGTGTCGGGCATCAGCGCCTCGCGCATCGAGCAGACCATCCGGGGCGGCAGCACCTACGACGCGCAGGTGAGCTACACGTTCGACAGCGGCACGTTCAAGGGCCTGACCGTGATCGCGCAGGGTTCCAACCTGTCGAACAAGATCTTCACCACGTTCCAGAACAAGGATCCGCGCCAGGTGCAGACCTGGGAACGCTACGGCCGCACCTACTCGCTGGGTGTGTCGTACAAGTTCCAGTAAGCGGCAACACGCAAGTACCGCGCAACTCCCCCATGCCCCGCTGCGTGCAAACCAGCGGGGCTTTTTTCGACGGGGCCGACACGCGCAAAGGGGTTCCATGGCCGGCAACGGCCTCGGCGAGGGTGGCGACATGAGTGATGCACGCATTCGGCGCGTGGTGATCGTGGGCGGCGGCACCGCCGGCTGGCTGACCGCGGCCCTGCTCGCGCGCGCGCTGGGCTCGCAGCTGAAGATCGCGCTGGTGGAGTCGGCCGAGATCGGCACCGTGGGCGTGGGCGAGGCGACGATCCCGCAGATCCTGCACGTCAACCGCTTCCTCGGCCTCGACGAGGACGACATGCTGCGCGCCGTGCACGGCACCTTCAAGCTGGGCGTGCAGCTCAACGATTTCACCCGCGTGGGCGAGTCCTACCTCCACGCGTTCGGCGACCTCGGCCTGCCGCTGGGGCTGACGCCGTTCCACCACTACTGGCTGCGCAGCCGCGGCCGGCCCGGCGCGCAGAGCCTGTGGGCGCATTCGCTGAACGCGGCGGCCGCCGCCCAGCTCCGCTTCGCGCGGCTGGACACGGTGCCGAACAGCCCGCTCGGCGGCATCCGCTACGCCTACCACTTCGACGCCTCGCTGTACGGCCAGTACCTGCGCCGGCACATCGCGCCCGGCATCGTGGAGCGCATCGAGGGCAAGGTGGTCGACGTGCGCCTGCACGCCGAGGACGGCTACATCGAATCGCTGCTGCTGGACGGCGGCGCCACCGTCGAGGGCGACTTCTTCATCGACTGCTCCGGTTTCCGCGGCCTCTTGATCGAGGGCGCGCTGCAGGCCGGCTACGAGAACTGGCAGCACTGGCTGCCCTGCGACCGCGCGCTGGCGGTGGGCAGCGCGCCGGGCGGCCCGATGCGGCCGTACACCCAGGCACTCGCGCGCAGCGCGGGCTGGCAGTGGCGCATCCCGCTGCAGACGCGCACCGGCAACGGCCACGTGTACTGCAGCCAGTACATCAGCGACGACGAGGCTGCCGCACAGCTGTTGGCGAACCTGGAGACCGAGGCGCTGAGCGAGCCGCGCCCGCTGCGCTTCGTCACCGGCATGCGCAAGCTGGCGTGGAAGCGCAACTGCCTCGCGCTGGGCCTCGCCGCCGGCTTCATGGAGCCGCTGGAATCGACCAGCATCCACCTCGTGCAGTCCGGCGTGAACCGCCTGCTGGCGATGTTCCCCGACCGCCATTGCGACCGCGCGCTGGTGGACGAATACAACCGCCAGACCCGCTTCGAGTACGAGCGGGTGCGCGATTTCCTGATCCTGCACTACAAGGCCACCGAACGCACCGACACGCCGTTCTGGCAACGCTGCGGCGCGATGGAGATTCCGCCGGAACTGGCGCGGCGGATCGAGCTGTTCCGCCGCACCGGCATGATCTTCCGCGAGGGCGACGAGCTGTTCGCCGAAACCGGCTGGCTGCAGGTGCTGCTGGGCCAGCGCATCGAGCCGGCGCGCCACCACCCGCTGGCCGACGACCTCAGCGAGCAGCAGCTCGACCATTTCCTCGCCGACGTGCGCACCTTGGTGAACCGCGCGGTGGCCACGCTGCCGCCGCACCACGAATACGTGGCGCGCCACTGCGGCATGCCGGCGCCCGCCACGGCCTGATCCCTTCGACGGAGGCTCCATGAAAACCCCGCTCCGCCTCGCCCTGCTGCTCTCCGCCGCGCTGCTGCTGCCGGCCGCGCCGGCGCCGGCCGCCACGCCCGCCACCGCCAACCCCGCGGCAACGCAGGCGCCGTCCGACGTGTACTACGAGATCTTCGTGCGCAGCTGGTACGACAGCGACGGCGACGGCACCGGCGACCTCAACGGCGTCACCGCCAAGCTCGACTACCTGCAGTCGCTGGGCGTGGACGGCATCTGGCTGATGCCGATCAATCCTTCGCCCAGCTACCACGGCTACGACATCACCGACTACGAGGCGATCAACCCGCAGTACGGCACGATGGCCGACTTCGAGCGACTGCTGCGCGAGGCGCACAAGCGCGGCATCAAGGTGGTGATGGACCTCGTCATCAACCACACCAGCGACGAGTCGCCGTGGTTCAAGGCCGCGCAGGACCCGCACAGCCCGTATCGCGACTGGTACAGCTGGGCCACGCCCGCCACCGACCTCAAGGCGATCAGCGCCACCGGCGGCCCGCTCTGGCATGCCTTGCCCGATGGAGACCCGGCTTCAAAACAGTATTACCTCGGCGTATTCGTGGCGCAGATGCCCGACCTCGACTACGACACCCCGGCGGTGCGCCAGGAGATGATCAAGATCGGCCGCTTCTGGCTGGACAAGGGCGTGGACGGCTTCCGCCTCGACGCCGCCCAGCACGTCTACGACGACCGCGAAACCGACGCCGACAACCCGGTCGCGCTGCGGAAGAACCTCGCGTGGTGGCGCGAATTCCACCAGGGCATCGATGCCTCGAACCCGCACGCCTGGCTGGTCGGCGAGGTGGCGCGGCAGAACCCCGACGAGCTCGTGCCGTGGATGGGCGCGCTGGATGCGGTGTTCGACTTCCCGCTCGCCACCCGGCTGATCGACAGCGCGCAGCAGGAGCGCGACCGCGACATCGGCGCCACGCTGGAGCGCATGTACGCCGCCTACCGCACCGCCGCGCACGGCCGCTACGACAACGCGCCGTTCCTGTCCAACCACGACCAGGAACGCGTGATGAGCCAGCTCGCCGGCAACCCCGAGCACATGCGCACCGCCGCCGCGATGCTGCTCACCCTGCCCGGCCATCCCTTCGTCTACTACGGCGAGGAACTGGGCATGCGCGGCGAGAAACCCGACGAACACCTGCGCGAGCCGATGCGCTGGTACCGCGCCGGCAAGGGCCCGGGCGAGACGTCGTGGGAAGGCTGGAGCGCGGGCGACGGCGCCGCGGTATCGGTCGAGGCCCAGCAGGCCGACCCCGCCTCGCTGCTCAACTGGTACCGCATGCTGATCCAGTGGCGCAAGGAGATTCCCGCGCTGCGCGACGGCGCGCTGCACGACTGGCGCGACGCCAAGCTGCAGGTGGCCGCGTGGGAACTGGACGACCCGCACGGCGACGTGCTGGTGCTGCACAACCTCTCCGGCCAGCCGCAGACGGTGCAGCTGCCCGCGCAACGCTTCCGCAGCCTGCTGAAACACAGCCTGCCTGGTACCACCGTCGCGCACGGCGCGCTGCAGTTGCCGGCCTACGGCAGCGCGGTGCTGCATTGATGCGGCGTCGATGCCTCCGTAGGAGCGCACCCTGTGCGCGAACGCTTTCGGCTCCGGTCGAAGCACGGCGCCATCGCGCACAGGGTGCGCTCCTACCGTTCGACGCAGCTGTTCAATCCTTCAACAAGACCCACGGAGCTGCACGATGACGACACCGAAACTGCATGCGCTTGCACTCACCGTGCTGCTTGGCCTGGGCCTGGTTCCCGTGGCGCTGGCCGCGCCGGACACCGGCACCGCGCAAGCGCAAAGCGTCGGCAGCGACGGCCTGCGCTTTCCGCTGGCCAACGGCACGCTCGAACTGCAGATGCCCACGCCCGGCGTGCTGCACGTGCATTACCTGCCGAAGAGCGGCGCCACGCCCGCGAGCCTGGTGCTGGACCCGCAGGCGACGAAGGCCGCGCCGTTCCAGCCGCAGGTGCAGCAGCAGGGCGACACGGTGACGCTGCGCTCGGATCGCCTCGTCGCCAGCTGGAACAAGCGCAGCGGCAAGCTCGATGTGAGCGACGCGCAAGGCCGTCCGCTGCTGCAACAGGCTGACCTCGCCGCGCTGGCGCAGGGCCGCATCGTGATTGAGCACGGCGCCAATGATGCGCTGTACGGCATCGGCGGCTACGACGCGTTCGAGAAGAACACCCGCGCCGGCCTGCTGCGCACGGGCAAGCAGGTGGCGAAGGCCGGCGAGCAGGGCCATGCCGGTGCGCCGTTCGTGTGGAGCACCGCCGGCTACGGCGTGCTGGTGGACTGCGACGGCGCGGACTTCCAGCTCGCCGGCGGCCGCATCGCGATCGACAAGTTCGCGCGCCCCGACGCCGACTACTACATCCTCGCCGGCACGCCCATCGAACTGTTCGGCGAGCTGGCCGACCTCAGCGGCCACGCCGAGCTGTTCCCGAAATGGGCGAACGGTTTCATCAACAGCCAGTGGGGCATCGACGAGCAGGAATTCCGCGACATCGTCGCCACCTACCGCGCCAAGCACATCCCGCTCGACGCCTTCACCTTCGATTTCGACTGGAAGGACTGGGGCAAGGACTGGGGCGAGTTCAGCTGGAACCCGGTGAAGTTCCCCGACGGCGCCAGCGGCAAGCTGAAGGCCGACATGGACAAGCTCGGCGTGCGCATGACCGGCATCATGAAGCCGCGCATGCACGTGGACACCGTGGAGGGCCGCTACGCCACCGAACACGATCTGTGGCTGCCCGGCGAAAAGGCCAGCCCGGACTACTTCTCGCACCTGCCGGTGAAGGACATCGACTTCGACCAGCCGGCCGCACGTGCATGGTGGTTCAACCCGCAGCTCGCGCACAGCTTCGACACCGGCATCGTGGGCTGGTGGAACGACGAGGCCGACACCACCAAGAGCAACACCCAGTTCCTCAACATGCAGCGCGCCACCTACGACGGCCAGCGCGCGCATTCGCCGCTGCGCGTGTGGTCGATCAACCGCGACTTCTGGCTGGGCGCGCAGCGCTACGCCTACGGCCTGTGGTCGGGCGACATCCACACCGGCTGGGCCAGCATGGCCGGCCAGCGCGAGCGCATGCTGAGCGCGATCGACGTGGGCGAGACGCAGTGGGGCATGGACGGCGGCGGCTTCCACGGCCATCCCTCCGACGAGAACTACGCGCGCTGGATCGAGTTCGGCGCGTTCACGCCGATCTTCCGCGTGCACGGCGAGGAGCACGAGAAACGCCAGCCGTGGAAGTACGGCCCGGTGGCCGAGGCCGCGGCGACCCGCGCGATCCGCCTGCGCTACGCGCTGCTGCCCTACATCTACAGCTACCAGCACCGCGCCAGCACGCAGGGCGTGGGCCTGGTGCAGCCGCTGGCCTTCGCCTGGCCGCAGGACGCGAACGTGCGCAACGACGTGGAGGCCTGGCTGTTCGGCGACTGGATGCTGGTGTCGCCGGTGGTCGAACAGGGCCAGACCAGCAAGCGCATCTACCTGCCCGCGGGCAGCTGGACCGACTGGGCCAGCGGCAAGGCCTACCAGGGCGGCCAGACCATCACCGTGGCGACCGACGCGAAAGGCTGGAGCGACATCCCGCTGTTCATCCGCGAGGGCGCGATCATCCCGACCCAGGCGGTGATGGACTGGACCGGCGAACACCCGGTGACGACGGTGAACGTGGACGTGTTCCCCGCCGCGCAGGCCACCCACTTCGACTATTACGACGACGACGGCGAGAGCTACGACTACCAGCACGGCGCCGACTTCGTGCAGCGCCTCGCCACGCAGCGCACGGGCGACACGGTGAGCTTCGGCACCGCGGCGCCGGAAGGCAGCTACCGCCCCGCGCTGCGCCACTACCTGGTGCGCGTGCACGGCCTCGCCGCCGCCGCGGTCGACGGCTCGCCCCGGCACTACGCCACGCCCGCCGAACTGATCGCCGCCGACGGCGAAGGCTGGAGCACCGCCAGCGACCGCTACGGCCCGCTCACCGTGCTCAAGCTCGATGCCGGCGCGGCGCGCCAGCTGACGCTGCACGCCGGCGGCGCGCACTGATCCGGCAACACCGGCGCCGCGCCATGAAGCGCGGCGCCTGGAAGCGGCACGGCCAGGCGCGGCCCCCATCGCCGTCACGCGAGGAGACGCCGGCCCTGGGCCCGGCCAGCGCGGCGGTCTGCGCCCAGTTCGCTGTGGGAGAGGGGATTTCGATGAAGCACTCGATGAAGCACGACCGCCACGGCCCGCGCAGGTTGCCGCTGGCCCTGTGCCTGGCGCTGGCCTGTTCCGGCGCGTCGCTGTGGAGCAGCGCCGCACGCGCGGCCAGCAACGACAACAACGTGGAGTGGAACGGCCTGTTCCACGACCAGGGCCCGCTGTACGACAGCGCCGCCGAGCCCACCGCGAGCACGCCGGTGACGCTGACGTTCCGCACCTTCAAGGGCGACATCACCAGCGCGAACATCAAGTACTACGACAGCGCCGACAGCCAGTTCCACTGGGTGCCGATGCACTGGGTGGCGAACGACGCCACCGGCACCTACGACCTGTGGCAGGGCACCATCCCGGCGAGCGGCTCGGAGAAGTACTACCGCTTCCAGATCAACGACGGCAGCGCCACCGCCTGGTACAACGCCGCGGGCATCAGCAGCAGCGAACCCGCGTTCGGCGACTTCTTCATCATCCCCGGTTTCAAGACGCCGGACTGGATGAAGAACGGCGTGATGTACCAGGTCTTCCCCGACCGTTTCTACAACGGCAATCCGAACAACGACGTGACCGACGGCCAGTACACCTACGCCGGCTGCGCCACCGAAAAGCACGCCTGGGGCACGAGCGTCGTCGCCAACGTCAGCGGCTGCAACACCGAAGTGTTCTTCGGCGGCGACCTGAAGGGCGTGATCGACAAGCTCGGCTACATCCGCCACACGCTGGGCGCGGACATCGTCTATCTGAACCCGATCTTCCGCTCTCCCAGCAACCACAAGTACGACACCGCCAACTACTACCGGGTGGACCCGGCCTTCGGCAGCAACGCCACGCTGCGGCGCCTGATCGGCGCCATCCACGACCAGAGCCAGGATCCGCGCGGCTACCTGATCCTCGACGGCGTGTTCAACCACAGCGGCGACAGCAACTGCTGGTTCGGCGCGCAGAGCTACGGCACGAAGCGCTGCCGGAAGCCGGGCGCCGACGTCTCGCAGGCCAGCCCCTACTACAGCTACTACACGTTCCAGCACTGGCCGGACAGCTACAGCGCGTTCTTCGGCTTCCCCAGCATGCCCAAGCTGGACTACGGCGCCAGCGGCTCGGCCACGCGCAACCAGATCTACGGCAGCTACAACTCGGTGATGCAGACGTATCTGGCGCCGCCCTACGGCATCGACGGCTGGCGGCTGGACGCGGCGCAGTACATCGACGCCGGCGGCAACAATGGCAGCGACGCCACCAACCATCAGATCATGCAGGAGATGCGCACCGCGGTGCTGGCGGCGAACCCGAACGCGGAGATCCTCGGCGAATTCTGGGGCGACGCCTCGGCCTGGCTGGACAACGGCCGCGAGTGGGACGGCGCGATGAACTACAACGGCTTCACCCAGCCCGCGTCGGAATGGATCTGCGGCGTGGACTACAGCGGCAACGGCGCCTCGATCACGCCCAGCCAGCTCGACGGCTGGCTGCACGGCACGCGCGCCGACCTGCCCACCGACGTGCAGCAGACGATGAGCAACTTCCTCGGCAGCCACGACACCTCGCGCTTCGCCACGCGCTGCGGCGGCGACATCTGGAAGACCTACCTGGGCCTGATCTTCCAGATGACCTACGTGGGCACGCCGACGATCTACTACGGCGACGAGTACGGCATGCAGGGTGGCGCCGACCCGGACAACCGCCGCACCTTCGACTGGTCGCAGGCGACCACGGCGAACGGCGCGGTGGCGCTGACCCAGCAGCTGGTGCGCATCCGCAACCAGTACCCCGCGCTGCGCACCGGCTCGTTCATGACCCTGCTCACCGACGACGCGCACGACATCTATGCCTACGGTCGCGTCGACCAGGCCAACCGCATCGCGGTGGTGCTGAACGGCACCGGCAACACGGAAACGGTAACGGTGCCGGTGTACGAGCTGAGCGTGACCGACGGCAGCCAGCTCACCGACCTGCTCAGCGGCAGCAAGTACACCGTCAGCGGCGGCAGCGTGACGTTGAACGTGGAGGGCCATTACGGCGCGATCCTCGCGCAGTGAAGCAATGAACCACGCTCCTCCGTCCCCGTGGCGGAGGGGTTGCTCAAGCCAGGCCACATCTGCGTACACTGGCCCCGGACCCGGCCGCAGGCTTGCGCCTGCGGCGGTCCGGCCACGGGGGCCGCCGACACGCAGGGGCGGCGGGCAAGCGCATGACGCCGCTGCCCGCCGGCCGGATCGAGGGAACACCGAGATGATGAGCTTCTTCAGCAGCCTGATGCTGGCACTGACTGCCGGCGCACACGCCCCGCTGTGGCACGACAGTCTGCAATGGCGCGGCCAGAGCGCCAGCATGCAGGTGCAACCCGGCGGCGGCTTCCTGCTGCAGGCGACGCACGCGCGGCGCGCGATCCCGTTGCCGCCGTATGCGGTGCAGACCGCCAGCCCGCTGTTCGACGGCCTGTACGCGATGGCGCAGGACGACCTCAGGCTGGATTCGGTCGCCGCGATCCGCGACGGCGCCTACGACCACGACCGGCCGATTCCCTGCCACTGCTTCGCCACCGGCGAGAAGTGGCCCTACGTGTGGACGCGCGACCTCGCGTTCTCGGTGGATCTCGGCCTGTGGCGCTACGACGCCGCGCGCGCGCGCAACGGCCTGCTGTTCAAGCTCTCCGGCAGCCGCGTGCCGGATGCGCCGAAAGGACCGCTGGTGATGCAGGACACCGGCTCGGGCGGCAGCTGGCCGATCAGCACGGACCGCGTGGCGTGGTTCACCGCCGCGCGCCACCTGCTCGACGATGCCGCGTTCGCCGAGCAGACCTGGCACGCGCTGAACGACACGTTGGCGCAGGATCGCCAGTACGCGTTCGACGCCGGCATGGGCCTGTACCGCGGCGAGACCTCCTTCCTCGACTGGCGCGAGCAGACCTATCCCGCGTGGATGGCGAACGACGTGGTGCCGATCGCGCAGTCCTACGCGCTGTCCACCAACGTGCTGCACTACCAGGCGCTGCAACTCGCCGCGCAGATGGCCGAGCAGCGCCACGACGCGCGTGCGGCGGATTACCGGGCGCAGGCCGATGCGCTGAAGGCGGCGATCAACGCGCATTTCTGGCGCGCCGACCGCGGCATGTACATGAGCTACCTCGGCGGCGACGGCGCACCCTACGACACCTACGACCTGCTCGGCCTCGCGCTGGCGATCGACAGCGGCGTGGCCGAGGGCGAGCGCGCGCGGCAGTCGCTGGCGAACTATCCGGTGTGGCCGGCCGGCAGCCCGGTGATCTGGCCCGAGCGCGCCGACCAGCCGATCTACCACAACCGCGCGATCTGGCCGTTCGTCAGCGCCTACGCGCTGCGCGCCGCGCGCAAGCTGGACGACCCCGCGCACATCGCGTTCGAGATCGCCTCGATCATGCGCGGCGCCGCGCTGGCCGGCTCGAACATGGAGAACTACGAGCTCACCACCGAGGCCACCCACGTCGACGACGGCAAGCTCAGCGGCCCGGTGGTGGATTCGCCGCGCCAGCTGTGGTCGGTGGCCGCCTACCTCGCGCTGGTCGGCGAAGGCGTGTTCGGGCTGGAAAGCGACGGCAGGATCGAGCCGAAGCTGCCGGCGTCGCTGGCGCCGATGCTGTTCGGCCGCGAGGACGCGATCAGCCTGCAGCTGCCCGGCCGCCGCATCACCCTGCAACGCCCGCAGAAGCTGGACGGCAACCTGCTGGTGGCGGATCACATCACGCGGCAGGGCAACGACAGCGTGGTGCGGCTGAAGGCGATCAAGGTGCCCGAGCTGGCCCTGCGCAGCAAGGTGCCGCCGTTCGCGCCCGCCGCACCCGCCGCGCCGCAGGTAACGCGCGACGGCGCGAACTGGCAGGTGCGCAGCGCCGCGCCCGGCGTGCTCTACCTCAACGGCCGGCGCGTGGGCGCGATCGACGGCACGCGCGCGGTGCCCGCAACGAACGCGCTGCAATGCTTCAGCGTGACGCAAACCGGCGCCGACGATCTCGAATCGCTGCAGAGCCCACCGCAGTGCGAAGGCCCGTTCGTGCGCGTCGAAGGCGCGTGGCCGCGCGCATGGATCGCGCCCGCCGACGGCCGCTACCAGGTGGCGCTGCGCTATCGCAACGACCACGGCCCGATCAACACCGGCATCACCGCCGCGGTGAAGCTGCTGGCGATCCGCTGCGACGGCAGCCCCGAGCAGCGCGTGCCGATGGTGATGCCGCACAGCGTGGGCGAGCAGCTCTCCACCACCGCGCAATTCAGCGCACATGCCGGCGCGCATTGCAGCTTCGCCCTCGACGACGGCTTCAACATGAGCTACCTCGCGCACAACGCGCACTACACCGGCGGCGTGGGCGGCGACCAGCCGTTGAACGACGCCAGCGTCGGCGCGCTGCGCATCGTGCCGCTGCCCGCTGCGTCACAGCCATAACTCCCTCTCCCCCAACAGCTCCATCGTTGGGGGAGAGGGTTGGGGTGAGGGGGTAGCTCTTGGCCTTGGTCTTCCCGACCAGCGCAAAGCCCCCCTCACCCAACCCTCTCCCCCGAGCACGGCTCGGGGGAGAGGGCTTCACCCGTTTCAACGTGAGCATCCGGCACCTCGATGAACCACCCCATGACCCGCAAACCCGAGCTGTCGTTCTGGCAGATCTGGAACATGTGCTTCGGCTTCCTCGGCATCCAGTTCGGCTTCGCGCTGCAGAACGCGAACGTCAGCCGGATCTTCCAGACGCTGGGCGCGAACGTGGACCAGATCCCGGTGCTGTGGATCGCCGCGCCGTTCACCGGCCTGATCGTGCAGCCGATCATCGGCTACTGCTCCGACCGCACCTGGAACCGCTTCGGCCGCCGCCGCCCGTATTTCTTCGCCGGCGCGGTGCTGGCCACGCTGGCGCTGCTGGCGATGCCGAACTCGCCCACGCTGTGGATCGCCGCGGGCCTGCTGTGGATCATGGACGCCTCGTTCAACGTGTCGATGGAGCCGTTCCGCGCCTTCGTGGGCGATCAGCTGCCGCCGCGCCAGCGCCCGCTGGGCTACGCGATGCAGAGCGTGTTCATCGGCGTGGGCGCGGTGGTGGCCTCGTTCCTGCCCTGGCTGCTCACCCGTTTCGGCGTGGCGAACACCGCGCCCGCCGGCGAGGTTCCGCACTCGGTGATGTACTCGTTCTACGCCGGCGCGGCGGTGCTGCTGGGCGCGATGCTGTGGACCATCCTCACCACGCGCGAGTACCCGCCCGAGCAGCTGGAAGCGTTCGCCGACAGCCACGTGGGAGAAGAACCGACGAACGTGGCGCAGGCGTGGAAGCTCGGCGTGCTGTTCCTGCTGCTCGGCCTCGCGCTGCTGGCGCTGATCCGGCACTACGCGCTGCGCGCGGAACTCTATCTGCTGGCCGGCGGCCTCGCCGCGGCCGGCGCGCTGTTCCTGTGGCTGTCGCGCACGCGCCGGCAGGGTGCGCTGCGCCAGATCATGGGCGACCTGTACGGCATGCCGCGCGAGATGCGCCGGCTGAACTGGGTGCAGTTCTTCTCCTGGTTCGCGATGTTCGCGATGTGGATCAACACCACGCCGGCCGTCGCCGGCCACTTCTACGGCAGCGCCGACACCACCTCCGCCGCCTACAACGAGGGCGCGAACTGGGCCGGCGTGCTGATGGGCACCTACAACGGCGTGGGCGTGCTAGCCGCGATCGTGATCCCGCTGCTGGTGCGCGCCTGCGGCCTGCGCCTGAGCCACCTGATCAACCTGTGGCTGGGCGGGCTGGGCCTGCTGTCCTTCCTCGTCATCCGCGACCCGCGCTGGCTGGTCGTCTCGATGGCCGGCGTGGGCTTCGCCTGGGCCTCGATCCTATCGCTGCCCTACGCGATGCTGTCCGACAACCTGCCCGCGGCGAAGATGGGCATCTACATGGGCATCTTCAATTTCTTCATCGTGATCCCGCAGCTGCTCGCCGCCAGCGTGCTCGGCGTGCTGCTGAAGCTGTTCTTCCACGACCAGCCGATCTGGGCGCTGGCGCTGGGCGGCGCCAGCCTGCTGGTGGCCGGGCTGTGCACGCTGCGCGTGCACGAGCCGCGCGAGAGCGCCGCGGCCGCGGCGGCATGAGGCGGCGCGGGTGCGGCGCGCTGCTGCTCGCTTATTCGCGGCGCAGGCTCGACCGCCGCACTTTCAGCTCCGCCGGCAGCATCGCGCTCGCGGCGCCTTCGCGGCGGATCAGCCGCAGCAGTTCGTCGACCAGCACCTCGCCGGCCTTGCCGGTGTCCTGCCGCACGGTGCTGAGCGCGGGGTTGACGAAGCTGGCCATCGGGATGTCGTCGAAACCGACCAGTGCCACGTCCTGCGGCACCGCGATGCCGCGTTCGGCCAGGGCGCGCAGCGCGCCGATCGCGATCAGGTCGCTGGCGGCGAAGATGCCGTCGAACGCGACGCCGCTTTCCAGCAGCAGCTCGGCCGCCTCGTAGCCGGCGTGCTCGGTGGTCTCGGCGTCCGCCTGCAGCGCCTCGTCCACCGCCAGCCCGGCCTCGCGCAGCGCCGCCGCGTAACCGCGGTAGCGCTCGTGGAATTCCGGATAGTGCGGGGTGGCGTCGCCGAGGAAGGCGATGCGCCGGCAGCCCTGTTCCAGCAGGTGCCGGGTGGCGAGCTCGCCGCCCGCGAAGTTGTCGCAGCCGATCGACACGCCGGGCTGGCCCGGCAGCACCGCGCCCCAGCGCACGAAACGCGTGCCCTGCGCCACCAGTTTCTCCAGCTTGTCGCGGTGCGACTGGTAGTCGCCGTAGCCGAGCAGGATCAGCCCGTCCGCCTTCTGGCTGCCGGCGAAATCCGCGTGCCAGTCGCGCGAGAACTGCTGGAACGAGATCAACAGGTCGTAGCCCCGCTGCGCGCTGGCGCGGGTGATCGAGCCCAGCATCGACAGGAAGAACGGGTTGATGTGCGAATCGTCGGCGGTGGGATCCTCGAACAGCAGCAGCGCCAGCGTGCCGGTGTGCTGGCGGCGCAGGTTGGAGGCGTTCTTGTCCACCTTGTAGTTCAGCTCGTCCGCCGCCGCCTGAATGCGCCGCCGCGTCTCCTCGCTCACCAGCGGGCTGCCGCGCAGCGCCCGCGACACCGTGGACTGCGAGACCCCGGCGAGGTGGGCGATGTCGAACGATGTGGCCTTGCCCTTCATCGGCGGTCCGGCGATGCGAGAGTGTGGGCGCATCGTAGCAGGAGGAGGACCCGGGGCTCCGGGGGCGCGCTTGCAGCTGGCCCTTGGGCGCTTTTCCACTCCCTCTCCCCCAACAGCTTCATCGTTGGGGGAGAGGGTTGGGGTGAGGGGGGGCTCTTGTTTCTGCTCTCTCGCAAGTTTCAGAGCGGTTTCGTGCGCCTGCCAGCGCCCGAGCTACTTCTCTTTTGCTTGTCCACGCACGCGCAGGAGCACGTGCGAACGGCGAAGCCGGCCCGAAGGGCGGAGGGCATGGATGCCCGGAGTCAAAGAGAAGTAGCCAAGAGAAAACGACACCCCGCGGCGGCGCTTTCCGTCCATCCATGGACGGAAAGTCCGTGAGCCGTGGCCGGGCTTTTCGGCCGGACTCCTGTCCGGTCGAAAAGGCATCGCCATCCATGGCGATGCCCGCTGCGCGGCCTGATCGTCCCCGTCTCACCGCCGCCGAGGGGCCCCGGAAAAGCAGCGCGCATCCTGCGCGCCAGAAGCAAGACCCTCGCTCACCACTGGCGTGGCGTGCATATCCGAACTTCTGGGCTGATAAGCGATATCAACCTTGTCTCGTGCGATATGCACGCCAGCATGTTCGCGACTGTTGGCCTAGGAAAGCCGGCCAGCCCTTCGTCAGCACGCAAAATTTCCTCACTTGACGCTGCTGCTTCGGCGATGGAGCATCGCTACATATGCCCCGATCCGGGGTCTACCTAGGCGTTAGCGCTCATATCATGCATCAATGGCAACGGACGCTGTACGAAACTGGATTTGCGGTAACAAGGATCCCCCTCGACTTTGACGAACTCTACATCGAGGGCGCTCTAGGAAGGATTGATGTGATTCAGGGGATTAGCCCCATCCAGACACTGGTGCCTCGGCCGGGGTGTGGAGTCGGACCCAGCTATAGCGACAACTTCGGTCTCGGTGCGTTTCCGTTTCATACCGACATGGCGCATTGGAGCGTTCCTCCAAGATACTTCGCACTTATTTGTGCTTCCGGATCCAGTAACGTAACGACTAACTTCATACATAGAGATCACATCCTTAGACCGCAAGAGCAAGTGGAATGTGCTAGAGCCATCTTTCGGGCTCGCCGCCCACTTGACGGCCGCCAGATTCCGCTTCGAATGTTGAGCAGCGACATCTTTCGCTGGGATGCACTTTTCTTAGAGCCGGCAAACCGCGCTGCTGCCCGCATCGCGAGTTTGATAAGCGATCGACTGAGCACTGCGAAGCAGAGCAAGGTCGCCCTTGAAGAGCCTGGTCAAACTCTGATAGTGGACAATTGGCGCACTCTTCACGGAAGGTCAGCCGTACCTCAAGCTTCCGACAAGCGAGTTCTCAAACGAATTTACCTAAAGAGCGTCAGCTAGATGACAGCGAAAACAACTCACGAATGGTCAAAAGAATCGTATCTAGCTAAATCCGAGTTGTACTCGGAAGCCATGGAGGCCAACTCCACCGACTGGCAGTACGGACTGTGGTCGACATTTCTGCTCGAGATGCTGATAAGAGCTTCTGTCTCGGCAATTTCTCCCGCACTAGTTGCCGACAACTCCGACTGGAACAACGTACTTTACGCGCTAGGTCATACCCCAAAGAAAGCGAAATTTATCCCTCGCACTGCCGCTATAACCGAGTTGATTGCACGAGCAGAAGAGCTTGTGCCTGCATTCACACGCGAGCATGTGAATTTCTGCGCCACTCACCTCTCACGGCGCAACTCGGAACTGCATTCAGGAAACATGCCTTTTGATGGATCCAGCTCTTCTTCGTGGCGTCCGCACTTCTTTGCAGTATGCGATGTCCTTTTGGCTCATTGCGGCGCAACGCTGGAATCTTTGTTCGGTGCAACTGGTGCAGCAGAAGCGCGCGATGACATCTCGGCGCTCAGCGACGAGGCCGCCAAGAGCGTGCTAGGCACAATCAATGCTCACAAAGTGGTCTGGTCCGCGAAATCCGATCCGGACAAGAAGGCTGCATTAGACCAAGCTGCCGCTGCGTCTCTTCGTCACTACGGCCATCGAGTTCAGTGTCCTTCCTGCACTGCCACTGCGCTCGTTCAAGGAAAAGCCATGGGCGTGGCAAAAACCTCAACTGATGAAGACGGCATCGTTGAACGGCAAGCAATGAAGCCAGAGGATTTTTTCTGCGTCGCATGCGGGCTGAAGATCACCGGATACTCCAAGCTCCTTGCTTGTGGGCTCGGTGAGAGTTACATCTCGACGAGTCACTATGATGCCGTGGAGTATTTTGGCATCGACGTTGACAAGCTTGCTCGCAGCATGTGGGAAGACGATAACAACGAGTACTAGCCAATGAGCGCTAACTCAGGCATTAATCCCGTAACAACGCATTCTGCAAACCCATCAACAATCCCAATCAAAAGCACAATGCGCGGGACTTCCGCAGCCGCGCAGCGGCTGCGCCCGAGTGCGCGCTGGGAGCGCGCTACTTCTCCGGGGCCCCTATGGCGCGGCGGGCGGGCGGGTGGAGGAAAGTCCGCAGGATGGCCCGCATGGATGCGGGCCAGTTTTTCGCCGGCACATGAATGTGCCGGCGAAAAACCCCGTAACCCGCCCGCGTACCCGGAAGGCAGAGCCTGTCCCGGACTTGATCCGGGAATGCCTGGAGGGCGCGCCATCGGGGTGGCCTTTCTCTTTGGTTCCTTTCTCTTTGGCCATTCAAAGAGAAAGGAACTCGGGCGCCGGCAGGCGCTCGAAACCGCTCTGTCAATTGCGACAGCGCCGAAGCAAAAGCCCCTCTCCCCCAACCCCTCTCCCGCAAGCGGGCGAGGGGACAAAAAGCGCAACGCAGCACCAGGCGTCGAATCAACGACCGCGCCAGCGCCGCACCCTCAGTGCCCCAACACCGTTACCGTGACCTTCCGCTGATGCGGATCACGCCGATGCTCCCACAGGAACAGCCCCTGCCAAGTGCCCAGCTGCGGCTTGCCGCCATGCACCGGCACGACGAGGCTCACGCCGGTGAGCACGGCGCGCACGTGGGCGGGCATGTCGTCGGGGCCTTCGGCGTCGTGCCGGAAGATCGCGTCGCCGTCGGGCACGGCGCGCGCCAGCCAGCGTTCGAGATCCTCGCGCACGGTGGGGTCGGCGTTCTCGCTCAGCAGCAGCGAGCAGCTGGTGTGTGCGGTGAACACGTGGGCGATGCCGAGCTGCACGCCGCTGGCGGCCACCACGTCGGCGACCTGGGTGGTGATCTCGGTGAAGCCGCGGCCGCGCGTGTGCACCGTGAAACCGTGCTGTCCGGCATGTTCGGCGGGCACGGAACGGCTCATGGCGCGGCTCTCCTCAGGGATAAAGCAAACGGTGCGTCCAGGTCTGGCCGTGCCGGCTCCAGCACACGCGCTCGTGCAGGCGGAACTCGGCGCCGTACCAGAACTCGACCATGTCCGGCTCGACCAGGTAGCCGCCCCAGTGCGGCGGGCGCGGCACCTCGCGGCCTTCGAACTCGCGCTCGTAGCGCGCCACGCGCTCGTCGAAGCTGCGGCGGTCGGGCAGGGTCTGCGACTGCAGCGAGGCCCAGGCGCCGATCTGGCTGCCGCGCGGGCGGGTGGCGAAGTAGGCGTCGGATTCCGCCGCCTGCAGCTTGCGCGCCACGCCTTCCACGCGCACCTGCACGCCGTGGCGCAGCTGCTTCCAGTGGAAGCACAGCGCCACCTGCGGATGCGCCGCCAGCTGGCTGCCCTTGTCGCTGTCGTAGTTGGTGTGGAAGCGCAGGCCGCGCTCGTCCACGCCCTTCAGCAGCACGATGCGCGAGGCCACGCGGCCGTCGGCATCCACCGTGGCCAGGTTCATCGCGGTGGGCTCGGGCTCGCCGGCGGCCTTCGCCTCCTCCAGCAGCTGCCGGAAAGTGTCGAGAATCTCGGGGCTCAGCATGGCTTCGAAACTTTTCCCTTGAATCGTGGCGCGGGCGCGCCATCATGACGCGGATGAAACCGGCACATCTTAACCCAATCGCCCATCCCGCCCGTGTCCACGGCCGGCTGCGTCCGCCCGAAGCGGATGCCCGCCGATGAGCGCGCCCAAGCCGCATCCGCCGGCGCCGAACGCCTCGCTGGCCGGCCACCTGCTGGACCAGTACGCCGGGCGCATCGCCCGCTCGCGGCGGCCCTACATCCTCGGCCTGTCCGGCCTGCAGGGCAGCGGCAAGAGCACGCTGGCGCGCGAGATGAAGGCGCAGGCCGAGGCGCGCGGCTGGCCCACCGAGGTGTTGTCGCTGGACGACTTCTACTACTCGCGCGGCGACCGCGAACTGATGGCCCAGCAGATCCACCCGCTGCTGCGCACCCGCGGCGTGCCGGGCACGCACGAGATCGAGCTGCTGCTCTCGGTGCTGGCCGCGCTGCCGCAGGCCTCGGAGAAGCTGCCGGTATCCTGGCCGCGCTTCGACAAGGGCCGCGACACACGCATGCAGCCCTCGCGCTGGCCGCGCGTGGTGCGCGCGCCGAAGCTGGTGATCGTGGAGGGCTGGGCGCTGGGCATCCGCCCGCAGCCGCAGGCCGCGCTGGAGGAGCCGATGAACCGGCTGGAACGCGAGGAAGACCCCGACGGCGGCTGGCGCCACTGGGTCAACAAGCAGCTGCGCGGCTACCAGCCGCTGTGGCGCAAGTTCGACGCGCTGATCGTGCTGCAGGCGCCGAACTGGGACGTGGTGCGCCGCTGGCGCGGCGAGACCGAACAGGAACTGCTGGCACGCCGCGCGCCGTTGGCGATGGACGCGGCCACGCTGGAGCGCTTCCTGCAGCACTACGAGCGGCTCAGCCGCCACGCGCTCGCCACCCTGCCCGCGCTCGCCGACAGCGTGGTGGAGTACGACGATGAGCGGCACATGACCGGGCTCACGCACGCGTAGCCTTGCGCATCCCGTGGGTCGGGCTTCAGCCCGACGCTGATTCGTAGGTCGGGCTTCAGCCCGACGCTTGCGGCGAGTCGGGCTGAAGCCCGACCCACGGACCGGACTCACGCACGCGTGACGAATTACTCCCCTCTCCCTCCGGGAGAGGGGCCGGGGGTGAGGGTTCGGACTTGCCGCAGCGCCTCGCTCCGCACGAACCCTCTCCCGGCTGCCGCCACCCTCTCCCGCAGGGAGAGGGATTCGCTCAGCTACCTCTCGGCATTTCTTGTGCCGGCTCCACCTGCACCGCCGTGCCGTAGCTCAGCACCTCGGTGACGCCCTCGGCCACGTCGTTGGCGTCGTAGCGCATCGCGATAACCGCGTTCGCGCCCATCGCGGCGGCATGCTGCAGCATCAGTTCGAAGGCTTCCTCGCGCGCCTTCTCGCACAGTTCCGTATAGATCGTGATGTTGCCGCCCACCAGGGTCTGCAGCGCGGCGCCGATATTGCCCACCACGCTGCGCGAACGCACGGTGATGCCGCGCACGATGCCAAGCGTGCGCACCACGCGATAGCCGTGCAGCTCGTTGCCGGTGGTGACCATGCCGTGGGGGACGGGAAGGTTGGCCATGTGCGTCGCTCCTCCAGTGGGGAAGGCTCAAGTATCCAGCAGCGCCGCGTAACCGTCGCGTGCATCCGGCCACTGCGGTGCCCAGCCGCTCGCCCGCAGGCGCGCATTGCCGAGCCGCTTGCTGCCCACGCCGGGCGGCGGCGGGCCTTCGCGCGGCGGCGGCGCGTCGATCCACTGGGCGAGGAAGTCGCACAGTTCGTCCAGCGGCAGCGGGGTGTCGTCCACGCCCAGGTACAGCGGCGCGGGCTCGGGCAGGCGCAGCAGGTGCACGATGGCCGCGGCGGCATCGTCGACGTGGATGCGGTTGGCCCAGTGCGGCACCTCGCGCGGCACGCGCACGGTGCCGGCGCGCAGGCGTTCGATCAGCTGCAGCCGCCCCGGCCCGTACAACCCGGCGAGGCGCAGCACGGTGGACGGCACGGCTTGCGCGGCCAGCCAGCGCTCGGCCTCCAGCAGCAGCGCGCCGTTGAAGCCCAGCGGCGCAGGCGACGTGGCCTCGTCCACCCAGTCGCCGTCGTGCTCGCCGTACACCGCGCTGGAGGACACCAGCAGCACCTGGCGCAGCGCGGAGGCATCCAGTGCTTCGAGCAAATGGCGCAGGCCGTCGACGAACAGCGCGCGATACGTCGCCTGGTCGCGCGCCTGCGGCGCGGGCAGGTACGCCACGCGCGTGATGCCGGCCGGCAGGCCGCTCAGCGTGTGCGGCGCGGTGAGGTCGGCGCCCAGCCAGTGCAGGCCGCGCGGCGCGTCGGGCGGCGGCCGGCGGCGCAGCGCCCACACCTCGTCGCCGGCCGCCAGCAGGCGTTCGGCCACGCGCAAACCCAAGTCGCCGCAACCGGCGAGCAACACACGTTCAGCCATCCAAACCTCTACTGCTAAAGTGGCGAAATGAATCCCTCGCGCAACCTGTTCCTGATCGGCCCCACCGGCGCCGGCAAGACCTCGCTGGGCCGGCGCCTCGCCGCGCATTATGGCCTCGCCTTCGTCGATCTCGACCGCGAGATCGAGCGGCGCACCGGCGCCAACGTCGCCACCATCTTCGAGATCGAGGGCGAGGCCGGTTTCCGCCAGCGCGAGAGCGTGCTGCTGAACGAGTTCAGCGCGGGCGACGGCGTGCTGCTGGCCACCGGCGCGGGCGCGGTGCTCGACGCCGCCAACCGCGAACGGCTCGCCGCGCGCGGCTACGTGCTGTGGCTGCAGGCCGGCATCGAGCAGCAACTGGAGCGCCTCGCGCACGACAGCTCGCGCCCGCTGCTGGCCGACCCGGATCGCCGCGCCCGGCTCGAAGCGATGGCCGCGATCCGCGAACCGCTGTACCAGGCCACCGCCGACCTCGTGCTGCCCGCCGCGCACGGCGTGGCCGCCAGCGCGGCGCAGGCCATCGCGCTGATCGACCGCCACTGGCAGCGCGCCGCCCTTCCCTCCTCCACGACTTCCGCATGAGCATCCATCAAGCCACCACCCTCGACGTCGCCCTCGGCCAGCGCAGCTACCCGGTCTGGATCGGCCACGGCCTGATCGCCGACGCCGCGCGCTGGCGCGCGCGCCTGCGCGGCCGCCACGTGCTGGTGGTGAGCAACACCACGGTGGCGCCGCTGTACCTGGAGCGGCTGGCGCAGGGCCTCGACGGGCTGACGTGGTCCAGCTTCCTGCTCGACGACGGCGAGGCGCACAAGAGTTTCGCCAACGTGGAGCGCGCGCTGGAGGCGCTGGCGAAACTCGGCGCCACCCGCGACGCCTGCGTGATCGCGCTGGGCGGCGGCGTGGTGGGCGACCTCGCCGGCTTCGCCGCGGCGTGCTGGATGCGCGGCATCGACTTCATCCAGTTCCCCACCACCCTGCTGGCGATGGTGGATTCCTCGGTGGGCGGCAAGACCGGTGTGAACCTGCCCGCCGGCAAGAACCTGGTCGGCGCCTTCCACCAGCCGCGCGCGGTGGTGGCCGACATCGACACGCTGGCCACCCTGCCCGTGCGCGAATACCGCGCGGGCCTCGCCGAAGTGATCAAGGGCGCGGCGATCGGCGACGAGCCGTTCTTCGCCTGGCTGGAAGCCCACGCCGCCGCGCTCGCCGCGCGCGAGGACGCCGCCGTGATCGAGGCGATCGCGCGCAAGGTGGCGTACAAGGCCGGCGTGGTGGCGCGCGACGAAACCGAACAGGGCGAACGCGCCCTGCTCAATCTCGGCCACACCTTCGGCCACGCGCTGGAAACCGCCGGCCGCTACACCGCGCTGCTGCACGGCGAAGGCGTGGCGGTCGGCATGCTGCTCGCCGCGCGGTTGTCCGAGCGGCTCGGCATGAGCGAGGCCGCCGACACCGCGCGCCTGCAGCGTCTCTTGGAAACCATCGGCCTGCCCACCGCCGTGCCCGCCGGCTTCGACCCGGAACAACTGCTCGCCCTGATGCGGCTGGACAAGAAGAACACCGCCGGCACGTTGCGGCTGATCCTGTGGCGCGGCATCGGCAAGGCGGAGATCGTGAGCGGCGTGGCCGAAGCCGAGGTGCTGGCGGTGTTGCGCGAGGCTGTCGCCCGGTAGGAGCGCACCCTGTGCGCGAATGCTCTTGCTCCGATCAAGCGCCAGAGCATTCGCGCACAGGGTGCGCTCCTACAAAACGCTTGCTCGCCTGTAGACTGTGGGCCCCGGCAAACGCTCCAACTCGCGATCCATGCGCCTCTACCTGCAAAACCTGCCCGGCAGCGCCGAGCCGCCACGCTACGTCCAGATCGTGCTGGAGCAGGATCTGCTCGGCGGCTGGACGCTGTACCGCGAGACGGGCCAGCAGGGCGGCAAGGCCACGCTGCGCCGCGAGCAGTTCCTGGAGCGCGACGCTGCGATCGCCGCGTTCGAGAAGGCGCGCGACGCCCAGCTCAAGCGCGGCTACCGCCTGATGTTCGCCCAAGGCCTGGAAGGCCCCTACGGCCGTTGACGGACATGACCGATATCCTGAAGAACGATCGTTTCCTGCGCGCGCTGCGGCGCGAACCCGTCGACACCACGCCGATCTGGGTGATGCGCCAGGCCGGCCGCTACCTGCCCGAGTACCGCGCCACGCGCGAGCGCGCCGGCAGCTTCATGGGCCTGGCGCAGAACCCGGAGCTCGCCTGCGAGGTGACGCTGCAGCCGCTGGAACGCTTCGATCTCGACGCGGCGATCCTGTTCTCCGACATCCTCACCATCCCCGATGCGATGGGCTTGGGCCTTTCCTTCGCCCATGGCGAAGGCCCGCAGTTCGCGCGTCCGGTGCGCACGACCGCCGACATCAATCGGCTCGCCGTGCCCGACATGGACGGCGAGCTGCGCTACGTGATGGACGCGGTGCGGCTGATCCGCCGGGAACTCGCCGGCCGCGTGCCGCTGATCGGCTTCGCCGGCAGCCCGTGGACGCTGGCCTGCTACATGGTGGAAGGCCACGGCTCGCGCGACTACGTGAGCCTCAAGGCGCTGTGCTGGAACGAGCCGCAGCTCGCGCACCGGCTGCTCGACGTGCTGGCGCGCAGCGTGGCGGCGTATCTCTCGGCGCAGGCCGCCGCCGGCGCACAGGCGCTGATGGTGTTCGACAGCTGGGGCGGCATGCTCGGACCCGCGCCGTTCCGCGAATTCTCGCTGCGCTACATGGCGCAGATCGTGGCCGCGCTGAAGGACGACGCGCACGCGCGCGATCTGCCGGTGATCCTGTTCTCCAAGGGCGCCAACGCCAGCCTCGCCGCGATGGCCGACTCCGGCTGCGCCGCGCTGGGCGTGGACTGGACGATCGACCTCGCCGACGCGCGCCGCGCGGTGGCCGGCAAGGTGGCACTGCAGGGGAACATGGACCCCGCGATCCTGCGCGCCAGCGTGGATGTGATCCGCCGCGAAGCGCGCGCCGTGCTGGACAGCTACGGCCCACATCCGGGCCACGTGTTCAACCTCGGCCACGGCATCACGCCCGAGGTCGACCCCGAGCACGTGCGCGTGCTGGTGGACGAGGTGCACACTTACGGGCGGGTGCTGCGCGGCATGCCGGCCTGATCGTCAAGCCGGCCGCCGACGGAGCGCCAGGGAGCCGTCATGAAAACTCCGGCCATCGCGTTGTTCGGCTGCTGCATGTCGGCGGGTTTCGCCGCATCGGCGCAAACCGATCTACCCGCCGTGCAGGTCACCGCGCCGCCGTACTCGTCGCAGCATGGCGGCCACCTGATCTCCGGCGACTTCAAGGTCGACCCGCGCATGCCTGCGGTGGTGTTCCCCGCGCAGGCGCTGGTCGAGGGCGACATCCTCAGCATCGAGCCGATGTCCCTGCAGGACAACGAATACCTGGTGCTGCAGGAGTGCGCGTCGGCCGACTGCCACGAAGCCAGCATCGTGCGCTTCTGGACCTCCGCCAATATCGGTGGCGATGACGCGCGCCACGACCGCGTGCGGATCACGCACGAGAACAAGTACTTCATCTGGCTGAAGCGCCTGCCGGAAATCTCGGGCCAGAGCTGCGGCCAGGGCTGGCTCAAGTTCAGCCGCGACACCACCGAATGCGGCAGCCACTTCACCAGCTTCCAGCAGACCAGCCCGCCGCTGACGCTGATTCCGACCGGCGACCTGGCAGCGTTTCATCAGCAGGCGCTGCAGCAGGCGATGCGCAGCGACCCGGTCCGGGTCGCGCGACAAGCGCACGACGGCTCCACCTACGTGGTGACGTACGAGGGCGGCAGCATCGCGCGCATCCGGCGCATGCACGCCACGCGCGGGAGCCAGCAGGGCCAGCGGTGACCGCCTGAGCGCGGACGCACGCTGCGCGGCTGAGCCGCCGCGCAGCAGGTTCGATCAACTCAGCCGCACGAACCGCAGCAGGTGCTGCCGCCGCTGATGTGCACCGGCTGCTCCAGCAGCTTCGCCGTGCAGCCCAGGCCTTGCAGCTTGTCCAGCACCTGCGCGGCGCTCGCCTGGGTAAGCACTTCCAGCCGGCCGTGCGCGGCATCCAGCGTGACCGTGGCGTGGGCGTCGAGCGTGCGCATCGCGATGGCGATGCTCGCGGCGTCGTGGTGGCAAGCGGAAAGTTCGAACTGCATCGTGGGCACCGTGTGGGAATGGCCGGCACGCGCCGGCGCGCCATGATGCAGAAGGGCCACCCGTGAGCTCCTGATCCAGGTCAACCGGGTCCAGGTCAATCCGCTCAAGACAATCCATGCCGCGTCCGACACCAGCAGTCAGCACAGTCTGGGGCCGGCCGACGCTTCAGCCAGCCCACGCATCACCCGTGATCATCCGCCATGCCGCGGCCCTGCCGGCTCGCGGATGACCACATAGTCCCGCTCGATGTTGCGATGGAACTCCGCCGGCAGGTGCGCCCAGTCGTGCACGTCCACCAGCATCGGCAGATCGCTTTCCTGGATCGCCTCCTGCACGTCCTGCCACCCCGCGCATTCGGTGTCGGGATCGGCCGTGTTGCGCAACACGATGTCCAGGTCGCTGCCTTCGTGCGCGCCGCCGTTCACGCGGCTGCCGTAGGCCCACACCTCCGCGTCCGGCGCTTGCCGCGACAGCAGGGTGCGCAGCAACTCCAGATGGCGCGGCGCAAGCCGCAACTGGCCGGGGTCACGCCTGGGCATCGAACAGGCCCTGCAAGGTGGCGGCCAGCGCACGCACGTCCTGCAAATACGCCGGCAGGATTTTCAGGGTTTCGTTGGCGAAGCCGGCGCCGTAGTCGTGCGCCGTGGTGTTGCGGTTGGCGCGGTAGCCGAACCAGCGTTCGACGGCGGCTTCGTCCAGCAGGCCATGCTTGCTGGCATGCCGGAACAAGTCCTTGAACACCAGCCTGTCCACTTCACGCGGGCTGCCGCCGTACAACTTCAGCGCCTTGCGCAACAGCTTGCCGGTGGTTTCCAGCGACAGCTCGAAGCTCTTCACCGCCGCGTTGCGGAACAGGTCGTACATCACCTCGTCGCCGGGCGCCACTTCGCCGAGTTTGGCGACGGCTTGTTCCAGCGTATCCGCCGTGCGCCGCAGGTGCTCGACGTTCAATGACATGACTCGCGCTCCTCAATCCGGGGAAGCATGGTCCAAGCCCTGTGAATTCCTGCGAACCCGCACCACCAACCTGGCGCCTTCGGCGAACCTTGCTTCGGCAGCGCGTCGAGCCGCACCCCTTTCGCCATTGCATGCATCCCGCTACTCGACTGATCCGGAAGGATAGCCGAGAGCACGGCGGGCATGGCGCGCTACTCCGCTGCCACCTCCATCCCCGGAAACAGCACCTCGGTGTAGCCGAACTTGCTGAAGTCGGTGATGCGCGAGGGGTAGAGCCGGCCGATCAGGTGGTCGCACTCGTGCTGCACCACGCGGGCATGGAAGCCTTCCGCGCGGCGGTCGATCGGCGCGCCGTGCGGGTCGATGCCCTGGTAGCGGATCAGGCTGTAGCGGCTCACCGCACCGCGCAGGCCGGGCACCGAGAGGCAGCCTTCCCAGCCTTCCTCCATGTCCTGCGACAGCGGGGTGATGACGGGGTTGAGCAGGATCGTCTGCGGCACCTCGGGCGCGTCGGGGTAGCGTTCGGAATGCTCGAAGCCGAAGATCACCAGCTGCAGGTCCACGCCGATCTGCGGCGCGGCGAGGCCCACACCGTCGGCGGCGTGCATGGTGTCGAACATGTCCGCGACCAGGGCGTCCAGCTCGGCGCTGCCGAGCATCGCGTCGGGCACCGGCGGCGCCACGCGCAGCAGGCGCGGGTCGCCCATCTTCAGGATCTCGCGGATCATGCTTGCCTCGCCGGGCTGGATGATGCGTCGACTTTAGCCGAGCCGAGATGACGCTGGCGTGCCAATGCGTGAACGCGCCGTGCAGGCCGGGCACGCGGCATTCGACCAAAGGCTAAGATGGCCGGCATTGACCCTCGTCACGCCCGGCGAGACTCTTGCCGGGACTTCCCGGGAGAGAGTCCATGCACAGCGCAACCGTCAAACCCAGCCCGGCGGCGAAGATCCTGTGGGTCGCGATCGCCATCGTGGGCGCCTGGTGCCTCGGCGTGGTGGCCTTGCGCCGCGGCGAGCCGATCAACGCGATCTGGATGGTCGCCGCGGCGATCGCGGTGTTCGTGATCGGCTACCGCTTCTACGGCAAGTTCGTCGAGCACTACGTGCTGCAGCTCGACCCCACGCGCGCGCCGCCGTCGGTGCTGCGCAACGACGGCCTCGACTACGTGCCCACCGACAAGTGGGTGGTGTTCGGCCACCACTTCGCCGCGATCGCGGGCGCCGGCCCGCTGGTGGGTCCGGTGCTGGCGGCGCAGATGGGCTACCTGCCCGGCACGATGTGGATCCTGTTCGGCGTGGTGTTCGCCGGCGCGGTGCAGGACTTCATGATCCTCGGCCTGTCGCTGCGCCGCGACGGCCGCTCGCTGGGCCACATGCTGCGCGAGGAGCTGGGGCCGCTGCCCGGCATCGTGGCGATGATCGGCGTGCTGGTGCTGATGATGATCGTGCTGGCGGTGCTGGCGCTGGTGGTGGTGAAGGCGCTCACGCACAGTCCGTGGGGCACGTTCACCGTGGCCGCCACGATCCCGATCGCGCTGCTGATGGGTGCCTACCTGCGCTGGTTCCGCCCCGGCCGCATCCTGGAGGTGTCGATCATCGGCCTGGCGCTGCTGCTGCTGTCGATCTGGGCCGGCAAGTACGTGGCCGACTCGGCCGTGCTGGCGCCGATCTTCGACCTCGACGCCAAGGCGTTGGCCTGGTGGCTGATCGGCTACGGCTCCTGCGCCTCGATCCTGCCGGTGTGGCTGCTGCTGGCGCCGCGCGACTACCTCAGCACCTTCCTCAAGATCGGCACCATCGCGCTGCTGGCGCTGGCGATCTTCCTCGCCGCGCCGATGCTGCAGATGCCGGCGGTGACGAAGTTCATCGACGGCACCGGCCCGGTGTTCGCCGGCAACCTGTTCCCGTTCCTGTTCATCACCATTGCCTGCGGCGCGGTGTCGGGCTGGCATTCGATCATCGCCTCGGGCACCACGCCCAAGCTGCTGGCGAACGAGGGCCAGGCGCGCATGGTCGGCTACGGCGGCATGCTGATGGAGGCCTTCGTGGCGATCATGGCAATGGTCGCGGCGGTGTCGCTGCACCCGGGCGTGTACTTCGCGATGAACGCGCCGGGCGCGATCATCGGCACCACGGTGGAACAGGCGGCGCAGACGATCAGCCAGTGGGGCTTCGTGGTGACGCCGGACCAGCTGCTGCAGACCGCGAAGGACGTGGGCGAGCAGAGCATCCTCTCCCGCGCCGGCGGCGCGCCCACGCTGGCGGTGGGCATGGCCCAGCTGCTGCACAACATCCTGCCGGGCGAAGGCATGATGGCGTTCTGGTACCACTACGCGATCCTGTTCGAGGCGCTGTTCATCCTCACCACGGTGGACGCCGGCACGCGCGTGGGCCGCTTCATGATCCAGGAGATCGCCGGCCTGCTGTACAAACCGCTGCAGGCTACCGAGTCGTGGGCCGGCAACCTGCTCGCCACCGCGGTCTGCGTGGCGCTGTGGGGCTACTTCCTGTACCAGGGCGCGGTCGATCCGCTGGGCGGCATCAACACGCTGTGGCCGCTGTTCGGCATCGCCAACCAGATGCTGGCGGCGATCGCGCTGATGCTGGCCACGGTGGTGGTGGTGAAGCTCAAGCGCGAGCGCTACGTGTGGGTGCCGGGCATCCCGGCGATCTGGCTGATCGTGTGCACGCTGACCGCGGGCTACGAAAAGCTGAGCGGCCCGATCAGCTTCACCGCGGCCGCCGACAAGTACGCCGCGGCGCTGGCGAACGGCCAGCTGCTGGCGCCGGCCAAGACCGCGGCGGCGATGCAGCAGATCATCACCAACAACCGCGTGGACATGGCGATGACCGCGATCTTCATGGCGCTGGTGGTGGTGATGACGCTGTTCTGCCTCAACGCGCTGCTCAAGGCTTGGCGCACCAACCGTCCCACCGCCCACGAGGAACCCTACGTGGCGCTGGCGGACGTGGCCACGCCGTGATGGCCCCGCGCCTCGCGGCCCTGCGCAAGTGGGCGGTGCAAACCGCCCGCCTGTGCTGCGGCGTGCCGGACTACGACGCCTACGTGAAGCACCTGCGCGAGCACCACCCCGAACGCAAGGTGCCGAGCTACGCCGAGTTCTACCGCGAACGCACCGAGGCCCGCTACAAGGGCGGCGGCGGGCGCTGCTGCTGAACCGCCGTCTCGCGCGGCCCGCCGGATCGCACCGGCGGGCCGCGCGGTTTCCTGCATCCCCCTGCCTTTGCGCACTGGCCGTTCATACGGCGCCGGCGACAATGCACGCATCGCCGACCCAGCCCCCATGTCCGACATCGAATCCATCGCCGCCCTGCCTGCCGCCGCACACGCCAAGGCGCCGCCGTCGCACCGCGCCGGCCTGCGCGTGATCGCGATCTACGAGGTCATCAAGACCCTCTGCCTCGTGCTGGTGGCGGTCGCCGCCTTCCACCTCGACCGCGAGCAGAACTTCCGGCAGCTGGTGCACTGGCTGGAGCATCTGTCGCTGTCCGACAGCAACGGCCTGCGCTGGCGGATGGTGTCGATGCTGCAGGAATTCGGCCCCAGCCGCTTCGTGGCGGTGGGCGTGGTGGCGCTGGGCTACGCCGTGCTGTTCGGCATCGAGGGCGTGGGCCTGCTGATGGGCAAGTACTGGGCCGAGTGGTTCACCGTGATCGCCACCGCCTCGCTGATCCCGATCGAGCTGTACGAGACCCTGCACCGCTTCGGCTGGCTGAAGCTGGCCGCGCTGCTCGGCAACGTGGCGATCGTGGTGTACCTGGTGCGCGTGGCGCTGCAGACGCGCGAGGCGCGCCGGCTGGCGCGCGGGGCTGGGCACTGAGGTTCGCGGGGCGGGCGCCCGGATGAAGCCCGACCGGCCGCCCTGGCCCCGGGCCGCAAGAACCTGCCGCCCCGGCATCCGGTTATGCCGTGCTGCAGCATCGGCTAGAATGGGCGTTTCCACTTGCACAGCGCCGTTCCCCGCATGATCGCACTCGACGGGCAGAACGCCCTTTCGACCTTCCGCCTCGAACGCCTCAATGCCCGCCTCGATGCCCTGCATCGCGGCACCCGGGTGCAGGCCGCGTGGTTCGTGTATTTCCTCGATGCCGCCCAGGCGCCCGCGGGCGAACTGCGCCAGCGCCTGCTGGAGGTGCTGGAGGCGAAGGACGCCGCGCCCGCGCCGGCCACGCTGTGGGTGGTGCCGCGGCTGGGCACGATCTCGCCGTGGTCGAGCAAGGCCACCGACATCCTGCACGGCGCCGGCTTCGATGTGCGCCGGGTGGAGCACGGCACGGCCTGGCAGCTGGTTGGCCTGCCCGACGCCGGCACGCCCGCGCACGCGGCGGTGCTGGCGCTACTGCACGACGCGATGACGCAGTCGGTGCTGGGCTCGCTGGACGAGGCGCAGGGCCTGTTCCTCGCCGGCGCTCCGGGCGACCTGGTGCACGTCGCGCTGGGCGGCGACGCCCGCGCCGCGCTGGCCAAAGCCAACGCCGAGCTGGGCCTGGCGCTGGCCGAGGACGAGATCGACTACCTCGCCGCGCGCTACGCCGAGCTGGGCCGCGACCCCACCGACGCCGAGCTCTTCATGTTCGCGCAGGCGAACTCGGAGCACTGCCGGCACAAGGTGTTCAACGCGAGCTGGACGGTGGACGGCGAAGCACAGGACAAGAGCCTGTTCGCGATGATCAAGCACACCCACCAGCGCTCGCCCGCGCACACGCTGTCCGCCTACCACGACAACGCGGCGGTGATCGAGGGCAGCGCCGGCCGACGCTTCTTTGCCGACGCGAACGGCGTGTGGCGCGCGCACGAGGAACAGATCGACTACGCGATCAAGGTGGAGACGCACAACCACCCCACCGCGATCGCGCCCTGGCCGGGCGCGGCCACCGGCGCCGGCGGCGAGATCCGCGACGAGGGCGCCACCGGCCGCGGCGCCAAGCCCAAGGCGGGCCTCACCGGCTTCTCGGTGTCCGACCTGCGCATCCCCGGCCACCCGCAGCCATGGGAAGTGGAGCGTCCGCTGCCGCCGCGCATGGCATCCGCGTTCGAGATCATGCGCGACGGCCCGCTGGGCGCCGCCGCGTTCAACAACGAATTCGGCCGGCCGTGCCTCGGCGGCTATTTCCGCAGCTACGAGCACGAGACCGGCGAGCCCGGCCTGCGCCGCGGCTACGACAAGCCGATCATGCTGGCCGGCGGCCTCGCCAACATCCGCCGCGAGCACGTGCAGAAGCGCACGCTGCAGCCCGGCCACGCGGTGATCGTGCTGGGCGGGCCGGCGATGCTGATCGGCCTGGGCGGCGGCGCCGCCTCGTCGGTGGCCTCGGGCGCCTCCAGCGCGGAACTGGATTTCGCCTCCGTGCAGCGCGACAACGCCGAGATGGAGCGCCGCTGCCAGCAGGTGATCGACGCCTGCTGGGCGCGCGGCGAGCGGAACCCCATCGTCAGCGTGCACGACGTGGGCGCGGGCGGCCTCTCCAACGCGATCCCCGAGCTGCTCAACGACTCCAACGTGGGCGGCGAGATCGACCTCGACCAGGTGCCCTGCGACGACCCCTCGCTGTCGCCGATGCAGGTGTGGAGCAACGAGTCGCAGGAACGCTACGTGCTCGGCATCGCGCCGGAAAACCTGCCGGAGTTCGAGGCGTACTGCGCACGCGAACGCTGCCCCCACGCCGTGGTCGGCACCGCCACCGAGGAACGCCGCCTGCGCGTGACCCGCACCGTTCCCGCTCTTGCTCCTGGCTCTACCGAGTCCCGAGTCCCGAGTCCCGAGTCCCGGGAGATCGTGATCGACCTCCCCATGGACGTGCTGTTCGGCAAGCCGCCGCGCATGCACCGCGACGCGAAGCGCATCAAGCCGCGCGTCGACCTGGTGCCCGACCTCACCGGCATCGGCATGGATGAGGCGCTGCTGCGCGTGCTGCGCCTGCCCACCGTGGGCAGCAAGAGCTTCCTGATCCACATCGGCGACCGCACCGTGGGCGGCCTCAACCACCGCGATCCGATGGTCGGCCCGTGGCAGGTGCCGGTGGCCGACTGCGCGGTGACCATGGCCGACTTCGACGGCTACCGCGGCGAAGCGATGGCGATGGCCGAGCGCGCGCCGGTGGCGCTGCTCAACAGCGCCGACGCCGCACGGCTGGCGGTGGGCGAGGCGATCACCAATCTCGCCGCGGCGCCGATTGCCTCGCTGGGCGAGATCCGCCTCTCGGCGAACTGGATGGCCGCGGTGAACCACCCCGGCGAGGACGCCGCGCTGTTCGACGCGGTGAAGGCGGTGGGCATGGAGCTGTGCCCGCAGCTCGACATCTCCATCCCGGTGGGCAAGGACTCGCTGTCCATGCAGACCGTGTGGAAGGACGGCGACGCGCCGCAGCGCACGGTGGCGCCGGTGTCGCTGGTCGTCACCGGCTTCGCCCGCGTGGACGACGTGCGCCGCACGCTCACGCCGCAGCTGAAGCTGGACCGCGGCGACACCGACCTGTGGCTGCTCGACCTCGGCGCCGGCCGCGACCGCCTCGGCGCCTCCGCGCTCACCCAGGTGTTCAATCGCGGCGGCGGCGTGCCGCCGGACCTGGACGACGCCAGGCGCCTCAAGGCGCTGTTCGAGCTGGTGCAGGAGGCGAACCGCAGCGGCCTGCTGCTGGCCTACCACGACCGCTCCGACGGCGGCGTCATCGTCACCCTGCTGGAGATGGCCTTTGCCGGCCACTGCGGCCTGGAGATCCAGCTCGACGGCTGGGCCGAGGCCGCGCTGCGCGCGCTGTTCAACGAGGAACTGGGCGCGGTGCTGCAGGTGGCGGTGGCGAACCGCGAGGCATTCGAGGCGCTGCTGGTGAAGCACGACCTCGCCGGCATGAGCTACCGCATCGGCCGGCCCAAGGAGAAGCTGGGCATCAAGCTTTTCTCGGGCAGCGAGACGCTGTTCAAGTGGAACTGGAGCACGCTGTACCGCGCCTGGAACGAGACCAGCCACGCGATGCAGCGGCTGCGCGACAACCCCGCCAGCGCGGACGCCGAGCTGGAGTGGCGGCTGGACGACGCCGATCCGGGCCTCAGCCCGAAGCTCACGTTCGATCCGGCCGAGAACATCGCCGCGCCGCTGATCCACGCGGCGATCGCTGGCGGCGCCAAGCCGCGCGTGGCGATCCTGCGCGAGCAGGGCGTCAACGGCCAGGTGGAGATGGCCGCCGCGTTCACGCGCGCCGGCTTCGAGGCGGTGGACGTGCACATGAGCGACCTCGCCAGCGGCCGGGTGAAGCTGGCCGACTTCCGCGGCCTGGCCGCCTGCGGCGGCTTCTCCTACGGCGACGTGCTGGGCGCCGGCCGCGGCTGGGCCACCTCGATCCTCTACAACGATTATCTGCGCGCGGAATTCAGCGCGTTCTTCGCCGATCCCGCGAAGTTCGCGCTGGGCGTGTGCAACGGCTGCCAGATGCTGAGCCAGCTCAAGGACATCATCCCCGGCGCGCAGCACTGGCCGAAGTTCCTGCGCAACGCCTCCGAGCAGTACGAGGCGCGCGTGGCCACGCTGGAAGTGCTCGATTCGCCCAGCCTGTTCTTCAAGGGCATGGCCGGCTCGCGCATCCCGGTGGCGGTGGCGCACGGCGAGGGCCGCGTGCATTTCCCGAACACCTGCAGCCCGTCCAAGGCGCAGGCGGCGCTGCGCTTCGTGGACAACCGCGGCAAGCCCACCGAGCACTTCCCGCTCAACCCGAACGGCTCGCCCGGCGGCCTCGCCGGCTTCACCGCCGCGGACGGCCGCGTGACCATCCTGATGCCGCATCCCGAGCGCGTGTTCCGCAGCGTGCAGATGAGCTGGGCGCCGGAAACCTGGGGCGAGGATTCGCCGTGGCTGCGCATGTTCCGCAACGCCAGGGTGTGGTGCGGCTGAGCCCGCCGGCCGCATGGCGCCGGTGGCCGTGCTGGCTGCCGGCGCTCGCATGGCTGTTGCTGCTGGCCGTGTTGCCGTGGTGGCTGGACCTGCCGCTGCTCGCGGCCTGCACGCTCGCGCTGCTGTGGCGCAGCGGGCCGCTGCAGGCGCAGGCGCGGCTGCTGCGGCTCGCCCTGCGCTGGGGCCTGCCCGGCCTGCTGCTGGCGGTGCTGCGCACGTTCGGCGCGAAGGATGCGCTGGCCTGGCTGCTGACCCTGCTCGCCGCACTGGCCGGCTTCTCGCTGCTGATGCTGCTGGAGAACTGGCTGGACCGCGGCCGGCCGCGCGAACCGTCGCCCGCGGCCGCGGGCGAATGGCCCGAACTGGCGCTGGCGCCGATCGGCCCGGCCGCCGCGATCATCGAACTGCAGCCGCCGCAATGGCGCCCGCTGGCAGCGGGGCTCGCCGATCCCCTGGGTGGCGAACTGCGCTGGCGCGGCGCGGCGGTGCAGCTGGCCGACGGCAGTCGCCTGGATGGCGTGGAGCCGCGTTGCGACTTCGCCGCCGACGGGCGCTGGCTGGCGCTGCCGCTCGCCGGTCAACGCGGATTGATGCTGCTCGATCGCCGCCGCGATCGCCGCCACCGCCTGCGCGGCTGGCAGCTCGCCGGTTGGCACGAAGGCCAGCCGTGGCTGAGCCGCGACGAGGAACACACGCCGCTCGCCCTCGCCCACGTGCTGGGGCATGACGAGGACGACTGAGCCGCCGCGCCCGTATCCTACGCAACCGCCTCACGCCCCCTGCCGCATACTCGCCCCGTGAATACGCCTTTCTCTCCGCCGCCGCTGCCGCTCAGCGTGATCGTGGTGTCCGCCGACAGCGGCCCGGGACTGCGCGACTGCGTGCGCCGGGTACTGGCCTGCAGCACGCCGCTGGAGCTGCTGCTGATCGACAACGCCTCCACCGACGGCATGCCGGAAGCGGCCGCGCGCGCGCAGGAGCACGAGCCGCGCTTCCGCCTGATCCAGAACCACGCCAATCTCGGTTTCGGCACCGCGGTGAACCGGGCGGCGCGCGAGGCGCGCGGCGAGCTGCTGCTGGTGCTCAACCCCGACTGCCTGCTGGACCAGGCCAGCCTCGACCGCCTGCTCGCCGTGTTCGCCCGCGAGCACCAGGTCGGCCTGCTCGGCGCCGTGGTGTGCGACACGCAGGGCGTGCCCGATCCCGCCTCGTACCGGCGCGACCCGCTGCTGCGCCGCGCGCTGGCCAGCCTGTTCGGCGGCAAGGGCGAGCGCGTCGAGGTCGGCGGCGCGGTGCCGGACCACCTGGTCGAAGCCGAGGCGGTATCCGGCGCGCTGATGCTGCTGCCGCGCCAGCTGTTCGAGCGGCTGGGCGGCTTCGACGAGGGCTATTTCCTGCACTGCGAGGATCTCGACCTGTGCCGCCGCGTGCGCGACGCCGGCTGGCGCGTGCTGCTGGCCGGCGACGTGCGCGTGCCGCACGGCAAGGGCGGCTCCAGCCGGCACCGCCCGGTGTTCGTGAGCCGCCACAAGCACCGCGGCATGTGGCGCTGGTTCCGCAAGTTCGACCCGGCGGCGCGCCGGCCGCTGGTCGCCGCCACCGTGTGGCTGGGCATCTGGCTGCACTTCCTCGTACAGATTCCGGGGCAATTGCTGCGCAGGGCGCGAAACGCAGACCGATGAGTCGGGCTGCGTTTCGCGGGCCACGGATGGTCCGCCGCGCCAGGTACGCCAGTACCTGGCGGCGGAGGCGCATCCGGCGCATGCCGGATGGGCCGACTCGAAAACCGCCAGGAGGGCGGTTTTCGAGATATCGGGAAAGGCTGTGAGAACATTCAAGCAAGCTTGATTTCGCCGCCTCGCTCTTTTCTCTCACTCCTCACTCCATGCCGCGCACCACGACCCTCCCCACCCTGGGCCTGCTGGCGATGACCGCCGTGTGGGGCTCCACCTTCGTGCTGATCAAGGACGTGGTGGCGCGCATGCCGGTGGCGGATTTCCTCGCCGTGCGCTTCGCGGTGGCCGCGCTGGCGATGCTGGCGCTGTTCCCGCGCCACGTCGGGCGGCTGGGCCGCATCGGCGTCGTGCGCGGGCTCGCGCTGGGCGCGATCTACGGCGTCGGCCAGCTGCTGCAGACCTGGGGCCTGCAGCTGATCGCGCCCAGCGTCAGCGGCTTCGCCACCGGCATGTACGTGGTGTTCACCCCGATCCTCGCCACGCTGCTGCTGCGCCAGCGCATGCCCGGCGTGGTGTGGCTCGCGGTGGGGCTGGCCACCGCCGGCCTCGCGCTGCTCTCGCTCAACGGCGTGTCGGTGGACCTTGGCGTGTGGCTCACGCTCGCCTCGGCGGTGCTCTACGGCCTGCACATCGTGCTGCTGGGGCAGTGGTCGCGCCCCGGCGACGCGTTCGGCCTGTCGGCGCTGCAGATGGTCGCGATCGCCCTGGTCTGCCTGCTCGCCACGCTGCCGCACGGCGGTCCCGCGGCGCCGCCGGATCGCGCCGCCTGGCTGGCGGTGCTCTACATGGCGCTGATCGCCGGCGCCGGCGCGATGGCGATGCAGACCTGGGCGCAGGCGCACCTGCCGGCCACCCGCGCCGCGATCGTGATGACCACCGAGCCGGTGTTCGCCGCCGCGTTCGCGGTGGCCCTCGGCGTCGACGCGCTCACCTGGCGCATGCTCGCCGGCGGCGCGCTGGTGCTGGGCGCGATGTACCTGGTGGAATTGGCGCCGCGGCGTGCCGTGGCGCTGGGGGCGGAGGCGGCGCACCACGAGGTGTGAGCGCCGCTCCGCGCGGAGTGCCCGCTCAATCCTTCTGCAACACCTGCAGCAGCTGCGCCGGGGTGAGGTAGCCGCCCACCATGCGCCCGCTGGGGGTGAAGATCGCCGGGGTGCCGCTGACGCCCAGCTTCACGCCCAGGTCGAACTGGGCGCGCACCGGGTTGGAGCAGCTGGCGGCCTTGGGCTCGTGCCCCGCGAACGCCTCGGTGAGCGCGGCCTTGCGGTCGGCGGCGCACCAGGCCGCGGCCATGGTCTTGTAGGTCGAGGTGGGATGGCCGAGCGCATTGGTCACGCCCTCGCGCGGCCAGGCCAGGTAGTCCACCGCGATGCCTTCCTTGTTGAGCTCGGCAATGTGCTCGTGCAGCACCCTGCAGTACGGGCAGGTGACGTCGGTGAACACGGTGACCCGGTACTTCGGGTTCGCCGGCGCGTATTCGATGCGCGCGGCCGCCGGCACCCTGGCCAGCTCGGCCTTGCGGTAGGCCGCCCAGGCGGCGTCGTTGAGGCTCGTCTTCGTGCCCAGGTCGACCAGGTCGCCGTTCAACAGGTACTTGCCGTCGGTGCTCACGTAGACCAGCTGGCCCGAGGCGATCACCTGGTAGAAGCCCGGCAGCGGCGCGCGGTTCACCACGTCCACCCGCACGCCCGGCGCCAGCTTCGCCAGCGACTGCTGCACCAGCTTCAGCGCGGCGGCATCGACGCCGCTGCCCAGGACCGGGCTGGCGGCGCTGGCCGCCGGCGCCGGCGCCGGCGCCGGCGGCGCGGCCGCGGCGGTGTCGTCGGCCGCGCAGGCGCTCAGGGCGAATCCGCTGACGCACACAGCCAGCAACAGCTTCTTCAACATCTTGCTTGCACCTCGATGGCCGCGGGGACGGCGGCTGTCCGGCGATTCTCGCACAGCCGCCATGCGTGGTTCTGAACCCGTCCCTCAGCCGCGCGGATGGTGCTGCGCATGCAGGCGCTTCAGGCCTTCCTTCGCCACCAGGGTGTAGATCTGCGTGGTGCTGAGCGCGCTGTGGCCCAGCAGCATCTGCAGCGCGCGCAGGTCGGCGCCGTGGTTCAGCAGGTGGGTGGCGAAGGAATGCCGCAGCACGTGCGGCGAGATGCGCTTGGCCTGGATGCCGACCTTGAGCGCATGGCGCTTCACCAGGGTCCAGAACATCTGCCGCGTCATGCCTTCGCCGCGCTTGCTGAGGAACAGCGCCGCAGGCTGGCGTCCCTTCGCCAGCGCGGGGCGCGCGGCGGCGAGATAGCTCTCGATCCAGCCCAGCGCCACCTCGCCCACCGGCACCAGACGATCCTTGCCGCCCTTGCCGGTGACGCGCAGCACGCCCTGGCGCGGATTGAGCGCGGCGAGCGGCAGCTCCACCAGCTCGGACACACGCAGGCCCGAGGCGTACATCAGCTCCAGCATCGCGCGGTCGCGCAGGCCCAGCGTGCCGTCGGTGTCCGGCGCGGCGAGCAGCGCCTCGATCTCGCGCTCGGCCAGCGCCTTGGGCAGGCTGCGCGGCATGCGCGGACGCTCGATCAGGAGCGTGGGGTCCTCGAAGCCCGCCTGCTCGCGGGCGAGCTGCGCGTAGTAGCGCCGGAACGCCGACTGCCGCCGCGCCATCGAGCGCACCGCGGCGCGCTGCGTGCCGTGGTATTCGGAGATGTCCTCGCGCCGCGCGTCGCGCAACGAGCGGCCGCGTCCGGCCAGCCAGCGCGCGAGCGCCTCGAGGTCGCGGCGGTAGGCCTCCAGCGTGCGATCGGCGAGGCCGTCCTCGGACCACACGCGTTCGAGGAAGGCGTCGATGCTCGCGGCATCCGCTTCGGCGATACTGGTGTGAACTTCTTCCTTCTGCATGTGCACGATGCTGGGCGTCGTGCGACGCGAGCGCAAGCGATGCCTTCGAACGCCAACCTGCCCTGCCCGCTGTGGCGTCGCCTCGTCGCGCTGGTCTACGACCTCCTGATCGTGGTGGCGATCGTGATGGTGGTGGGCCTGGTGTGCCAGCTCGCCACCGGCGGCCGGCTGATCGCCACCGGCGCACACGCGCAGGTGCCGCTCTGGTACCAGGCGCTGCAAGGCGCGGTGGTGGCCGCCTACTTCATCGCCTCGTGGCGGCGCGGCGGGCAGACCCTGGGCATGCGGCCGTGGCGCATCCGCGTGTGCCGCGACGACGGCGGCACGATCAGCCTGCAGCAGGCGGCGATCCGCGTGCTGGTGGCCGCCGCGCCCCTGCTGTTGCTGGCGCTGGAACCGCTGCTCGGCCTCGCCGCCACGCTGTGGGCCGTGCTGGGCGCGTGGGCGCTGTGGTTCGCGGTGGCGTTGTTCGATCCGCGCCGCCGCGCGCTGCACGACCTCGCCGCCGACACCGAGCTGCGACGCTCGGGCGACTGAAGCGCGGCCACCTGCCCGCATGGGGTAAGGTGGCCCGGCACACCTTCCAGCATCGGGGGAACTGGCGACATGGACTCGGCTCCACTCTCACCCGCACCGAACCCGCCGCCCGCCACCGTCGGCAAGCGTCGGCGAGGGCCGCGCCTGCGCCACATCGCGGCACTGATCGCGCTGCTGCTCGCGGCCACCGACGCCGCCGCCGCGACGCCGCCGGGCGCCCCGTCGCTGGGCGCGCACACCTTGCTCGGCCAGTCGGAGGGCCAGGGCACGAGCCCGGCCGTCAGCACCCCCATCGACACCCAGGCCAGCGGCAGTTCGCTGCTGGTGCTGGTCGGCAGCTACGCCAGCAACGACGCCGCCCCGACCGACACCTACGGCAACCGCTGGACGCAGCTGGGCGACAGCGCCTACTTCCGCGGCTACGAAAACCGCTTCTCGGCCCGGGCCTACGTGGCGACGGAAGCCAAGGGCGGCCCGGATCACCGGATCAGCATCGCCAAGCCCGGCTACGCGGCCGGCGAACTCAGCGCGCCGTTCGTCGAGATCCGGCACGCGGGCGTGCTGCAGGCGGTGGCGCAGAACTACCCCGCCCCCAGCCTCACCGACAAGCTCGAGCGCCGCTGGCATTTACTGGCCGGCGGTGACAGCAGCGCCACGCTCACCAGCGGCAAGGTCACCACCACCGGGCCGGCTACCCTGGTGGCGGTGTGGTGGGGCGACTCGCGGGCGCTCAAGATGACCGCCGTGCCCAACCACGGCTTCAAGCTGATCGACCAGTGGCTGGACCTGCCGCCGAACAGCGCCGTGCAATGCGCGGTGGCGGTGAAGCAGGTGGACGGCCCCGGCACCTGGGACGTCAGCTGGACCAGCGCGCCGGCGCAGGGCGCCATCCTGTGGCTGTTCGCCTTCCAGGCCAGGCCCTGACGAAACTCACTTCCAGCCGTCGACCGCCCAGGTGCCGGAATTGCCGACCTCTTCGCCACTGCGCGGCGCGAGCCGCGCGATGCGCCCCGCGGCACGGCGCGGCCAGCGCTCGAGCACGGCAAGCAGGCCGCCCAGCGCGGCGAGGTATGCCCGTTTGGCATGGCGCTTGGCGGTGGGCAGCTCGCTGCGCGGCGAGCACACTTCATCGACGAAGCCGCCCCAGTTCGAGCCGTCGAGCTGGTTCTGGCAGATCGAGATCGACGGCGACAGCGCCCGGGCGCCATGCCACCAGCGCGAGGGCACGAACACCATGTCGCCCGGGTGCAGCACGGTGTGGTGCTGGGTGGCCCGCGCGAACAGCGGGTAGCGCTGCAGGTCGACGCGGTGCACGTCCGGGATCGTCGACTGGTTCGGCATTTCGGGCTTGGGATACATGCAGGCGGAATCTTCCGGCGGATACAGGATGAACTCCTTGTCGCCGTAGATTTCGGTGATCGCCGCGTGCGCGTTCTCGAGGTCGTAGTGCAGGAACGGGAAGCGGCCGCCGACGCCGCCGAACAGCAGCTTGAGGTAACCGTCCGGCCGCCGCCAGCGCTGCGGCATCAGCGGACTGGCCAGCCGCCGCGGGAACGCATACGGGTTCATCGGCTCCAGGTCCGGCAGCAGTTCGGGCAGGTGCGGGCCGATGAACAGGCGATACATGTACGGCCCCGGCGCCGCCTCGGTCGAGGCGAGCACCGCGTCGACGAACGTCGCGAACGCCATCTTCCGGCTGGGGCTGATCTGCACGTCGCGGCTGCCGAAGCGCTCGCGGAAATACTGCGGCGTCCACCGATGCTGCGCCGGACAGGCCGGCAAGGCGTTCTCCACCACTACCGGGCGATTGCGCGCCACGTAGTCGCGCAGGAATACCGGATAGGGCAGGCTCGCGGCATCCCGGCGCTCCACCGCCACCCGGCGCACGTCCGGCGCCGCCTGCGCGGTCGCGTCGCTGTCCCCTGGAATCATGCCGCCCCCCCATGCCGCGCATGCTGTGGCTCGCCCGGCCCCTGACGCCTGCCCGGCCGCTGACGAGCGGAACCTACGCGCGCCGCCGGGTGGCGTCAACGCGCAAGTAATCGCGTTTGCGGCGCCGCAACACAAGCCCGGGCGGCGGCGCTAAGATGGCGCATCTTTCGCCAACGCCGACCGCCCATGCTCTATCAGATCCACGAGTGGCAGCGCGCCTTCCTCGGCCCGCTCAGCCATTTCGCCGACGCCAGCGCGCAGATGCTCAACGACGCGAACAACCCGCTCGCGTCCTGGCCCGGCACGCAGCGGCTGGCCGCCGGCTACGAGCTGGTCCACCGCCTCGGCAAGGACTACGAGAAACCCGCCTTCGGCATCCACCAGGCCGAGGCGCACGACCACCAGATCGCGGTGATCGAGCGCGTGGTGCTGGACACCCCGTTCTGCCAGCTGAAGCGCTTCAAGCGCTTCAGCGACGACCCGACCACCATCGAGACCATGAAGACCGATCCGGTGGTGCTGGTGGTGGCGCCGCTGTCCGGCCACCACGCCTCCCTGCTGCGCGACACCGTGCGCACCCTGCTGCGCGACCACAAGGTCTACATCACCGACTGGGTCGACGCGCGCATGGTGCCGGTCGCGGCCGGCCCGTTCGGGCTGGACGACTACGTGGCGCTGGTCGAGCGCTTCATCCGCCACATCGGCGCCGACAACCTGCACGTGGTCTCGGTATGCCAGCCCACCGTGCCGGTGCTGGCGGCGGTGTCGCTGATGGCCGCGCGCGGCGAGCCCACGCCGCGCAGCCTCACCATGATGGGCGGGCCGATCGACCCGCGGCGCAGCCCCACCAGCGTCAACAACCTCGCCACCAACCAGCCGCTGGCCTGGTTCAAGGGCAACGTGATCCACACCGTGCCGACGAACTACCCCGGCCACGGCCGCGAGGTCTACCCCGGCTTCCTGCAGCACGCCGGCTTCATCGCGATGAACCCCGGCCGCCACCTCAGCTCGCACTGGGACTTCTACCAGGACCTGGTGCGCGGCGACCTCGACGATGCCGAGGCGCACCGCAAGTTCTACGACGAATACAACGCCGTGCTCGACCTGCCGGCGGAGTTCTACCTCGACACCATCGCCACCGTGTTCCAGCAGTTCCTGCTGCCGCGCGGCCTGTGGGACGTGGCCGGCGAACGGGTGAACCCCGCCGCGATCAAGCGCAGCGCCCTGCTCACCATCGAAGGCGAACTCGACGACATCGCCGGCCTCGGCCAGACCCAGGCCGCACACGACCTGTGCAGCAACATCCCGGCCAAGCGGCGCATGCACAAGGTGATCGAAGGCGCCGGCCACTACGGCATCTTCAGCGGCCGCCGCTGGCGCGAGGTGGTCTATCCGCAGGTGCGGGATTTCATCCGGCGGTTCGATCGCGTGGAGAAGTGATCGGCGCTGGTGCGCCCAAGGAGGCTGGGGCTGGCGGCTGAGCGGGTTTGATCGCCTGTCGGCGGACGGCCCCATCTATCGCTTGATCGTTTGCGCCAGCGACAAAGCGGCTTCATGCCGCTGCTGCAAGGAACAGAGCGGTTTCGTGCCGCTGCCGCAAGCGACAGAGCGGTTTCGTGCCGCTGCCGCGGCCCGAGTGACTTTCTCTTTGCTTGTCCAAAGAGAAAGTCACCAAAGAGAAACGACACCCCGCGGCGGCGCTTGCCGGGCGTCCTGCCCGGCAAGTCCGTGAGCCGTGGCCGGGCTTTTCGGTCGGACTCCTGTCCGGTCGAAAAGGCGAGCCCATCCGTGGGCTCGCCCGCTGCGCGGCCTCCTCGTCCCCGCCTCACCGCCGCCGAGGGGCCCCGGAAGAGCGGGCGCGCATCGTGCGCGCCAGAAGCAAGAGCACAAGCACGAGCAAAGCCGCACGAGCCCGCTGCCCCCTCCCCTGCAGGCAGAGCAAAGCCGAAGCGCGCGCCGCACCAACTCCCTCTCCCCCAAGCTCCGCTTGGGGGAGAGGGCCGGGGTGAGGGGGAAGCTCTTGCTGTTGCTCTTGCTGTTGCTTCTGCGCGCTGGGAGCGCGCTGCTTTACCCGGGGCCCCTATGGCGCGGCGGGCGGGTGGAGGAAAGTCCGCAGGATGGCTCGCACGGATGCGGGCCAGTTTTTCGCCGGCACACGGAGGTGCCGTTGAAAAAATCCGGAACCCGCCCGCGCACCCGCAGGGCAGGATGCCCGGAGGGCGCGCCATCGGGGTACCGTCTCTCTTTGGTTCCTTTCTCTTGACTCCGGGCATCCTGCCCTTCGCCCTTCGGGCCGGCTGCGCCGTTCGCCACCGCTCCCGGCGGTGGGCGTGGGCAAGCAAAGAGAAAGGAACTCGGGCCGCGGCAGCGGCTCGAAACCGCCTTGTTCCATGCCGCTGGCGACCGGAGCCGCACAAAAGAAAACGGCGCCGATGGGCGCCGTTTCCATTACTGCATGCCGCCGGCTCAAGCCGGCAACAGTTCCTTGAGCGTGGCCACCAGTTCCTCTTCCTTGATCGGCTTGGTGACGTAGGCGCGCGCGCCCTGGCGCATGCCCCACACCTTGTCGGTTTCCTGGTCCTTGGTGGTCACCAGCACCACCGGGATGTGCGCGGTGGCGGCATCCTTGCTGATCGTGCGGGTGGCCTGGAAGCCGTTGAGGTTGGGCATCACCACGTCCATCAGGATCAGGTCGGGGATCTCGCGCTTGGCCACTTCGACGCCGGCCGCGCCGTCCTCGGCGGTGAGGGTTTCGTGGCCGAGCTTCTCGACGATCCGCTTCAAGCCCAGGAGCTGCGAAGGCGAGTCGTCGACGATCAGGATGCGTGCCATAAGCTGGGTGTCCCCTTGTTGTTTCGGTGGATTCTAAGCCTGCGATGCGGTGCTTCCAAGCGCCGCAGGCCTCAGTTTGCGGCGATGCGCACCACGGTGCGGCCGAAGGAGTCCCCGGCCAGCATGCGATCGAACATCGCGGGCAGTTCGTCCAGCGCGGCCTCGCGGGTGGCGATGCGTTCGAGGTGGCGCGGCTTCCAGGCGCCGGCCAAGTGCTGCCACACGCGCTCGCGCATGGCGCGCGCGGTGCCGGCCGAGGCCACGCCGAGCAGGTTCACGCCGCGGATGATGAAGGGCATCACGGTGCTGTCGAACGCGATGCCGCCGGCGTTGCCGCAGATCGCCACGTTGCCGTAGGGCGCGATCAGCGGCAGCAGGCCGGCCAGCATCGCGCCGCCCACGTTGTCCAGCACGCCGCCGAAGCGGGCCGAGTCCATCGGCTTGCCGCTGAAGGCGAGCGCGTGGCGGTCGATGCATTCGGCGGCACCCAGCGACTTCAGGTGATCGAAGTGATCAGCCTTGCCGCTGATCGCGTGCACCGCGTAGCCGGCGCGGCTGTAGATGTCGATCGCGAGCTGGCCCACGCCGCCGCTGGCGCCGGTGACGGCGATCGGGCCGAGCGCGGGCGTCTGGCCGTTGTCCTGCATGTGCAAGAGGCCCAGCGCGGCGGTGAAGCCGGCGGTGCCCAGGATCATGCTCTCGCGCAGCGTGAGGCCCGGCGGCAGTGGGATCGTCCAGCGCGCGTCCAGCCGTGCGTATTCCGCATAGCCGCCGTCGCGCGTCTCGGACAGGCCGCTGCCGGTGCACAGTACCGCGTCGCCTTCCTTGAATTTCGGATCGGTGGAGGCGACCACGTGGCCGGCCACGTCGATGCCACCGTTCAACGGATACTGGCGCAGGATGCGGCCCTTGCCGGTGCCGGCCAGCGCGTCCTTGTAGTTCACGGAGGAGTAGGCGACCTTGACCAGCACCTCGCCGGGCGTCAGCGCGTCGGTGGCCATCGTCTCGATGCCGGCGCGGTAGCCGCTGGCGTCATTGTGGATGCGGAAGGCGCGGAAGCTGCTCATGGGGTTTCCTCCGTTCAGGCCTTGATGCTGGCCGGGTCGATCACGCGCGCGGCGTGGCCGCCTTCGTAGCTCGCCATCCAGTCGAACAGCGCGGCGATCGAGTCGCCGAACCACAGCCGGTCGCGCTGGCCGGCCTGCACGAAACCCTCGGCCACCATGTGGTCCATCATCGCGCGCAGCTGCGCGTAGTAGCCGCGCACGTCGAGGAAGGCGCAGGGATAGCGGTGCAGGCCGAGCTGCGCCCAGGTCAGCATCTCGAACATCTCGTCCATCGTGCCGAAGCCGCCGGGCAGGGCGACGAAGGCGTCGGACAGCTCGTACATGCGCGTCTTGCGCTGGTGCATGGTGTCCACCACCACCAGCTCGCTGAGCCCCTGGTGCGCCACCTCGCGCTCGACCAGCTGGCGCGGGATCACGCCGACCACCTTGCCGCCGCCAGCCAGCACCGCGTCGGCGACGATGCCCATCAGCCCCACGTTGCCGCCGCCGTAGACCAGCGCGATGCCGCGCCTGGCCATCTCGGCGCCGAAGGCGCGCGCCTGTTCGGCGTAGTCGGGATGCTTGCCGGCGCTGGAGCCGCAGTAGACGCAGAGGGCGGTGGGGAGAGGCATGGGGCAGGAGAGAGTGAAGAGGAGTGAGGAGTGAGAGAAAGCAGTTCGAGGTGAATGGATGATCGGGCAATGTGGGTGGAGAAAGCGTTTGGCGCTGGCGGCTTCGGCTCTCTCTCGCTCCTCACTTCTCTCCACTCACTTCTCGAAACGAAACGGCCCGCCCATGTCGCCACGAGCGGGCCGTTGGATCCCGTGTCATCGGCCATCCATGGCCTGCACGGGATGAGGTCATCCTGACCTCAGTTGCCCTTGTGGATGGCGCGCTTGTCCACCGACAGCGCCGCCTCGTGCACGGCTTCCGACAGGGTGGGATGCGCGTGGACGATGCGGGCGAGGTCTTCGGAGGAGCCCTTGAACTCCATCGCCACCACGCATTCGGCGATCAGTTCGGAGACGCCCGGGCCGACCATGTGCACGCCGAGGATGCGGTCGGTGTCGGCGTGGGCGAGCATCTTCACCTGGCCCACGGCCTCGTTCATCGCCACGGCGCGGCCGATGGCGGCGAACGGGAAGGTGCCGACCTTGTACGGCACGCCGGCGTCCTTCAGTTCCTTCTCGGTCTTGCCGGCCCAGGCCACTTCCGGCTCGGTGTAGATCACGAACGGGATGGTGTCGTAGTTGACGTGGCCGGCCTTGCCGGCGATCCACTCGGCCACCGCCACGCCTTCCTCGGAACCCTTGTGCGCGAGCATCGGGCCGCGCACGGCGTCGCCGACCGCCCACACGCCGTCCACGCCGGTGTGGCAGTGCTCGTCGACCAGGATGCGGCCGCGCTCGTCGAGCTTGACGCCGGTGTCCTCGGCCAGGAGGTCGGCGGTGTAGGCGCGGCGGCCCACGGCCACCAGCAGCTTGTCGACCACCAGCTGCTGCTCGCCGCTCTTGTCGGTGTAGGTGAGGTGCACCTCGCCCTTCTTCACCTCGGCCTTGTTGAGCTTGGCGTCGAGCTTGATCGACAGGCCCTGCTTGGCGAATTCCTTCGCGGCGAGCTTGGCGATGTCGGCGTCGGCCACCGAGAGGAAGTCCGGCAGCGCCTCGATGATCGTCACTTCCGAACCCATGCGGCGCCACACGCTGCCGAGCTCGAGGCCGATCACGCCCGCGCCGATCACGCCCAGGCGCTTCGGCGCCTCGGCGAAGTCCAGCGCGCCGGCGTTGTCGACGATGTGCTTGCCGTCGAACTTCGCGAACGGCAGCTCGATCGGCACCGAGCCGGAGGCCAGGATCACGTTGGTGGCGCCGATCGTCTGCTTGCTGCCGTCGGCGGCGGTGATCTCCACCTGCTTGCCTTTCAGCAGCTTGCCCTTGCCGTGGAACGCGGTGACCTTGTTCGCCTTGAACAGCTGGGCGATGCCGCCGGTGAACTGCTTGACGATCTTGTCCTTGCGGCCGATGAAGGTGGCCATGTCGACCTTGGGATTCTCGACGCTGATGCCGTGCACCGGCAGGTTGTGCGCGAGGTTCCAGAACTGGCGCGAGGAATCCAGCAGCGCCTTGGACGGGATGCAGCCCACGTTCAAGCAGGTGCCGCCCAGCGCCTGCTTGCCGTCCTTGCCGGTGAAGGCATCCACGCACGCGGTCTTCAGGCCCAGCTGCGCGGCGCGGATCGCGGCCACATAGCCGGCCGGGCCGGCGCCGATGACGATGACGTCGAATTGTTCAGACATTGCAGGAGAGTCCTTGTTTTGCGGGACTCGGGACTCGGGACTCGGGACTCGGGGAAGCTGGGCTTCCCCGCGCCGAGCGCCGCTTTTGATTTGCCGAGTCCCGAGTCCCGAGTCCCGAGTCCCGGCGAGGCCTTACAGGCCGAGCAACATCTTGTGCGGATTCTCCAGCTGGTTCTTGATGTCGACCAGGAACAGCACCGCGTCCTTGCCGTCGATGATGCGGTGGTCGTAGCTGATCGCGATGTACATCATCGGCGCGGCGACGATCTGGCCGTTCTCGACGACCGGGCGCTCCTTGATCGTGTGCATGCCGAGGATCGCGCTCTGCGGCGGGTTCACGATGGGGGTGGAGAGCAGCGAGCCGAAGGTGCCGCCGTTGGTGATGGTGAAGGTGCCGCCCTGCAGGTCGTCCATGGTGAGCTTGCCGGCGCGCGCCTTCACCGCGTAGTCGGCGATCGCCTTCTCGATGTCGGCGAAGCTCATGTTCTCGGCGTTGCGCAGCACCGGGGTGACCAGGCCCTTGTCGGTGGACACCGCGATCGAGATGTCCTGGTAGCCGTGGTAGATGATGTCGTTGCCGTCCACCGAGGCGTTGACGATCGGGTGGCGCTTCAGCGCCTCGGTCGCGGCCTTGACGAAGAAGCTCATGAAGCCGAGCTTGACGCCGTGTTCCTGCTGGAACTGCTCGCCCAGCGCCTTGCGCATCTTGCTGACCGCGGCGAGGTTCACCTCGTTGAACGAGGTCAGCATGGCGATCGAGTTCTTCGACTGCATCAGGCGCTCGGCGATCTTCGCGCGCATGCGGGTCATCGGCACGCGCTCTTCGGGGCGCGAACCCGGGGTCGCGGGACTCGGGACTCGGGACTCGGGACTCGGGGCAGCGGCAGGCTTGGAGGCGCCGGCGTTGAGCACGTCCTCCTTGATGATGCGGCCGTCGCGGCCGGTGCCGGCGATGGCGGAGGTGTCGACCTTGTTTTCGGTGGCGACGCGCTGGGCAGCAGGCGAGAGCTCGGCGGCTTTGCCGAGTCCCGAGTCCCGAGTCCCGAGTCCCGCGGCTGCCGCCGCAGGCGCAGCGGCCGGTGCCGGCGCGGCGGCCACGGCGCCTTCCTCGATGATCGCGATCACCTGCTGGCTGTTCACCGTGGCGCCGGTCTCCTGCTTGATCTCCTTGATCACGCCGTCGACCGGGGCCGGCACTTCCAGCACCACCTTGTCGGTTTCCAGGTCGACCAGGTTCTCGTCGCGCTTCACCGCATCGCCGGCCTTCTTGTGCCAGGTGGCGATGGTGGCGTCGGAGACCGACTCGGGCAGGACGGGGACTTTGACTTCGATGGACATGACGGGCCCTTGGGGTTGGTGCGCTCGCCGTGGAGCGCAAGAGTCAGAAGCGGCCTTCCGTGGCCGCGCGATTCGGGGAAGCTTACTCCGCGGAGTGGTCGGTGCCGACCGGCGCGACCAGCGCCTGCTCGACCAGTGCGGCCTGCTCGGCGACGTGGGTGTTGAGGTGGCCGGCGGCCGGCGCGGCCGAACGTGCGCGGCCGGCGTAGGAGAGGCTGTGCTTCGCGCCCACGCAGGCCTGCAGGTGGTGGCGGATCTGGAACCAGGCGCCCTGGTTCATCGGCTCCTCCTGGCACCACACCACTTCCTTCGCGGCGCTGTACTTGGCCAGTTCGGCGGAGACCTCGGCGCGCGGGAACGGGTAGAGCTGCTCCACGCGCACGATCGCCACGTCGCTGATGCCGCGCTTCTCGGCCTCTTCCAGCAGGTCGTAGTAGACCTTGCCCGAGCACAGCACCACGCGCTTCACCTTCTTCGCGGCGAGCTCGCGGTGCTCGCCGAGCACCAGCTGGAAGCTGCCGTTGGCCAGCTCGTCCAGCGTGGACACGGCCAGCTTGTGGCGCAGCAGCGACTTCGGCGTCATCACGACCAGCGGCTTGCGCACCGCGCGCAGCATCTGGCGGCGGATCATGTGGAAATCCTGCGCCGGCGTGGTGGGCACGCACACCTGCATGTTGTCCTTCGCGCACAGTTGCAGGAAGCGCTCCAGGCGCGCGGAGGAATGCTCCGGGCCCTGGCCTTCGTAGCCGTGCGGCAGGAACAGCGCCAGGCCGCACAGGCGGTTCCACTTCGACTCGCCGGAGCTGATGAACTGGTCGATCACCACCTGGGCGCCGTTGGCGAAGTCGCCGAACTGGCCTTCCCAGATGTTGAGCGTGTCGGGGTCGGTGGTGGCGTGGCCGTATTCGAAGGCCATCACGGCCTCTTCGGACAGCAGCGAGTCCACCACCGCCACGTCGGCGCCGGCGCGGATCGTGGCCAGCGGCATGAAGGTGTGGCCGTCCTTCTGGTCGTGCAGCACCGCATGGCGGTGGAAGAAGGTGCCGCGGCCCGAATCCTGGCCGACCAGGCGCAGGTTGTGGCCGGCGTCGATCAGGCTGGCGTAGGCGAGGTTCTCGGCGAAGCCCCAGTCGGCGGGCTGCTCGCCCGCGGCCATCTTGCGGCGGTCGTCGTAGATCTTGGCCACGCGCGGCTGCAGGGTGATGTCCCTGGGGATGTCGAGCAGCTGGTTCGCCAGCGCCAGCAGCTTCTGCTTCGGCAGCGTGGTGTCGGCCGGGTCGGACAGCTTGCCGTCCAGGTGGCGCGCCCAGTCGACGTGGACGTCGCGCTGCGGCGCCGGGTCCAGCTCGGTCATCGGCTTGCCCGCTTCGAGGCGGTCGCGGTAGGCGTCGAAGCGCTTCTGCACGTCGCCGTCGGCGATCACGCCCTGCTGCACCAGCTGCTTGCCGTACAGCTCGCGCGCCGGCGGCAGCTTCCTGATGACCTGGTACATCACCGGCTGGGTGGCGGTGGGCTCGTCGGCCTCGTTGTGGCCGTGGCGGCGGTAGCAGACGATCTCCACCACCACGTCCTTGCGGAAGGTCTTGCGGAATTCGTAGGCGAGGCGGGTGACCAGGATCACCGATTCCGGATCGTCGCCGTTCACGTGGAACACCGGCGCGTTCACCATCTTGGCGATGTCGGTGCAGTACAGCGTGGAGCGCGCGTCCTGCGGGTTGGAGGTGGTGAAGCCCACCTGGTTGTTCACCACCACGTGCAGGGTGCCGCCGATCTTGAAGCCGCGCGCCTGCGACATCTGGAACAGTTCCATGTTCACGCCCTGGCCGGCCAGCGCGGCGTCGCCGTGGATCAGCACGGCCATCGACTGCTCGTGGCTGCCGTCGCCGCGGCGGATCTGCCGCGCGTGCACCGAGCCGGCCACCACCGGGTTGACGATTTCCAGGTGCGAGGGGTTGAACGCCAGCGCCACGTGCACGCCGCCCTTGGGCGTCTTGACGTCGGCGGAGAAGCCCATGTGGTACTTCACGTCGCCGGAATGCGCAGGGTCGTCCGGATGCTCGAAGCGGCCCTCGAACTCGTCGAACAGGGTCTTCGGCGGCTTGCCCAGGATGTTGACCAGCACGTTCAGGCGGCCGCGGTGGGCCATGCCGATCACCAGCTCCTTGATGCCGTTGTCGCCGGCCGCGCGCACCACGTCGTCCAGCATCGGGATCAGGCTGTCGCCGCCTTCCAGCGAGAAGCGCTTCTGGCCCACGTATTTCGTGTGGAGGTAGCGCTCCAGACCGTCGGCGGCGGTGAGGCCGTCCAGCACGCGCTGCTTGCCGGCGGCGTCGAGGCCGGCGCTGCCGTTCGCCTTCTCCAGCCGGGTGTAGACCCAGTTGCGCTGCGCGTGGTCGGAGATGTGCATGAACTCCGCGCCGATGCCGCTCGCGTACACGGTCTTCAGGCGTGCCCACAGTTCGCGCAGCTTCAGGCGCTGGCCGCCGCCGGCGTAGGTGCCGCAGTCGAACTCGGTGTCGAGGTCGGCTTCGGACAGGCCGTGGAAGGCGAGGCCGAGGTCGGGCGCTTCCATCTTGTGGGCGAGGCCCAGCGGGTCGAGTTCGGCGGCGAGGTGGCCGCGCGAACGGTAGGCGGTCAACAGGCGCAGCACGCCGGCCTGCTTGCGCGCGTGCTCGTCGCTGACCGGCGCGGCCACCGCGACGTGGCGCTGCTTCTGCGCCGCCTCGATGCGCGCGATGGCGCCGGCATGCGAAACGTCGCCGGCCTCGCGGCCCTTGAAGGTTTCGAAGTATTTGCTCCACTCGGCGGGCACCGACGCGGGGTCGGCCAGCCAGGTGTCGTACAGGGATTCGACGTAATCGGCGTTGCCGCCTGCGAGTTGGGAGGATTCGAAGAACTCGCGGATCAGGTTTGTACTCACGTCACCACCGACAGGGGAAGGGAGGCTTGCGGCGATCCGTCGGCAGTACGGATCGCAGGCGAAAAATCCTGTTAATTATAGCCTTGGCCCGCCGCGCGGCGGCAACCCGGGCACCGGCCGGAAGCGGGGCTCCTTAGCCGGAATTCATGCGGCCGGGATACCGACTTTGGTCGCAGCCTGTGCGTTGCGCGATTCCGCGGCGCTACAGGTCCAGCTTCTGCAGCTCGCTGGCGCGCACGGAGCGCTCCCAGATCTCGTCGAACTGCTGCTGCAGCGGCGCCTGCGCCGCGCGGTCGGCGAGCGCCATGCGGCCCTGCGGCCGGCTGGCGTCGGGCAGCACCAGGTAGCCGCCGCTGTCGTTGAGCAGCCAGGCGCTGGCGTTCTGGCGATCCACGTCCTCCACGGGTGTGCGGATTGCGATGCTGCTGGACAGGCGCTGGAACAGCGCGATCAGCCGGTGACCGTCGCGCAGCGCGGCGGCGGGATCGTGCAGCAGGATGCGGATCTCGGCGCGGCGGCCGGAAGTGGCGATGCGCTTGAGCTCGGCCAGCTCCGCCTCGTTGCCGTAGTCGTCGCGGCCGAGCAGGGGCAGGTGCAGCGCCAGCCGGTGGCGTGCGGCGCCCAGCAGCTGCAGCCGCGCGGCGGCCAGCGCCGCGGGGCCGTCGATGGCCTGGAGGCCGGCGTCGTCCGCGTTCACCGCCGGCGCGCCTTGCGCGGCACCAGGTGGCCGTCGTTGACCAGCGCCAGCAGCAGCTCCATCGCCGCCGCCGAGGGCGCGGCACCGGGCGCGAGCTCGCGCTGTGCGCACAGCTGCTTCGCCAGCGCCAGCGGCGCCGGCCAGGCCTGGCCGTTCGCATACAGCGTGGCGCCGGACTTGCCGCGGCTCCACGCCAGGCGCGACCACGGATGGCGCAGCAGGCGCGCGCCGTCCGCGAGCTGCTTGCGCAGCGCGGCCTCGCCCACTGCCCGCGCGGGCGGCGCCGGCGTCTGCGCCACGCGGTAGCGGGTGATGAAGCGGCCGAACCAGTCGCGCAGCGTGTCCTCGTCCAGCGCGGCGGCGAACGGCAGCGCCCGGCGCAGCCGCCCCAGCGCGGCCGCGTCGATCTCGCCCGCGGCCTTGGCCGGCGCGAGGTCGGGGTCGGCGTAGCGCTGCTCGTCGTGCAGGCGCTCGGCGAGGTAGTCGGCGAGGTCGCCGGTCAGCTCCGCCTGCGAGGGCGCGCGCATGCCCACCGAGATCGTCATGCACGGGCCGCCGAAGGCCACGCCGTCGTGCGGCACGTCGGGCGGCAGGTAGAGGATGTCGCCCGGGTCGAGCAGCCATTCGTGGGTGGGCGTGAATTCGGCGAGCTGCTTCAGCTCCACGTCGGGACGGAAATCCTTCGGCGCCGCGGGGTCGGTGCTGATCGCCCAGTGCCGCTGGCCCAGGCCCTGGATCAGGAACACGTCGTACTGGTCCACGTGCGCGCCCACGCCGCCGCCGGGTTCGGCGTAGGAAATCATGATGTCGTCCAGCCGCCAGCTGGGCAGGAAGGCGAACGGCTCCAGCAGCGCGGCCACGTCGGCATCCCACTTGTCCACGTCCTGCACCAGCAGGGTCCAGTTCGCGTCGCCGGTCTTCGCGAAATCGGCCTCGCTGAGCGGGCCGGTCTGTACCTGCCAGCGTTCGCGCGCCTCGTCGTGGCGGATGAGGCGCGACAGCGCGCCTTCCTCGCAGGCGAGGCCGGCCAGATCCTCGGGCTGGATCGGCGGCACGAAGCCCGGGAAGGCGTTGCGGATCAGCAGCGGCCGCTTCTGCCAGTAGTCGCGCAGGAACTGCGCGGGCGGCATGCCCAGCGGCTGGCGGGCGGAGCCGTGCACTTCGATCGGCGGCGTGGTCTTGCGGGAGGCGGGCGTCTTTTTCATCCGCGCATTGTAAGCGCGGAGTCCGGGGGACGCCTCGCGGGCGAATAGCCGCAGCGGCAAGCCTCGCCTACGGGCGATCCAGCCACACTTCCAGGCCCTGCGCGTTCAACTCGATGTCCATCCCCAGCAAGGCGCGCAGCGCCGCGCGTCCCTGCGTCCAGCCGTGTGCGGCAGCGCGCTCGGCGTACAGGTCGGTCAACGCGGCGGTCAGCGCAGCGTGGCGGTCGGGCTTGCCGTGTGCGGTGCGCGCCAGCGCCACCATCGCGTCGATCTGCGCGTGCAGGTCGTCGGCGAGCCGCGCCACGTCCTCGACGCGGCCGTAGTGGGTGAGGTACATCGCTGCGGGCCTGAGCGCCACGAGGCGGCGGATCGAGGCGTGCAGCGCGTCGGGATCGAACTGCACCGGCGAGGTGGTGGGCAGGATGAACGGGCCGTTCGCGGTGTCGAAGTCGCGGTAGGAGAGGCCGAACACGTCGCCGGTGAAGCAGGTGTTCGTGCGCACGTCGTGCACCGCGAGGTGGTGCTTCGCGTGGCCGGGCGTGTCGAGGCAGTGCAGGGCGCGGCCGGCGAGGTCGACGACGTGGCCGTCCGCCGCCTCCACCACCCGTTCGGCGGGAATCGGGCGCAGGCGGCCGTAGGTCGATGCCATCACCTTCTCGCCGTACACCGCGCTGGCGCCGGCCCACAGCATCGCGGGATCGATCATGTGGCGCGCGCCGCGCGGATGCACCACCAGCTTCGCGTTCGGCAACTGCGCGATCAGCTCGCCCGCGCCGCCGGCGTGGTCCAGGTGCACGTGGGTGAGGATCAGCCAGTCCACCTCCGCGGGCGCGAGGCCGGCGTCGTGCAGCGCGGCCAGCATGCGCGGCACCGCGAAGTTGGTGCCGCAGTCGACGAAGGCGCCGCGGCCGCGTTCCACGACCAGGTAGGCCGCGTCGAAGCGCGGCCGCACGAAGCCGGTGTCGATGGTGTGGATGCCTTGCTCCGCCATGTCCGTTTCGTCCATTTCCGCCGCAGTGAAGCGTGCAGCGTAGCAAACGTGCCGGCGGTGCTCCGTTGAACCTTGGTCGAAACTTCGCGCGCCGCAGGCGCGGGCCGCGCGATCAGAGCGGCGCGGCAGCCGGCTTGCGCTGCAGGCGGTAGACGTCGGTGTGCAGCGCGGTCACGCCGCTCTCCTGGAACTTCGGCTGGGAGGCGAGGATGTCGCGGCGCTCCAGCAGTTCCACGTCCCAGTGCTCGCCGAACAGCGCGGCGACGTTGGCGGCGTCGACCGAGAACGGCGGGCCGTCCATCTCCTGCTGCGGGTAGTCCAGCGTGATCATCAGGCCGCGGCAGCCCGCGGGCAGGCGGGCGTAGACCTCGCGCGCGTAGCGCTCGCGCAGCGGCGGGGGCAGGGCGATCACGGCGGCACGGTCGTAGACCGCACTGCAGCCGGCCAGCGTGGCGTCGTCCAGCGCGAACACGTCGCCCTCGATGATCTCGATGTCGCCGGCCACGTGGTGCACGCCCAGCGGCGAGGCGTGCCGCGCGGGCGTCAAGCCCTGTTCGGCGAAGAACTGTTGCACCGCCAGCGGCGACAGCTCCACGCCCAGCACGCGGTGGCCCTGTCCGGCGAGCCAAGGCATGTCCAGCGTCTTGCCGCACAGCGGCACCAGCACGCGGCTGCCGCGCGGCAGCGCCAGCGCGGGCCAGTGCTGCAGCAGCAGCGGCATCGGCGCATCGCGGTGGAAGCCGGTGCGGCCTTCGCGCCAGCGTTCGAGCCAGAATTCCGCCTGCATCGTCGCGCTCCGTGGAAAGGCGCCAGTGTCCCACACCCGCGTGCCCTTGCCGAAGTGCGCGCCGCCAGTCGTCAGAGCCGCACGATCGGCTTGAAGCCGCCGAAGAACATGCGCTTGCCGTCGAACGGCAACGAGGCCGGCGACATGCCGGACAGGCGCGGATCGCTCATCACCCTGGCGATCGCGCGGTCGCGCTGGCTGCGCGAGCGGTAGGCGATCCACGAGAACACCACCACTTCGTCGGGCTTGAGTTTCACGCTCTGCGGGAACGAGGTGAGCTTGCCGGGCTGCACGTCGTCGGCGACGCACTCGACGACCTCGAGCGCGCCGTGTTCCTTGTAGATGTTGCCGACCTTGCGCGCGAGGCGCCGATAGGCGGCGAGGTTGGCTTTCGGCACGGGTACGACGAAACCATCGACGTAGTTCATGACTCCTCCGCGGTTCGTGGTGGCAGCGGATTATGCGGCGCGGGCATGTTCACGGCGCGTCGCCGCAGCAGGCCGCGTTCGCCGCGGCGGGCGCCGGCGCCCCGTCGTAGCGGTCGTGCAGGCGTTGCCAGTGCATGCCCTGGCCGTCCAGGTCGGGCATGCCGTCCCAGCCTTCGCCGCGGCCGAACGGGGTGAGGTCGAGGTAGTGGTAGGTGGTCAGCAGCATGTCCAGCCCGCGCGCGTAGCTGGAATAGCTGTGATAGACCTGCTCGCCGTCGCGCAGGAACACGCTGATGCCGGGCAGTTCGCCCGCGAGGTTGCCGTGCTCGCCGCGCGCGAGCAGCTCGGCCTGGTCGCGGTAGTTGTATTCCACCGGCGCCACGGCTTCGTCCTGGGTCACGTGGAAGTCGTAGTTGAAGTCGCTGCCCCAGGAGGAATACCACGGCAGCGTCCAGCCCATGCGCACCTGGAAGCGCAGCAGCTCCGCCAGCGGCGCGCGCGAGACCAGCGCGAGCGTGGTGTCGCGCGCGTGCAGATGGGCGAGGTGGCCGAGGTTGTCCACCAGGAAGGAGCAGCCGGGGCAGCCCTCGCCGCGGTCGCGGTGGAACATGAAGTGGTAGACGACCAGCTGGCGCCGGCCCTCGAACAGGCCGAGCAGGTTGGCCTCGCCGTGCGGCGTGTCGAACAGGTAGGGCTTTTCCACCGGCACCATCGGCAGCGCGCGGCGCTGCGCGTTCAGCCGGTCCAGCATGCGGGTGGCGGCCTTCTCGGCGGCCAGCAGTTCCTTGCGTGCAGCCAGCCAGGTGGTGCGGTTGGCGATGGCGGGGAGTGTCGGCATCGTTCGTCTCCGGTGGGGTTTGCCTGAAGACGACGAACGAGGGCGGCCGGAATCGACACGCTCACGCTCCTCCACCCGCTTTCTTTCAGACCAGCCCCGCCGGCAACTGCATGGTGATGCAGTGCAGGCTGCCGTTCTGCCAGATCAGCGGACGGCAAGGCACCTGCACCACGACGCGGCCGGGATGCGCGCTGGCGATGATGCGCGCGGCCGCGGCGTCGGCCTGGTCGCCGTAAGCGGGCACCAGCACGGCGCCGTCGACGATCAGGTAGTTCGCATACGAGGCGGCGAGGCGGCGCCCTTCGTCGATGATCGGCTGCGCCCAGGGCAGCGGATGCAAGTGGTACGGCTGACCGTCGACGGTGCGCAGCGCGGCCAGTTCCTCGCCCATGCGCGCGAGCTCGGCGTGGTGCTTGTCGCCGGCGTCGTCGCAGGCCTGGTACACGATGTGCCCGCCCGGCGCGAAGCGGGCGAGAGTGTCGATGTGCGCGTCGGTGTCGTCGCCTTCGAGGTAGCCATGGTCCAGCCACAGGATGCGGCTGGCGTGCAGGCTGTCCTTGAGGATCGCGCTCATCGCCTCGCGGCTCTGTTCCGGATGTCGCTGGTGCAGGCATTTCCAGGTGGTGAGCACGGTACCGGCGCCGTCGCTCTCGATGCCGCCGCCTTCCAGCGCCCAGTCGATGCGCCGGTGCGCGGCCTGGCCGAACACGCCGGCCGCGACCAAGCCCGCGATCAGCGCGTCATCCCGCTCGGCGCCGAACTTGCCGCCCCAGCCGGTGAAGCGGAAATCGGCGAGCTGGAAGCGGCCGTCGTCGGCCTTCAGCGTGATCGGGCCGGAGTCGCGCAGCCAGGTGTCGTCGTAGGGCAGCTCCACGAAGCTGAGGCGCGCGAGATCGACGCCCGCCGTGCGCAGCAGCGCCTCGGCATGCGCGCGCACGTCGGCGTCGGCGACCACCGCGACCAGCCGCTGGAAACGCGTCACCGCCGCGGCCAGCGCCACGTAGGTGGTTTCCACCTCGGCGAGGCGCTCGGCCCAGTCGGTGCCGGCATGCGGCCAGGCGATCAGCACCGCGGCTTGCGGCTCCCATTCGGCGGGCAGGCGCCAGCGGGGTTCGGTCATGACGGAATCTCGTGCGAAAGCAGGACGCAGCGGCGCCGGACTGCTCATTTTAGGCGATGACGCAAACAAACGCGCCCCGCGTCGCCGCGGGGCGCGTCGAAGGCGCAGGGATCAGTTCGCCGTGGCGGGGTTGGTGTTGTTGCCGGCCGGCGTGTTCAGCACCGAGTGGATCACGTGGTCGTGCTCGAAGTACACGATGAAGTCCGAATACTCCCAGCGGTTGATCACCGGGTGCTTCTTCGCGTCGCCGCCGCGCGGCGAGAGCTTGCGCTGCGGCGCGCCGTACTTCCGCTCGACCTGGGCCATCGTCATGCCGCGCGCGGGCAGGTTCATGCCCTTCTCCTGCTGCACGCGATGGATCAGCAGGTTGTCGGCGTGGACGGCCGGCGGCGCGGCGAGGCTGCCGGCGCCGAAAGCGATGGCTGCCAGCAAGGGCAGGCTGTGGCGATGCTTGAACATGGTCCCCTCTCCGCGCATGGCGTTGCCGCGCCGTTGTAGCAGAACTGTTTGCGACTATCCACGGGCAGCTGCGGCGGATGTGACCGGCGCAGCCGTTATCATGGGCGGCCGTACGCCCGCCCGAAGTGCCCTGATGATCGCGTTCCGCCATTTTGCCCTGCGCCGCGGCAGCCGCCTGCTGCTGTCCGACATCGACCTGGTGATCCAGTCCGGCTGGCGGCTGGGCGTGATCGGCCGCAACGGCTGCGGCAAGTCCAGCCTGTTCGCGGCGCTGCAGGGGCAGGTGGAAGCCGACGCCGGCGAGATCGACCTGCCGGCGAAGCTGCGCCTGGCCTCGGTGGCGCAGGAGACGCCCGCGCTGCCCGATCCGGCGCTCGACTACGTGCTGGGCGGCGACGTGGAACTGGCCGCGGCCCTGCGCGACGAGGCCGACGCGCAGGCGCGCGGCGACAGCGAGGCGATGGCGCGCGCGCACCACCGCATCGAGGAACTGCACGGCTACGACGCCCGCGCCCGCGCCGGCCGCCTGCTGCACGGCCTCGGCTTCGCGCCGGAGACGCACGAGCGCGCGGTGAAGGAATTTTCCGGCGGCTGGCGCGTGCGCCTGAACCTCGCGCGCGCGCTGATGGCGCCGTCCGAGCTGCTGCTGCTCGACGAGCCCACCAACCACCTCGACCTCGACGCCGTGCTGTGGCTGGAGGAATGGCTGCGGCGATATCAGGGCACCTTGCTGATCATCTCGCACGACCGCGAATTCCTCGACGGCGTGATCGACCACACCCTGCATCTGGTCGACGGCGGCGCCAAGCTCTACAGCGGCAACTACAGCGCGTTCGAGCGCCTGCGCGCCGAGCAGCTGCGCCAGCAGCAGATCGCGCATGAGCGCGAGCAGGCCGAGCGCGCGCACCTGCAGAGCTTCATCGACCGCTTCAAGGCCAAGGCCAGCAAGGCCAAGCAGGCGCAATCGCGCATGAAGCGGCTGGAGAAGATGGCCGGCACCGAGGCGGTGCGCGCCGAGCGCGCGTTCCATTTCCAGTTCGCCAAGCCGGAGCGGGTGCCCGATTCGATGTTGCAGCTGGAGGATGTGGCGGCGGGTTATCCGGCCGGTACCCGCGAAGAGGGTGACTCCGCTCTTCTCCCTCTCCCCATCGGGGAGAGGGCCGGGGTGAGGGGCGGGACTGGCGAGGGCGCTTCGATGGGCGGTGTGGCAAGCCTTGACCCCTCACCCCAACCCTCTCCCCAAGGGGGAGAGGGAGCAAGCGTCGTCCTCTTGGACGTGCGTTACTCCATCGAAGCGGGCGAGCGCATCGGCCTGCTCGGCCCCAACGGCGCGGGCAAATCCACCCTGGTCAAGACCCTGGTCGGCGAACTCGCGCCGCTGGGCGGCGAGCGCAAGGCGCACAAGGATCTGCGGATCGGCTACTTCGCCCAGCACACGGTGGAAAGCCTGCACGCCGGGCGCAGTCCGTTCGACCATCTGCAGGACAAGGCGCCCGGCGTGGCCGCGCAGACGCTGCGCGATTTCCTCGGCACCTGGAACTTCGCCGGCGACCGCGCGTTCGAGTCGGTGGACGGTTTCTCCGGCGGCGAGCGCGCGCGCCTCGCGCTGGCGCTGATCGCCTGGGACAAGCCCAACCTGCTGCTGCTCGACGAGCCCACCAACCACCTCGACCTCGACATGCGCGAGGCGCTGGCCGATGCGCTCGCCGATTTCGATGGCGCGCTGGTGCTGGTGTCGCACGATCGCCATTTGCTCGGCATGGTCTGCGACAGCTTCTGGCGCGTGGCCGACGGCGTGGTGGAACCGTTCGACGGCGACCTCGACGACTACGCGCGCTGGCTGCGCTCGCGCGGCAGCGCAGCGAAGAAGCCGGCCGAGAAGCCCGCGCCGGCCGCCTCCGCCGCCGACCGCCGACGCGCCTCCGCCCAGCAGCGCGAGAGCGAGAAGGCCTCGCGCCAGCGCGTGAAGAAGGTCGAGACGCGCGTCGCCGCCATCGACACCGAGCTGGCCCTGCTCGAAGCGAAGCTGGCCGACCCGGAAACCTACAACGGCCCCACCGCCGCGCTGATGAAGCTCGGTCAGCAGCAGGCCGAACTGCGCCGCGAGAAGGAAGCGCTGGAGGCGGAATGGATGGCCTTGTATGAAGCGCTGGAAGCCTAGGAGCTTGCACCAGTGAACGCGCAACCGACCTGCCTGTGGCTGCCCGCGCTGGATCGCTTCGACGCCGCGCATCCGCTGCGCCGCCTGCTGGCGCGGGCCGACCGTCTCGCGGACGGCCCGCGCGAGCGCCTCGCCGCGCTCGCCGCTGCCTTCGACGGTGGCGGCGCGCCGCTGCCGGCTGCCGCGCTGCTGCGCGAGCAGCTGGCCGGCGATGCGGGCGAAGCGATGTGGCTCAATGCCGATCCCGCCTGGGTGCAGCCGGACATGACCGGCGTGCGCCTGATGGCATGCGGCTCGTTGTCGCTGCAGCCGGACGAGGCGCAGGCCTATGCGCAGGTATTGCAGCCGGCCTTCGCCGAAGCCGGCCTGCAGCTGGAAATCACCGCGCCGGGTCACTGGCAGCTGCGCCTGTCGCCGGACATGCCGCTGCCGGATTTCGCCACGCCGGAACAGGCGCTGGGCGAGGACTTGTATCAGCACCTGCCGTCGGGCGCGGAGGGCCGCCGCTGGCGCGTGCTGCTCAACGAGGCGCAGGTGCTGCTGCACCAGCATCCGCTGAATGCCGCGCGCGAATCGCGCGGCTTGTCGCCCGTCAACAGCGTGTGGTTCTGGGGGGCAGGGCACTTGCCTGCGGCGCTGCGCAGCGGGTTCGCGGGCGCGATCGGCAACGACGCCTTGCTGCGCGCGCTGGCGGCGCGCGCCGGCATCCCCGGCCAGGCGTGCACGCCATCGACCGTGGCGGCGGCAGCGGCCGGTTCGCTGATCGACCTGCAGGACATACCCGCCGCCGAACTCGGGCGCGAGTGGTGGCCGACTCTGCAAGCGCTGGCGCAACGGCAATCCCTGCACTTTGCCTTCGCCAGCGGCGAGCACTGGTCGTGGCGGCCGCGGCATCGCTGGCGCTTCTGGCGCGGAGCGCCACGTTGAGCGCGCTGGAACTGCGCCGGCGCGAGCCGCAGGGCGAGCCGTCCGGCTGGGATGCCGCAGTGCATCCGGTACTGCAGCGCATCTACGCCGCGCGCGGCGTGCTGCAGCCGGCCGGGGTCGAGCACCGCCTGCAGCGCCTGCTGCCGCCGCAATCGCTGGGCGGGCTGGAGGCGGCCGTCGACCTGTTGGCCGCGGCGATCCGCGACGACTGGGCTATCCTGATCGCCGGCGACTACGACTGCGACGGCGCCACCGGCACCGCGGTCGCCGTGCGCGGCCTGCGCCTGCTGGGCGCGCGGCGCGTGAGCTACGCGGTGCCGAACCGCTTCGTGCACGGCTACGGCCTCACCCCCGCGCTGGTCGATTCGCTGCAGCCGCGGCCGCAGCTGATCGTCACCGTGGACAACGGCGTGGCCAGCGTGGCCGGCGTGGCGCGGGCGCGCGAACTGGGTATGCGCGTGATCGTCACCGATCACCACCTGCCCGGCGAACAGCTGCCCGCATGCGATGCGATGGTGAATCCCAACCTCGTGGGCGACGGCTTCCCGAGCAAGGCCCTGGCCGGTGTGGGCGTGATGTTTTATCTCCTGCTCGCATTGCGTGCGAAGTTGCGCGGGCAAGGTGTTTTTGCGCAGGGCGAACCCGATCTCTCGTCGCTGCTCGACCTCGTGGCGCTGGGCACCGTGGCCGACCTGGTGCCGCTCGACTTCAACAACCGCGTGCTGGTGGAAGCCGGGCTCAAGCGCATCCGCGCCGGCAAGGCTTGCGCCGGCATCGCCGCGCTGGTCGAGTGCGGCAAGCGCAGCCTGGCCACCCTGTGCGCCAGCGATCTGGGTTATTCGGTCGGCCCGCGCCTCAATGCGGCGGGCCGGCTGGAGGACATGCAGCTGGGCGTGGCGTGCCTGCTCACCGACGACCCGGCGCAGGCGCGCCGCTACGCCGCGCAGCTCGACGCGATCAACCGCGAACGCCGCGACCTGCAGGCTTCGATGGTGGCCGAGGCCGAGGCGATGACCGCCGGCCTGCGCCACATCGACGCGGTGGGCGTGGCGCTGTACGAGGCTTCCTGGCATGCGGGCGTGGTGGGCTTGGTGGCGTCCAAGCTGAAGGAACGCCTGCACCGGCCGGTGATCGCCTTCGCTCCCGCCAGCGAGGACGATGTTGAAAACCTGCGCGGCTCGGGCCGCTCGATTTCCGGCTTCCACCTGCGCGACGCGCTGGCGATGATCGATGCGCGCCAGCCCGGCCTGATCGAGCGCTTCGGCGGGCATGCGATGGCGGCGGGACTGAGCCTGCGCGCCGCCGATTTTCCGCGCTTCGCCGCCGCCTTCGATGTCGCGGCGCGCGAGCTGATCGCGCCGGAACGCCTGCAGGCCGCGCTCTACACCGATGGCGAACTCCCGGCGGGTAGCCTGTCGCTGGAACTGGCGCTGCAACTGCGCAGCGCCGGCCCCTGGGGCCAGGCCTTTCCCGAGCCGCTGTTCGACAACCTGTTCGAATGCGCGGGCTGGAAGCCGATGGGTGAGGGCCATTGGCGGCTCAGCCTGCGCGACCCGCGCGACGGCAGCCTGCACGACGCGGTGATGTTCAACGTCGGCAGCGCCGTGCCACCGCCGCGCCTGCGCGCCGCCTACGAGCTGGTCGTCAACGACTGGCAGGGCCGCGAATCGCCGCGCCTGCTGCTGCGCCACGTCGAACCGGCCTATTGATCCGGCCCGCAAATAGTTTCCGAGGTTGTCCTTCGGCTCCGCTTCGCTACGCTCAGGACGAACGGCGAGTGCAACATGTTTGCGGGCCGGATCGATAAACGACAAGGCCCGGCATCGGGCCGGGCCTTGCGCGGGAACGGCCGAAGAACCGGCCTGCTACTGCTTGTGCGCTGTGGAAGTGGTGGTGATGTCGTTGTGCATGTCGTGGCTGACGGTCTTCATGCTCTTGCCGTCGGCGGAGACGGTCATCGTGCTGGTGCTGAGCACCTTGCCGTCGCGCTCGTAGGTTTCGCGCAGGCTGTTCGGGCCGAGCTTCTTCACGCTCACGGTGTCGTTCGCGCCCATGCTGGTCTTGACCGGCACGGCCGGGCCGTCGATCTTCGCGGCATAGGATTCGCCGGTGGGGGTGCTGAGGCTCACGTCGCTGCCGTCCACCTTGTAGGTGTAGGCGAGGCCGTTGTCGGAGACGTTGTCGACGCTCTTCATCTTCCACGAGCCGGCCAGCAGGTGCGATCCTGCCGGCGCCTTGGCTACCTTGACGAGGCCGGCCTTGCCGGTCACCGGGCTGCTGCCGAAGTCGTTGGTGACTTCCTCGGTGGCGCTCTTGCCGTCCGCAGAGCCGGTGACGGTCAGTGTTTCGACGACCTTGCCGGCCTTCTTCAGAGTCTGCTGGATGGTGTGGTCGTCCACGATCTTCACCGCGACGGTGTCGAAACCGGGGTGGCCGGATACCGGGTGATCCTCGCCGTCGGTCTTCACGGTGTACGAGGGATCGCTGCAGGAGCACCGGAACTCGCCGTCCTTGAGCGTGATGACGATGGGCTTGCCCGTGTCGTGGATCGAACCCGGGTCGGTTTTCCAGGTGCCGTTGAACGCGCTCTGCGCCAGTGCCAGGGCCGGCGTCAGCAGCGCGAACACGGAAACCGCATAAAGCAGTCGTTTCATGGCAGTGCTCCGGTTGGATGGAGTCCCCCTATCCGGGTATGGGCACCGGGTTCGCCTACTCTCCGCGCCGTCCCGTGATCGGCGCGTGCAAGCCGCCGGCCTTGCGCGGCGTTCACGGCGCGCGGGCCAGACTGGCCATCCATCCGCCGTGGAGGTCGCCATGCTGGAACAGATCGAAGGGTTGCCGCCCGGCACGCTGGGCTTTCGCGCGCACGGCCAGGTGACCGCGGCCGACTACGAGCAGTTGCTGGTGCCGGAGGTGGAGGCGCTGTTCGCGCTCAACCGCAAGCTGCGCATGCTGTTCGTGGTGGCGCCGGACTTCACCGGCTTCGACGCCGGCGCGATGTGGGACGACTTCATGCTCGGCATCCGCCACATCAGCGGCTGGGACCGCGTGGCGCTGGTGACCGACGTGCCGTGGCTGCGCACGGCCACCAAGGTGACGAGCTTCCTGGTGCCGGCCGATTTCCGCCTGTATGCGCTGGCCGAGCTGGAACAGGCGACGCGCTGGATCGCCGAGCCCGTTGCAGGGGAGTAAGCAAATGGACGGCCGAATGGCGTCATGCGAAATCGTCACTTGCGTTGCGACGCAACATCTGTTCTAGTCGGCTCATGACCTTCACGACCGCCACGTTCCCGAACGCCACCGCGCCTGCCGCGCGGAGCTTCGTGGCGGCCGCCAACAACAATCGCGCGAACAATAACGCCAACCGTTGGCGGGCCCGCGCGTAGCTGAAAGCAACACCTCCAGACACGCGACCAAGGCCCGCCCAGTGCGGGCCTTGGTTTTTTTTGTGCTTGATTTCTGCGCGGCTCCATCCGCGCAAAAGCAAAACCGGCCATCCATGGCCGACTTTCAACAAAAGCCGAGACAACTGAGGAGCCACGCCAATGTGTTCGATTTTCGGAATGTTCGACCTGCAACCCGGCGACGATCTCGCCGAACTGCGCCGGCAGGCGCTGGAGCTGTCGCAGCGCCAGCGCCATCGCGGCCCCGACTGGAGCGGGGTGTTCGTGGACGCGGGCGTGATCCTGGTGCACGAGCGCCTCGCCATCGTCGACCCGGCCTCCGGCGCGCAGCCGCTGCGCTCGCGCGACGGCGCGCTGGCGCTGGCGGTGAACGGCGAAATCTACAACCACCAGGCGCTGCGTGCGGCCAGCAGTTACGACTTCACCACCGGTTCGGACTGCGAGGTCATCAACGCGCTGTACCGCGAGCACGGCGCCGATTTCCTCACGAAGCTCAACGGCATCTTCGCCTTCGCGCTGTGGGACGGCGCGGCGCAGCGCTACCTGATCGCGCGCGACCCGATCGGCGTGTGCCCGCTGTACTGGGGCCACGACGTGCAGGGTCGGCTGTGCGTGGCCTCGGAGATGAAGGCGCTGGTCGGCGTGTGCGCGGACGTGGCGGCGTTCCCGCCCGGCCACGTCTACGACAGTGCCAGCGGCGAGCTGCGCCGCTACTACCACAAGCGCTGGCGCGACTACGCCGCCACGCGCGGCCATGCGGTGCAGCCGGCGCGGCTGCGCGAGGCGTTCGAGCAGGCCGTGCATCGTCAGCTGATGACCGACGTGCCCTACGGCGTGCTGCTTTCCGGCGGGCTGGATTCCTCGCTGGTCGCCGCCTGCGCCGCGAAGTTCGCGCGCGAACGCATCGAGGACAACGACCGCAGCGAGGCGTGGTGGCCGCGCCTGCATTCCTTCGCGATCGGCCTGGAAGGCTCGCCCGACCTCGCCGCCGCGCAGATCGCCGCCGACGCGCTGGGCACGGTGCACCACGGCTTCGTCTACACCTTCTGGGAAGGGCTGGACGCCGTGCCCGAGGTGATCCGTCACCTGGAAACCTACGACGTCACCACCATCCGCGCCGCCACGCCGATGTACCTGCTGGCCCGCCGGATCAAGGCGATGGGCGTGAAGATGGTGCTCTCGGGCGAAGGCTCGGACGAGATCTTCGGCGGCTATCTGTACTTCCACAAGGCGCCCTCGGCCGAGGCCTTCCATGAGGAGACCGTGCGCAAGCTCGACGCGCTGCACAGCTACGACTGCCTGCGCGCGAACAAGGCGATGATGGCCTGGGGCGTGGAGGCGCGCGTGCCGTTCCTCGATCTGGAATTCATCGATGTGGCGATGGGCATGGACGCCGCGCACAAGATGGCCGGCGGCGGAAAAATCGAAAAGCACGTGCTGCGCGCGGCCTTCGACGGCGCGCTGCCGAAGGAAATCCTGTGGCGGCAGAAGGAGCAGTTCAGCGACGGCGTGGGCTACGGCTGGATCGACGGCCTCAAGGCGCACGCCGGGCAGCAGGTGAGCGACCGCGAGTTCGCCGCCGCGGCCGCGCGCTTCCCGTTCAACACGCCGGCCACCAAGGAGGCGTACTTCTACCGCCGCATCTTCGAGCAGTTCTATCCGGGCGAGGCCTGCGCCGCCACCGTGCCGGGCGGCAAGTCGATCGCCTGTTCCTCACCCGCGGCGCTGGCGTGGGATCCGGCGTTTGCGGCGATGGCCGATCCATCGGGGCGCGCGGTGAAGGGTGTGCACGAGCAGGCGTTAGGGAAGCTCTGATTGGTGAGCCCCTCTCCCTCCGGGAGAGGGGGCTCTTGCTTCTGCGTTATCGCGAGCAACAGAGCGGTTTCGAGCGCCTGCCGGCGCCCGAGCTACTTCTCTTTTGCTTGTCCAAAAGAGAAGTAGCCAAGAGAAAACGACACCCCGCGG
>OFIS01000121.1_pt1 | contig 89458 bp, 92 predicted proteins | sample 1775071 | NCBI WGS metagenome assembly OFIS01 (sample SAMN08195774, study PRJEB24354) | sludge metagenome | isolation source: sludge from phenol fed wastewater aerobic bioreactor C | place: India: Nagpur | collected 2016-09-17 | reverse complement strand
GGCCGATGCGCCCGCGCCGCGCGCGGCCGCGAAGCCGGCCCTGCGCGCGCCCGGCAAGCCCGCTCCGGCCTCGGCCGACACCGAGGAGTGGACCGAGTTCTGAGTATTACAATCACGCATGATTCGTGCACGGCCCGCAATCGCGGGCCGTGCTTCATTCAGGAGACATCCGCCGTGAACATCCGCATCCCCGGTGCCGCCCTGGCTGCCGCCCTGGCCCTGGCCTTTCCGCTCCACGCCCATGCCCAGGTGAAAGTCGGCGTGGTGGTGTCCGCCACCGGCCCGACCGCCCTGGTCGGCATCCCCCAGAAGAACACGGTGCCGCTGCTGCCGACCCAGGCGGGCGGGCAGAACATCGAATACATCACGCTGGACGACGCCAGCGATCCGACGCAGACCGTCACGGCCTTCAAGAAGCTGATCACCGAGGCCCGCGTGGACGCCCTGATCGGCCCCACCGGATCGCCCAATTCCATGAGCGTGCTGCAGTTCGCCGCCGAATCCGGCACGCCGATGCTGGCGCCGGTGGGCGCGGCCTCGGTGGTGCTGCCCATGACCGAGCAGAAGAAGTGGGCCTTCAAGACCACCCAGAACACCGAGATCATCGCCCAGGCGCTGGTGCAGGACATGGTCGCACGCGGCATCAAGACCGTGGGCTTCATCGGCTTCGCCGACGCCTACGGCGACGACTGGTACCAGGTCTTCAGCCGCATGGCCAAGGACAAGGGCCTGAATCTGACCGTGGTCGAACGCTACCAGCGCACCGACAGCTCCGTCACCGGGCAGGCCCTGAAGCTGCTGGCGGCCAAGCCCGACGCCATCCTGGTCGCCGGCACGGGCGGCGCCGCCGCCCTGCCGCAGGCCACGCTGGCGCAGCAAGGCTACAAGGGCCGCTTCTACCAGACCCACGGCGCCGCCCTGCCCGCCTTCCTGAAGTTCGCCGGCAAGTCGGCCGAAGGCACCATCCTGGCCGCCAGCCTGATGCTCGTGCTGCCCGAGATCCCCGACAGCAATCCGTCCAAGCCCATCGCCCAGGACTACATCCAGCGCTACGAGGCGAAATACGGCGAGAAGCCCGCCACCTTCGGGGCCAACGTCTACGACGCCGGCCTGCTGCTGCAGCACGCCATCCCCGTCGCCCTGAAGTCCGCCAGGCCGGGCACGCCGGAATTCCGCCGCGCCCTGCGCGACGCCCTGGAGCAGACGCACGAACTGGTGGCCACCCAGGGCGTCTACACCATGAGCCCCGAGGACCACAGCGGCTTCGACCAGCGCGGCCGCGAACTCATCACCGTCAAGGACGGCGCCTGGACGCTGCTGAAGTAACCGCCGTCGGGCGCGCCGCCAGCGCCCTGCGCATGATGCACCCCCGCCTTTCATTCACAGTGCGGGGGGCGCTTTCAGGACTGAGCGTCCAGCTTCTTCTTCAGCGCTTCCAGCGGCAGCGCGCCGTTGACCCGGCTGCCGTCGGCGAAGAACAGGGCCGGCGTGCCCTGCACGTTCAGCTTGCGCCCCAGGGCCAGGTTGGCCTGGATCGGCGTGTCGCATTCGGCCTTGGCGGGGTTCGTACCGTCCAGCATCCAGGCCTTCCAGGCCTTGGCCGGATCGGCCGCGCACCAGATGTCGCGCGAGCGGGTGGTGGAGTCCGGCGACAGGATCGGGAACAGGAAGGTGTAGACCGTGACGTCGTCCACGTCTTCCAGCGTCCGGTGCAGCTGCTTGCAGTAGCCGCAGTTGGGATCCTCGAACACGGCGACCTGGCGCGCGCCGGTGCCCTTGACCTGCTTGATCGCGTGGTCCAGCGGCAGGCTGTCGAAGGCCACCTGCTGCAGGGCTTCGAGCCGCTCGGCCGTCAGGTCGCGGCGCGCATGGGCATCGATCATCGAGCCCTGCAGCACGTAGTCCACCTGGGCGTCGGTGTACAGCAGGTCCAGGCCCACCTGGACCTCGAAGATCCCGTTCATGGGCGTCACCCGCACGGCATCCACGTGGATGCCGGGAAAGCGCTGCTCGAAGGCGCGGCTGACGGCCTGGGCGGGCGCGGTGGACAGGACCTTGTCCGCCGCGCCGCCGCGCGCGGCCGGTTCGGCCGGCGTGACCGGCGTGGCCGGCGCGGCCTGATCGGAGGGCGGCCGGGTGCTCAGGACCTGGTCGCCGGAGGGCTGCGCCAGGGCGGACAGGCTGCCGCACAGCAGCAGCGCGGCCAGGCTCAGGGAGTATTTCATGGAATAGGACCTCAATGGAAAAACGGGCCGGCGTCCAGGGGACTGTGCGTACCGGACAGACCCTAGTCGCCGGCGGCCGCCCGGATCAGGCGGCGTTTCAGGAAAGGCAGGCCATCGACGAGACGCATGCCCTGGTTGCGGGCCCAGGCCACCGGGGCGTTGGACGTGCCGAACAGCCGGTGCAGGCCGTCGGTGACCAGGCCCATGGCGCAGACGGGCTCGGCCCGGCGGCGGCGGTAGCGCGCCAGGATCCGCGGGTCGCCCGGCGCGCGCTGGGGTTCGCGCGTGCGCAGGACGTCCAGCAGGTCCCGCACGTCGCCCAGGCCCAGGTTCAGGCCCTGCCCGGCAAGCGGGTGGACGCGGTGCGCGGCATCGCCCACCAGGGCGACGCCCGGGGCGATCATGGCGCTGCGTTCGAGCGTCAGCGGAAAGCCCTGGGGGCGCGTGCGCAGGCGCAGCGGCCCCAGGCGATCGCCCGTGATGGCCCGCGCATGCGCGGCGAAGAACGCCTGCTGGGCGTCGGCGTCCAGCGCCAGCCATTCGCGCGCCCGGCCTTCGTGCATCGACCACACCAGGGACGCCTGCGGACCGTCGGCCGTGTCCGGCATGGGCAGCAGGGCGAACACGCTGTCGCCGGTGAACCACTGGCAGGCGCGGTTCTGGTGCGGCAGGCCGATGTCCAGGTGCGCGACCACGCCCATGTCGCCGTACGGCGTGTAGTGATGCTCGATGCCGGCCGCCAGCCGCACCGGCGACCGCGCGCCGTCCGCGCCCACCAGCAGGGCCGCGTCCAGCACACGGCCCTGCGCGGTCGTGACGCGCACGCCCAGGCCGCGGGTCTCCAGGCGCTCGAAGCGGTCCTCGTGCCAGGCGATCCCCATGACCCGCACGGCCTGGTGGAGCGCACGCTCCATCTCGCCGGCCTCGACGATCCAGGCCAGGGTGTCGCGCGCGTCCTGCCAGGCGGACAGGTCCAGGCGGCCGTCGGCGTCGCCATGGACTTCCATGGCCTCGACGGCGGTGATGCGGCGCGCATCCATCAGCGGCCAGGCGCCGAGCCGGTCGAGCAGCTCGCGGCTGGCCGGCGAAATCGCATAGACGCGCGGATGGTAGTCGTCGGCCGCGCGCACGGCAGGGCTCTGGCGCGGCCCCAGCAGGGCGGCGGGCAGGCCCGCCCGGGCCAGCCCCAGCGCGCAGGCCAGGCCGGCGATGCCGCTGCCGCAGACGAGTATGGGTTCCTGAGTCTTCATCCGGTCATCTTACCGCGCGGCGGCGCGGCGCGCGTTGCGGCACGCCAAGGAAAACGGGTTTCACAGGCCGGCCGCCAGGCCGGCTCAGCGCGCCGACGGCGCCCCGGCGCGCGCCGGCCACAGCAGCCACATCCGGCCGGACTGCTTCATGCGGCCGGCGCGCGCGCCGGCCTCGTCGCCCGTGCCCCAATAGAAGTCGGCCCGGGCCGCGCCCTTGATCGCCGCGCCCGTGTCCTGGGCGAACACCAGCCGGCGCAGCGGCTCGGCCCCGCCCTGGGGGCCGGCTTCGAGGAAGACCGGCGTGCCCAGCGGCACGTAGGCCGGATCGACCGCGATTGCGCGCCGCGGCAGCAGCGGCACCCCGTAGGCGCCCCGGGGGCCGAGCTCCGGATCGACGATGGGCTCCTCGCGGAAGAACACCATGGCCGGGTTCACGTTCAGCAGCTCCGGCACGCGCTCGGGATGCGCGCGCGCCCAGGCCTTGATGTTCTGCATCGACGTCTGGGCCAGCGGCATCTCGCCCTGCCGGGCCAGCCATTGGCCGATGGAGACGTAGGGCCGGCCGTTGTGGTCGGCGTAGGCCAGCCGCAGCACCCCGCCATCGGGCAAAATGGCGCGCCCCGAGCCCTGGATCTGCAGGAAGAAGGCCTCGACCGGGTCGTCCGCCCAGACGATCACGGCCGGCTGCCGGGCCGGGTCGGAGGCGATCTGGGCGCGCGTGTCGTAGGGCACCACGCGGCGCCCGTCGAGCTTGCCGCGCACCCGCTTGCCGGCCAGTTCCGGATAGACCGAGCCGAGGTCGATGGTCAGCAGGTCGTCGGGCGTGGCGTAGAGCGGCCACTGGTAGGCGCCCCCGCGCGTGCGCGAGGCCCGGATGAGGGGCTCGTAATAGCCCGTCACCGTGCCGCTGGCGGCCTGCCCGGAAGCGTCGTCCAGCCGCCAGGGCCGCAGGTGGTCCTGCAGGAACCGGCGCACCGCCGGGCCGCCGGCCTCGGTCCCCAGGCCGGATTGCACCGCCGCCTGGCAGACCGGCTGCCAGGCCCGGGGCGCCGCGCGCGCCGGCAGCGCGAGCGAGCCCGCCACGGGCCGCATCAGGCCGCGGCAATCATTCAGCAGCGCCTTCCAGACGTGGTTCAGGTCGTCGCCCCCCCAGCCCGGCACGCCGTCCCAGGAAACCGCCGTGTAGCGTCCCTGCAGGGGCCGCACCGGCGTTTCCGGCAGGGCCGAGAGCGGCGGGACGACCAGGGGCTGCTCGACCGAAACCGGGGCGCCGGCCTCGCCGCCCGGCGCCGGTTCTTCGGGCGGCACCGTGGAACAGGCGCTCAGGACGACCAGCGCGGCAGCGGACAACCAGTGGATTTTCATTCCGGATTGCGGCACCCGGGGGTGCACTAAAATGAAGGCTGCAAAACCGTCATCATGACATATCCGGACCCTCCCCCGCCATGACCGAACTGCCCGCCGCCCGCATCGCCCCCAGCCTGCTGTCCGCCGACTTCGCCCGCCTGGGCGAGGAAGTCGCCGCGGTGGTGGCCGCCGGCGCCGACTGGATCCATTTCGACGTCATGGACAACCACTACGTCCCGAACCTGACCATGGGCCCCATGGTGTGCGCCGCCCTGCGCCCGCACACCACCGCTCCCATCGACGTGCACCTGATGGTCGAGCCCGTGGACGCGCTCGTGCCCGCCTTCGCCAAGGCCGGCGCGGACATCATCAGCTTCCACCCCGAAGCCTCGCGCCACGTGGACCGCACCCTGGCCCTGATCCGCGACCACGGCTGCCGCGCCGGGCTGGTGTTCAACCCGGCCACGCCGCTGGAATGGCTGGACCACGTCATGGAGCGCCTCGACCTGGTGCTGCTGATGTCGGTGAACCCGGGATTCGGCGGCCAGTCCTTCATCCCGCATACGCTGGACAAGCTCGCCCAGGCGCGCGCCCGCATCGACCGCTGGCGGGACCGGGGCGGCCAGGCCATCGACCTGGAAGTCGACGGCGGCGTCAAGGCCGACAACATCGCCGACATCCGCGCCGCCGGGGCCGATGCCTTCGTGGCCGGCTCGGCCGTGTTCGGCCAACCCGACTACCCGCGCGTGATCGCCGCCCTGCGCGAGGGCATCGCCCAGGGAGACGCCCGGCGCCGCGTGGCCGGCGCACAGGGTTCGTAACCAAACAGGGGCGGCATATTCTTCCTGGTGATGATACGATGACGCCCGCCGATGCCCGGGCGTCCACACGCGCCCCGACGCTCTCATGATTCACCTGGCCGCCGATCCGGCACGGCCGCTTTCCCCAGCGCGCGACACCATGCAATTTCCCGGAATTCTGTTCGACCTGGATGGGACCCTGCTGGACACCATCCCCGATCTGGCGGACGCCGCCAACGCCATGCGCCAGGACATGGGCCTGGCGCCGATCGCCGAGGACGTCATCGCCACCTACGTCGGCAAGGGCGTGGAGCAGCTGGTCATCCGCACCCTGGGCCACGACGGCCGTCCCGCCAGCGTGGACATGGTCATGCGCGGCCTGGCGCGCTACCAGGACCACTACCGCGCCCTGAACGGCCAGCGCAGCCGCGTGTATCCCGGCGTGGTGGCGGGCCTGCAGGCCTTCCGCGCCCAGGGCTCCCGCTTGGCCGTGGTCACCAACAAAGGCACCGAATTCACCGCTCCCCTGCTGCGCCAGATGGGCCTGGACGGCTATTTCGACGCGGTGGTCTGCGGCGATACCTGCGAGCGCAAGAAGCCCGATCCCATGCCGCTGTTCCACGCCTGCGACCTGCTCGGCATCGTGCCCGCCCAGGCCCTGTTCATCGGCGACTCGATCAACGACGCCCTGGCCGCCAACGCCGCCGGCATGCGCGTGCTGGCCCTGCCCTACGGCTACAACGAAGGCCGTCCCGTGCAGAGCCTGCCGGTGGATGCTATAGTTGATTCCATCGTCGCGGCCGCCCAGTGGGCCGCCGATGCGACTTCGCACACCGAACACGCATGAACATCATCCGTTATTACCCGATCACCGCCGGCGCCTATTGGCGCTGGTGGTGTTCTCGTTCCGGGTAATGATGGTCACCCGGCGCGCGGGGCTACCCGTGGCGCCCACCTGCAGCCCGGACCCTTGATCGGCCGGGCTGTTTCAATTCTGTCCCGGTCCATACCCCCACCCAGAGACCCCCATGACGGAAATCGAATTCAACGCACTGGCCGCCCAAGGCTACAACCGGATTCCGCTGATCGCGGAAACCTACGCCGACCTGGACACGCCCCTGGCGATCTACCTGAAGCTGGCCCATGCGGGACCGGAAGCCGGGCGCAACAGCTGCCTGCTGGAATCGGTGGTGGGGGGCGAACGCTTCGGCCGCTATTCCTTCATCGGCCTGCCGGCCAGGACCCTGATCCGCGCCACCGGCACCACCACCGAGGTCGTCACCCGCGGCCAGGTCGTGGAAACCCACGAAGGCGATCCCCTGGCCTTCATCGAAGCCTTCCAGAAACGCTTCCGCGTGGCCCTGCGCCCGGGCATGCCGCGCTTCGCCGGCGGCCTGGCGGGCTATTTCGGCTACGACACCGTGCGCCACATCGAGCCGCGCCTGGGCCCCTGCGTCAAGCCGCGCCCGACCGGCCAGCAGCCGGGCACGCCCGACATCATGCTGCTGCAGATCGACGAACTGGTCATCGTGGACAACCTGGCCGGCCGCACCTACCTGATCGTCTACGCCGACCCCCAGCAGCCGGAAGCCTACGCCCTGGCGCGCCGCCGCCTGAAGGCCCTGCGCGAGAAGCTGCGCACGCCCGTGGTCATCCCCTATGCCTACGCCAGCATGCAGACGCCCACGGAGCGCGACTTCAAGAAGGACGACTACCTGGCTGCCGTGCGCAAGGCCAAGGACTACATCGCCGCCGGCGACCTGATGCAGGTGCAGATCGGCCAGGTGATCGCCAAGCCCTTCCGCGACTCGCCGCTGTCGCTGTACCGGGCGCTGCGGTCGCTGAATCCCTCGCCCTACATGTACTACTGGAACTTCGACACCTTCCACGTCGTGGGCGCCTCGCCGGAGATCCTGGTGCGCCAGGACCGCGAGTTCGAGAACGGCCGCGCCCGCGAGATGGTCACCATCCGTCCCCTGGCCGGCACGCGCAAGCGCGGCGCCACGCAGGACGAGGACCTGCGCCTGGAGCAGGAACTGCTGGCCGACCCGAAGGAGCGCGCCGAGCACGTCATGCTCATCGATCTGGCGCGCAACGACATCGGCCGCGTGTCCAAGCCCGGCACGGTCGAAGTCACCGACACCATGGCCATCGAGCGCTATTCCCACGTCATGCACCTGGTGTCCAACGTGCGCGGCGAGCTGAACGACGGCATGAGCAACATCGACGTGCTGCGCGCGACCTTCCCCGCCGGCACGCTCACCGGCGCGCCCAAGGTCCGTGCCATGGAAATCATCGACGAGCTGGAGCCCGTGCGCCGCGGCATCTACGGCGGCGCAGCCGGCTACATGAGCTACGGCGGCGAGATGGACCTGGCCATCGCCATCCGCACCGGCATCATCCGCGACGGCATGCTGTACGTGCAGGCCGCCGCCGGCATCGTCGCCGATTCGGACCCCGAAAAGGAATGGCAGGAAACCGAGGCCAAGGCCCGCGCCCTGCTGCGCGCCGCCGAGCAGGTGCAGTTCGGGCTGGACGAGCCTATCTAGGACCCCAAGGGGGGGGCGCTTCTTGCCTTGGGACGGCCCGGCGGCAAAAAGAAGGCCCCCACGCCGCGCAGGCGGCAAGCGGTCGGGCCCACGCGGTACGGTTTCAGGCGCGCACCAGCAGATCCGGCGTGATGTCGGCGATGGTGCGCGCGCCGGTCAGGGTCATGGCCACGCGCATTTCCTTTTCGATCAGGTCCAGCAGATTGGCGACGCCCGCCTCGCCGCCCACGGCCAGGGCGTACAGCCAGGCGCGGCCCAGCAGCACGCCGTCGGCGCCCAGCGCCAGCATGCGCACCACGTCCAGGCCGGTGCGCACGCCCGAATCCGCCAGCAGGGTGATCCGGCCCTTGACCGCGTCGGCGATCGCGGGCAGCGCGCGGGCGGTGGACAGCACCCCGTCGAGCTGCCGCCCGCCGTGGTTGGACACCACGATGCCGTCGGCGCCGAAACGCACGGCGTCGCGCGCGTCGTCCGGATCCAGGATGCCCTTGATGACCATCGGCCCCTGCCAGAAGTCGCGGATCCACTGCAGGTCCTTCCAGGAGATCGAAGGATCGAAATTGGCCCCCAGCCAGCCGATGTAGTCCTCCAGGCCGGTGGGCTTGCCCAGGTACCTGGACACATTGCCCAGGTCGTGCGGCCGGCCCCGCAGGCCCACGTCCCAGGCCCAGCGCGGGTGCAGGACGGCCTGGACGTAGCGGCGCAGGGCGGCGCACGGGCCGCTCATCCCGGCATGGGCGTCGCGGTAGCGCGCGCCCGGCACCGGCATGTCCACGGTGAACACCAGCGTCGACACCCCGGCCGCCCGGGCGCGCTCCAGCACGCTCTTCATGAAGCCGCGGTCCTTCAGGACGTAGAGCTGGAACCACAGGGGCCGGCTGATGGCGGGCGCGACCTCCTCGATGGGGCAGACCGACACGGTGGACAGGGTGCAGGGGATGCCCTTGCGGTCCGCCGCCCGCGCCGCCTGGACCTCGCCGCGGCGGGCGTACATGCCGGTCAGGCCCACCGGCGCCAGGGCCACCGGCATGGACAAGGTCTCGTCGAACAGCCGCGTGGACAGGTCCAGCTGCGACATGTCGTTGAGCACCCGCTGGCGCAGCGCCACGCCCGACAGGTCGCTGACGTTGTGCCGCAGCGTGTATTCGGCATACGCCCCGCCGTCGCCGTAATGGAACAGGAAGGGGGGCAGGCGGCGCCGGGCGGCTTCGCGGTAATCGGTGGAGGCGGAAATGATCATGATGTGAGAGAGAAAGGGGGCAAACGGGATGAACGGGCGCGCCGCGCCTCGTCTTCGTCGAGCTTGCGCACGCTGCCGTGCACGAACTCCAGGTGCCGCCAGACGGTCGTCCGGGCGGCTTCGGCGTCACCGCGCAGGATGGCTTCCATCAGCGCCTGGTGCTGGGCCGTCAGCTGATCCTGGGTATGCTGGATCAGGTACATGCGCTGGCGGTTTTCCGTGACGGTGGACCGCAGCAGCTCGAATACGCCGCGCATCATCTGCAGCAGCACCGCGTTGTGGGAGGCCTCGGCGATGGCCAGGTGGAAGCGGGCGTCGGCGCGCGCCGACAGGGCGGGATCGCCGCTGCTCTGGAAACGCACGATGTCCTCGAAGCAGCGCTGGATCGCCCGGCGGTCCTCCGCCGTGGCGCGCAGCGCGGCATGCCAGGCGGTGCCGCCTTCCAGCGCATGGCGGGCCTCCAGCACGTCGTAGCGGTATTCGGGGTCGTCGGACACCAGCTCATCGAGCGGCCGCACCAGGTGCCTGTCGGGCCAGTCGTCGGCGGCGGACTCGCGCGCCTGGACGTAGGTACCGCCGCCCTGCCGGCTGCGCAGCAGCCCCTGGCTGGCCAGCTGGCGGATGGCCTCGCGCACCGAGGGCCGCGAAGCCCCCAGCGCCTCGGCCAGCCGGCGCTCGGCCGGCAGGCGGTCGCCGGGCCGCAGTCCCTGTTCGTCGATCAGGGACCGGAGCTGTTCCGCGAGTCGGTCGGAAAGGCGCATGGCGAGAAGAAGCCGAAGGGATGCGAGGAGATTCGGGGGGATTCGATCGACGGCCGGTTCATCGATGTCCGATCCATTGCTTGCCGGTTTCCGGGGACCGGTTTCTGATGGACGGCTTATTGGTCTTACCATTTTCCCGGATCGTGAACCGGCTACCGCATTATAAAAATGCGGCACGGCCCAGGTCAATCTTTATCTGGATCTACGTTTACCCTGGAACCTCGCCAAAACCCAGTATTCAAGCGCATTTCCGGTAGAAAAGCAGCGTATGTCGTCCGCGCGCTCTAGCAACGGCCGCACACCTGTATATGCCCCGCCCACCCATAATGGTATGACCATTTAGAGGAAATCCCGGCCGAGCCCGATGAGCCGGGCGGATGCGGGGAAGGCGTAGGGAACGCCCGCGTCCACCGGTATTTACCCCGCTCGACAGCGCCCGCGCCGCACAGTAGAATGCTTGCCATGATTTCACACGCGACCGTGCACGCTTCGTTCTGGTGGCGCTCCTCCTAGGGGCGGCATCCTCATGCGTGATTCATCGCACCTTGCCGCCGTTCTGGCAGGCATAGGTCTTCGTGAATCTATCTCCGGTGCGGCGGCTCCTGACTCCAAGGAAGACCATGTCCGTATCGCATTCCCCTCTCCGCATCACCCGGCTTCCGCGGCCCGCCTCGCTGCGCGCGTCCGCTTCCCGACACTGACCAGGACGACCCGATCATGAAGCTGCTGATGCTGGACAACTACGATTCCTTCACCTACAACCTGGTGCAGTATTTCGGCGAACTCGGCGCCCAGGTCCAGGTCGTGCGCAACGACCAGATCGACCTCGCCGGCGTCGAGGCCATTGATCCCGACCGCATCTGCGTGTCGCCGGGGCCGTGCTCGCCGGCCGAGGCCGGCATCTCCATCGAGCTGATCCGCCATTTCGCCGGCAGGAAGCCCATCCTGGGCGTCTGCCTGGGCCATCAGGCCATCGGCGCGGCCTACGGCGGGCGCATCGTGCGCGCCCGGGAAATCATGCACGGCAAGGTCTCGCCCATCACGCACCGGGGCACCGACGTCTTCGCCGGGCTGCCGTCGCCCTACACCGTGACCCGCTACCATTCCCTGGCGATCGAGCGTGCCTCGCTGCCCGACTGCCTGGAGATCACCGCCGAGACCGCCGACGGAGAAATCATGGGCGTCGCGCACAAGACCCTGCCCGTCTACGGCGTGCAGTTCCACCCGGAATCCGTGCTCAGCGAACACGGCCACGCGCTGCTGCGCAATTTCCTGGAACTGTAGGGCGTCGGCGACGGTCCATTCCGAAGACGGGTTCCGCAGGCACGCAGACACTGGCACGCAGACGCAGCAGGCACGCCGACATCCGGACACGCCGAGACACAGAAACGCAAAAACGCGAAAACGCGAAAACGCAGACACACGAATACACGAAGACAGAAGGAATCATTCATGCCGCCGATCACCCCCAACGAGGCCCTGGCCCGCTGCATCGAGCACCGGGAAATCTTCCACGACGAGATGCTGGAACTGATGCGCATGCTGATGCGCGGGGAAATGTCTCCCCAGCTGGCCAGCGCCCTGCTGATGGGCCTGCGCGTCAAGAAGGAGACCGTGGGCGAGATCACGGCGGCGGCCCAGGTCATGCGCGAATTCGCCCTGGCGGTGGACACCCCCTACCCCGAGGACCTGCTGGACATGTGCGGCACGGGCGGCGATGGCTCGCACACCTTCAACATCTCCACCGCCGCGATGTTCGTGGCCGCCGCCGGCGGGGTCAAGATCGCCAAGCACGGCAACCGCAGCGCCTCGTCCTCCTCGGGCAGCGCCGACGTGCTGGAAGCCCTGGGAGTGCGCATCGCCGCCACGCCCGCCCAGGTCGCCGAATCCATCGAGGCCACCGGCATCGGCTTCATGTTCGCCCCGGCCCACCACGGCGCGATGAAGAACGTCGCCGCCGTGCGCCGCGAACTGGGCGTGCGCACGATCTTCAACATCCTCGGCCCGCTCACCAATCCGGCCGGCGCGGCCAACCAGCTCATGGGCGTGTTCCACCCCGACCTGGTCGGCATCCTGGTGCGGGTGCTGCAGCGCCTGGGCTCGCGCCACGTGCTGATCGTGCACGGCAAGGACGGCATGGACGAGGCTTCGCTGGGCGCGGCCACCCTGGTGGGCGAGCTGAAGGACGGCGAGGTGCGCGAATACGAGATCCACCCCGAGGATTTCGGCATGACCATGGTGTCCAACCGCAGCATCAAGGTCGCCAACCGCGACGAATCCGCCCAGCTGGTGCGCGCCGCGCTGAACAACACGGCCGGCACGGCGCGCGACATCGTCGCGCTGAACGCGGGCCTGGCCCTGTACGCCGGCAATCGCGCCGACTCGATCGGCGCCGGCATCCGCCAGGCCTTCGAGCTGATCGCCTCGGGCGCCGCGCGCGACAAGCTGGAACAATTCCGCCAATACACGCAAAGGTTCTCCGCATGAACGACATTCTGGCCCGGATCCTGGACACCAAGCGCACCGAAGTCGCCACCGCGCGGCAGATGCGTAGCGAATCCGAAGTGCTGCGCGAAGCCCAGAGCCGCCAGGACATCCGCGGTTTCGCGCGCGCCATCGAAGACAAGATCGCGCAGGGCAAGCCCGCCGTGATCGCGGAAATCAAGAAGGCCTCGCCCTCCAAGGGCGTGATCCGCGAGGACTTCCGCCCGGCGGACATCGCCACCAGCTACGCCGGCCACGGCGCCGCCTGCCTGTCGGTGCTGACCGACGTGCAGTATTTCCAGGGCGGCTACGACCACCTGCGCCAGGCGCGCGCGGCCTGCAGCCTGCCCGTGCTGCGCAAGGATTTCCTGATCGATCCCTACCAGGTCATCCACGCCCGGGCGCTGGGCGCCGACTGCGTGCTGCTGATCGCCGCCGCCCTGTCGCCCGCCCAGCTGCGCGAGCTGGAGTCCGTGGCCGCGAGCCTGGGCATGGACGTGCTGGTCGAAGTCCACGACCGCGACGAGCTGGACGCGGCCCTGTCCCTGGATACGCCGCTGATCGGCATCAACAACCGCAACCTGCGCACCTTCGAGACCCGCCTGGAAACCACCCTGTCGATGCTGCAGGACCTGCCGGAAGGCAAGCGCGTCGTCACCGAAAGCGGCATCCTGCTGCCCGAGGACGTCGACCGCATGCGCGACCACGGCGTGCAGGCCTTCCTGGTGGGCGAGGCCTTCATGCGCGCGCCCGATCCCGGCATCGCGCTGCAGGAGCTGTTCTTCGCCCGCTGATGCCGAATCCGCCCCGCGCCCGCGCCCGCGGGCGGCGGGCCCCTGCACCGCTTCCGCTGCCGCCATGGCCTTTTCCCCCGACTGCCCGCTCTGCACTCCGGACCACGCCGCCCTGCTCTGGCAGGACGACCGCCTGCGGATCGTCCGCGTGGACGATCCCCGGCACCCCGGCTACCTGCGCATCGTCTGGCACCGCCACGTGGCGGAAAACACGGACATCGATCCCCTGGGCCGCCTGCACCTGATGCGCACCGTGTTCCAGGTCGAGCGCCTGCAGCGCGCCTTCCTCGCGCCCGACAAGGTCAACCTGGCCAGCCTCGGCAACCAGGTGCCCCACCTGCACTGGCACGCGATCCCCCGCTGGCGCGCGGATCCCTGCTTCCCGGATGCCATCTGGGCGCCGCCGCGGCACGATGCCGCCCGCGCGGCCGCCTGGGCCGATTTTGCCGCCGCGCTGGCCCCGCGCGCCGAGCGGCTGCACCGCTTCCTGTCGGCCCGGGGCCCGGCGGCCGACATCCCCGAGCCCGATGCCTGAGGCGCCCGGTCTTCCGCCCAGCCTTCCTTGACGGCCCGGCCATACCGAAGATCCGGCCTGCGGCCTGCACCGGGATGGACCGGCCGAACCGGTTGGGATTGGACGCGGGAATGAAAAAAAGCGCCTCGAAGGGGCGCTCGCGCTTTTTTTGCGTCTTTGCGAACCGGGCCTGGAGACGGGGCCCGAACGGACCGATCCATCGGAGCCGCCCGCCGGACTCACCCGGCCGGCCCGCGGGACGGGCCGGATCGATCGATCCGGCCGAAGCCGCTCAGTGGGAGCTGCGTTTCTGGCTGAACTTGCGCGCGGCGGCGGCCTGGGCCGCCAGCATGGCGAGCTCGGCTTCGACCACGGCGATGTCGGCCTTTTCCTTGGTGTTGCGCAGGGCTTCCTCGGCGCGCTCGCGCGCGGCGACGGCCTTGGCCTCGTCCAGGTCGGCCGCCCGGATGGCCGTGTCGGACAGCACCGTCACGGCGTGCGGCTGGACTTCCAGGATGCCGCCGGCCACGAAGATGTGCTCTTCGGTGCCGTCGGGACGCCGGATTTTCAGCGTGCCGGGACGCACGCGCGAGATCAGCGGCGTATGCCCCGGCAGGATGCCGAGGTCGCCCGACTCGCCCGGCAGGGCGATGAAGGCCGCCTCGCCGGAGAAGATCGAGGCCTCCGCGCTGACCACTTCGATGTGAAGAGTCGCCATGTGCAATCCTTATTGGAGGGTTTTGGCCTTCTCGAAGGCTTCGTCGATGCCGCCCACCATGTAGAAGGCCTGCTCGGGCAGCGCGTCGCACTCGCCCTCGACGATCATCTTGAAGCCGCGCAGGGTCTCGGCCAGCGGCACGTACTTGCCGGGCGAGCCGGTGAAGACTTCGGCCACGTGGAAGGGCTGCGACAGGAAGCGCTGGATCTTGCGGGCGCGGGCCACGGCCTGCTTGTCTTCCGGCGACAGTTCGTCCATGCCCAGAATGGCGATGATGTCGCGCAGTTCCTTGTAGCGCTGCAGCGTCTGCTGCACGGCGCGGGCCACGTTGTAGTGCTCTTCGCCGACGACCTGCGGGTCGAGCTGGCGGCTGGTGGAATCCAGCGGATCCACGGCCGGGTAGATCCCCAGGGCGGCGATGTCGCGCGACAGCACCACGGTGGAGTCCAGGTGCAGGAAGGTGGTGGCGGGCGACGGGTCGGTCAGGTCGTCGGCCGGCACGTACACGGCCTGGATGGACGTGATGGAGCCGGTCTTGGTGGACGTGATGCGTTCCTGCAGCTTGCCCATTTCCTCGGCCAGCGTCGGCTGGTAGCCCACGGCCGACGGCATCCGGCCCAGCAGGGCGGACACTTCGGTGCCGGCCAGGGTGTAGCGGTAGATGTTGTCCACGAAGAACAGCACGTCGCGGCCTTCGTCGCGGAACTTTTCCGCCATCGTCAGGCCCGACAGGGCCACGCGCAGGCGGTTGCCCGGGGGTTCGTTCATCTGGCCGAAGACCATGGCGACCTTGGATTCCGCCAGGTTGTCGAGCTTGATGACGCCCGCATCGGACATTTCGTGGTAGAAGTCGTTGCCTTCGCGGGTGCGCTCGCCCACGCCGGCGAACACCGACAGGCCGCTGTGGGCCTTGGCGATGTTGTTGATCAGTTCCAGCATGTTGACGGTCTTGCCCACGCCGGCGCCGCCGAACAGGCCGACCTTGCCGCCCTTGGCGAAGGGGCACACCAGGTCGATCACCTTGATGCCGGTTTCGAGCAGTTCGACCGAGGGGGAAAGCTCGTCGAATTTCGGGGCGGCCTGGTGGATGGCGCGCTTTTCATCGGACTGGATGTCGCCGCGCTCGTCGATGGGACGGCCCAGCACGTCCATGATGCGGCCCAGGGTGCCGGCGCCCACGGGCACCGAGATCGGCGCACCGGTGCCGGCCACGGACATGCCGCGGCGCAGGCCGTCGGACGAACCCATGGCGATGGTCCGCACGACACCGTCGCCCAGTTGCTGCTGGACCTCGAACGTCAGGCCCTTTTCCGCGAAGGCGGAGGACTCGTCGGTCAGGGTGAGCGCGTCGTAGATGTTGGGGATGCTGTCGCGGGGGAACTGAATGTCCACCACGGCGCCGATGCACTGAACGATGGTACCGTTGCTCATGTTTAGTCCTATAAGTATCTCTGGGTTGCCGGTGCCTGCGTCGATCAGACCGCGGCGGCGCCGCCCACGATTTCCGAAATTTCCTTGGTGATGGCCGCCTGGCGGGTCTTGTTGTAGACCAGCTGGAGGTCGCCGATGACTTTCTTGGCGTTGTCGGACGCGGCCTTCATGGCGACCATCCGGGCGGACTGCTCGCTGGCCATGTTTTCCGCCACGGCCTGGTAGACCAGGCCTTCGACGTAGCGCAGCAGCAGCTCGTCGATCACGGTCTGGGAATCCGGCTCGTACAGGTAGTCCCAGCCGTACTGGCTCTGCAGGGCGTCCTCGTCCTGGGACCCGGTCTGGAAGGGGTCTTCCAGGCCCGAGGGCAGCGGCAGCAGGCGGATGAAGCTGGGATCCTGCTTCATGGTGTTGACGAAGCGGCTGGTCGCCACGTAGACCGCATCCACCTTGCCGTCGATGAAGTCGTCGAGCTGGACCTTGATGGCGCCGATCAGGCGTTCCAGGTTGGGCGCGTCGCCCAGCTGGACTTCCGAGGACACCACGTTGACGCCGACGCGGTTGAGCAGCCCCAGGCCCTTGGAGCCCAGCGCCGTGGCCTGGACGCGCACGCCCTGCTGCTCGAATTCCTTGATCCGCGCCAGCACCAGGCGCGAGATGTTGGTATTCAGGCCGCCGCACAGCCCCTTGTCGGTGGTGACCAGCACGACGCCCACGGACGACAGCTTCGGGCGTTCCACCATGTAGGGGTGGGTGTAATCCGGGTTCGCCTGCATCAGGTGGGCCGCGATGGCGCGCACCTTGGTGGCGTAGGGACGGCCCATGCGCATCCGGTCCTGCGCCTTGCGCATCTTGGACGCGGCGACCATTTCCATCGCCTTGGTGATCTTGCGCGTGTTTTGCACGCTCTTGATCTTGGTTCGTATTTCCTTGATTCCGGCCATTCCACTATCCTGTCAGGGCGGTCCGGGACGCGCGCCGCGCGCCCCGTGCGCTACTTAAAACGTGCCGTGCTTCTTGAATTCCTGGATGGCGGCGCCCAGAGCGGCGTCGTCTTCCTTGGAGAGTTCCTTCACGTCTTCGATGCGCTGGATCAGGGCTTCGTGCTTGGCCTTCAGGTAGTCCTTCAGGGCCTTTTCAAAAGCCAGCACCTGGCCGACTTCGAGGTCGTCCAGGTAGCCGTTGTTGACGGCGTACAGGGCGACCGCCAGTTCCCAGACCTGCTGCGGCTGGTACTGGGGCTGCTTGAGCAGTTCCACCACGCGCTTGCCGCGTTCCAGCTGGCGGCGGGTGGCGTCGTCCAGGTCGGAGGCGAACTGCGCGAAGGCGGCCAGTTCGCGGTACTGCGCCAGGTCGGTCCGGATGCCGCCCGAGAGCTTCTTGACGACCTTGGTCTGGGCGGAGCCGCCCACGCGCGACACCGAGATGCCGGCGTTGATGGCGGGCCGGATGCCGGCGTTGAACAGGTCGGTTTCCAGGAAGATCTGGCCGTCGGTGATGGAAATCACGTTGGTCGGCACGAAGGCGGACACGTCGCCGGCCTGAGTTTCGATGATCGGCAGCGCGGTGAGCGAGCCGGTCTTGCCCTTGACGGCGCCGTTGGTGAACTTTTCCACGTATTCGGGGTTCACGCGGGCGGCGCGCTCCAGCAGGCGGGAGTGCAGGTAGAACACGTCGCCGGGATAGGCTTCGCGTCCGGGCGGACGGCGCAGCAGCAGGGACACCTGGCGATAGGCCCAGGCCTGCTTGGTCAGGTCGTCGTACACGATCAGGGCGTCTTCGCCGCGGTCGCGGAAGTATTCGCCCATGGTGCAGCCCGAGTAGGCGGCCAGGTACTGCATGGCGGCGGAGTCGGACGCGGCGGCGGCCACGACGATGGTGTATTCCATGGCGCCGTGTTCTTCGAGCTTGCGCACCACGTTGTTGATGGTGGACGCCTTCTGGCCGATGGCGACGTACACGCAGGTGACGCCCTTGCCCTTCTGGTTGATGATGGTGTCGACGGCCACGGCGGTCTTGCCGGTCTGGCGGTCGCCGATGATCAGCTCGCGCTGGCCGCGGCCGACGGGCACCATGGAATCGATGGCCTTCTGGCCGGTCTGCAGCGGCTGCGACACGGACTGGCGGGCGATCACGCCGGGCGCGACCTTTTCGATCACGTCGGTTTCCTTGGCGTTGATCGGGCCCTTGCCGTCGATCGGGTTGCCCAGGGCGTCGACCACGCGGCCGCGCAGTTCCGGGCCGACCGGCACGGACAGGATCTTGCCGGTGGTCTTGACGGCGTCGCCTTCGGAGACGCCGACGTAGTCGCCCAGAATCACGGCGCCCACGGAATCGCGTTCCAGGTTCAGGGCCAGGCCGAACCGGTTGTTGGGGAATTCGAGCATTTCGCCCTGCATCACGTCGGACAGGCCGTGGATGCGGGTGATGCCGTCGGTGACGGACACGACCGTGCCCTGGGTGCGGACATCGGTGGATGCGCCCAGGCCTTCGATGCGGCTCTTCAGCAGTTCGCTGATCTCGGACGGGTTAAGTTGCATGGTAAGACTCCTGGAATCCTGTTGTATGGCCCGCCATCACGCGGCCAGCGTATCGCGCAGGGCGGCCAGCCGGGCCTGCACGGAAGTGTCGAGCACGTGATCGCCGACGGCGACGCGCACCCCGCCGATCAGTTCCGGGTCGACCGTCACCTGGGACTTGAGCTTGAGGCCGAACTTGCGCTCCAGCCCCTGCAGCAGGGCGGCCACCTGGGCATCGTCGAGCGGATAGGCGCTGGTGATGCGCGCCAGGGCGGTGCCTTCGAGCTGGTTGCGCAGCAGTTCAAATTGCTCGGCCACCTGGGGCAGCGCCTGGACGCGGCCGTTCTCGACCACGAGGGCGACGAGATTGGCCGCCTGCGCGGGAAGCTCCTGGGGGACCAGGCCCGTCAGCAGTCCGGTGCGCTGCGCGTCGGACAGGCGCGGATCGGCCATGGCCTCGAGGACGTCGGGCATGCCGGACACCTGGGCCAGCAGCGACATCACGCCGGACCAGTATTCGAGCCCGCGCGCGTCGTCGCGCACGGATTCAAACAGGGCCTCGGCGTAGGGCCGCGCGATAGTGGATAGTTCAGCCATGACTCGCCCTGATTCAGAGTTGGGCCTGGAGCTGGTCGAGCAGCTCGGCGTGCGCCTTGGCATCGACCTCGCGGCGCAGGATCTGCTCGGCGCCCTTGACGGCCAGCACGGCCACTTCGGCGCGCAGGGTCTCGCGCGCACGCTGGACTTCCTGGGCGGCGTCCTGACGGGCCTGGGCGAGGATGCGGGCCTTTTCGGCTTCGGCTTCGCGGCGGGCCTGATCGATCAGCGAGGTGGCCTGCTTTTCGGCTTCGGCCAGGCGCGCGTGGTTTTCCGTTTTGGCAGCCGCTTCCATCAGACTGACGCGAGCCTGGGCCTGGGCCAGATCGGCCTTGCCCTTCTCGGCGGCGGCCAGACCGTCGGCGATTTTCTGGCGACGATCATCCATTGCCTTCGTCAGGGGCGGCCAGATGAATTTCATCGTAAACCAACCCAGAACGAAAAACACGATCATCTGGAAAAAGAGAGTCGCGTTTAAATTCACGGTCGTTTTCCTAATTTACCCGTTCGTGCCTCGCGGCGATTCCGCAAGGCACCTAATCCGGCCGCCCGCGACCCGCGCGGGCCGCCGACGAACCCCTGGCCTGCGGCAAGCGCCCAGGCCTGCGCCGACATCAGCCCACGAAGGGGTTGGCGAACGCGAACAGCATGGCCAGACCCACGCCGATCAGGAAGGCCGCGTCGATCAGGCCGACCAGCAGGAACATCTTGGTCTGCAGGGTGTTCATCAGTTCGGGCTGGCGCGCGGAGGCTTCCAGGTACTTGCCACCCATCATGCCGATGCCGATGCAAGCGCCGATGGCGCCCAGACCGATGATCAGACCGCAAGCGAGAGCAACGAACGCAACGTTGGTCATAACAACTCCTTGGTAAGTAAACGTTGTTTAGTCAAAAAATCAAGAACCAGAAATCAGGGCAAGCCCCGCGAGCCCGCCCGGGAAGCCCGGGCGAATTTTAGTGGCCTTCGTGCGCCTGCCCGATATACACCAGGGTCAGCATCATGAAGATGAACGCCTGCAGCAGCACGATCAGGATGTGGAAGATCGCCCATGCCGAACCGGCGAGCACGTGTCCGAACGCAAGGCTGATACTGGAAGCATTCGCCCCCGTCCAGGCACCACCCAGCAAGGCGATCAGCATGAACAGCAGTTCGCCCGCATACATATTGCCGAACAGCCGCATGCCCAGCGACACGCACTTGGCCGCATATTCGATGAGGTTCAGCAGGAAATTGAAGGGCGCCAGGACGAGCGCCGCGACGCCGTGCGCGTGGAAGGGCGCGGTGAAGAGTTCCTTGACGAAGCCGACCGGGTGCTTGATCTTCACGCCGTAGTACAGCATCAGGACCAGCACGCCCAGGGACATGCCGATGGGGATGTTGAGGTCGGCGGTGGGCAGGATGCGGTGGTAGTACAGCGGATCGGAGTGCTCGGCGCCCAGGCCGGTGATGCGGAAGATCCAGCCGGCCAGATCGACGGGGATCAGGTCGAGCGTGTTCATCAGCGTGATCCAGAGGAACACGGTGAGCGCCAGCGGCGCGGCGAACTTGCGCGTGGTTTCGTTGGGGATGATGCCCTTGGCTTCCTCGTGGACCATGCCCACGAGCATTTCGATGGCCATCTGGAAGCGGCCCGGCACGTCGGTGGTGGCCCGGCGCGCGGCGCGCCAGAGGAAGAAGATGACGATGGCGCCCATCAGGATCGACCAGAACAGCGAGTCGTAGTTGACGACGTCGAAGTTGGCGATGATGTCCTGCTTGTGCCCGAGATTGTTCAGGTGAACCAGGTGGTGCTGAATGTATTCGGACTGAGGCGTGCTTGCAGCGTCGGTCATCGGAAACCCTTTTTCGTATTCAAATCATGGCAGCCGGCGCAAGGCCAGCAGCACCACGTACCCCTTCATGACGCCCAGCAGGCCCAGCAGGAAGGCCAGCCAGTTCAGCCAGCCGCCCCACCGCCACGCCACCAGGACCACCACCCCCGCCACGACCAGCAGCTTGAGGAATTCGCCCCAGAAAAAGGCGAGCGATCCCGGGCGTTTCGGCCCGAAGTACCCCAGCAGCAGCCGCAAGGCGAACAGCGCATTGGGCACGAAATAGGCCGCCGCCCCGATGAGGGCGGAGAGCCCGGCGTCCTTCCCAGCAATTCCCCAGGCGCCCAGCACCACCAGCATCCCCGTGAATGCCTGGGCAGCCAGCGCCTGAAACAGACCGATCCGTGAACGGCGGGCGATGATCGCGCGATCCCGGTCGGACAGCGCCAGCGCCGCGACCGAAGACGCCCCGCCATCCAAGCCATCGCGCGGATCCGGCGCGGACCGATCATCCATAAAAGCCCGTTCACAACCAGGCACCCCAAAGCCCCCAAAACGCGGTCCCAAGGAATACCAGGCGATACAGTCAAACTATTGAATTATAGCTTTTTTTGGCGGGGCGTTCAGCGCCCCAGTCCAAAAGGCGCACCATTTTAGCCTAGATCGGCCTCCCGTGTCTCAGGCCGCACCCGCCCGACAGACTAGGCCGTTTCTCCGACGGCCGGCCGACCGCCCACCCGGCAAACGGCGTAGCGATTCCGGCCTATGGATGGCCGCGGGGCCGGCCCATAACATTCTCCACACGGCATCACAGTTCGACACGTTCGGCAAAGATCGTCGCAGCGGACAGGAGAAGCGCATGCGGTCCATGGGTTTGCGGCTCGGCATCATCATCGCGGCGCTGCTGGGCGCGGCGGCCGCCGCGCAGGAGCCCGGCCAGGAGCCGCGCGACCTGGACCAGGGCCGGATCGACAGCGATCCCCTGCGCGGCCTGGTGATCGGCCGGACCGTCACCGTGCTGGGCTGGGAATTCTACAAGAGTTTCTCGGAAATCTGGCAGGCGCTGTATCCCGATTCGCAGGACACGATCACCGTCATCGAACGGCCGACCGCCCAGTTCGGCAGCGAGATCTGGATCAGCTACGACAACCAGACCCTGTTCCACACCTTCCTGTCGCCCGCCCGCTCGCGGGCGCGCCAGGAAAGCAAGGAGGCCGTCGGCATCGTCCACGACGGCATCGAATCCATCCACATTCAGCGCAGGTTCGTCCAGGACGCCGACCTGGGCCCGGAGGAGATGTAAATGAGCACGCACGAAGCGCACAAAACAGGTACGCACACAGGCAGCACAGGCAATCCGCACAGGGCCCGGGGCCGCCTGCAGGCCGCGCTGGCCGCCGCCGGGCTGCTGCTGTCGGGCACCGCCCCGGCGGGCCAGCTGGTCTACGTGCCGGTGAACCCGTCCTTCGGCGGCAATCCGCTGAACGGCTCCTACCTGCTGCAGAGCGCCCAGGCGCAGAAGCGCTACCCGTACCCCCTGGACGACCTGGGCCTGGACGGCAACGGCGAGATCAAGATCCTGAACGCCGGCACCGCCCCCATCATCCAGGTCGGCAACGGCGTCTACATCTACGACTCGACCAAGGGCCAGTGGATCCCCTTCGATCTGGACAGCCTGCCGGCCGGCGGCTCGGCCGCGGCGGCCAGCGCCGCCAGCCTGCTCGCGCCGGCCCAAAGCCCGGCGAGCATCGACAGCGGAGTCCTGCAATGAGCGCGCTGCCGATCCCCGCGCGCGCCCGGCGCGCCCGCCTCTGCCTGGCCGCGCTGGCCGCGCTCACGCTGTCGGCCTGCGCGCTGCAGAAGCCGGCGAACGTCTCGAACGGGGCGCGGCTGACGCCGGCCACGCCCTCGACGGTCGACCTCATGCGGCTGCCGCCGCCCCAGCGCAAGATCGTGGCGGCCGTCTATGGCTTCCGCGACGAGACCGGCCAGTACAAGCCGTCCCCGGACAGTTCTTTTTCCACCGCGGTGACGCAGGGCGCGGCCTCGATGCTGATGAAGGCCCTGAAGGATTCGGGCTGGTACGTGCCGGTGGAGCGCGAGGGCCTGCAGTCCCTGCTGACCGAGCGCCGCGTGCTGCGCGCGGTGGGCGAGCATCCGCAGGGCGGCGGGCAGCAGGGCGGCGGGCAGCAGGGCCAGGTGCCCAACCTGCTGCCGGCCACCATCATCCTGGAAGGCGGCGTCATCGCCTACGACAGCAACACCCGCACCGGCGGGCTGGGCGCGCAGTTCCTCGGGATCGGCCTGTCCACCCAGTACAGCGTGGACCAGGTCACCGTCAACCTGCGGGCGGTGGACGTCCTGAGCGGCGCCATCCTGAACAGCGTCTCGACGACCAAGACCATCTATTCGTACGAAATCCACCCCAGCTACTTCCGCTTCGTCAACTACTACGACCTGCTGGAAGTCGAGGGGGGCTACACCCACAACGAGCCGGCGCAGCTGGCCGTCAAGGAAGCCATCGACGCCGCGGTCATGCACCTGACCGTGCAGGGCATCAAGGACAACCAGTGGCGCCTGAAGAATCCAGGCGACTGGAACGATCCCCTGATCCAGCGCTACCTGGATGCCGAGAAGGACTACACCCTCACCGTGACGCCGCGGCAGGCCGCGGGGCCGGCGGGCGCCGCCCCGGCACAGGGCGACGGCCATGCGGCCACGCTGTAGCGGCATCCGCCATCCCGCGAATCAGGAGACCTCCATCATGCACGAATTCCTTCCGACCTCCCCGCGCCGGCCCGCCCGGCGGGGACTGGCCCTGTGCGCCGCCGCCCTGCTGGCCGCGGCCCCCCTGGCCGGATACGGCGCCGGCGCCGAGCCGGCCCGCCCGTCCGAACTGCCGCCGGCCGAACTCGGATCGGCGTCGCTGCGGGCAGACTCGGTCCAGCAGGGCGCGATGAACGCCAGCCGGATCCGCCAGCAGGGCGCGCGCTCGTCGGCTGCCGTCACGCAGCGGGGCGACGGCAACGGCGCCGCGATCACGCAGGCCGGCGCCGGCAACCGGGCGTCCGCCAGCCAGGCCGGCTCCGGCAACCAGGTGGAGATCACCCAGGTGGGCAACAGCGACACGGCCATCGCCCAGCAGGTGGGGAGCGGAAACCTGGCCGTGATCGAGCAGTACACCAGCAACGCCAGGGCCACGGTGGACCAGTTCGGCAGCATGAACGAGGCCCGGGTGCTGCAGAAGAAGCCGGGGTCTTCCGCCCCCGTCCTGCAGTTCGGCGACCGCCTGAAGATCACCGTGGTCCGGTAGGCCCGCCCCGGCGCCCATCCGCCCGGCCTTCCCGCTTTCCGCTTCCTGTTTTCCGGTTTTCCGTTTTCCGACGAAGCCCGGTCCAAGACCGCCGGGCGGCGTATTTCCCAAACCGGTCTTATCGACTCCTGAGGAGCATCATCATGAAAACGCAACTTCGCGTCCTGGCATCCGGTCTCGCCCTGGCTTTCGCCGGTTCGGCGGCATTCGCGGGCAGCACGGGCAGCACCGACCAGCGCGGCTTCAACAACGACGCGGCGATCACCCAGTCGTACAACACCAACGCGTCGGCCTACATCGACCAGGAAGGCGACCGCAACGTCGGCAAGATCAGCCAGACCGGCGTGATCGGCCAGGCCAAGATCTGGCAGGCGGGCGTCAACAACACGGCCGACGTGCAGCAGACGCACACGCACGCCCGCGCCGAGGTGGTGCAGAAGGGCAGCCAGAACGTGGCCAACGCGATCCAGTCGGACGGCTCCGGCCAGGAATCCTCGATCCGCCAGTCCGGCTTCAACAACACCGCCAGCACCTCGCAGAAGTACGACTCCTTCGCCGAGGCGAGCATCATCCAGGAAGGCGACCAGAACGTCGGCAACATCACGCAGAAGAACGGCTGGGGCCAGGAAGCCAGGATCTACCAGGCCGGCTTCAACAACACGGCCAACGTCAGCCAGACCGGCGCCTCGCTGTACGCCTCGGCGGTACAGAAGGGCAACATGAACGTCAGCACCATCACCCAGACCGGCTGGTAAGCCGCCGGGCCGGCGGCCCCGCGCCCGGGACGGCCGCCCCCGGCCGGCCCGGGCGCCTCCCTCCTCCGGCGCCGCAGCATCAGGAGACGACCATGATGGCAATGGATGCAGGCCTGCAGGTCTGGCTGGACACCGTGCCCGGCACGCGGCCCGGCATCATCATCCCCTACGTGCGCAGCCCCGAGGACGGCACCCTGCGCTACCAGTTGAGCGCCGTCCGGCAGGGGCGCAGCGGAACGTCCTCCCTCCAGCAAAGCGGCAGCGTGCCGCTGCGCGCGGACACGCCGACCGCCCTGACGCGATTTTCCCTTTCCGTCGGCGAACGGGACCAATGCCGGATCGAGCTGGTCCTGTACGCCAACGGACATCCGGCGGGCACGTACACCTTCGCGTGCCCCCGCACCCCCTGAGCCGCGTCCGCCATGAAGCCCGCCCGACCCGCCCGGCCGCCGGCCGCCGCGCTCATCGTGCTCATCGCGCTTGCAACGTGCGTCATCCTGGCACTGCCCGGCACGGCCGCGTGCGCCCCGACGCAGGCGACCCAGGCGATCCAGGCGACCCAGGCGACGCAAGGGACGCAAGGGACACGAGGGACGCAAAAGACGCAGGAGGCGCAGGATTACGACGCATTGATCCGGCAGGCCCGCGCGGGCGACCACCAGCCGGCGCTGGACATGCTGAAGCGGCGCCTGCAGCAGACTCCGGAAGACCGCCGCGCGCTGGAGGACTACGTCACGATCGCCGGCTGGGCGGGCCAGCCCCATGCGGCGCTGGAACTCGCCACCGCGGCCTACGAGCGGGCGCCGGACGCGCCCGGGGTGGCGCACGCCTACGTCCTGGCCCTGCGGCAGGCGCGGCTGCCCCGCGCGGCCCTGCGCATCGCGCAGGCGCATCCCGGCCTGGCCGACCCCGCCCTGGTCCGCGCGCTGCAGGCCGACGCCGCGGCCCAGCTGACCCGGACCGCGTCGGCCGACGCCCGGGGCGAGGCCGAGCGGTACGTCCTGGCGGACCGCGCCCTGGCCGAATACGACCGGCTGATTCCGCAATGGCGCGCCCTGGGCCCGCAGGCCCGCGGCGACGTGCGGCGCGCCGAGACGGACCGCCTGCAGGCCCTGCGCGCACGCGGCCGCATGAGGGACCTCGCGGCGGGCTACGAAGCCATGCGGGCGGAGGGCACGCCCGTCCCGGATTACGCGCTCGACGACGCGGCGAGCGCGTACCTGGCCCTGCGCCGGCCGGAAGAGGCCGCGCCCCTGTTCGAGCGCTCCCTGGCCTCCACCGCGGGCCAGGACGCGACGGCCCGGGCGGCCGGCCAGATCGGCCTGTTCTACGCGCTGTCCGAGTCGGACCGGACCGGCGCGGCCAACGCCGAGCTGGACCGGGCGCTGGCCGCGCTGCCCACCTGGGTCTGGATCAAGGGCGATCCGGTGCGCCATCCCAATCCCGCGAAGCTGGACGCCGAACTGGTGCGCGCCCTGGGCGCGCTGTACCAGGGCGATACGCTGGACGCCCAGGCCCGCCTGGACCGCATGGCCGGGGAAGCGCCCGGCAACACCGGCCTGCGCGTGGCGCGGGCGGAAGTCTGGCGCGCGCGGGATCTGCCGCGCCGGGCGGAAAGCGAACTGAAGATCGCCGAAACCCAGGCGCCCCGATCCATCGAGGTCGAGCTCGGCCAGGCCGAGACCGCCCTCGCCCTGCAGGAATGGCGCCAGGCCGGGCTGCTGCGCGACGACCTGATGGCCCGCTTCCCGGAATCCGCCGCGGTGCAGCGGCTGGACCGGGCATGGACCGCGCACCGGCAGGCCGAATGGCGGACCAGCGCCAGCCGGGGCGGCGCCAGCGGCGGCGCGGTGCTGGGCAGCCGCGAGGCGAGCATCGACACCGTGCTGTACTCGCCGCCGCTGGACGAGAACTGGCGCGCGTTCGCCGGCACCGGCTACGCCGAGGCCCGGTTCGAGGAAGGCACCGGCCATTACGCCTGGGCGCGCGCCGGCCTCGAATGGCGCGGCCGGGACCTGACGGCCCAGGTGGAAGCCTCGGGCAACCGCTACGGCCACGGCACCCGGGCCGGGGCCGCGTTCTCGGCCTTCGTGGACCTGGACGACCACTGGCAGGCGGGCGTGGGCGCCTCCCTGCTGTCGCGCGACACGCCGCTGCGGGCCTTGAAGCACGACATCAGGGCCAATGGCCTGAGCGCCTCCCTGCGCTGGCGCGGCGACGAGCGCCGGGAATGGACCCTGACCGTGGCGCCCGCCTTCTTCTCCGACGGCAACCGCCGCCTGGAGGCCGGCCTGTCCGGACGCCAGCGCCTGTACACCGCGCCCAGCGTGCGGATCGACGCGCTGCTGGACCTGTCCGCCTCGCACAACACGGCCGACGACGCCCCCTACTTCAATCCCCGCTCGGACCTGACGATCCTGCCGGCCCTGCAGCTGGCGCACACCCTGTACCAGCGGGGCGATGTCCGGTGGGAGCAACGGGCGCAGCTGGCGGTCGGCGCCTACGCGCAGCAGGGCTATGGCACGGGCGGCCTCTACACCCTCGGCTACGGCCTGCGCTACCGCCACGGTCCCGCGTTCGAGATCGGCTTCCTCGCCTCGGTCGCTTCGCGGCCCTACGACGGCCAGCGCGAGCGCAGCTTCAACTTCCTCGTCGACGCGACGATCCGGTTCTGACTCGGGAGCGCGCCATGCCACGATCCTTCACCTGCGGTCCGCGCCTGTTCCTGCTGGCGTGCTGCCTCGCGCTGCTCGCCGGCTGCGCGCGCGACATCCCGGCGTTCGTGCCGCCGGCCCAGAGGCCCGTGGCCGCCATCGACCGGCCCTGGCCCGCCAATCGCGTGCTGGCGCTGGCCTACCACGACGTGGAGGACAGCGATCCCGACCAGCGGTTCCTGGCGGTGCGCACGGACCAGCTCGTCGCCCAGCTCGAATGGCTGCGGAACAACGGCTACCAGGCCGTGTCCGTCGACCAGATCCTGGCCGCCGGCCAGGGTGGCGCGCCCCTGCCGCCCAAGGCCGTGCTGCTCAGCTTCGACGACGGCTACCGCAGCTTCCGCAGCCGCGTCTACCCCATCCTGAAGGCCATGGGCTGGCCCGCCGTCTGGGCGCCCGTGGGGCGCTGGATCGACACCCCGCCGGACCAGCCCGTGCGCTTCGGCGAGCTGCGGGTGCCGCGCGACCGCTTCGCCACCTGGGAGGACGTGCGGCAGATGGCCCGCTCCGGCCTGGTCGAGATCGCCTCGCACACCGACGACCTGCACCAGGGCATCCCCGCCAATCCCCAGGGCAACGCGGAGCCGGCCGCCGCCACGTACCGCTACGACGCCGGCGCGCGCGCCTACGAGACCCCCGCGGCCTACCGGCGGCGCATCGCGGACGACGTCCGGCGCATCACGCGCAAGATCCGCCAGGCCACCGGCAAGGCGCCCCGCGTCTGGGTCTGGCCCTACGGCGCCGCGAGCGGCGAGGCGCTGGACATCGTCCGCAGCCAGGGATACCGCATGGCCCTGACCCTCGACGGCGGCCTGGGCAGCGTGGATGCGCCGCTGTCCATGCCCCGCATGCTGGTGACGGACTCGCCCGACATGCCGGCGTTCGCGCGCTCCGTGCTGGGCGCCGAGTCCCGCGGCGACTTCCGCGTGGCGCAGGTGGATCTGGACTACGTCTACGATCCCGACCCGGCCCAGACGGACAGGAACCTGGGCGCCCTGGTGCAGCGGATCGCCGACCTGAAGATCGACACGGTCTTCCTGCAGGCCTACGCCGATCCCACGGGCGACGGCCTGGCGCGCGCCGTCTATTTCCCCAACCGCCGGCTGCCCATGCGCGCCGACCTGTTCAACCGCGCCGTCTGGCAGCTGCGCAACCGCGCCCGCGTGAAGGTCTACGCCTGGATGCCGGTGCTGAGCTTCGACCTGCCCGGCATCGGCCGCGTCCTGCGCCTGGACCCCGCACATCCGGACGCGCCTCCGGCGCCGGATCCCGCGCAATACCGCAGGCTGTCGCCCTTCGACCCGCGCGCCCGGGCGGCCATCGCGGACCTGTACGAGGACATGGCGCGCGCCGCGCCGATCGACGGCGTCCTGTTCCACGACGACGCCCTGCTGGGCGACTTCGAGGACGCCGGCCCGGCGGCGCTCGCCGCCTACCGGCGGGCGGGCCTGCCCGATTCGATCCCGGCGCTGCGCGCCGACCCGGACACCCTGCGGCGCTGGACGCGCTACAAGAGCCGCGCGCTGACCGATTTCACGCTCGCGCTGGCGCGGCGCGTGCGCGCCATCCGCGGGCCGCAGGTGGAGACCGCCCGCAACCTGTACGCCGAGCCGGTCCTGAACCCGGCCAGCGAAGCCTGGTACGCGCAGAACCCGGACGACTTCCTGCAGGCCTACGACTGGACCGTGCCCATGGCCATGCCGCTGATGGAGCGGGTCCCCCTGGCGCGTTCCGGCGCCTGGATCGACCGCCTGGTCGCGGCGATGCGGCAGCGCCCGGGCGCGCTGGAGCGCACGCTGTTCGAGCTCCAGGCCCGCGACTGGAGCGCGCCGGGCCGCCCCCCCGTGGACAGCCGGATCCTGGCCGGCTGGATGCAGCGCCTGCAGCGCGCCGGCGTGCGGCATTTCGGCTACTACCCCGACGATTTCGCGCACGACCGGCCGGCGCTGGAGACCATCCGGCCCGCGCTCTCGACCGCCTGGTATCCCCACCGCTGAGGAGAATCCGTGATGACGGACCGACTGTTCGCCTTCCTGATCCTGTGCCTGGTCGCGGGCGCGCCCTTCGGGGCGGCCCTGCTGTGGACGGGCAACCTGATCCTGGACTTCGTCTTCTTCTATCCGCTGTTCATGTCGGGCCTGTGGATGTTCGGCGGACTGTACTACTGGCTGCACTGGGAGCGGTACTGGCCCTGGGGCCCGGACACCGCCCCGCCAGCACTGCGCGGGCAGCCCTGGGTTTCCATCCTGATCCCCTGCCACGACGAGGCCGAGCACGGCGCCGACACGATCCTGTCGGCACTGGGCCAGCGCTATCCGCGGGTGGAGGTGATCGCCATCGACGACGGCTCCACGGACGACACGGGCGCCCTGCTGGACCGGCTGTCCGAGACGCACACGCGCCTGCGGGTGATCCATCTCGCCCGCAACCAGGGCAAGGCCATGGCCCTGCGCATGGGCGCGCTGGCGGCCCGCAGCGAATACCTGGTCTGCATCGACGGCGACGCCATCCTGGACCGCGACGCCGCGGCCTACCTGGTGGCCCCCCTGATCGACCACCCGCGGGTCGGCGCGGTCACCGGCAACCCGCGCATCCGCACCCGGTCCACGCTGATCGGCCGGGTCCAGGTGGGCGAATTCTCGTCCATCGTGGGCCTGATCAAGCGCACCCAGCGCGTCTACGGCCAGATCTTCACCGTGTCCGGCGTGGTGGCCGCCTTCCGCCGCGGCGCGCTGGACCGGGTCGGCTACTGGAGCCTGGACATGGTGACCGAGGACATCGACATCAGCTGGAAGCTGCAGCGCGACCACTGGTCGATCTTCTACGAGCCGCGCGCGCTGTGCTGGATCCTGATGCCGGAAACGCTGCGCGGCCTGTGGAAGCAGCGGCTGCGCTGGGCGCAGGGGGGCGCCGAGGTCTTCCTGAAGAACCTCCCCGGCATCCGGGCCTGGCGCCACCGCCGCCTCTGGCCCATGGCGCTGGAATACTGCGTATCGACGATCTGGGCCTTCGCCCTGGCCCTGTCCCTGGGGCTGTGGGCGGCGGGCCTGTTCGTGGCCCTGCCCGAGCGCATCCACGTCGAGACGCTGATCCCGCCCGCCTTCACCGGCATGGCGCTGGCCGCGGCCTGCCTGCTGCAGTTCTGCGTCAGCGTCTTCATCGACCACCGCTACGAACGCGGCCTGTTCCGTTCGCTCTACTGGGTCATCTGGTATCCGCTGGCCTACTGGATGATCAGCCTGCTCACCACGCTGTGGGGTTTTCCCCGCGTCATGCTCCGGCGCCGCCGCGACCGGGCCCGCTGGAAGAGCCCCGACCGCGGCATCAAGGCGCCGACATCATGATGATCGTCCAGACCCCCCGTTCCGCCCTCGCCGCCGCGCTCGACGGCCTGCTCACGACGCTGGCATGGGCCGCGTTCGGCTTCCTGTTCGCCTCGGGCGTCCACTCGATCATGGCGGGCACGGCGCATGCGGCCGCCAGCCCCGCCGTGTCCCGCCTGCTGCCGGACGCGCAGGCGCTGCTGGCCTACGCGCTGGTGGCGGCCTGCATCGGACTGCTGCTGTCCGTCTGGGCCTGCTACAACGCCGTGCGCTTCAGCGGCCTGCACCGGCGCAGGCCGCCGGGCGCCCCGGGGCCGGAGACGCTGGCGCGGCACTTCGGCGTCAGCCTGGCGCAGCTGCGGATCCTGCGCACCAGCCGGAGCCTCCTCATCCACCATACCGACGAAGGCCGGATCAGCATGATCGACTTCGCGCAGCGCCCGGCCGAGGACGCCGAGCCCGGGCACATGGCACTACAAATGCAACAATGATCCCTACAGATTGGTTACGAGTGGAAAGATTAGTCACACATGGAAAATTAAGGATTGTCAAATCCACCTTACCCATCAAGAATTGAACACCCGTTTCACTGCGTGTAACCAAAGTCCTTCTCAAAGGAGCATCACGATGGTGACCATCACGGTAGTGGAGCCCAACGCGCTCCTGCGCATGGGACTCCTGACGCTGCTGCGTACGCTGGACTGCGCCTTCACCAGCACGGGCATCGACTACGCGCAGCTGTTCCACGACACCCCGCGGCGCAGGGAGACGGACCTGATGCTGCTGTCGGTGCCGGGCGTCTACGACCGGATGATCGAGCTCGTCACCGCGGCGCAGGAACACTATACGCCGCGCCGCCTCCTGCTGCTGTCGGAAACCTGGACCCTGCCCTACTCGCTGCTCAACCTGCCTCCCGTGCTGGCGGGGTACATTTCCAAGCACGCCTCGCAGGACGTGCTGAAGACCTCCGTCATGCTGGTCCTGGCCGGCGGCAAATGCTTTCCGCACCCCGACGCGCGCCAGACCGACATCCTGCAGCCCGACGGCCGCGAGCAGCCGAGGCGGCGCTGGTACGACCGCCTGGAGCTGCCTTCCCTGCCCCGCAGCGACGAGCCCCAGCCTGACAATCTGCTGCACCTTCCGGGCGGTGGCCACGCGCCGCCCGCGCCGCGAGCCGGAATCCAGGCCCTCACGCCCGAACTCGTCGCCCGCGAAGCCCCCATGCTGCACCTGACGCACCGCCAGTACGAAGTGCTGGTGCTGCTGGCCCAGGGCTACCCGCTCAAGAAGATCAGCCGGGAACTGAACATCTCGGTGGCCACCGCCAAGACCCACGCCGAGGCGCTCTACCAGCGCCTGGCCGTCAACAGCCGCAACGCCGCGGTCTACGCGGCCGTGTCGCGCGGCGCCACGCTGGGCTGGCACGACCCCGCCACGATGCGGCGCGATACGGCCGCCTAGGACGACAGGCACCACTGCGCGAGAACTCGCGCGGCCCGGCTGGCAGCGGCATCGGGCCGATAGCGCGTGACCGGCTGCTTGCACGCCAGGGCCTCGGGCAGGCACGCATCGCGGCGGATGGCCTGCGGCAGCAGGCGCGGCCCGTAGTGGTGGCGCCAGTCCAGCACGACGTCGCACGCCAGCGGCCAGGACGGCTCGAAATCGTTGATCAGCAGGTGGCTGGCCGCGCCCAGGCCGATCTGCGCCAGCAGCACGTGGGCGGCGGCGTCCGGCTGGGCGACCAGCACGTCCAGCGTGCTGCGGAAGCGCAGCGCGCGCGCCTGCCGGCCCGGATAGGCGGGACAGTCGAACAGCACCCAGTCGAAATCCCCGGCCAGGCCGGCGAGGGCGCGCAGCCAGAAATCGTCGCCATGCAGCAGGGGCGGCATCCTCGCGTCCTCGACGGCCGCGCGGCCGAACGGCACCAGCGCCAGGCCGGGCGCCGGCTCGAATGCCTGCTGGCGCCAGTCGAACGGGAAGCCGGCGGCGGCCCAGCCATGCCCGTCCCGGTGCGGCACGCCGAAATGCAGGCGCAGCAGATCCGAGGCATTCAGGTCCACCAGCAGCACGCGCTGGCCCAGCGCGTGCAGGGCATCCCCCAGCATCCCCGCGACCGTCGTGGTGCCCTCGCCGCCGCGCACCCCCGTCAAGGTGAGGATGTTCATCGCGCCGCGTCCGGATCGTCGTCCCGCGCGGACGGCGCGCGCCGGCTCCGGGCCAGGTAGCGGTCCATTTCCGCCAGCAGCGGCCAATGGGCCAGGGCCTGGCGGAACGCCGGGCCGTCGGCGGGAGCGGCCGGATCGGTCTCGCGCCGCGCCCGCGCGCCCGGATGCGCCCGCACGGCGGCCGGAACAGGGCCGCGGCCATGCAGCAGTTGCGTCTCAGCCATCGCACCCCCGTGACCAGGACCAGGTCGTTCAAGACATTCTGTATCCGGTGACGATAAGGGTTTTCCGGCGCACCCGTAAGGGACGAACGGCCGATCGGCCGTTCGGGCTAGGCCCGTCCATCCGCGGGAGGACGGGCCGGCGCCCCGGGGAGGAGCCGTGCCTAGCGGTGCTTGAAATCCGGCTTGCGCTTTTCCACGAAGGCGCGCATGCCTTCCTTCTGGTCCTCGGTGGCGAACAGGGCGTGGAAATTGCGCCGCTCGAACAGCAGCGAGTCGTCCAGCGAGGCCTCGAAGGCGCGGTTGACGCATTCCTTGGCCATCATCACGGCCTGCAGCGGCATCGAGGCGATGGTCGCGGCGGCTTCGAGGGCCTCGTCCAGCAGGCGTTCGACCGGGACGATGCGCGACACCAGCCCGGCGCGCTCGGCCTCGGCGGCGTCCATCATGCGGGCCGTCAGCACCAGGTCCATGGCCTTGGCCTTGCCCACCGCGCGCGGCAGGCGCTGGGTGCCGCCATAGCCGGGGATCACCCCCAGCTTGATTTCCGGCTGGCCGAACTTGGCGTTCTCGGCGGCGATGATGAAGTCGCACAGCATGGCCAGCTCGCAGCCCCCGCCCAGCGCGTAGCCGGAGACGGCCGCGATGAGGGGCTTGCGGGCGCGGCGCAGCGCGTCCCAGTTGCCGCCCAGATAGTCGGCCTTGTAGACGTCCATGTAGGTCCAGCCGGACATGGCGCCGATGTCGGCCCCGGCGGCGAAGGCCTTCTGGCTGCCGGTGAGCACCATGGCGCCGATGCCGTCGTCGGCCTCGAAGGCGCGCACGGCGGCCGACAACTCATCGATGACTTCGTTGCTCAGGGCGTTCAGGACCTGCGGGCGGTTCAAGGTCAGCAGGCCGACACGGCCCCGGACCTCGACCTTGACGAACGATTCGCTCATGGTGCCTCCAAAGTAAACTACCGCTATGAAAAATGTGAAAGACGAACAGATGATCCGCTATCAGGTGCGGCTCGCCGACCCGGCCGGGCACCGCTACGCCGTCCGCCTGACGATCCCGCGCCCCGATCCGGCCGGCCAGAAACTGCGCCTGCCCGCCTGGATTCCAGGCAGCTACCTGATCCGTGATTTTGCCCGACAGATCGAAACTTTGCAGGCCCGCTGCGGCGAGCACCCGATCGAGGCGCGCAAGACCGACGGCAGCACCTGGCGCTGCACCCCCTGCGCCGGGCCGCTCACCGTGGACTACCAGGTCTACGCCTGGGACCTGTCCGTGCGCGGCGCGCATTTCGACGAAAGCCACGCCTTCTTCAACGGCTGCAGCCTGTTCCTGGCCGCCGTCGGCCAGGAATCTCAGCCCTGCCTGCTGGAACTGTGCCCGCCCGCCCATGCGCGCGGCTGGCAGGTCCACACCAGCCTGCCGTCCGCCGCCGGCCATCCGGACGCGGCGCCCCCGCGCGGCTTCGGCCTCTACCAGGCGCGCGACTACGACGCGCTGATCGACCATCCCGTCGAGATCGGCACGCCCCAGTGCGTCAGCTTCGAGGCTCACGGGGCGGTCCACGACCTGGTGTTCACCGGCCTGGCCCCCGGCCTGGACCTGGAGCGCATCGCCGCCGACGCGCAGAAGATCTGCGCCGCGCAGATCGAGTTCTTCGAGCCCGACACCCGCCGCGCGCCGTTCCTGGACAGCGCCGGGCGCTACGTGTTCCTGGTGACGGTCACGGGCGACGGCTACGGCGGCCTGGAACACCGCGCCTCCACGGCCCTGATCACCCGCCGCGCCGACCTGCCCGCGCGCGGCTGCGAGGCGCCCGAAGGCTACGTCACCTTCCTCGGCCTGCTCAGCCACGAATACTTCCACACCTGGAACGTCAAGCGCATCAAGCCCGCCGCCTTCGTGCCCTACGACCTGAGCCGCCCCAACCACACGGAACTGCTGTGGGTATTCGAGGGCTTCACGTCCTACTACGACGACCTGATGCTGCTGCGCGCGGGCGTGATCGACGAGCCCGCCTACCTGAAGCTGGTCGGCCGCACGCTGGACCAGGTGCTGCGCGCCGGGGGCCGCCTGAAGCAGTCCGTGGCGGCCAGCTCCTTCGACGCCTGGACGCGCTACTACAAGCAGGACGAGAACTCGCCCAACGCCCTGGTCAGCTACTACACCAAGGGCGCGCTGGTCGCCCTGGGCCTGGACCTGGAAATTCGCCGCCAGAGCGGCGGCGCGCGCAGCCTGGACGACGTGATGCGCCTGATGTGGCGGCGCTACGGCCGCGACTTCTACCAGGGCCGTCCGCGCGGCGTGGCCGAGGGCGCCATGCCGGACCTGATCCGCGCCGCCACCGGCGCCGACGTGGCGGACTTCATCGCCCGCCACGCGCGCGGCCGCGAGGACGTGCCCCTGAAAGCCGCCCTGGCGCGCGCCGGCATCGAGCTGTCCGCCCAGCCCGAGGGCACCCGCCCCGAGCTGGGCGTGCGCACCCAGGCCGATCCGGCGGGCGTGCGCCTGGCCACCGTGTACGAACACGGCCCGGCGCACCGCGCCGGCCTGTCGGCCGGCGACCTGCTGATCGCCGCCGACGGCCTGCGCATCGCCGACGCCGCCGGCCTGGACCGCCTGCTGGACGCGCGCCGGCCGGGCGAGCGCCTCGCCCTGCACGTGTTCCGGCGCGACGAACTGCGGCGGTACACGGTGCGGCTGGGCAAGCCGGCCGTCCTGCGCCACCAGCTGCGGCGGGCCGGCCCGGCAGAAGCGGCCTCCGGCGCCCCGGAGGCCGCGTGAGCGCGCCGGGCGGACCCGGGCGCCCGGAAGGCGGCGGGGCCACCCGGCGCGTGATCCTCGACGCGCTGCGCGTCCAGGCCCCCATCGGCATGCTGGAGCACGAACGCCGCGCCGCGCAGCCGCTGACGATCCGAGCGGAATTCGACACCGACGCCGCGCGGCCCGTGGACGACGCCGACATCGGCACGGTGCTCGACTACCGCCTGCTGCGCGCCGCCCTGGTCGAGGAAGCCACGCGCGCCCACACCGACCTGCTGGAAACCCTGGTGGACCGCACGCTCGACCGCGTCCTGCGCGATTTCCCCGCCGTCCTGGAGGTTAAAATCCGCATCTGCAAGCCGCGGGCCTTCGACGACTGCACCGTCTGCATCGAACAGTCCCGCCGCCGCTGAACCCGTCTCCGCCCGCCCTATGACCACTTCCTTTCCGGCGCCGTCCGCGGCGGCCCCCGAATCCGCTCCGATCCAGGCCGCCGATCCCGCGCCGGTCCCGGGCGCCGGCGCCGCGCAGATCCCCGCCGCCAGCCAGGCCGCCGACGCGCAGCCGCGCGTGCCGCAGCGCCGCAGCGTCAGCGAGAACAAGCTCGTCAAGCGCCTGCTGCGCGAAACCGGCAAGGCCATCGCCGACTACGGCATGATCGAGAACGGCGACCGCGTCATGGTCTGCCTGTCGGGCGGCAAGGACTCCTACGGCCTGCTCGACATCCTGCTGACGCTGCGCCAGCGCGCGCCCATCGACTTCGAGATCGTCGCCGTCAACCTGGACCAGAAGCAGCCCGGCTTCCCCGAGCACGTGCTGCCCGACTACCTGAGCGCGCGCGGCATCCCCTTCCACATCGAGAACCAGGACACCTACTCCGTCGTCAAGCGCCTGATCCCGGAAGGCAAGACCACCTGTTCGCTGTGCTCGCGCCTGCGGCGCGGCATCCTCTACCGCGTCGCCCGCGAGCTGGGGGCCACCAAGATCGCCCTGGGCCACCACCGCAACGACATCCTGGCGACCTTCTTCCTGAACCTGTTCTACGGCGGGCGCATGAAGGCCATGCCGCCCAAGCTGGTGTCCGACAACGGCGAGCACGTCATCATCCGGCCGCTGGCCTACGTGCGGGAAAAAGACCTGGCCGCCTACGCCCGGCTGCGCGAATTCCCCATCATCCCCTGCAATCTGTGCGGCTCGCAGGAAAACCTCAAGCGCAAGGAAGTGGGCCGCATGCTGGAGGAATGGGACCGCCATTTCGCCAACCGCACCTGGAACGTCTTCCGCGCCCTGTCGCACGTGGTGCCCTCGCACCTGATGGATCCGGCGCTGATGGACTTCGCCGGCCTGCGGCCCACGGGCCGGGCCGACGCCGACGGCGACCGCGCCTTCGACGAAGAGGACTTCCCCGCGCCGGCCTTCTCCGAGGACGAGGACGACGACATCCAGGACGCCGACGGCCCCGTCGAGCAGGTGATCGCCCGGCCGCGCGTGCGCAGGCCGGATGCGCCCTAGGACCGCCATGGTCCGCTGGACCCTCGCCGCCTTCGCGCTGGCCTTCATCGCGGGGGCGTTCTGGTGGCTGAGCCTGCAGCCGTCGAACGACCGCGACTGGGCCGACGAGATTTCCCGCCCCCTGCGCGGCAGCATCCAGGGCTCCATCGCCACGCTGCACGACATCCGCGATTTCGACTGGCGCAGCGACACGGACTACACCGCGCGCTGGCACGACGGCGTCTACGACCTGGACGAGCTGGCGTCCGTGGACATGGCGCTGTCCTACTGGATGGGACCGGCCATCGCCCACACGCTGGTGTCCTTCGGCTTCACGGACGGGCGCCACGTGGTGTTCTCCGTCGAGATCCGCCGGGAACGCGGCGAGGCCTTTTCCACCGTGGGGGGCTTTCTCAAGCAGTTCGAGCTGGCCATCGTGGCCGCCGAGGAGCGCGACATCCTGCACGTGCGCGCCGGCCCGCGCGGCGAGCAGGTCTTCCTGTATCCGATCCGCATGCCCGTGCCGGCCATGCGCGCCCTGTTCCGCTCCTACGTGGCGCGGGCCAACCGGCTCGCGGACGAGCCGCGCTTCTACCACACGCTGACGGCCAACTGCACGACCCTGGTCTACGACATGGTCCGCCCGCTGGTGCCCGGCCTGCCGCTGGACATCCGGCTGATCCTGTCGGGCTACCTGCCCGAATACCTGTACCGCCACGGCGGCCTGGACACCAGCCAGCCGCTGGAGGTCCTGCGCGCACAGGCCGACATCACGCGGCGCGCCGCCCGGCCGGGGACCGCGGCGGAGTTCTCGCGGCGCATCCGCGCGCCGGAGCCGGCGGACGGGCCCGCGCCTCCGCCGCCTCCGTCATGAGCGCTCCGGCCATGGACGCCCCGGCCATCGGCGCCGCCGTTGCGGACGCCCGCGCCGCGCGCCCCCCCATCATGGGGCGCTCCGGAAGCGCGGGCCGGACATCCGCGGACCGGACATTCGCGGACCGGACATCCGCAGGCCGGACATTCCCGGCCCGCCTCGCTCGCTGGACCGGCCTGCTGCTGGCGGCCTGCCTGCTGGCCGGCTGCGCCGGCGTCCGCATCCGCCCCGTGAGCACCCAGGAATTCATCACCCAGCGCCGCGGCGACATCCTCAGCTCCGGCGCGCTCAGCATCGCCGCGCGCGACACCCTGTCGGTCATCGGCCAGGACCCGGCCCCCTGCCGCCGGGACCCCGCGCCCTGCATCGAGGCGCTGTCCAGCCCCTCGGGCCTGGGCACGGAAAAACGGCTCTCGGCGCTGGCGGAACTGTGGCTGGCCCGGGCCTTGAACGAGGACGTCCCCGACAGCGCGGCCGGCCTGGACACCTACCTGCAGGCGGCCCGGCACGCCTACGCCTACCTCTTCTACACCGAGCGGCCGCCCGCCCTGCGCACCTTCGAGGACCGCCAGACCCAGGTGCGCGACTACTACAACTACGCCACCCAGCAGGCCTCGCTGAAAGCCTACCGCCATTACCGGGAGCACCCGGCCGAGCTGCGGCGCGGCGGGCCCGGGCTGCGGACGGCGAACTGGCGGCTGCGCATCCGCAACGCCGACCTGCGCCTGCCCGAGGGCGAGCGCCTGCCCGACGAGCTCATCCCCGCCAGCACGCTGACCTTCCGGGGCCTGCGCAGCATCTACCGGCGCGACGGCCTGGGCGCCGAACTGGTCGCGGTCACCCGCACCGGCCGCGAGGACGCGGAAGACCTCCGGCAGCCCTGGAGCGAGCCCGCCTTTCCGGCCGTGACCGCCGTCCTGTCGTTCCCGGGAAACGACCTGGAGGCCGTCCTGCGCACCCGCGAGGCCGCGCTCACGGTCTACGACCCCTACCGGCACGACGCCATCCGGCTGGCCGGCGACACGGTGCCGCTGGCGGCCAACTTCACTTCCGGCTACGGCCTGTGGCTTGCCCGCTCGGGCTTCGCCGCCCAGGCCATCCGCAACGTCCTGGGCAGCGCCGACGGCCTGCGCGCGCCGCGCATCTACCTGCTGCAGCCCTACGATCCCGAACGGCGCATCGTGCTGATGCTGCACGGCCTGGCCAGCAGCCCCGAGGCCTGGGTCAACGTGGCCAACGAAGTCCTGGGCGACGAGGAACTGCGCCGCAACTACCAGATCTGGCAGGTCTACTACCCCACCGGCCAGCCGCTCGCCTACAACAACCAGGCCATCCGCCAGGCGTTCCGGGACACCCTGGCGCACTTCGATCCCGACCGCGCCGCGCCCGCCAGCCGCGACATCGTGCTCATCGGCCACAGCATGGGCGGCGTGCTGGGCCGCCTGCTGGTGTCCTCGTCGGGCAACGTGCTGTACGACGCCATCCAGGCGCACTACCGGCCGGGGCCGGACCTGCAGGCCCGGATCGTGCGCGACTTCGGCGGCCTGCTGCACTTCACCCCGGTCGCGGGCATCAGTCGCGCGGTGTTCATCTCCGCGCCGCACCGCGGCACGCCCTACGCCGACAACAACCTGGCGCGGCTGGCCTCGTCGCTGATCCGCCTGCCCGTGACCCTCCTGGAGCAGTTCGGCGGCCTGACGCGGATGGCGCAGCCGGGCAAGGCGGACCGCGCCCTGGTGGCCAACGGCATCGACAACCTGAGCGAGACGGACGACTACCTGCAGTTGAGCAACGCCATGGCGATCTCGCCGGCCGTGCGCTATCACAGCATCATCGCCCGCCGCTCGGAGGCCGGCCCGCTGGAGGATTCGGACGACGGCCTGGTGCCCTGGCGCAGCGCCCACCTGGACGGCGCGGAATCGGAAAAGATCATCCCGGGCTCGCACAGCGTCCAGGAAACCCCGCCGGCGATCCTGGAAATCAGGCGGATCCTGGACGAGCACCTGCGGACGCTTGCGCCGTCCCGCTGAGGGCCCGCTCGCGGGCCGGGCGCGCATGCCGGGCCCGCCATTCGCTGGGCGACAGCCCGAAGCGGCGGCGGAAGGCGTGGCTGAACGCCGAGGTGTCGATGAACCCGTGCGCATAGGCCAGCTCGCCGATCTGGCGCGTACAGGCGGGATCGGCCAGGAGTTCCCGGCACCGCTCCAGGCGGGCGCCGAGGATGTAGTCCGCCGGGGTGAGCCCCCGGGCGGCGAACAGCTTGTACAGATAGCGGCGGGACATCCGGAAGCGCCGCGCCAGGGTATCGGCGTTCATCGCGCCGTCGTGCAGGTGCTCGTGCACGTGATGCAGGATGACGCGCAGCTGGCCCTGGCGGACGTCCTCCAGGCTCGACGCGCCGCCCCCGTCGGCATGCTCGCCCAGGCTGAGGGCGAACAGCCGCATCACCGTCGAGGACACCTCGAACGCCAGCTCCGGCCCCAGCGCCGGGCCCTGGGACACCAGCGCCCGCAAGGCGTCCATGGCGACCCGCGCGCTGCCGCTGCCCGAGCCGAAGCGCCGGGCGAGCTGCGACTGGATCCAGGGCTCCCACACGGAGAGCACGTGCGCTGGCACCTGCAGCACGAGGAAATGCGCATTCGGTTCTTCGCTGATCTCGTAGGGCCGCGAGGTGTCGTAGATGCCCCAGTCGCCCGGATCGAGCAGGGCCGAGCGCCCGTCCTGCGCGATCAGCGTGCGGCCGGAGATCTGCACGCTGAACTTGTATTGCGCGCTTTCGGAGCGGCTGGCCAGCACGCGGGTGCGCCGCACCCGCTGCGCCGACGTCACCAGCTCGGAGACCTGGAGGCAGCCGAGCGTCTCGTTGGCCGCCAGATTGCGGAACGGGCCGTTGCCGCCGGGCTCGACTTCGAGGGGCACGAAATGCTCGGAAATCGCGTCGGCCCAGGCGCAGCGCGTGTCGAACCGCCGCAGCGGCGTGCGCAGCCACGTCGGCTTGAAGGCGGAGACCGCAGATTGAGGCATGGGAGCGGACATGGTGTCGATCTCTCCTGCTAATATCTAAGCAATCTACCCTCCGGAAAGGATCACGGCCAGCAGGGCAAACCCCTAGCCGGACGTCCGGAACCGGACACTCCGGCGCGGATCGAAGCGGCGCTCACCAGGAAAGTCCCGGCCGGCGCCGGAGCCGGGGGTCAGTTCGATCCATAGAGATACGGCGCGGGCGTCAGGCCCATCTGCTGCAGCCGGGCTTCCAGCCGCCGCCGCTCGGCCACCACGTCGTCGAAGCGGTACGGCCGCGCCGCTCCCACCTCGCCGGCCGTGAACGGCCTGAAATCGGGCGCCAGCGCGTCCGGGCTATAGTTGGCGACCATCCAGTTCAGGACGTCCGCGAGCTCGGCGTTGCCCAGCTGCGACTGGGCGGCGCCGGGGACGCGGATCATGTATTCCCGGCCCTCGGGCAGGCGGGTGAACAGGCCGATCGAATTGCGGAAGCTGGGCACCGCGTTGCGGGCCACGCCTTCGCCGTCGTAGCGGTGACAGCCGCCACAGTTGAGCATGTAGTCCTTGTAGGCCGATACGCTGGCCCCCATGGACTCGATCGCCGCATGCCGGGCGGGCCCGGCTTCCCCGGCCATGGCCGCGGCCGACAGGGCCAGCGCCAGGCAGGGGAGCAGACCGGTCCGCAGCGCGCTCGTGAACTTGGACATGATCCGCTCCCCCCGGGTCAGTTCTTGCCCAGCCCCACGATGGTGGAGACCGTGCAATGGTACGTCGTGTTGCTGTTGGCCATGCACCAGTTCACGTCGTTGTGCAGGAAGAACTCGTAGCCCGGCCGTTCGCGCACCTGGCCGCCGCAGTAGCAGCGGCCGCAGGCCGTCTTGCCGCAGCAGTCGTGGTAGCTGACCAGATAGTCCTTGCCGTCCTTGGGATTGTGGCAGGTGCCGACCCACGAGATGGGCGAGGGCTCGCTGCCCGGCGGGCACGTGGTGGCCGAGCCGCCGCAGCAGGTGCACAGGAAGCCGTCCACCGCGCAATAGCGCCAGTAGTCGCAGGAGGCGAGTTCTTCCTCGGTCGCGGTCTCCAGGTCCGTCTTGGGCGCCGCTTCGGCGGCGCGGGCGATCCGGGCGACCGGCAGCACCGGCATCACGAAGGCCGTGCCCACGAACACCTTGCCGATCGAGCACAGCACGCTGCGCCGCGACGAGGCATGGGCCACCTTGCGGGTCAGGGATTCACCGAAACGATCAAGCCAGCGCATTGCCATTCTCCTTGCGTACGATTTCCTGGACCTGCGTGCCGCGCTCCAGCCATTCCTGAGCCGAGGCCACGCCGATCTCCTTGGCCGTGAACAGGCTTTCGAGCTGTTCGCGGGAATTGATCAGGCCCTTGGCCCGGACGATGCCCTGCTCGTCGATCAGGATGGCGTAGGGCAGCTTGCTGACCTGGAAGCGCATGCCGATCTCGGTGGACAGGACGTAGGGGAAGGGTTCCAGGCCGGCCTTGCGGTAGAAGGCCAGGTGCTCGGGCATCTCGCCGTCGCTCGCCAGGACGATGTCCAGCCAGGCGGCCTCGGTGCGCGCCACCGACTTCAGGATGGGCAGCAGCTTCTTGCACACCGGGCAGGTGGGGGACACGAAGAACAGCAGCTGGCCGCGTCCGCCGCCGTAGCCGATGCGCTGGGCGCGGCCCAGCAGGTCGTCGAGCTCGAACTGCGGCGAGGCGGCGCCCACCGCAGGACCCTTGTCGATGGTCAGGGCGCCCATCGGCGCAACCCGCTCGTACAGCACGCCGATCTGGCGGGACAGCGCCAGCACCACCAGCAGCAGGGCCAGCACCACGGCCCACAACACGATATTGGATACGATCAATGCCGTCATGATTGACTCCTTTTGCGCATCTCGAGATGGGATGCGAGCAACTGATTGAAAGCGAGATAGAGGCCGATCAGGGCCAGCGACATGCCGAAGAAGGTGATGCCGTCCAGCCACACCAGGTCGCGCGGCGAAGGACCGCCGGCCTGGGGCCACGCGAGCAGGGCCAGGACCGCCAGCAGGCCGTTGCGCAGCACGACCCACCAGGACAGGCTGGTCGGCGCCTGCGACAGGCCGCCGCAGCCGCAGTCGATGTCGGTGCGCCCGCGCAGCAGGTTCACGGCCACGCCCAGCGAGGCCGCGGCGAGCACGGCCAGGGCCGTCAGGATTCCCGCGGTGCGCGCGGCGGGCAGCAGCAGGAGCCCCCCGGCGAGCACTTCGGCGGCGATGAACGCCAGGGCGAAGGGCCGCTGCAGCACGGCGGGCATCAGGCGGTAGCCGGCCACGGCGGCCTCGAAGGCGGCGAAGTTGCGCAGCTTGTGCAGGGCGCCCAGCCAGAAGAGCGCGGCCAGCACGGCCAGTGCGGCATACGCGATGACGGGATCACCCATTGCCGCCTCCCGCATAGCCCATCACCTGCAGGGCGGTCTCGCCCGCGGCCGTGATGGTGCGCAGGAGCTTGGGCTCGGGCGCGGAGATGTCGTAGATGTTGACGTTCCCGCCGTCCAGGGTCAGCAGCTGGGGCTTCTTGCCCGGGATGACGGACATGGACAGCGCGTCCTTGCCCGGCACGCGGGCCACGCGCTTGCGGGTCTTCAGGTCGTAGACCCAGATCTCGGCGGCGGGATTCTTGTGCGAGCCCTCGACGCCGTCGGGATGCATGAAGACGTACAGGCGCTCGCTGCGCGGCTCGACCGCCAGCAGGTTGTAGCCGCCCGGCACCCAGTGCTTGGCCCGGTCCGCTTCGTCGAGCAGCGACCAGAGCGGCTCGAACTTCATGGAACCATCCTTCTGCGGCCGGGCCGTGTAGACGTTGCCGTAGAAGGACACGAACACCAGCCCGTCCGACAGGCGGCCCGGCGTGATGAAGATGGGATCGTCCTTGACGGGGAACATGGGCTCGCTGCGCTTCTGCGACGCCACCTTGCCGTCGTCTCCGAGCGTGATGGTCAGCAGGGCGCCGTCGCCGCAGATCGTGGAGAAGCTGCGCGGCGTGCCGGGCACGGGAATGATGCTCCAGCAGCCGGCCGTGGCGGTGATCTCGTCGACGAAGGCGCCCTTCTTCATGTCCACCACGCTCACCGAGGCCGCCGGCGTGGCGTTCTGCACCAGGACGAAGCGGCCGTCGCCGGTCTGGCGGAACATGCCGTCGTAGTTCAGCGAACCGGCCCGCTTGGGCGGGATCTTGATCTCGCGCACGAAGCTGAGCTTGTCGTTGTCCCAGACCTCGACCACGTCGGTGCGTTCGCCGCGGGTGACGCGCTCGAAGTAGGTGGTGGTGACGTAGACCTGCTTGCCGTCCTTGGACAGCTGGGCATGGCCGTTGAACGAGGTCGGGATCATGCCCAGGAATTTCCCGGTGCCGCGGTCGTACATGTTGAGGCGGCTGTCGGTCAGGTGGAAGAACACGGCGTCCATCACGTAGATGCGCTCGGCCGGGTCCACCTTGACGGAATGGCCGCCGGTCAGCTGCTCGACCGGCAGGGGCGGGGCGGCCTGGACGCCCACGGCGGACCCCAGCAGCAGGGCCGCCGACAGCAGGCCGGCCCCGGTCGGGATCCTGAAGGGTGTTTTTTTCATGGCATGAGTCTCCTGGGTTCGGCCTAGAAGGCGTAGACGTAGCGCAGCTGCACGCCGCGCATGCGCGGACCGTTCTCGACCTTCAGGTCGTGGATGTACTGCAGCTGCACCTGGTTGGCGTCGTTGATCTGGTGGGTCACCTCGAAGGCGAGCTGGTGGTTGTTGGCGCGCGAGACCATCTCGACGCCATCGACCTTTTCGCGGCCGCCGGTCTCGTAGCGGTAGCGCATGCCGACGTAGGTGCTTTCGGTGATGTTGGTCGATGCCAGCGCCATGAGGCGGATGGCCGGCGACTTCTTCAGGGTGCTGCCGTAGTAGTTGTCGTTGTCGCCAAAGAACTCGAATTCGGCCACGGCTTCGAGGAAGGTCGATTCCCCGATCCCCTGGACGAAGGCGAAGTCCTGGAGGGTGGTCCAGCGGTGCTTGCCCGGCGAGGCGTCGGCCTGGCCGCCGCGGTACAGGCCCGTGGGCACCGTGATGAACGGCTCCCAGGCGAACCAGGTCTTGGTCTGCTCGTTGTTGACGAACCAGACCGCCGCGCCCAGCTGAGCGTCGCCCACGCCCGTGACGCGGTCGTCGGGCATGCCGCTGACGCCGATGGTGGTGCGCAGGGCGGGCAGGATCAGCTCGTACTGGACGGTCTTGCCCAGGATCTCGCTGAAATACATGGGCCGCAGGACCAGGCCCTGCACGTCCACGGTGGGCCCGTCGGGCACCCGTTCGCCGCGGTCGTAGAAGCCGTGGGAACTCAGGCCGAGCAGGTAGGTGGCGAACACGCTGGTGCCCGGGGGCGCCGGAATCCAGTCCCGCGCGCTGGGGTCTCCGGCGTGGGCCGTGCCCGCCGCCGCCAGGGCCGCGGCCAGCGCGAACCGGCGCATGGTGCGCATCATCGTCATGCTAAGTCTCCTCATGGCCGGCTTCGGAGCCGGCTCTGCTGGAATGAAAAAAACGCTAGATCATGGAACTGCTTGAATGGCTCGAATATTGCTCGAATACTGCTCGAATTTCTGGAGTTTCTGGAGTTTCTGGAATGAAATCCGGAGCCGGCCCGAAACCGGGCCTCAGGCCGCCCCCGGGTAGGCGATGCAGACCGACTTGGTCTCGATGTAGTTGTCGATCACGGCGCGGCCATGCTCGCGTCCGATCCCGGACTGCTTGTAGCCGCCGAACGGCATGCTCGGATCGAGCATGTTGTGGGTGTTGACCCAGACCGTGCCGGCCTGGATGCGCGGCACCAGGCGGTGCACGCGTCCGAGGTCGTTGCTCCAGATGCTGGCGCCCAGGCCGAAGCGCGTGTCGTTGGCCAGGGCCACGGCCTGGTCCTCGTCGCGGAACCGCGCGGCCACGACGACCGGGCCGAAGATTTCCTCGCGCACGATGGAGGCGTCGGGCGCCGCGCCGTCGAACACCGCCGGACGCACGAAATAGCCCGGGCCGTCCCAATCCCGCCCGCCCGCCACCAGGCGCGCGCCCGAGGCCTGGCCGGCCGCGATGAAGTCGGACACCCGCTGGCGATGGCGCGCGGACACCATGGGGCCGATCTGCGTGTCCGGATCGAAGCCGGAGCCGATCCTGAGGCCGTCGGCCACCGCCGCCAGGCCTTCCAGCACCCGGTCGTAGAGGCTGTCCTGGATAAACAGCCGCGAGCCGGCCGTGCAGACCTGGCCCTGGTTGAAGAAGATGGCGCCGGCCGCGCCCTGGATGGCCTGGTCGATGGGGCAGTCGTCCATGATGAGGACCGGCGACTTGCCGCCCAGTTCGAGCGAGACGCGCTTCATGCCGTCCATCGCAACGCGGCCGATGAGCTTGCCGACCTCGGTGGAGCCGGTGAAGGTGATCTTGTCGATGTCCGGATGGGCGACCAGCGCCGCGCCGGTGGTCTCGCCCCGGCCCGTGATCACGTTGACCACGCCGGGCGGGAACCCGACTTCCAATGCGAGCTCCGCTAGGCGGATGGCCGTCAGCGGGGTTTCCTCCGCCGGCTTGAGCACGACCGTGCAGCCCGCCGCCACGGCCGGCGCGATCTTCCAGACGGCCATCAGCAGCGGAAAATTCCAGGGCACGATGGCGGCGACCACGCCCACGGGCTCCGCCCGGGTATGCGCGTGGTAATGGATGCCGGGCGGGAAGGGGATCGACAGGTTCAGGGTCTCGCCGGTGATCTTGGTGGCCCAGCCCGCCATGTAGCGCAGCCACTGGGCGCTGGCGCCGACTTCGAGCATCTGGGACAGGCCCAGCAGCTTGCCGTTGTTGAGCGTCTCGAGACGGGCCAGGGCCTCGCCCTCGACTTCGAGGCGGTCGGCCAGGGCGAGCAGCAGGCGCTCGCGGCCCGCCGGCGGCATGGTGCGCCAGGCGGAGGACTCGAAGGCGCGGCGCGCGGCCTGCACCGCCTGATCCACCTGGGCCGGGCCGGCCTCGACCTGATGGGCGATGACGTCGCCGGTGGCCGGATCATGAACGGGCAGCCGGCCTTCCCCCTGGGTGCACGGCTTGCCGTCGATGATCATGTGCTCACGAATGGCGGCCTGCTCGGGGCGCGTATCCGTCGCGGTCATGTCTACCTCTTCCTGGAATTGATTTACAACCAAAGCATACCCGCGCCCGCCGGCCGGCGATTGTCCCGCCGTGCACCGAAAGATGTCCCGCCGTGCACGCACCGCCCGGCGCGGGGGCACGCGGGGGACGCCGGACGAGGGCGCGGGGAGGGACGCGCGGGACGCCGTGCGGACGGACCCGCGCCCGCGCCGGCTAGGGATGCGCCGGCCGCGCGCCGCCCGCCAGGATGTCCACCCCGGCGAGCCGTTCCTTGACGAAATCGATGAACACCCGCGCCCGGGCCGGCATCATGCGGGACGGAAACAGGGCCGCCATGGGCATGGGCGCGAAGGACCATTCGGGCAGCACCCGGACCAGGCCGCCGCCCTTCATGTCCTGGATGGACAGGGGCACGATGCCCATGCCCGATTCCCCCATGCGGCGCAGCATCAGCACCTGGTTCAGCGCGATCCGCCCCCGCACCCGAACCTGCTGCTCGCGCCCGTCCCCGGCGAACAGCGTCCAGACGGAATCCCCGCGCTCGGTGCTGGACCGCAGGCATTCGTGGCGCGCAAGGTCCGCCGGATCGGCGGGGATGCCCCGCGCGTCCAGGTACTCGCGGGATGCGTACAGCCCCAGGACGAGGGTCCCCAGCCGCCGCGACACGACCCCGGAATCGGGCGGCTGCCCCACCCGGATCACCACGTCGTAGGGGTCCGAGCGCAGGTCGATCGGGCGGACGCTGAGGTCGTATTCGCATTCGATCTCGGGGTAGCGCAGCGAGAATTCGCGCAGGGCGTCCGACAGCAGGGACATGGCCAGCGTGGACGGCATCGAGACCTTCAGGCGCCCGCGCGGATTGCAGGCCCCGTCCACCAGCATTTCGTGGGCGATGCGCGCTTCCTCCACGATGTGCTGGCAGCGGGCGAAATACGCCGCGCCCGCCTCGGTCAGGCTCACCTTGCGGGTGGAGCGGTTCAGCAGCCGCACGCCGATGGATTTTTCCAGCGCGGCGATCCGCCGCGAGATCGTGGAGGCCGGCATGTCCAGCGCCTCGCCCGCGCGAGTGAAGCTGCTGCCGCGCGCCACCTCGACGAACAGCTCGATATCGTTCAACGAAGGAGACATGGCTTCTTTCCAGGGCGGGACCCGGCGGCCCCGGCATGGCGGCATTGTCCCGCATTCCCGGCCTCATTGCTTTCATCAATGGAAAACTGAATTCGCATCCAGGCCATTTATCGAGAGGCAGCCGCGGCGCAGAATACGTTTCACCGAGGCAGGACATGTCGCGCAAAACGGAAAGCCCGCAGCGCCCTGCCCCATTTACCCACTTTGATTGAAGGAAACCATCATGAAAGCCACCGCCACCCTCGCCGCCCTCACGCTCGGCCTCGCCACCGCCGGCCTGGCCCAGGCCGCCGACCTGAGCCGCGCCCAGGTCGTGGAGCAGCTGCACACCGCCCAGGCCCAGGGCCTCGTCACCTTCGGCGAGCATCCCGGCTACCCGGTCGAAAGCACGCCCAGCACCCTGAGCCGCGCCGAAGTGGTCAATGCGCTGCGCCTGGCCCAGGCGCAAGGCCAGGTCGAGCCCGGCGAGCAGGCCGCCTACCCGCAGGCCCAGACCGCTGGCGCGTCCAAGACCCGCGCCCAGGTGCTGGCCGAACTGGCCGCCGCGCGCGCCGACGGCTCGGTGATCGTCGGCGAAAGCGAACACTATCCGCTGTAATCGCCGGCGGCCGGGGGAGCTGCGGCCCGGGGCGCCCGCGCCGGTCTGGCCCGCGCCGGACTGCCTGGCTTGGCTGGCTTGGCCGGTCCGGCCAGCCTGTCGGAACACATCCTGCGGACCCTGGACGGTATCAAGACCCTGCCCGCGGACTTCCTCGAGGTCAGTTCGGCCGCGCCAGCAACTGCGCCATGACGCCTTCGTCGCGCGCCTGCGCCCGCTGCGGGTAGCCGCGCCCCGCGGCCGCCTGCGCCATGCCGTCGATCAGGGCCTGGCGGGTGGCCGCATCCAGCCTGGGCTGCCCGAGGCTCGCCCACCACGCTTCCACCGCATCGCCCAGCTTGTCCAGGAAGCCCGCCATGCCCAGTTCGCCGCCGGACAGGTCGAAGATCTCGTGCGGGCCGCAGACGGCCCAGCGCGCGCCCAGGCCTTCGGTCACGGCGCGATCCACGTCGGCGACGCTGGCATAGCCATTGACCGCCAGGTAGACGGCCTCGCGCCACAGCGCCGCCTGCAGGCGGTTGACGAGATGTCCGGTGATCTCGCGGTTCAGCCGCACCGTCCGCTTGCCCAGCCCGCGGTAGAAGGCCTCGGCCTCTTCCACCGCCCAGCCGGCCGTTTCCCGGCCGCCGCAGATTTCCACCAGCGGCATCAGATAGGGCGGATTGCAGGGATGGGCGATCACCAGGCGTTCGGGATGGCGCATGCCCGCCTGCAGGGCGCTGGGCATGATGCCCGACGAACTGGATGCGATCACGCAGCGATCGGGCGCCGACGCCTCGATCTGCGCGTAGACCCGCTGCTTCAGTTCCAGCTGCTCGGGCAGGACCTCCTGGATGTGGTCCGCCCCCGACACGGCCCGGTCCAGGTCGTCGCCCAGGACGGGCTCGCGCACCTCGGCGGCCAGCCCGCCGAGCGCCTGCAGCGTCCGCCGCGCGCGCTGCAGCGCATCGTCCAGCCGGGCCCGGGCGCCGGGGTGGGCATCCACCACGTGGACGTCCAGCCCCTTGCAGGCAAAGAAGGCCGCCCAGCCGGCCCCGATCACGCCCGCGCCGACGACCGCCACGCGGCGGCGCCGCCCCTGGATGCCCGCCGGCGCCTCGTCGCCCGCTGCCGCTTCCTGCAGATGCTGTTCCACTTCAGACTCCCAGATAGTGTTCCACGACCTCGCCATCGCGCCGCGGCGCCGCGCTATCGCCGGACCGGACGACCCGGCCCTTCCCGATGATGCAATGACGCTGCGCCAGGCCGCAGGACCGCGCCGACTGATGGCGGTTCGCCGCGGTGGCGAGCAGGTTTTCCTCGGCCGTCGGCATGGGGAAGATCGGGCGCCCCCCAGGCACCAGCTCCAGGCCCCGCCGCGCCACCTCACAGGAGGGCAGGCCGCTGATCTGCCGTCCTTCCAGGCGTATTTCGCCCACGTGCGTGGACAGCATGCCCATGACGCGCTTGAGCGTCGTGGATGACCTGGACAAGCGCAGCACAGAATCCGCAAAGGAACAACCATACCCCATCCAGGGAAGTCATACCCCCATCGCGTCTAGGCTGCACCTGGAACCCCTTGGCAAGGCTTGGCAAGAAAAAACCGCCGACTCAATGAGTTAGGCGGTTTTCTTGGCACAGCTTGGCAATCGTTGCAGTGATTATGGTGGGCGGTACTGGGTTCGAACCAGTGACCCCTGCCGTGTGAAGGCAGTGCTCTACCACTGAGCTAACCGCCCAATCGGGCTGCGCAGGATCCGCATGCGATGCGGGGCAGCCGACTGGAAAGACCGCCATTATACATGTTTTCGGGCGGTGCGCCGGGCACCGCTTCAACATCGGTCGCTTCTATTTAGCGTTGACAGCGCCGCTTCAACACCTCGACGCTTCAGTACTTCGGCACGCCGCCTCGGACGGTGCCGCTGACGGGCGCCGTCCCCGCCCGCCTCAGCCCGCCACGCCGTCCGCCTCGACGGGGATTTCGAGCTGGCGCCACAGGCAGGGCTTGCCCGCGGCCTTGTCGAGGCCGTCCAGGTAGGCCTCGTGGGCCTGCAGGGCCTGGGCATCGACCTGGATGACCGGCAGGCGGGACGCATCGAAGCGGCCCAGGGCCCCGGCCGCGCCGGCGCCGGCCCCGCCCGCCGCATCGTCGGGCGCCTCGTCCAGCAGCGAATCCTGGCCGCGCGTCATGGCCAGCCACACCTCGCCCAGCAGTTCCGAGTCCAGCAAGGCGCCGTGCAGCGTGCGATGCGCGTTGGAAATGCCGAACCGCTCGCACAGCGCATCCAGGTTGTTGCGCTTGCCGGGGAACATTTCGCGCGCCACCATCAGCGAATCGGTGATCTTGGCGCACAGCTCGGTGAACGGCGGGAGATTGGCGCGGCGCAGTTCGGCGTTGAGGAACTTCACGTCGAAGGCCGCGTTGTGGATGATGACCTCGGCGTCGCGCACGAAATCCACCAGCTGCTGGGCGACTTCCGGAAAGCGCGGGTGGCCGGACAGGAATTCGGTGGTCAGGCCGTGGACCTGCAGCGCCTCGGGGTCGCTGTCGCGGTCCGGGTTCAGGTACAGGTGCAGGTGGCGGTCGGTGACCCGGCGGTTGAGGATCTCGACGCAGGCCAGTTCCACCACGCGGTGGCCCTGCTCGGGCTCCAGGCCCGTGGTTTCGGTATCCAGGATGATTTGACGCATGGAGTTCCTTGCCGGCCGGCGCGGCCGGCCGTATGGCAAAAATTCAGGAGGCGCGGGTGCCCTGCGGGTCCTCGACGCCGAGGTTGGCCAGGGCGTCCGCCCGCTCGTTGCCCGGATCGCCGGCATGGCCCCGGACCCACCGCCAGTGTAATTCATGCTGCGCGGCCAGCTCGTCCAGGGTCCGCCACAGGTCGGCGTTCTTCACCGGCTTTTTGTCGGCCGTGCGCCAGTCGCGCCGCTTCCAGTTGGGCAGCCATTCGGTCATGCCCTTCTGGACGTAGGAGGAATCGGTGTGCACCGTCACCACGCAGCGCCGCTTGAGCGCCCGCAGCGCCTGGATCACGGCCATCAGCTCCATGCGGTTGTTGGTCGTGGCCGGCTCGCCGCCGTGCAACGACTTCTCGTGCGGCCCCTGGCGCAGCAATACGCCCCAGCCTCCCGGGCCGGGATTGCCCTTGCAGGCGCCGTCCGTCCAGGCGTCCACCCGGGGCGCGGGGGTCTGTTTCAGTTCGGGCCGCGGTTCGGCCACGCATTCAGCCATGCATATCCTCGTTGATTCGATTGGCGACGGGCGCCACCGCGCCCCGGCGCACGCGGCGGCGGCGCGGCTGGCGCCACGCCGGCCCGACCAGGCGCATGCCCGACACCCGCTTGACTGCCGCGATCGCGTAGACGGCGCCGCCGGCGGGCCACCAGCGGTCGCCCGCGTGTTCCATGAAGCGCCAGCGGCGCAGCCAGGTCTGGGTCGCGCACAGGGGCGCATAGCAGCCGAAGCGGCCCCGGTCCAGCTCGAAGGACAGCAGCCTGAACCAGTCCTTCAGGCGCGCCGGCGACACCTGGGACGGCACCGACACCGGCAGGCGCAGTTCCAGGCCCGGCAGGGATTCGCGCAGGCCCCACAGGCTGTAGGGATTGAAGCCGGTGAGCACCACGCGGCCCTCGGGCATCAGGATCCGCTCGACCTCGCGCAGGACCTGATGGGGGTCCGCGCACCATTCCAGGGTGTGCGGCATGACCACCAGATCGATGCTCTGCGTGTCGAAGGGCAGCTGCTCCGGTTCGCAGATCAGGCGGCCGGCCCGCGTGCCGAAAGGCGCGCTGGGACTGTGCGCCCAGGCCTTGTAGGGGATGCGGTTGGCCTGCAGCAGGTTCCAGTGCGGCAGCCCGATTTGTATGGCATGATAGCCGAACGCATTGCTGACCATGGCATCGACCTGGCGCTGTTCCCAGGCGCGCACGTACCGCCCCGCCGGGGTTTCCAGCCATTCGGCCAATTCGATCGGCATTTCGCGCTGCGGTGCCACACTGACTCCCTCGCCATGAATCCGTCCGCCCACACCCCGGCCGAGCCGGCCATCCTGACGCCCATCCCGGCCCTGTCGGACAACTACATCTGGATGGTACAGAAAAACGGCCGCGCACTCGTCGTGGATCCGGGTGAACCCGGCCCCGTCGAGGCCCTGCTGCGCGACGGGCCGATCCTGGAAGCCATCCTGATCACGCACCATCACGGCGACCACGTCGGCGGGGTGCGTGCATTACAACAGCGAACCGGGGCGCGCGTCTACGGGCCGCGCCACGAAAACATCCCGGTCTGCGACGTGCCCCTGGCCGAAGGCGACACCGTGGACCTGCCCGGCATGGGGCTGCGGTTCCAGGTGCTCGACGTGCCCGGCCACACGGCCGGCCACATCGCCTACGCCGGCCTGCTGGATCCGGGCCGGCCGGCGGTCTTCTGCGGCGACACGCTGTTCGCCGCCGGCTGCGGGCGCCTGTTCGAGGGCACCCCCGCGCAGATGCTGGCGTCCCTGGACAAGCTCGCCGGGCTGCCGCCGGACACCCTGGTGTGCTGTGCGCACGAATACACGGCGTCCAACATCCGCTGGGCCCTGGCGGTCGAACCCGGCAACGCCGCCCTGCGGCAGCGCGCGCAGGACGTCGCCCGGCTGCGGGCCGACGACCTGCCCACCGTACCCTCGACCCTCGGCCTGGAACTGGCAACCAATCCTTTCCTGCGCACCGGCCGGGCCGACGTCCGCGAGGCCGCCGCCCGGCACGCGCAGGCGTCCCTGGACACGCCCCAGGCGGTCTTCGCCAGCCTGCGGGAATGGAAAAACGACTTCCGCTAGCGTGCCGCCGGCCCGCCGCCGTGGCGTGCTCCACGTCCCTCGGCCCGCCGCCGCGGCCCGTGCCCCATGGCGCGGCCGGCCCCCTCGCGCGGGACGGCGATTCGGGCGATTTCCGAAGTCTTCTGCACAAACATGTGATTACCTGGGTAAAATCGGGCAACTTCGCGCTCGAATCCCCCCGATGATCCACCCATGAAAATCCTGCGACTCCTCCTGCCGCTGATGCTGGTGGTGCTGGCCGGCTGTGCCACCCGCCACCCGCCGGCCGATCAGCGCCAGGCCTATGTGGCGGAAGACACCTCGCGCACGGTCGACCTGACCCACCCGCCCCGCGACATGTGGGACCGCATCCGCCGCGGCTTCGCCATCCCCAACCTGCGCAACGAACGGGTCGACTACTGGACGGACTACTACGCCTCGCACCCGCAATCGGTGCTGCTCATGAGCCAGCGGGCCGGCAAGTACCTGTACTACATCGTCGACGAGCTCAACCGGCGCGGCCTGCCCACGGAACTGGCCCTGCTGCCCTTCGTCGAATCGGCCTACAACCCCAACGCCCTGTCGCGCTCGCAGGCCTCCGGCCTGTGGCAGTTCATCCCCAGCACCGGGCTGCACTACAAGCTGGAACAGGACTGGTGGCGCGACCAGCGGCGCGATCCGGTGGCCTCCACCCAGGCGGCGCTGGACTATCTCAGCTACCTGTACGACTTCCAGGGCGACTGGTACCTGGCGCTGGCCTCGTACAACTGGGGCGAGGGTGCCGTGAAGCGCGCCATGGACAAGGCTGCCGACGCCGGCAGGCCGACCGGCTACACCGACCTGGACATGCCCGAGGAAACGCGCAACTACGTGCCCAAGCTCCAGGCCATCAAGAACATCATCGCCCGGCCGGAAAAATTCGGCATCACCCTGCCCGGCGTCAGCAACACGCCGTACTTCACCACGGTGCACAAGTCGCGCGACATGGACATCGCCGTGGCCGCCGCCCTGGCGGAAATGCCGCTGGAGGACTTCCAGGCGCTGAACCCCTCGTACAATCGGCCCGTCATCCTGGCCGCGCACAACCCGGCGCTGCACCTGCCGCTGGACAAGGTCGGCGTCTTCAACGAAAACCTGGAATCCTATACGGGCCGCCTGTCGTCCTGGCAGATCTACCATCCGAAAAAGGGCCAGTCCCTGGCCAGCATCGCCAAGGCCCACGGAATCACCCTGGACCAGCTGCGCCAGGCCAACAAGCTGGGATCGAAGCAGACCGTCGCAACCGCCGCCGTGCTGATCCCCGCCCAGGAAGCCCCGGCAAGCGGCGGCCTCAGGCTGGTGTCCTACCAGGCCTCCGCCGCCGAGCCGGCCGCCCCGTCCACCCGGAACGTCAGGCGCGTCAATCTTCCGACCCAGGCTTCCGCCCGGCTGCACGCCCCGGACCTGCGGCCCAAGCCCGTCGTCCGCACCCACACGATCCGCCCGGGCGACACCCTGTATTCACTGGCGCGGCGCTACAACACCTCGGTGGACGCCCTGCGCAAACTCAACAACCTGAAGGGCTCCTCGCTGTCCACCGGCCAGCGCCTGCGCGTACCCGGCACGGCAGTGCAAGGATGAGACAGGACGTGGCATGGTCCCCTGCGGACTGTGCCATGCCTGACGAATCCAAGCGGCTTGCAAGCCGCGCGGTGGAGAGACCTTCGCTCCTCATTGAACTTTCTAGACGAGGCACCCTCATGGGCTTTCTGAACGGCAAACGCATCCTGATCACCGGCGTACTCTCGAACCGATCCATCGCCTACGGCATCGCGCATGCCTGCCGCGCCCAGGGCGCCGAGCTGGCCTTCACCTACGTCGGCGAACGCTTCGAGGGCCGTGTGCGCGGCTTTGCCGAAGAACTCGGCAGCAGCATCGTCATTCCCTGCGACGTCGCCGACGACGCCCAGATCGAAGCCACCTTCGCCGCCCTGCGCGAGCACTGGGACGGCCTGGACGGCCTGGTACACTCCATCGGTTTCGCCCCGCGCGAGGCCCTGGAAGGCGATTTCCTGGACGGCATGACGCGCGAGAACTTCCGCATCGCGCACGACATCTCCGCCTACAGCTTCCCCGCGCTGGCCAAGGCCGCCCTGCCGCTGCTGGAAGGCCGCAACGGCTCGGTCCTGACCCTGACCTACCTGGGCGCGGAAAAGGCCATTCCCAACTACAACATGATGGGCCTGGCCAAGGCGTCCCTGGAAGCCAGCGTGCGCTATCTGGCCCGATCCCTGGGCAGAAAGGGCCTGCGCGCCAACGGCATCTCCGCCGGGCCGATCAAGACCCTGGCGGCCAGCGGCATCCGCGACTTCTCCAACATGCTGAAATACGTGGAATCCCAGTCGCCCCTGGGCCGCAACGTCACCATCGAGGACGTCGGCAACGCCGCCGCCTTCCTGCTGTCTGACCTGGCGAGCGGCATCACCGGCGAAATCCTGCACGTGGACTGCGGCTTTTCCAACACCGTGCCGGGCATGGACTGAAGCCCGGCGGCAGGCCGCGTGTCAGGCCGGCCGGCACGCCAGCGCCACGGGGGCGCAGCGCGTGACCGCGGGCGGCGCGGCCAGCAGCGCATCGAAACGCCCCAGCGCCTCGCGCACCGGGGCCAGCGCCATGTGCGTTTCCCAGGCGGCCTCGTCCCGGTACCATTCGCACAGCAGGAACACGTCGGGACTGTCCTCGCGGCGCTGCACGGCATAGCAGACGATCCCGGGCTCGGTCCGCGCCGTCTCGGCCAGCGTGCGCAGCACCGGCTCCAGTTCGTCCAGGCGCTCCGGGTGGGCGCGCAATTCCACCATCAGAATGTACATGGCATGCTTCCTTCGTCTCAAGGGGATGGAGCGCACAGCATGCCAGCCGCTTCCAGGCGGGTATTGTAGAAATGCGTCCTCGCGCGCGCCGCCGCCAGCCAGGCGCCCGGCGGCATGCCGACCCGGCCCGCGAAATCCCGCACGAAATGCGCCTGGTCCCAGTACCCGCCCTCCAGCGCCGCGTCGACGACGCGCGCCCGGCGGTCCAGCATCAGGCGGCGCACCGTGCGCTGGAATCTCGCCAGGCGTGCGAACTCCGCCGGCGACTGGCCCGTCTGCGCCCGCCAGCGCCGTTCCAGCTGCCGGCGCCCCAGTCCCAGCCTGTCCGCGAGGCCTTCCACGCGCAGCCGCCCGCCTTCCCGGTACGCCAGAGACATGCCCGCCTCGACCCACGGGTCGGCGGCCCGGGCGCGCACGCGGGCGAGCAGGAAGCGCTGCAGCAGCGCCGCCCGCGCATTCCAGTCCGCCGCCTCCGACAGCCGCTCCTGCAGGCGCCGGCCCTCGGGCCCCCACACCTCATCGAACGAAGGCGCCTCGTCCCGCAGCGCGGACTCCGCCATCGGCACGAACCGGCCCACCGCGCCGGCCCTGAAGCGGACCGCGACGAAGCCGACGCCCGGCTGCGGCGCCAGGTCCGCGACGGCGCGGCGCAGACAGAGCAGATGGCCCGCCGCCAGGGGCGCCGCCGGGCCGTCCGCCCCGCGCAGGCGAAAGGGCGTGCCGTAGTGGAAGTACAGTTCCGCGCCGGTGCCCGGCAGCAGGGCCGGCAGGCCGATGGACTCGCCAGGCGCCGTCTCCCAGCCCCACAGGCGGTCGACGAAGGGGCGCAAGAGCGGCGCCGGGGCTTGCTGGAACGTGATCATGAGGCGGGACGGAAACCGCGCCCCGCCGCGCAGCGGGACGCCGGACGGATGCACGGAGGAATGGGACGGATACGCGGCCGCACGGGGCGGATGTGTGGACGCACGGGACGGATGCGAGGACATACGGGGCGGATGCACGGGCGCACGGGACGGATGCATGGACGCACGAATGGACGGACGGAGAGGGATCGCCAGGGCCGCCGGCGCCGCATGCTCAGCGCAGCGAGTGCAGGCCGATCATGTTGCCCTCGGTGTCCCCCACCAGGGCGATGAATCCGTGCTGGCCGATGGAAAACTTGTCCTTGAAGACCTTCCCGCCGCCGGCGCCGGCACGCGCCGCCTCGATCGAGCAGTCCTCGCAGGAAAAGTAGACGATCGTGCCGTTGCCGCCGGGCGAGAATCCCTCCATCCTGACCAGGGCCCCCGGAGCGCCCGGCTGCCCGGGCCGCATCGGAAACCCCCACATCTCGATGTCGGGACTGTCCAGCCGCTCCAGCCGGACGGAAAAGACGGCCTCATAGAACTGCCTGGCCCTGTCCATGTCCTGCACGTAGATCTCAAACCAGCCGACGGAATTGCTTGTCATGGCGACGTCTCCTGCGGGCGACGAGAAGGTTCGATAGTAGCGCAAGATCGGCGGCCAGGGCGATCATGCCAGGTTCATGCCAGGTCCGTGCGGACCGTACGGTCACACGCCACGCGAAGACGCGGCGGACGAGAACGCTGGCGGCAAGGCTGAAGGCCCGCTCATCCCCGGCGACATACGTCAGCAGACGCAAAAAAGCCCGCGATGCGAGGAAACATGCGGGCTTTCCATACTGCTGTCTGCTGTTGCAGACGAATTCCTGGCGGACAAGGGGGGATTCGAACCCCCGATACGCTATTCACGTATACACGCTTTCCAGGCGTGCGCCTTCAACCACTCGGCCACCTGTCCTGCACGTCCGCGCGCCATTGCGGCAGACGAAGTCCGCTATTCTAACAGAGAAATGCCAAATCCGTCCTGGGACTCAGGCGGCGCCCAGCCCCGCAGGTGCGGCCATCCCCATGCCGCCCACCATGCGCTCGACGTAGCGGGCGATCAGGTCGATCTCCAGGTTGACCGGAGAGCCGACTTCCAGGTTGCGCAGGGTCGTGACCTGGACGGTGTGCGGGATCAGGTTGATGGAGATCTCCGTGCCCTCTTCCTGGTCGTCCACGCGATTGACCGTCAGGCTCACGCCGTTGACCGTGACCGAGCCCTTGTAGGCCAGGTATTTCGACAGGTGGGCCGGGACGATGATGCGCAGTTCGGTCGATTCCGCCACGGCGTCGAAGCAGGTCACGCGGCCCACGCCGTCGACGTGGCCGGACACCAGGTGCCCGTCCAGGCTGTCGCCCAGCCGCAGGGCGTGCTCCAGGTTGACCTCGCCGGGGCGGTCCAGGCCGCAGGTGCGGTCCAGGCTTTCGCGCGAGACGTCGACCTCGAAGGCATCCTCGTGCAGGGCGACGACCGTCATGCAGGCCCCCTGGATGGCGATCGAGTCGCCCAGGCGGGTCGCCGCCAGCGGCAGGCCGCCGGCCTGGATGGACAGGCGCACGCCCGCTTCCTCGCCGTCGCCCAGGGGACGGACTTCGGTGATGCGGCCGACGGCCGCGATGATTCCGGTGAACATGGGGCTCTATCCTTTTTTCAAACCGCAGGCCTCGACCAGCGCGTCCCAGTGCGCCGGGTCGCGCAGCCGCAGCCGCATGTCCCGGCCCAGTTGCAGGACGTCCTGGAACTCGTAGCGGTAGGCCTGGTCCAGGCCCGCCAGGGGGGTGGGCAGCGCCGCCAGGCCCTGGCCGTCGCCCAGGACGCTGGGCGCCAGGTAGGCCACCCATTCGTCGACCAGCCCGGCCTGGACCAGCGCGCCCTGCAGCCGCGCGCCGGCCTCGACGTGGACCTCGTTGATCTCGTGATCCCCCAGCCAGCGCATCAGCGCCGCCAGGGACAGGGCGCCGCGCTCGTCCGGGGGCAGCACGATGACGCGCACGTTGCGCGCCGCCAGGCGGGCGGCCTTGCCGGCATCGGGCCGCGCCGTGAAGATCCACACCGGATCGCCGTTGATGATCCGGGCCTGTTCGCCCAGCACGAACTGCGTATCCAGCACCGCGCGGATCGGCTGGCGCGGCGTCTCGACGGCGCGCACGTCCAGCATGGGGTCGTCGGACAGGATCGTGCCGATGCCGGTCAGCACCATGCAGGCCCGCGCCCGCCAGCGGTGCCCGTCGTCGCGGGCGACGTCCCCGGTGATCCACTGCGAGCGGCCGTCGGGCAGGGCCATGCGCCCGTCGAAGGACGCGGCGGACTTCAGCCACAGCCAGGGCGTGCCGCGCGTCATGCGCGCGCAGAAGCCGGGGTTCTGCGCCAGGACGTCCTCGGCGAACAGGCCGACGTCCACCTGGATGCCGGCGGCGCGCAGCCGTTCGATGCCGCCGCCGGCCACCTTGGGGTTGGGGTCCCGCAGGCCGACCACGACCCGCGCGACGCCGGCCGCGACCAGCGCATCGGCGCACGGCGGGGTGCGGCCCGTGTGGCTGCAGGGTTCCAGCGTGACGTAGGCCGTGGCGCCGCGCACGTCCACGCCCTGGAGGGCGGCCTCGTGCAGGGCCTGGGCCTCGGCGTGGCGCCCGCCCGCCCGCTGGGTGCTGCCCTCGGCCAGCCAGCGGCCGTCGCGCACCAGCACGCAGCCGACGCGGGGATTGGGGCTGCTGACGAACAGCGCCTGCTCGGCCACCCGCAGGGCGCGCCGCATCCAGCGGTGGTCCTCGGTGGAGAAGACAGGCCCCCCGCGCGGCGCCTGCAGCTCGCCGCCCGCCGGGGGAGCGCTTTCCGCCGGAGGGCGGCCCGGCGAGGGAGAAAGGGCGTCAGGCCTTGTCATCGACATCGTCCGCGCCGCGGAATTCGTCGATGGCCTGGACGAATTCGCGGATGTCCTCGAAGCTGCGGTAGACCGAGGCGAAGCGCACGTAGGCCACCGGATCGAGCTGACGCAATTCCGACATGACCAGCTCGCCGATGTAGTCCGAGGGCACCTCGCGCCGCCCGCTGGTCAGGAGGCGTTCCTGGATGCGCGCGGCGGCGGCGTCCACCGCCGAGGCGCTGACGGGGCGCTTGCGCAGCGCCAGCGCCATGCTGCCGCGCAGCTTGGCCGGGTCGAAATCGACCCGGGTGCCGTTGCGCTTGACGATGGCGGGCATCATCAGGTCCACCCGCTCGTAGGTGGTGAAGCGGCGGTCACAGGCCGTGCAGCGCCGCCGGCGGCGGATCGTGTCGCCTTCCTCGGAAACCCGGGAATCCACGACCTGGGTATCGGCACAACTGCAGAACGGACACTTCATCTGCGCTGCGGGCGCCCGCGGGCGCCCGTTCCGGTTGGTTTAGCGATAGACCGGCAGGCGCGCGGTCAGCTCGTTGACCTGCGCGCGCACCCGGGCGACGTTGTCGGCATCGTTCGGATTGTCGAGCACGTCGGCGATCAGGTTGCCGGTGAGCTCGGCCTCGGCTTCCTTGAAGCCGCGCGTGGTCATGGCCGGCGTGCCCAGGCGGATGCCGCTGGTGACGAAGGGCTTTTCCGGGTCGTTCGGGATGGCGTTCTTGTTGACCGTGATGTGGGCCTCGCCCAGGACGGCCTCGGCGGCCTTGCCGGTGATGCCCTTGGCGCGCAGGTCCACCAGCATCACGTGGCTTTCGGTGCGGCCGGACACGATGCGCAGGCCGCGCTTGACCAGGGTGTCGGCCAGCACGCGGGCATTGGCGGCCACCTGGGCGGCATAGGCCTTGAATTCGGGCTGCAGGGCCTCGCCGAAGGCCACCGCCTTGGCGGCGATGACGTGCATCAGCGGACCGCCCTGGATGCCGGGGAAGATGGCGGAATTGACGATCTTCTCGAATTCGGCCTTCATCATGATCACGCCGCCGCGCGGGCCGCGCAGGGACTTGTGCGTGGTCGAGGTGACGAAGTCGGCGTGCGGCACCGGGTTGGGGTAGACGCCGCCGGCCACCAGGCCCGCGTAGTGGGCGATGTCCACCATGAACAGGGCGCCGTTGTCGTGGGCGATGCGCGCCATGCGCTCGAAGTCGATGCGCAGCGAATAGGCCGAGGCGCCGCCGACGATCAGCTTGGGCTTGAGGGTGCGCGCGAGTTCTTCCAGCTGGTCGTAGTCCAGGACCTCGTTGGCGTCCAGGCCGTAGGAATGGAAGTCGTACAGCTTGCCGGAAGCGTTGACCGGCGAGCCGTGCGTCAGGTGGCCGCCTTCGGCCAGGCTCATGCCCAGCACGGTGTCGCCCGGCTTGAGCACGGCCATGTACACGCCCTGGTTGGCCTGGGAGCCGGAGTTCGGCTGCACGTTGGCGGCTTCCGCGCCGAAGATCGCCTTCAGGCGGTCGATCGCCAGCTGCTCGACCACGTCCACGTACTCGCAGCCGCCGTAATAGCGCTTGCCGGGATAGCCTTCGGCGTACTTGTTGGTCAGCTGCGTGCCCTGGGCCTGCATGACGGCGGGGCTGGCGTAGTTTTCCGAGGCGATCAGCTCGATGTGCTGTTCCTGGCGGACGTTTTCCTGCTGGATGGCGGCCCAGATGTCCGGGTCGGCCTGATCGAGGGTGCGGGAACGGTCAAACATGGGGTAGTGGTCCTGAAAGGCGGAGAAGTCGGGAAAATCGGGTCATTCTAGCGCGAACCCCCGCGCGCCCACAGCCTACAGGGCGTGCAGGCGGGGATTCAGGGTATAGGTGCCGGTCAGGGACGCCTGGGCCAGGATGTGCCCGCGCATGGCTTCCAGGACCTGCGCGCCGGTGAAGCGGCCGGACACGCCCAGCTCGGCCACGTCCAGCGCGTAGACCGTGAAGACGTAGCGGTGGACGCGCGCGTCGTTCCAGGGCGGGCAGGGGCCGTCGTAGCCGAAGTAGTCGCCGCTCATGTCGCGGTCGGAGGCGAACCAGCCGGTGTAGTCGTTCAGCCCCTGGCGCGTGCCGTCCAGGGCCAGCGGGCCGGCCTTGCCGCGCGGCGTGATGCCGTTGGAGTAGTCGCCTTCGGCGAGGGCGCGCGTGTCGGGCGAAACATCCACCAGGACCCAGTGGAAGAAGTCGGTGCGCGGCAGGTCGGCCGGGACCTCGCGGCCTTCCTGGTTGACGTCGTCGGGGCGCGTGGGCACGTCCGGATCGACGCACAGGATGGCGAAGGACCGCGTGTCCTCGGGCACGTCCGTCCAGCTCAGCTGCGGATTGCGGTTGCCGGCCAGGGTGACGTGGGTCTGCGGATCGATCCGGGCGAAGGCGTTGCGTTCGGGAATGACCCCCTGATCGGGGAAGGATTCGCTGTGCAGTTTCATGGGGTCCTCCGTGGGTGCTTCGGGTTCAGGTCAGGGTGACCCGGGCGAACTTGCGCTTGCCGACCTGCATGACGTAGGTGCCCGCCGGCAGCAGCAGGGATTTGTCCTCGACGCGGTCGCCGTCGATGCGCACGCCACCCTGCTCGATGTTGCGCTGGGCCTCGGACGCCGAGGCCGCCAGCCCCGATTCGCGCAGGACCTTGAGGATGCCCATCGGCGCGGCGCCGGCGGTGACCGCGGGCATGTCGTCGGGAATCGCGCCGTCGCGGAACCGGGCGTTGAACTGCTCCAGCGCGCGCGCGCCCGCCCCGGCGCCATGGAAGCGGTCGACGATCTCGCCGGCCAGCAGGACCTTGGCGTCGCGCGGATTGCGCCCGCCGGCGACTTCCGCCTGCAGGGCGCCGATGTCTTCCAGGGAGCGGAAGGACAGCAGCTCGAAATAGCGCCACATCAGGGTGTCGGAGATCGACATCAGCTTGCCGAACATGGAATCCGGCGCCTCGGTGATGCCGATGTAGTTGCCCTTGGACTTGGACATCTTCTCGACCCCGTCGGTGCCTTCCAGCAGCGGCATCGTCAGGACGCACTGGGGCTCCTGGCCGTATTCCTTCTGCAGCTCGCGGCCCACCAGCAGGTTGAACTTCTGGTCGGTGCCGCCGAGTTCGAGGTCGGCCTTCAGGGCCACGGAATCGTAGCCCTGCAGCAGCGGGTAGAGGAATTCGTGCACCGAGATCGGCACGCCGCCCTTGAAGCGGCGGGTGAAGTCGTCGCGCTCCATCATGCGGGCCACGGTGTAGCGCGAGGCGAGCTGGATCAGGCCGCGCGTGCCCAGCGGGTCGCACCATTCGGAGTTGTAGCGGATCTCGGTGCGGTCGGGGTCCAGCACCAGGCTGGCCTGGGCGTAGTAGGTCTTGGCGTTTTCGCGGATCTGCTCGGGCGTGAGCGGCGGGCGGGTGGCGTTGCGGCCGCTGGGGTCGCCGATCTGCGCGGTGAAGTCGCCGATCAGGAAGATCACGGTATGGCCGAGATCCTGCAGCTGGCGCATCTTGTTCAGCACCACCGTATGGCCCAGGTGGATGTCGGGCGCGGTGGGGTCCAGGCCGAGCTTGATGCGCAGGGGCATGCCGGTGGCGCGGCTGCGCGCCAGCTTGGCGGCGAATTCGGAGACGACGAGCAATTCGTCGCAACCCCGCTGGGCCACGCGCAGATCTTCGGCGATCCGGGGGTCGACGGGGTCGGAGGGGGACGACATGATATACGCTTTTACCAGAAAAAAATGAAAAACCGCTCGAAAAAACAGCAGGTATGCGCTAGCATAACGTGCCATCGCAGCTTCTGTACAACACATTCGACGCCAGTCCGGGCGGCGGGGATCTCATGTTAGCAGAACCCTCTTCTCGCCCAGGACAGGCGCAGCCCAATCCACCACACCGATCCCGCCCATGATGCCCGAGGCCTCCCAGCCGCAACGCCGCCGTCACGTCACCCGCAGTCTGTTGTTCGCCGCCGGCGGCCTGTTCCTCACCGCCGCCGCCCTGGCCGTCGTCCAGCCCTCCGCCCCTCCCGAACCCGTCTTCCAGGCGCGCCAGACGCTCGACCTGCCGCCCCTGGGCGCGCAGGCCGGCCACGATGCCGCGCCCTACATCGCCGCCACCCGCATCCGCCGGGGCGACACGGTGGCCGACCTGCTGAACCGCCTGGGCGTGAACGAAGACGGCCTGCTCACCTTTTTGACACACGACGAGCGCGCGCGTTCCATCTACAAGCTCTACCCCGGCCGCACGGTGCAGGCCGCCCTGGACGACCAGGGCCGGATGGTCTGGCTGCGCTACGCCCACACGCCGGGCGCCACCGGCAAGTCCGGCATCGAATCCTCCTGGCTGGAAGTGCGGCCCGCCGCAGGCGGCGGCTTCTCCGCCCAGGAACGCACCATCGCCGCCGCGCGCGAGACGCGCATCGCCGAAGGCGAGATCACCAGTTCCCTGTTCGGCGCCGCCGACCAGGCCCAGGTCCCCGACGCCATCACCATGGAAATGGTGGACATCCTGGGCAGCCGCATCGACTTCCTGAAAGACCTGCGCAAGGGCGACCGCTTCCGCATCGTCTACGACGCCTACATGCACGACGGCGAGGAAGTCGGCACCGGCCACATCCGCGCCCTGGAATTCATCAACCACGGCAAGACCTACAGCGCGGTCTGGTTCCAGAACGGCCAGGAGCCCGGCGGCTACTACGATTTCTCCGGCGCCAGCCTGAAAGGCGCCTTCCTGCGCACCGCGATCAAGTTCACCCGCATCAGCTCGGGCTTCGGCATGCGCATGCATCCGATCCACAAGCAGTGGATCGGCCACAAGGGCGTGGACTACGCCGCGCCCGCCGGCACGCCGATCCATGCCACGGCCGACGGCACGGTGGAATTCATCGGCCAGCAGAACGGCTACGGCAACGTCATCGTCCTGAAGAACTTCGGCAAGTACTCCACGCTGTACGCCCACCAGAGCCGCTTCGCCAAGGGCCTGAAAAAAGGCGACCGCGTCCAGCAGGGCCAGCTGATCGGCTACGTGGGCTCGACCGGCTGGGCGACCGGCCCGCACCTGCACTACGAATTCCGCATCGACAAGCGGCCGGTCGATCCGCTGTCGGTGGACCTGCCGGTGGCGCGCACCCTGGAAGCGGCCGACCGCAAGGCCTTCCAGGCCGTGGTGGCCCGCTACCAGCCGCAGATCGAGCTGATGGCGCGGCTGCAGGACAGCCGCATCCAGGTCGCGCAGCAATAGCGGACCCGTCCGCGCGCCCCGGAGACCGCCTTTTGAATCCGCGCGCCGCCGAACGCCGGACGTCCGGCGGGATGCCCGACGGCGCGCCCGGCCCGGCATCCGAACCGTACATCGGCCTGATGTCGGGCACCAGTACGGACGGCGTGGACGGCGTGCTGGCGGACCTGGGCGGCGGCGCGATCCGCGTGCTGGCCAGCGCCGCCCTGGCCCTGCCGGACGGGTTGCGCCACGAACTGCTGGCGCTGAACACTCCCGGCCCCGACGAACTCGCCCGCGCCGCGCGCGCGGCCAACGCCCTGGCGGACTGCTACGCGGCCGTCGTGCGCGAGCTGCTGGCGCGAACCGGCCTGCCCGCCGCCCGCGTCCGCGCCATCGGCGCTCACGGGCAGACGGTGCGCCATGCGCCCGAATCGGGCTACACCATCCAGATCAACGCGCCGGCGCGGCTGGCCGAGCACACCGGCATCGCGGTCGTGGCCGACTTCCGCAGCCGCGACGTCGCCGCCGGCGGCCAGGGCGCGCCCCTGGTGCCCGCCTTCCATGCCGCGCGCTTCGGCTGCGGCGCGGGCCGCGCCGTCCTGAACCTGGGCGGCATCGCCAATCTGACCGTGCTGGAAGACCCGGTGCGCGGCTTCGACACGGGGCCGGCCAACATGCTGATGGACGCCTGGACCCGCCGCCACCTGGGCCAGCCCTACGACCGCGACGGAGCCTGGGCGGCGCGCGGCCGCTGCCACGACGGGCTGCTGGCCGCGCTGCGGGCCGAACCCTGGTTCGGCCTGGCGCCGCCGAAATCGACCGGACGGGATCTGTTCAGCCTGGGCTGGCTGGACGCCCGGATCGACGCCCTGCCCGCCGCCGGCCGGCCGGCGCCCGCCGACGTGCAGGCGACCCTGCTGCGCCTGTCGGTGGAGACGATTGCCGAGGCGGTACGCCGGCACGCTCCGGACACGCGGGAAATCCTGGCCTGCGGCGGCGGCGCGCGCAACCCGGTGCTGATGGCCGCGCTGGCGCGGGCCCTGCCCTGCCGCCTGACGACCACGGACGCCCACGGCGTACCCGCCCAAGACGTCGAGGCGCTGGCCTTCGCCTGGCTCGCGCAGGCGCACGTCCAGGGCCGCCCCGCCTGCCTGCCGGCGGTCACGGGTGCGCGGCACGCGACCCTGGCCGGCTGCCTGTATCCAGCCTGAATTGCGCCGTCGCTCACCTCGCGGCCCGCATGCCGCCCGGATTCGCCCGGCATGGGCCAGTCCGCCGGGGCCGACCCATGTCCCGCCTCATCCCGGCGGCAAGAAGATCGCTCAGGGCGCGAACGAGGACCCGCAGCCGCAGGTGGTGTTGGCGTTGGGGTTGCGGATGACGAACTGCGAGCCTTCCAAGTCGTCCTTGTAGTCGATCTCGGCGCCAACCAGGTACTGGAAACTCATGGGGTCCACCAGGAGCTGGACGCCGTCGCGCTCGATGGTGGTGTCGTCCTCGGCCACGTCCTCGTCGAAGGTGAAGCCGTACTGGAAACCCGAGCAGCCGCCCCCCTGGACGAAGACCCGCAGCTTCAGGCCGGGATTGTTTTCCTCGATCAGCAGTTCGCGCACCTTGGCGGCGGCGGCGTCGGTGAAGATCAAGGGGCTGGGCGGAACGTCGAGATCCGCGTGTTCGATGGTGCTCAAGGCTAGACTCCTGCGCGGTCGGGGGCCGCGCGGTTCAGGTCGGCGTCCTGGGAGGCCCGGACCGTGTCGCCTTCGAGGATTTCGAGGCGGACCGACTGGATCGAGAGATCCGGCACCCTTTGCAGGACGCCCGTGCTGCGCTGGAACTGGTCGAAGACCAGGGCCAGCGGATCCGCCCCCGGGGCGGACGCGGCGGCCTCGCCGGCGGCGGGGGCCACCGGCGGGCTCAGTTCGATTTTAACGGCTTTGCCCTGCGAAACGCCATTGGCCACGAACCGCATGCGGCCTTTGAAGGGCTCCGCCTGCGGCGCGGCGTTGCGCGTCAGCAGCACCCGATAGCGCAGGAATTCGCCGTCTTCCTGGATGTCGAAGGCGCGCACCGCCACGGCGCCCGCCGGACCCGGCGGGATCAGCTGTTCGTAGAACGCCAGCTGGTCGCGGGTGCGGCCCAGTTCCTGCTGCAGTTCGGCGTTCTTGTCCTGCAGCACGCGCTGGGTGCCGGCCTGGACTTCGGCCGCGCTGCGCTGGGCCGCCAGATCGGCCTGGGCGCGCGACAGTTCCGCCTGCAGGGATTCGATCCGGGCCCGCTGCGCCTGGATCTCGGCGCCCTGCTCGGCGTGCATGCCGAAATGCATGGCGAGCGCCCCGACGACGAACACCACCAGCAGCAGCACGAGCCGGGACAGGCCGCGCACCAGCCACACGCTGAAGCCGCCGCCGCGCGCGGGAGAGGGGGACGTCATGCGGATTTCCTCATGGCAGCACCGCGACGTGCCGCAGGCCGGTGGTTTCCGGCAGGCCGAACATCAGGTTCATGTTCTGCACGGCCTGGCCCGCGGCGCCCTTGACGAGATTGTCCTGCACCACCAGCACCACCAGGGTGTCGCCGCCGGCGGGGCGGTGCACGGCGATGCGCAGCATGTTCGAGGCGCGCACCGAGCGCGTCTGCGGCAGGCTGCCCGCCGGCATGACGTCGACGAAGGGCTCGCCGGCGTAGCGCCGTTCGTACAGCGCCTGGAAGTCGGTGTCCAGGGCATCGGGCAGGATGCGCAGGTACAGGGTGGAGAACATGCCCCGGATCATGGGCACCAGGTGCGGCACGAAGGTCAGGCCCACCGGCGCGCCCGCGATGCGGGCGAGACATTCGGAGATTTCCGGATGGTGGCGGTGCCCGGCCACGCCGTAGGCGGCGAAGTTGTCGGCGGCCTCCGAGAACAGGGAGCCGACCTGGGTCTTGCGCCCCGCCCCCGACACGCCGGACTTCGAGTCGGCGATGACGTGCGCGGTGTCGATCAGGGGCCGGCCGGCCTGCAGCACGGGGGCGAGCCCGAGCAGCACCGTGGTCGGATAGCAGCCGGGATTGCCCACCACCCGGGCCTGGCGGATGCGGTCGCGGTCCAGTTCGGGCAGGCCGTAGACGGCTTGCTTGAGCACGTCCGGGCTGCTGTGCGGCATCTTGTACCACTGCTGGAAGGTATCGACGTCCTGCAGGCGGAAATCTGCCGCCAGGTCGATCACCCGCACGCCGTGGTCCAGCAGGCCGCGCGCCTGTTCCATGGCCACGCCGTGCGGGGTGGCGAAGAACACCACGTCGCACTGGTCCAGCGCGGCCTCCTCGGGCGTCTGGAAGCGCAGGTCCACATGGCCGCGCAGGTTGGGGAACATGTCGGCCACCGGCATCCCGGATTCCTTGCGCGAGGTGATGGCGTGCAGCCGGACGTCCGGGTGCTGCGACAGCAGCCGCAACAGCTCCACGCCCGTATAGCCGGTGCCGCCGACGATGCCGGCCTTGATGGGTGCGGGGGTATTCGTGCTCATGCAATAGTGTCCTGTTTCTGGAAAAACGGCCGGCCGCCCCGGAGCCGGACGGAACCGCCGCGCGATTCATGCCACAGATTATGGCATGCGCGCCCCGACGCCAGACCCCACGGGCGCGGAGAGCGGTGGAAAATCGCGTAACCTTCTGCTGCGCGGGCGGAAAGGCACGCCCCGCGGCCCGGCCATCCACGCACCGCACCAAAGGAACACACATGGACATCGAAGAAACAGCAGCGCAGATCCTGCTGGAATTGGGCCCTCTGTCCGAGGCGATCGACATCGTGCACCAGAACGCCCCCGGCGACTGGTCCCTGCTGGTCTTCGAGACGCGCCGTTTCGACCTGACGCTGGACGCGGCGCACGGCCGGCTCGTGCTGGCCACGCCGGTCGGCGACCCCGATCCGGCCACCTGGGGCGAGACCGCTTCGGCCCTGCTGGCCTACAACCTCTTGTGGCCGCAGACCGGCGGCGCCTATTTCGCCCAGGAAGGAACGCGGGGCGCCATTTGGTTACAGATGCAGGTGCCGGTCGCCGGCCTGCGCGCCGCCGCGCTGGACACCCTGCTGCAGGGCCTGGCCGGCACGGCCGACGCCTGGGCCGAAACCCTGGCGCAGCCGGCGCCGTCCGCACCCTCGCCTCAGCCTCCCTTCCCGGGGCACGGCCTGATGGCCTGACCTCCACCTGAAAACCCGAGGAATCCGATCATGCCGCTCCAGATGAATGTCACCTCGCAAACGACACTGCAGGATCTCAATGCATTCGCCCAGCTGGCGGGCGACAACGCCAAGATCCGCGGCAAGATCGAAAAAGACGGCTCCGTCACCCTGTACGCCAGCCACAAAAAATCGGGCTCCTTCGACTGGCTGAACCGGCTGTTCGGCGGCCAGTCGCGCGCCAGCAAACAGGAAGTCGCGCAACAGGCGATCGCCACCATCCTGCGCAACTCCTCCTCGCTGGGCCCGGAAAACCACGACCGCCTGATCCACAACGCCTGGGACGGCGTGCCCGGCGGGCGCGGGCGGGAACTGCGCACCGAGGGGCTGCAGAAGGTCGTGGGCGCATCCACCCCGCTGCTGCAGAACACGGTCGAGTTCGGCGGCAAGATCTACACCAAGGAAAAAGCCCTGGGCAGCGACGGCTGCGGCCAGGTCGATCTCTACCGCGGCGAGGACGGCGAGGCCATCGTGCTCAAGCGCCCCAAAGAGCCCAGCATCAGCCAGCCCGGCAGCCCGGACCAGATGGAAGGCTACTTGCAGCGCCTGTACCAGGCGCGCGAGGACGCCAATCAGGTGCTGCGCGAGGAAATCACCGTGCACCGCCACATCCAGGAATCGGGCGAGCATCCCAACATCCTGCCCATGCTCGGCGAACTCACCGGCCCGCTGGGCGAGCCCGTCCTGGTGCTGCCATTCGCCCCCAAAGGCGATGCCTTCGATCTGGGCCACCGCCTGAACCTGGCGCGTGAAACCGGCCAGGTGGATTCCCATCAGGGCGAACTGATGGGCCTGACGATGCTGCGCGACGTCGGCGAAAGCCTGCGCCATCTGCACGAACGCGCCGGCGTGCTGCACCTGGACATGAAACCGGAAAACTATCTGATCGACGGCGAGGGCCGGCTGCGCCTGTCGGATTTCGGCACTTCGATGATCGGCGTGCAGCAGACCCTGACCACCCTGCATCCGGTCGAGAACGACCGCTACACCTCGCCCGAGGATCTGAAAGCCAAGGAGCGCAAGGGATACGGCGACCCCGGCATCCGGGACCGGCTGTTCGACCTCGGACTCGAACAGGGCAAGCTCATAAGAAGCAACAAGAACGCGCCCCCGACCGAAGAAATGAAGGCGCTGCAGGCCGAAATCGCCCGGCTCAAGGAAGAAAACAGCCAGATCAAGCAGAACCAGACGATTCCCCTCGGCCCGAAGTCGGACACCTGGACGCTGGGCATCATGGCCTATTGCATGCTGGTGGATTCGCGGCCGCATGCGCGCTCGCCCTTCCGCGATGCCAACGACGGCGGACAGACCAGCCACGAAACCCTGCGCATCCTCGCCTTCGGCGAGGGCAGCAAGACCATCCTGGATCAGGTGCTGGAATGGCACCCGGACGACCAGGATCTGCGCACCCGCATCGAAAACCTGTCGCCCGAAGCCCGGGATCTGGTCAACGGCCTGCTGCACCCCGATCCGGAACGGCGCATGACCCTGGAACAGGCGCTGTCCAACCCCCTGTTCCAGCAGGAAGGCGTGGGCAGCGAAGAGATCCGCCAGGGCCTGCTGAACCTGTAAGCCGGGACGGGGCCGGCGCATGCGGACGCGCCGGGCACAGCAGAAGTGCGCGCAGGACGTCCAAAGAAAAACGCCGCCCGGAACCGGGGCGGCGTTTTTCCGTGCATCGGGCGGCAAGCCGCCCGGATCGCGGATCAGCGCTTGCTGAACTGCTTGCGCCGGCGGGCCTTGTGGAAGCCGACCTTCTTGCGCTCGACCTCGCGGGCGTCGCGGGTGACCAGACCCGCCTGCTTCAGCGGCGACTTGAGCGTTTCGTCGTAGTCGATCAGGGCGCGCGTGATGCCGTGGCGCACGGCGCCGGCCTGGCCGGATTCGCCGCCGCCGTGGACGTTGACGTGAAAGTCGAACGATTCCAGGTGGTTGGTGACTTCCAGCGGCTGGCGCACGACCATGCGGCCGGTTTCGCGCGCGAAGTATTCATCGACGGGGCGGCCGTTGACGACGATCTTGCCCGTGCCTTTTTTCAGGAACACCCGCGCCACAGACGTCTTGCGGCGGCCAGTGCCGTAATTCCAGTTACCGATCATGATGGCCTATCCTCAGAAGTCCAGGGGTTGCGGCTGCTGCGCGGTGTGCGGGTGCTCGGCACCGGCATAGACCTTCAGCTTCTTCGCCATGGCGTAGCCCAGCGGGCCCTTGGGCAGCATGCCCTTGACGGCCTTCTGCAGGGCGCGGCCGGGGAAGCGCTGCTGCATCTTCTGGAAGTTGGTTTCCGTGATCCCGCCCGGGTAGGTGGAGTGACGGTAGTAGCGCTTGTCCTGCGCCTTGGCGCCCGTGACGACGATGTCGGCGGCATTGATGACGACGATGTAATCGCCCGTGTCCACGTGCGGCGTGAATTCGGGTTTGTGCTTGCCACGCAGGCGGCGTGCGACTTCGCTGGCCACACGACCCAGGACCTTGCCCTTGGCGTCGATCACAAACCAGTCACGCTTGACTTCATGCGGCTTGGCCACAAAGGTCTTCATGATGGTGTTCCTGATGAAATGAATGAAAGGATTTCCGCTGATCCGCCAGGGCTTTATGAAGGGGCTTGGCCCAAAAAGGCATCGCCAATCCCGCAACCCGTACGGTGATGAACTCAAACGAAAATCCTACCATTGTACATGGACGGCAACGGATAGACAAACCGTGACTCAACCGTGACTCAACCGCGGCCTGCCCTGTCGGGCGCCGGCACGGGCAGGCCGGGCCGGCGCCCGGCGGCATGCCGAAAAAAAGGCGCTTCCCGCGAAGCGCCTTTTTTTCGTGCGGCCGGGATTATTTCTTCCGGCTGGCCAGGGCGGCGCCCAGGTAGTTGTCGTAGGAACCTTCGGCCACGCGGAACCAGGGCACGATGTTGTCGCGGAAGGCCATGTAGCTGTCGAAGATCTTCTTGAAGCCCGGGTCCTTGTCGCAGAATTCCTTGTAGACCTGGTTGGAGGCCTCGAGCGAGGCGTCCATGACTTCGCGCGGGAAGCTCTTGAGCACGGCGCCCGCGGCGATCAGGCGGCGCAGGGCGTCCGGGTTGTTGTTGTCGTAGTATTCGACCAGGTGGTTGCCGGCGGCGCGCGAGGCCACATCGACCGCCGCCTGGTAGCTCTTGGGCAGTTCGGCGTAGGCTTTGTCGTTGACGTACAGCGACACCTGGGCCGAGCCTTCCCACCAGCCCGGATAGTAGTAGTACTTGGCGACCTTCTGGAAGCCCAGTTTTTCGTCGTCCACGGGGCCGACGAATTCCACGGCGTCCAGCGCGCCCTTTTCCAGGGCCGGATAGATGTCGCCCGTGGGGATCTGCTGCGGCACCACGCCCATGCGCGACAGGACTTCGCCCGCGAAGCCGGCCGTGCGCATCGTCAGGCCTTTCAGGTCGGCGACGGACTTGATTTCCTTGCGGTACCAGCCGCCCATCTGGGCGCCGGTGTTGCCCATGGGGAAGTTGACGATGCCGCGCAGCGCGAACAGCTCGCGCAGCAGCGTCAGGCCGCCGCCCTCGTACATCCAGGCGTTCATCTGGCGCACGTTCAGGCCGAAGGGCACCGCCGTGTCGAAACAGAAGGCGGGATCCTTGCCGTAGTAGTAGTAGGACGCGGTCTGGCCGCATTCCACCGTGCGGTTGCCGACGGCGTCCATCACGCCGAAGCCCGGCACCAGTTCGCCGACCGGATACAGGCGGATGTTGAAATTGCCGTCGGTCAGGTCCTTGACCATGCTGCAGAACAGCTGCGCCGTGGAAAACAGCGCCGGTGTTGCCTGCGAGTACGTGGTCGTCATCTTCCAGTTGATCTGGGGGTTCGACTGGGCGATGGCCGGGGCAGCCGCGGCCGCCGTGCCCGCCACCGCGCCCAGACCCGCCTTTTTCAGAAATGCGCGACGCTGCATGATGAAGGATCTCCTGTGGGTTTGAATATTTGGTATGGGTTGCTACCAGGCCGTTCGATATTACACTGCGGGACCTCGCGCTGCACGCCGCGCCGCACGAGAATCCGCGCGGCCTACAGCCCGGCGACCGCCATGCCGTCGATCAGCACCGAGCCGGTGGATTTGGCGCCCCGCGCATGCACGTCGGCCCCGACGGCGACGATCCCGCGGAACATGTCGGCCAGGTTGCCGGCGATCGTGATTTCCTGTACGGGATGGCGGATGACGCCGTCCTGCACCCAGTAGCCGAAGGCCCCGCGCGAGTAGTCGCCGGTGACGTAGTTCACGCCCTGGCCGATGAGCTCGGTGACCAGCAGCCCGGTGCCCATCGCGCGCAGCAGGGCGGGCAGGTCGTCGTCCGGCCGGGTCAGGCGCGAGCGCAGGCTGAGATTGTGCGAGCCGCCGGCGTTGCCGGTGGTCGCCATGCCCAGCTTGCGGGCCGTGTAGGTGGACAGGAAATACCCCGTGAGCACGCCGCCGTCCACCACCCGGCGGGCCTGCGTGCGGACCCCTTCGGCGTCGAACGGCGAGCTGCCCTGGGCGCCCGGGATGTAGGGGTTCTCGATCACGTCCAGGTGGTCGGCCAGCACGGGCTTGCCCAGCGTGTCCAGCAGGAAGCTGGCCTTGCGGTAGAGCGCGCCGCCGCTGGCGGCCTGCACCAGCGCGCCCAGCAGGCCGACGGCCAGCGGGGCCTCGAACAGCACCGGATAGCGGCCCGTCTTCACGGGGCGCGCGCCCAGGCGCGAGAGGGCGCGCTGCGCCGCGTAGCGGCCCACCTCGGCCGGCGCGGCCAGGTCTTCGGCCCGGCGCGCGGACGTGTACCAGTAGTCCCGCTGCATGCCGTCGCCGCGCCCGGCGATGGGCGCCACCGACAGGCTGTGGCGCGAATAGGGATAGCCGCCCAGGAAGCCGCGCGAATTGCCCAGGACGAAATGGCCTTCCATGGTGTCCAGCGAGGCGCCTTCGGAGTTGGTGATCTGCGGGCTGGCCGCCAGCGCGGCGCGTTCGGCCTGGATCGCCAGGCGGGCCGCGTTTTCGGCGTCGATGGCCCAGGGATGGTGCAGGTCCAGGTCCGGGTAGTGCAGGGCGAAGCACTCGGGCTCGGGCAGGCCCGCGGCCGGATCCTCGGCGGTGTAGCGGGCGATGTGCCAGGCGGCGTCCACGGTGCGGCGCAGCGCATCGGCGGAAAAATCGGAAGTCGAGGCCGAGCCGCGGCGCTGGCCGGCGAACACCGTCACCGCCATGGAGCGGTCGCGGGTCTGCTCGATGGTCTCGATGGCGCGCCGGCGCACCGAGACGGACAACCCCCGGCTTTCGGAGATTTCCACGGCGGCATCCGTGGCGCCGGCCTGCTTCGCGTGGCGCAGCGCATCTTCGGCCAGTTCGCGGAACTGGGCCTGCTGGGCGGGAACATCGAGGAAATCGTCGGTACGTGGGTTCATGCAAAATCCGCTGGTGTCGAGACGGGTGTTCGGGACGGTTATCATAGACAATCACGGACCATTTTATGCCCGAACCCATGCACGACACGCCCCAGCCCGCCGCGCCGGAAGACTTCCCGGAAGACCGGCGGCCCAGCAAATCCCAGGTCAAGCGCGACATGCACGCCCTGCTGGACCTGGGCCGCGAACTGATCGACCTGCCTCCCGCCAGGCTGGCCCGGCTGCCGCTGGACGAGCCGCTGCGCGAAGCCATCGCCCTGGCCCAGCGCATCCACAGCAACGAGGGCCGGCGCCGCCAGGTGCATTACGTCGGCAAGCTGATGCGCCACGCCGACGCCGCCGCCCTGCGCGCCCAGCTCGACCTGTGGGCGAGCGGCTCGCGCGAGGAGACCCGCGCCATGCACCGGCTGGAGGACCTGCGCGACCGCCTGCTCGACAGCGACGAGGTCCTGACGCAATTGCTGGAACGCTTCCCCGGCCTGGACATCCAGGCCCTGCGTGCGCAGATCCGCGCCGCCCGCAAGGAAGCGCGCGACAACGCCGCCCTGCCCGAGGGCCGCGAACCGGCGCGCAAGCACTACCGCGCCCTGTTCCAGACGCTCAAGACCCTGGATTTCGACGACGAGACCTCCCGATGAACCCGACCCTCCTGGACACCATCGAACGCATCACCGGCCCCGAGCCCACGCACAGCGTGATCTGGCTGCACGGCCTGGGCGCCGACGGCCACGATTTCGAGCCCGTCGTGCCCGAACTGATCCATCCCGGCCTGCCGGCGCTGCGCTTCGTGTTCCCGCACGCGCCCGTGCGCCCGGTGAGCCTGAACCAGGGCATGCCGATGCGCGCCTGGTACGACCTGTACGGCCTGGACCGCGACGCGCGTGAGGACATCGACGGCCTGCGCGCGGCGCGGCACGCGGTCACCGAGCTGATCGAGCGGGAGAACCAGCGCGGCATCCCGGCCGAACGCATCGTGCTGGCGGGCTTTTCGCAGGGCTGCGCCACGGCCCTGTACACCGGCCTGCGCCATCCCAAGCGCCTGGCCGGCCTGATCGGCCTGTCGGGCTACCTGCCGCTGCGCAACACCCTGGCCGCCGAGCGCCACCCCGCCAACGCCGGCACGCCGGTCTTCATGGCGCACGGCACGATGGACATGGTGGTGCCCCTCACCTACGCCGAGACCAGCCGGGACGCGATGGCCGCCCAGGGGCAGCCGGTGGAATGGCACACCTACCCGATGCCGCACGGCCTGCATCCGCAGGAACTGGACGACATCCGGGCGTTCCTGACTCGGGTGACGGCGACGGTCTGACAGGCCGGTCGGATGCCCCAGGCGCCTGACGGTCCGCAGATACCGTCAGGCGTCCAGGTTCATCCAAAGCCTCCGCATGCCGGGGTCGGATTCATCGGGATCGTTGCGCATGCCCAGGGACGTCATCAGGCCCAGCATGGGGCGGTTGGTCGCCAGGACGATGCCTTCGATGTAGCTCAGGCCCTGGCGGCGCGCGACGTCGATCAGGCTGCGCATCAGCGCCGCGCCCACGCCGCGCCGCTGCCAGTCGTCGGCGATCACCAGCGCGTATTCCGCGCCCTGGCCGTCGGCGTTGCGCAGGTAGTGCGCGAAGCCCACGATGCGCTCGCGCAGCAGGCCGCGGTTTTCCGGATTGGACACCTGGGTCGTGGCGACCAGGGCGACCTCGCGGTCGTAGTCGATGCGGGTGTAGCGCGCCAGCATGCGCGGCGTGAGCTCGCGCAGCATCGACACGAAGCGCATGTAGCGCGATTCGTCGGACAGGTCCCGCACGAATTCCTGCAGCAGCACCGCATCCTCGGGGCGGATGGGCCGCAGCAGCCATTCCTGGCCGTCGTCGCGGATCATCGGCCGCACCAGGCGGCGCGGATACGGGTGGATCGCCATGTGGCGGTAGGCGCGGTTCTCGGGGCGCTCGCCGTCGTAGTCCGGGTCCAGCCCGACGCGGATGCCGCCGGCATACAGGCTGGTGTCGTCCCACCAGAGCGGGTCGATCGACAGGGTGCGGATGCCGGGCAGTTCGCTGACGATCTCGGAAATCCGCTCCAGCGCCTCGCGCAGCTGCTCGAAGGCGGCCGGGCTGAGGTCGCGTTCGAGCACGCGCGACCAGAACTTGCCGCGCTGGATCAGCTGGCGCGCCAGGTAGTTGTTCAGCGGCGGCAGCTCGATTTCCCGGTGGGGCGAGGCCAGCCGGGCGGAATCGCCCCCGGGGCCGAACTGCATGTACGGCCCGAAGCGCGCGTCCTGGCGCACGTGGATGGCCATGGACACGTGTTCGCGGGCGGCATCGGGCACGGGCGCGTCGTCCGGCCGGATCGGCACGTGGAAACAGTCCAGCAGCCAGCGGCAGCTGGCCTGGTCCAGTTCCGTGCGGCCCGACATGATGGCGTCGTTCAGCAGCGTGCGGGCTTCGTCCAGGCGCGGCGGCCGGCTGAGCATTTCCGGCGGCAGGGTCTGCTGCGCCAGGGTCTGGTTGTATTGATAGGACGCCAGGATGCCGAAGGCATTGGCGGCCGATTCCGGCGTGCGGAAGGCCGGCAGCCCCACCGAATCCAGCCGGTGGCGCTGCGAGCGCATCGAGGCGTCGCCCAGGAAGCAGGACATGATGGGCTTGGACGAGGCCTGGGAGAACCGCGCCAGGGCCTCGGCGGCGGCGTCCATGTCCGACAGGGCGTCCGGCGCGATCAGCACCAGCACGCCGTCCACGTTGGCGTCGCCCGCCAGCACGCCCAGGGCCTGCTGCAGCCGGTCCGGGTCGAGCGGCGCATGGCTGATGACGGGGTTGTCCAGGGCCGCGCCGGGCTCCAGCATCGCCGCCAGGTCGCGCCGCGTCTGCGTGGACAGGTCGGCCCGCGACACCGGGCCGCTGCCGTCGATGACGTCCAGCGCCAGGTGGGCCGCGCCGTAGCCGTTGGAGAACAGCGCGATGCGGCGCCCCCGCTGGCGCTTGGCATGGACGAGGACCTTCAGCGCCGAGAAGAGCTGCACGAAGAAGCGGATCCGCACCGCGCCGGTGCGCCGCACCAGCGCGTCGAACACCGCGTCGGCGGCCGGGCTGGTGTCCGAGCGGCCGGCCTTCAGCAGGATGACCGGCTTGACGCTGGCGGCGGCCATCAGCGCGCTGGTGAAGCGGCGCGAGGAATCGGCTTCCTCCAGGTAGAGCACGATGCTGTCCGTGCGCGGATCCATCGACAGGTATTCGAGGACTTCGGCCACGGTGACGCCGTCCGCCTCGCCGGCCGAGACCACCGCGGAAAAGCCGAGCTGGATGTCGCCCGCCCAGTCCAGCACGGCGGCGGCCACCATGCGCGACTGCGCGACCAGGGCGACCCGGCCCACGGGCGCGCCGCCCGGATCGAGGCTGAGGTTCAGCCCCAGGTGCGGACGCTGCACCCCCAGCGCCCCGGGGCCGAGCACCAGGCAGCCGTTCATCCGGCCCCAGGACTGGCAGTAGGCGCGGGTCTCGACGGGATCGGCGGCGGGCGTGGGGTGTGGCAGCAGCAGCAGGGCGCGCGGCCGGTGCTGCTTGAGCGCCCCCAGCGCGGCCGGCAGCAGGGCGGGATCCAGGCACAGCAGGGCCATGTCCAGGCGCTGGCCCTCCTGCAGGAAATCCAGCCGCTGGGGCATCTGCCAGCGGCCGTCGTCGCCGATGCGCACGTCGGCGATCCGGCCCTTGAGCAGGGCGGGCGGCGTTCGCACGACGGGCAGTTCGCGTGAACTCAGGATCAGCAAGGAGCGCGGCTCGAACAGGGCCGCCAGGCGGTGGCGCAGCATGGACAGGACTCCGGACGCCCCCGAACGGGTCGTCCCTTAAAATAGCATATCGACCTTCCGATTCTACAGGGGTTCGCCGGCATTTTGTTGCAGTGCACCAACCCCACCCGAACCATCACCATGACCGACTCCTCCACGCGCCCCGTGCGCACCCGCTTTGCTCCGTCCCCCACCGGCTACCTGCACCTGGGCGGCGCCCGCACCGCCCTGTTCTCCTGGGCCTTCGCCCGCCACTTCGGCGGCACCTTCGTGCTGCGCATCGAAGACACGGACCTGGAGCGCTCCACGCCCGAGGCCGTACAGGCGATCCTGGACGGCATGCAATGGCTGGACCTGAAGGCCGACGAGGGGCCGTTCTACCAGATGCAGCGCATGGACCGCTACCGCGCCGTGATCGCCGACATGCTCGCCCAGGGCACGGCCTACCACTGCTACAGCACGCCCAAGGAAGTCGAGGCCATGCGCGAGCGCGCCCGCGCGGTCGGCGCCAAGCCGCGCTACGACGGCACCTGGCGGCCCGAGCCCGGCAAGACCCTGCCGCCGATCCCGGCCGGCGTGCAGCCCGTGGTGCGCTTCCGCAGCCCGCAGGACGGCGTCACCGCCTGGGACGACCTGGTCAAGGGTCCCATCAGCTTCGACAACGGCGAACTCGACGACCTGGTGATCGCCCGGCCCGACGGCACGCCCACCTACAACTTCTGCGTGGTGGTGGACGACTGGGACATGCGCATCACCCACGTCATCCGCGGCGACGACCACGTCAACAACACCCCGCGCCAGATCAACATCCTGCGCGCCCTGGGCGGCGAGCTGCCGCGCTACGGCCACGTGCCGATGATCCTGGGGCCGGACGGCGAAAAGCTCTCCAAGCGCCACGGCGCCGTCAGCGTCATGGAATACGACCGCATGGGCTACCTGCCCGAAGCCATGGTCAACTACCTGGCGCGGCTGGGCTGGAGCCACGGCAACGACGAGCTCTTCACCCGCGAGCAGTTCGTGGAATGGTTCGATCCGCGCAACCTCAGCCGCTCGGCCGCCCAGTGGGATCCGAAGAAACTGAACTGGGTCAACGCCCACGCGATGCGCGCGCTCGATCCGGCCGACCTGGCCGCGCGCGTCGCGCCGCGCATCGTCCGCCGGGGCGGCGATCCCGCGTCGGCCGACCTGCCGGCCATCATGGCGCTGCTGCGCGACCGCGGCGAAACCCTGGAAGACCTGGCCGAAGGCGCCATGCTGTTCTGCGGCCCCTACGCGCCCGCCGACGACGCCCTGCGGGCGGAAGTCCTGGACGACGCCGCGCGCGTCCTGCTGGAGGATTTCCGCCAGCGGGCCGAGGCCCTGCCCGCCTGGACCGAGGCGGAGCTCGACGGCCTGATCAAGGCCATCCTGCGGGACCACGGCGCCAAGATGCCGAAGCTGGCGATCCCCCTGCGCGTGGCCGTCACCGGCCGCAAGCACACCCCGTCCATCGGCGCCGTGCTGGCCCTGCTGGGCCGCGAGACCGTGCTGGAGCGCCTGGCCGCGAGCCTGGCCCGGTCCTGAGCCAGCCTGGCCCAGCGCTGATCCGGGTCCTGATCCGCGCCCGTCCCGCGCTTTCGCCGCGGGGCGCGGCGCGGGGATTCGTCCACGGATTCGCTAGAACGGCAGGCGGTAGCCCGGCGACATGCGTCGCGCCTTGACGGCGCCGGACGGGCCGTTCATGCGCAGTTCCGTCGCATCGACCCGCTCCACGCGGTGGCGGTTGGTGTAGATCGGGTCGTCCAGGTTCACCGGCGAGCCGTTCGATTCCAGGGTGCGCAGCACCAGCGTCTGCCCTTCGCGCGACCAGCAGCCGGCTTCGTACAGGCCCTGGGACGGCGTGCGCGGACGCTTGATCTGCTCGACGTAGCTCATGGTGCCGTCGGCGTTCAGCGTGTAGAGCGTGCGCAGCGCGCCCGCCACGCCTTTCTGCGAACTGACCGACAGCCAGTTGCCGACCAGGGGGTCGCCCGCCGCGGCGGGCGTGCAGGACGGCCGGGCGGCCTCGGCCGGAGGCTGGGCCGGCTTGATCGGCGCGCAGGCGGCCAGGGTGCCCAGGAGGACCGCGCAGGCGGCCCAGGCATGAATACGAATGCGATCCATTGCTTGATTCCCATCCATGACAAATGTCATCCAATACCCGGGATCGGCGCAGGGCCGCAGCGGGACCGCGGGGCCTGGCGGCCTACAATTTCCCGGTGCGCGCGCATCCAGCGGGCAAGCCATCATTCTACCGACATGAGCCACTCACTACTCGTTACGCTGCACCTGTTCGCCGCCATCCTGTTCGTGGGCACGGTCTTTTTCGAGGTTCTCATCCTGGAAGGCATCCGCAAGCCGCTCGGCCGCGAGGCCATGCGCAACGTCGAGCTGGCCATCGGCCGGCGTGCGCGGCGCATCATGCCCTTCGCCATGATCGTGCTGTTCGGCGCGGGCCTGGGCATGGCCTGGCAATTCCGCGAATCGCTCGCCCATCCCTTCGCCAGCAGCTTCGCCACGCTGCTGTGGATCAAGATCATCCTGGCCTTCAGCGTGCTGGGCCATTTCATCACCGCCATGACGCTCAGCGGCACCGGCAAGCTGAAATCGCGCCATTTCCAGCTCATCCACATCAGCGTTTTCTGCCACGTCGTCCTGATCGTCTTTCTCGCCAAGGCCATGTTCTACCTGACATGGTGAATCCGGCCGGACGGAGCGGGCACGCCGGAGAATTCGCGTGGAAATCGGCGCGAACGCCCGCTTGAAAATCCATCCGGCGACACGCGTGAAAACGTGCGTGGAAAACCGTCCCGAAATACCCGCGGAAACGGGGTCCGGAAATAGGAACGCGACTTTTTCGAGACAGGCGCAATCGAATATCGATCTCATCGGGTGTCGCGCCTGGAATAGTGCTTGGAACGCGACAGGGCTTACGCTAGACTTGAAGGCGTGCAATATTCGTGATATTGCGCGCCTGCGCCATTTGAGATGAGCCGCACGCCCCGTGGGGGTCATATCAAATGGGTGGACACCCTCTTCGATCCCAAGGAGCATGACGATGGCAACCGCCAAGAAGGCCTCTGTCGCACCGGCCAAGAAATCCGCAGCCCCGAAGTCCGCACCCAAACCGGCAGCCAAGAAGTCCGCCCCGGCCGCCAAGCAAGCCTCCCCCGCAACCTCCGTCAAGAAAGCCGCTCCGGCCAAGAAAGCCGCGCCCGCCAAAAAGGCGGCGCCGGTGAAAGCCGCCGCCAAGAAGGCCGCCCCCGCCAAGAAAACCGCCGTCAAGGCCGCCACCAAGAAAGCCGCGCCGGTGAAGTCCGCGGCCACCAAGGCCGCGCCGAAGAAAGCGGCCGCGACCAAGACCGCCGCGGCCAAATCCGCTGCAACCAAGACCGCCGCCACGAAGACCGCGGTGAAAAAGACCGCCGCCAAGACCGCCGCCCCGGCCAAGAAAACCGCGGCCAAGACCGCGGCGAAAAAAGCGCCGGCGAAAAAGGCCGCCGCCAAGAAGGCGGCCAAGGCCCCCGCGAAAAAGGCGGCCAAGCCGGCCGCCGCATCCGAGCCTGCGCCGGCCAAACCGGCAGCCAGGAAAGCCGCCGCCAAGCCCGACACGCCCGCCCCCGAGGCGCGCACCGACGCCAACCCCGCCGGCGCCTGGCCCTTCCCCACCGGCAAGCGGCCCTGAGCGCATCGGCCCGTCCTTTCCCCGGGGCAGGACATACGCGGCACACCAGGCCCGGCGGCATCCGCCGGGCCTTTTCATTCGCCAGACACGGGCGCTTGATGCGACAATGAGCGCTACTCAATGACCGCTGTTTTTCCGCAGCCTACGAGCACCGCATGGCCCAAGACATCCTGCAGTTCCTGATCGACATCGTTTTCCAGCTCTTCGGCATCGCCCTGATCCTGCGGGCCTGGATGTTCGCCATCCGCCTGCATCCCTTCAACCCGTTTTCCCAGGCCATCCTGCGGGCCACGGAATGGCTGGTGCGGCCGATCCGCCGGATCGTGCCCGGCAGCGGCCGGTTCGACTGGTCCAGCATCCTGGCCTGCTGGCTCACGGCGATCCTGTATCTGCTGCTGACCTGGCTGGTCGCCATGGGCGGCCTGATGCCCGCCGCCTCGGCCATCGGCCCCCTGCTGCTGTCGGGCCTGCTGGTCGGCCTGAAATGGCTGTTCAACGTGATCGTCTGGGTGACGCTGATCCAGGCCATCCTGTCCTGGATCAATCCCCTGTCGCCCATCATGCCGGTGCTCTACACCCTGACCGCGCCGCTGCTCGATCCCATCCGCCGGATCCTGCCGCGCATGGGCGGGCTGGACCTGTCGCCCCTGGTGCTGCTGGTGCTGGCCCAGATCGCCATGATGGTGCTCAATCACCTGGTCTTCACGACTTTCGGTTGAGCCGGGCCCGGGGCGATCCACCCGGCCGATCACAATGCAAAGGCCCGGCAATGCCGGGCCTTTGCGCATCCGGGAAGCCCGGATCGATGACGGCGGCGCGAATTACATCGGCACGACGCGGGTGGGGCCGCCGCCGCTGATCACCTGCACGCGCTGGCCGGAACTGAGCGGCACGTCGGCCGCCTGGGCGATGACGCGGGTTTCGCCGTTGTCCAGACGCACGGTGATTTCCAGGCCGTTGGTCTTGCCCACCTGGTTTTCGATCGCGTTGCCGGCCAGGCCGCCCAGTAGCGCGCCGCCGATCGAGGTCAGGATCTGGCCGCGGCCGCCGCCGATGGCGCTGCCCGCCACCCCGCCCAGCGCCGCGCCGCCGATCGCGCCGACGCCCGAAGGCTTGTCGGACTGGATGACCACGGAGCGCACGGACACCACGGTGCCGTAGCGCACGATCTGCTCCTGCTGGGCCTGGCCGTAGGTGTAGACCGAGCTGGAGGCGGACTGGTTGGCGCAGCCGGCCAGGGCGAGCAGCGACAGGGAGATCCCCGCGGCGGCGGCGAGGCGCGCCGCGCGGGACGAGAATGCATGGGTGAGGATCGCCATGGGCTGACTCCTGGAGTGAGAAAGAAACGCCCCCGAAAAGGAGGCCGTGCCCGGCTCAGGCGAGCGGGCCCGCGTCGATGCCGTAGTGCGTCTGCAGCGCCGCCGCGACGTCGGTGCGCGACGGGCCATGGTTTTGCGGACCCCTGTGGGCGATTTTAAAGCTGCCCATGACGTTCGCCAAGCAGCAGGCGTCGCGCAGGGACCAGCCGTGCGCCAGGCCGTACAGCAGGCCGGCGCGGTGCGCGTCGCCGCAGCCGGTCGGGTCCACGATGCGGGCCGCGGGCGGGGCCGGAATGTCGGTGCGTTCCTCGCCCACGAACAGCGAGGCGCCCTCGCCGCCACGGGTCACCACCACCGCCTGCAGACCGGCGGCAAGCGCCTGGATGGAACGGCCCGTGCGCTCCTCGATCACGCTGGCCTCGTAGTCGTTGGCGGTCAGGATGCTGGCCATGTCCAGCATGCGCAGCAGCTCGTCGCCGTCGAACAGCGGCATCGCCTGCCCCAGGTCGAAGATGAAGGGGATGCCGGCGGCCCGCAGGCGCTCGGCGTGGACGAACATGCCTTCCTTGGAATCGGGCGAGACGATGGCCCAGCACGCGGCGTTGCCGCTCAGGTCGTTCTCGGCCGAACGCAGCATCGCCCCCGGGTGGAACGAGGCGATCTGGTTGTTTTCCTGGTCCGTGATGATGTGGCACTGCGCCGTGTAGGTGTCGGGCAGCACGCGCACCAGGCGGGTGTCGATGTCCAGCGCGCGCAGGCGCTGCAGGTAGTCGTCGGCGTCCTGGCCCACGGTGCCGACGGGCACGGGCCGCCCGCCCAGCAGCTTCAGGCTGTAGGCGATGTTGCCGGCGCAGCCGCCGTATTCCTTGCGCAGCAGGGGCGCGAAGAACGACACGCTGAGGGACTTGATGTTGTCGGCCAGGATATGGTCGCGGAACCGGCCTTCAAACACGGCGATGGTGTCGAAGGCGATGGAACCGCAGATCAGGACGTCCTTGGACATGGCGGGGGAATTCCTTCAGGGATAGAAGAGGTCGAGCTGGTAGCCGTTGACGCGGACGCCGCTCACGGTCAGGGGGACGCGCACCAGGACTTCGCTGAGGGCGGCGAAGGGCTCGGCGGCGCGGGCGGCCCCCAGGTAGTCGGCGGGCGACAGGTTGCGGCGCACCAGCAGCGTGCCGGCGGCGTCCTTCAGGTCCAGGATCAGGGTCGGCCATTCCTGCGGCTGTTCGGCGCGGTTGCGCAGGGTGGCGTGCAGCACGAAATGCTGCTCGGCGGACGCCTGGCCGTCGGCCCCGCCTTCGGTCCGGCCGCCCTCGGCCCGCCCGGTCCCGGCGCGGCCGGCCGCGGCGCCGGCATCGGCCGCCTTGAGCGCGGAGCCGGTGATGGCGATGTGGGCGATGTCCCGCGCATAGGGCACCTGGCAGCGCAGCGGCACGCAGGCGCGTTCCAGCGCCGGCCGCAGCGCGGGCACCATCCGGGCGATCTGGGCGCGGTAGACGTAGACGGCCTGCGCGGCCAGCAGGACGAGCAGCAGGATGAACAGCAGCCAGGCGCCGAAGCGCAGCAGCGCATCCCACCAGCCCGGGGCATCCTCGTCGCGCAGCAGGGGGGCGGCCGAGCCGCCCTGGCTGCGGTGCCCCGGCCGGGCCTCGACCACGAAGGGCGCCTCCTGGGGAGGCGGCTCGGCCCGGCCGAAGACCGGCGCGGCGCCGGCATCGGGCACCCAGCCCTCGTCGGCCAGGATTTCCTCGACCGGCCGCGGCGCCGGCCCGCCCGCCGCCTGGCCGAGACGGGGCTCGGGGCGGTCGTCGGGCCAGGGCGCGACGCCGATGCGGAACACCGGCGCCGGCTCGGACTGGGGCCGCCCCGCCACCGGGCGGCCGGAGCGGATCACCTGGGGCGGCGGCTCGGCCGCGGGCCCGGCGGGCCCGGCCGATGCGGCCGATGTGGTGAAGGACGGAGAGGCGGCGTAAGGCGCGGAAGGAACGGAGGGCGCGGAAGGAACGGAGGGAGCGGGCGGCGCGGGCGGGGCGGCAGAAGCGGGCGGAACGAAGGGGACGGATGATGCGAACGGGGCGGAGGGCGCGGACGGCGCTTGGGCGGCGGCCGGGCGCGGCGCCGCCGGGGACGCCGGCGTCTCGGACGCATCGGAGACCACCTCGGCATAGCCGTCGAAGATATGGGCGCACTGCACGCAGCGGATGTAGCCCTTGCGCAGCTGCAGGTCGGACAGGCCCGCCTGGAACACGGTCCCGCATTTCGGGCAGCGCGTGGTCAGGTCCATCGCCACGGCGCCCTTCAGTCCCTGCGCCCCGTCAGGCAGACCCAGCCGTCGCGGGCCGCCCAGACGTGCAGGGGCAGGTGCGACGCGTAGGCCTGGCAGACCTCGTCGGCCTGGCGCTCCAGCACGCCGGAGAGCGCCAGCCGCCCGCCGGGGGCGACCCGCGCCGCCAGCATGGGTGCCAGGAGCTTGAGCGGATTGGAGAGGATGTTGGCGACCACCACCTGGCTGGCGCCGGCGGGCAGGTCGTCGGGCAGGCAGGCCTGGACGTCCACGCGGTTGGCGGCCGCGTTGCGGGCCGTGGCCAGCACCGCCTGTTCGTCGATGTCCACGCCCCGGGTCGGGCCGGCGCCCAGCAGGCGCGCGGCGATCGCCAGGATGCCGGAGCCGCAGCCGTAGTCCAGCACGGTCTCGCCGCCCCGCAGATGGGCCGCGAGCCATTCCAGGCACAGGTGCGTGGTGGGGTGGCTGCCGGTGCCGAAGGCCAGGCCTGGGTCGAGCTCGATGCGCACGATGCCGTCCCGGGCGCCGGCCGCGGGCAGGTCGGCATCGTCGCGGTGCCAGCTCGGCACGATCCAGATGCGCTCGCTCACGACGATGGGGCCGAACTGGGACTGCGTCAGGCGCACCCAGTCGGCGTCCGGCACGTCGCGCAGGCGCCAGTCGTCCGCCCCCGGCGCGGGCCCGGCCAGGCCGTCCAGCGCGGCCAGCAGGTGGGCGGGATCGTCGCCGTCGGCCAGCAGGGCCACCAGGCGGTTGCGCCGCCAGGCGAGGACCTCGGGCTCCGTGCCCGGCTCGCCGAACAGCGCCCGTTCGTGCTCGGTGTCGCCGTCGGCGTCCTCGACGGACACCGCCAGGGCGCCGGCTTCCAGCAGGGCGTCGGACCAGGCCTCGGCCTGGCTTTCCGCGCAGTTCAGCACCAGCTCTCGCATGCCGGACCTCAGGCGCGCGCGGCGAGCTTCTGTTCGAGGTAGTGGATGCTGGTGCCGCCTTCGACGAATCGGGCGTCCTGCATCAGCTCGCGGTGCAGCGGGATATTGGTCTGCACCCCCTCGACGATCATTTCCGACAGGGCGATGTCCATGCGCATGATCGCCTGGTGGCGGTCGTCGCCATAGGTGATGAGCTTGGCGATCATCGAGTCGTAGTAGGGCGGCACGGTGTAGCCGGTGAACACGTGCGAATCCATGCGCACGCCCGGGCCGCCCGGCGTGTGCCAGTTGGTGATCCTGCCGGGGCTGGGCGTGAACTTGTACGGGTCCTCGGCGTTGATCCGGCATTCGATCGCATGGCCGCGCAGGTGGACGTCGCGCTGGCGCAGGGTGAATTTCTCGCCGGCGGCGATGCGCAGCTGCTGCTGGACCAGGTCGATGCCGGTGATCATCTCGGTGATCGTGTGCTCGACCTGGATGCGGGTGTTCATCTCGATGAAGAAGAATTCGCCGTTCTCGTAGAGGAATTCAAAGGTGCCGGCGCCACGGTAGCGCATCTGGCGGCAGGCCTCGGCGCAGCGTTCGCCGATGCGCTCGACCAGGGCGCGCTCGATGCCCGGGGCGGGCGCCTCTTCGATGATCTTCTGGTGGCGGCGCTGCATGGAGCAGTCGCGCTCGCCCAGCCAGACGGCCTTGCCCTCGCCGTCGGCCAGCACCTGGATCTCGATGTGGCGCGGGTTTTCCAGGAATTTTTCGAGGTAGACCTCGGGATTGTTGAAGGCGGCGCCGGCCTCGGTGCGCGTCATGGCCACCGCGTTGAGCAGGGCCGCCTCGGTGTAGACCACCCGCATGCCGCGCCCGCCGCCGCCGCCCGCGGCCTTGATGATGACCGGATAGCCGACCTCGGCGGCGATGCGCTGGATTTCCCTGGGGTCGTCGGGCAGCGCGCCGCCCGAACCCGGCACGACCGGCACGCCGGCGGCGATCATCGCCTGCTTGGCGCTGACCTTGTCGCCCATGGTGCGGATGCTCTCGGGACGCGGTCCGATGAAGACGAAGCCGCTCTTTTCCACGCGCTCGGCGAAATCGGCGTTTTCCGACAGGAAGCCGTAGCCGGGGTGGATGGCCTCGGCGTCGGTGACTTCGGCGGCCGAGATCAGCGCCGGCATGTTCAGATAGCTGTCGCGCGGCGTGGCCGGCCCGATGCAGACGGATTCGTCGGCCAGGCGCACGTATTTGGCATCGCGGTCGGCCTCGGAGTGCACGACCACGGTCTTGACGCCCAGCTCGCGGCAGGCGCGCAGGACCCGCAGGGCGATTTCGCCGCGATTGGCGATCAGGATTTTTTCAAACATGGCGCTCAGGCGATGATGAACAGGGGCTGGCCATATTCGACCGGTTCGCCGTTCTCGACGAGGATTTCCTTGATGACGCCGGACTTGTCGGCCTCGATCTCGTTGAGCAGCTTCATCGCCTCGATGATGCACAGGGGATCGCCTTCCTTGACGGCCTGGCCGACCTCGACGAAGGCCGCGGCGTTCGGATTGGGCGAACGGTAGAAGGTGCCGACCATCGGCGCCTTGACCTGATGGCCCTGCGGAGCGGCGGGCGCCGGGGCGGCGGCCGGCGCGGGGGCGGCCGCGGGCGCGGGCGCGGCCACGACCTGGGCC
>OFIS01000119.1_pt1 | contig 91437 bp, 66 predicted proteins | sample 1775071 | NCBI WGS metagenome assembly OFIS01 (sample SAMN08195774, study PRJEB24354) | sludge metagenome | isolation source: sludge from phenol fed wastewater aerobic bioreactor C | place: India: Nagpur | collected 2016-09-17 | reverse complement strand
AAAATATTTGTTGACCTGCTGGGACGCCTGGACCAGAGCTCCCGTTTTGGTTCCAACGTAGCAACTGCATTTTTCCCAAGAGCTTCAGTGGCATACCGAGTTACTGAAGATGTAAATCTGGGACCGGTAACTGATCTTAAACTACGTGGTGCTTACGGACAGGCGGGTAGTTTACCGGCATTCGGCGCCAAAGAAAGCAGGGTGTCACTTTCCAGCACCGGAGGTGTCAGCTATACGCGCAGGGACAATACCAATCTTACGCGTGCGGTAACATCTGAGCTGGAAGTAGGTTTTGATGCGGTATTGTTTAATCGCATCAACATACAGGCAAACTATGCACGTGCGGTCAGCAAAAATGATTTTATACTGGTGCCACCATTTCCACCTACAACTGGTACTGCCGGCATCTGGGATAACCTGGGTGAAGTACGTTCCAGTTCATACGAGGTGGAGATCAATGGAAATATTTTGCAGCAGGTAAAACTGAAATGGAATGCCGGTGTTACGTTCAGTCGTGTAAGAAGTACCATTACTTCGCTGGGTAATGTACCCGAGTTTACTTCCGGTGGTTTCCGGAAAGCTGCCGGTATCAGTCCTTACTCTTATTATGGTTATAGTATTCTTACCAGTCTTTCGCAACTGGAACTGGATGAAAAAGGATTTGTAAAGAATGCAGCAGGTGGTACATTGAAACCTGAAGATTTTACTACGAACAGTCTGGGTTTTGTAGTATTGAAAAGCCAGATCGGTACCGCTGCAGAAGTACCGGTGTTTTACCAGAATGCAGCTACGGGTAATAATAAAGTGATCGGCAACGCACAGCCCGATTTCCTGGTTGGTTTTTCCAACTCATTTAGCTGGGGTCCTTTATCGTTGTATGTTGTACTGGATTGGAAACAGGGAGGGCAGAAGTACAATGAAACTGTTAACTATCTCACGTATCAATACCGCTCAACCTTTACAGACAGAGCTGTTGCAGCAGGATTACCACTGCCGTTTGTAACGGGTGTATTCAATGCACAGCAAACAACAGATTACTGGATGGAGAACAGCGGTTATTTATCGCTGCGCGAAGTGTCGCTGGGATACCAGTTGCCGGTACAGAAACTGAAAGTGTCAAGTGTGATCAAGGGCGCCAGGTTATCATTGATTGCCCGCAACCTGTATACATGGACCAGGTTTACCGGTGTTACTCCTGAAGGATGGGAATCGGATTTTTACAACTATCCCACCTTCCGCACATTCAGTAGCCGTCTTACGCTTAACTTTTAAACAGAAGAACATGAAAAAACTCATTTATATATTCCTTGCGCTTTACCTGTTCAGCGCCTGCAAAAAGATAGGGTTTGATGATCCTTCCTCTTTTACCAATGATGAAGCCAATGCCCAGATCAGGGACCTGGGATACAGATTGGTGACCAGCAGTATACAGAATACTTTTAATACCACTACCAGTTCAGCCGGTACACACTTCAGTTTGCTGGCCGATCAAACCACCAATACCAATGGCAATTCTTCCTGGTGGGATTTTGCCAACGAACCCCGGTTACGGCTCAATAACAATGCTTCCTACAGAGGTGCTGTTACCTGGAATACATTCTATAACAATTTTTACCAGGCCAACCTGGATGCCACTATTGCACTGGACATAATCGAGAACCAGAAAAAAAACATTCTCGATAACCTGGGAAATGATCGTACCAAAGATTGCCAGGTGGCCGCCTATTTTTCAAAAGGTGTGGCTCAGGGATACCTGGGTGTGATCTTTGACAAAGGAATCATTGTAGATGTGGCCAATTCGTCTGCCCGAGATTTTCCTAATTCATACAAGGACCTTATCGCAAACGGTCTGAAGCTGATCGATAAATCTATTCAGCTTGCAGAAGCATATCCCGCACTGAAGTTTGATTTTTTAACGGGTATTACTATCGACAGAACCACATTTATACAACTGGCCAATTCACTGGCTGCAAGGATACTTTCATCACAACCACGTGATAAAAATGAAGCTGCAGCATTGGGAAATGATCACTGGAACAAAGTGCTGGCCTATGCTTCAAAAGGTATTACTGCCGATTATACCATTACTACAGTAACAGGTGGTTATTACAACCAGTTGTTGTCTGGCCTGGTACAACGTAATACCGATGGTTCCGGCTGGCTGGCTCCTGATATTAAGATTGCGTGGCTGGCAGATAAAACAGGTAATACGCCCACGTTTTATCCTGCTACGGGAATACTGCCTGCCATCACATCTGATGATGCGCGTTTTTATGACTACTTTGGCTATACGCCCAGTTTTGGTATCATGCTGGAATCACGTGGAAGAGGTTTGTTCACGAATTATTACCGTATCAGATGGTTCAATACACGCAATACACTCAATACCCCGGGAGCTATCAATCCTTATTTCCTGTATGAAGAGATCAGGCTGCTGAAAGCAGAATCAAAATTCTGGCTGAAGGATTATGCCGGTGCTGCTGATGAACTGAACAACAGCACTGCTGCGCGGATAGCCAAAGGCAAATTGCCGGCAGTAGCTGCAACAGAAAGTGCTATCAGAAACGTATTACACTATGAATATTCGATAGAGATCGATGGTGCGGGTGGCGCCTTTGTTCCTTTCACATTTATGCGCAGGAATAACCTGCTGATAGGTGGTACACCCACTGAGTATCCGCTACCGCAGTTGCAGTTGGAACTGACGAAGAACGTTGTATACACTTTTGGCGGCAAGGCTTTCTTTGGTGAAAAAGGAAGTAACGGAGAAGTAGCCACTGCACCAAATGAAGGCTGGAAAGCATCAGAATAAAAATAATTCAACATTAAAACCATCAATATATGTCTGCCAGGAATATAACATCCATAACAGCCCGTGCTGTATCTGCCACGGGATTGTTGTTTCTCATGCTGACCACGCATACGGCTTTGGCCAATAAGGAAACGGTAAAAATAAAAGGGGAAGCTGTTGGTATCGGTGACTCCAGGAAGATATACCTGCAACGCTATTACAATAAGATGTTCTTTGTAATAGATTCTGCGGTAGTATCGGGCGGTAAGTTTTCTTTTTCTTCCAAAATAGAGGTGCCGGAATTGTACGGTATCTCTGCCGATACAACTTCGTTGTCTACTTTGTTTGTGTTTATTGACAGCAAAAATGAGCTATCTGTTTATCTTGATACTGCCAGGGGCGGCAGAAACTCAAGAATAAAAGGATCTGAAGCCAATGATCTTTACAAAAAGTACCAGCAGAATGCCCGCAATGTAAATATTGAAGAGTTCATAAAACAACAACCGGCTTCTATTGTATCAGCGTTTGTATTGTACAGGTATTTTTCACCTGAGCTATCTGCCGATGACGTCGTGAAATACACCAACCTGCTGGATAAGTCACTTGCAGGAACACAATATGTAAAATTGCTGAAAGCGTTGCCAACAGCTTTGCGCAACACGGCCATTGGTATAAAAGCGCCTGATTTTACATTATCCGATCCCAACGGTAACCCCGTGAAATTATCTGATCATTTTGGAAAATACCTGTTGGTGGATTTCTGGGCTTCCTGGTGCGGTCCCTGCAGAAAGGAGAATCCTAATGTAGTGCGGTTGTATCACCAGTACAAAGACAAAGGTTTTTCTGTGTATGGTGTTTCACTGGATAGTAAGAAAGATGCCTGGATTGAAGCAATTAAAAAAGATGGCCTGGAATGGACACATGTTTCTGATCTGTTGTTCTGGGATAGCGGTCCTGCAAAACTGTATGGTATCAGGGGCATACCTGGTAATGTATTGCTTGATCCTTCCGGGAAGATTATTGCAAGAAACCTGCGTGGCGAAGCACTGGAGAAAAAACTGGCAGAGTTACTGCCCTAATACTGCTATACAAAAGAAAAGGATATTATTCCGTACCGGAGTAATATCCTTTTTTATTTATTGAACCCGGATACGTTATTGATGAACCTGATACTATACCGTGGTACCAGGGAAAAGAATATAGAAGGTGGTGCCTGCATTTTCCCTGCTGTCGAACCATATTTTGCCGCCTTGCTGTTCTACAATCTGCCGGCTGACAGATAAACCGATACCAAAAGATTCTTCTCCTTCCGTGCCTGCGCGTTGTGCTTCTGCCACCACGTCAAACACTTTGGATTTTAAATTGTCCGGAATGCCAATGCCATGATCTTTTACCATGACCAGGATGCCGTCGTCTGTTTTATTAAGTGTAACCAGGATCGTGCTGCCGGCAGGACTGAATTTGGATGCGTTGCCGATAAGGTTTGCAATAACACGCCATAGCGAATCCTGGTGAAGTGCCAGTGTAACCGGTACAGTGCTTACCTCCAGGAATTGCTTTTTGGCCTGTATCTTATGTTGCAGCAATTCCACACAGTAATGAATCAGTGCTTCCAGGTCAACAGGTTCTTTAGGTAGCTCCTGCACCTTTACCCGAAGCAGATCGTTTACAAGCTTTAAAGAATTGTCACCTGCTGTTTTTACCAGTTTCCACATGGTCTTATTATCGGCAATAGCAGTATTGTCATCTATCATCATGGTAGCGGCAGATACAATTGCACCAATCGGGTTACGCAGATCATGTGCCACTATTTTCATGATCTTTGAATTGTCTTTTTCACTTTGCAGCAAGGCTGCTACCATGGTTTTTTTCTGGGCATTGGTATCTCTTAAAGTGGCAATGTGTTTGCGCGAACGTTTCAGGTGGAACCAGGTGATCAGTGCAATGATAATGGCCATTAGCAATATAGCGGCAGTACCAAAAAGATAAGCTGTTTTGATCTGGTTGTTTTTCTGCAGCATTTCTACTTCAAAACGATGCTGATGTTCTTCAAATGCCTGGTCCATATCAGACTGGTTCAATGCGCTTTTTACTTTGCGCATGGAGTCATCAAACGCGTAGTAGCGTTTCATGTAGTAATAGGCCACCGGTATATTATTTGTTTTTTCAGCGTATTTCCATTTCAGGTTGATCCATTTGCCTACCACCTGATCATTTTCGAGGCTTTTACCTCTTCCGGAAAGGATATCTTTTTCCAGCTCGTTGAGCAGGGAGTCTGTTTGTTTGTAATGATCAAATTTCAGATACAGGTCAGCCAGTTTGGTTTTGGCTGTTTGTGCATCTTCTATAGCAAAACCTTCTTTATCGTTGATGCGGATGCTTTCTCTTAAATGTTTTTCTGCTTCATTGAAGTTGCGTAACCTTGCAAAAGCACCGCCCAGGTTGCCTTCTATTACACCTGTGGCAAGATCTATAAAATCATTTTTTTCAGGCCAGTATGTTTTGTTTGTTTTTACAAACTGAAGTGCTTGCTGATAGTAATGAACAGCACTGTCTGGTTTGCGGGCTCTTTCATAACAGAGGGCAATGGTGTTGAGCACACCTTGCGGTAAAATGAATTGATAATAAAATGCATTGGTGGCAGGTTTACAGCTTATAGCCTGTTGGTAAGCATCCAGCAGGTAGGGAACTGCTTTCAGAAATTCTTCTTTGGCATAACAGATGAGTCCCAGCGAATTACTGAAGTCCGTAAGACTACAGGTATCCAGGTTCTGTTGTGCAAAATTTCTGCCGTCGAAATAACTGTCAAATGCCTGTGTAAATTTCTTTTCAGCCTGGAATGCACTGGCTTTTTCGTAGAGAGAATGCGCATATTCAAATTTGTATTTAGATTCACGGCCTTCCAGTAACCTGAACATGCTGTCTATGTATTGCCAGCGGAGGATGCCATCAGGTTTTACGTTACTATAAAAGCCGATCTTTAACCTGTACTTTCTCCAGAGATCACCGGTGCCACGGCGGGGGGTAACATTATACACGGAATCAAGATAGGGCATAGCACGTTCCGGCACCTGATCCTGTAGCTGGCTTACTTTATCGGCTATACTATCTGTCCAGGAAGGATGGTCTGGATAAGCAGGCGTTAAACGACAGGAGAAAAAAGTACATATAAATGATAATAGCAAGATAAACCGGCAACAGGTGATGTGTAACGGGCGTGTTGGATACATTCCCAGGAATTAGTTTAGGTAAATTGGTTTTTTATTATAGGTTGAGCCTTGTGCCTGTAAAATTGCTGCTTTTCCGGGAAATACATTCTCTCTTCAGGCTGCTGGTAATACAATGTGTATAAATTATGCAGTCATATTTGTTCTAAATCAAAAAAATGCGGCTCGGTTCATGTTTTAGCTTGCTGTTAGCGATATAATATTGTTATTATGGTTTTTGCTAATGCGTGGTGTAATATAACGATGATCTGTAAAACAGGTTATGCATTGCCTGTTATTTTTGTGAAACCTTTTTCCGGTACTTGACCGGCGATATGCCCATGAACCTTGAAAAAATGCGGGAAAAATAATACTGGTCATAAAATGCCAGTTCACCGGCAATCTGTTTTACCGGTTTTCGGGTAAAAGCCAGCGACTGGCAGGCATCCTGGATCTTCAATTGATTAAAATATTCAACCGGTGAAAAGCCGGTCTGTTGTCTGAACAATGTAGAAAAATGAGAAACAGACAAATGGCAATAACCTGCAAGGTCGTTTAAGGTGAGGGTACTGTGCAGCTTGTTCTTCATCAGTTCAATGGTGGCAGCAATAGGATCGGCGGGTTGCGTGGTGGCTACGCGATTGTATTTTTCCTCATACAGCAATGAAGATAAGAAATGATAAAAGATCATATTGGCATAACGCAGGTTGTCTACACTGTAACCATTCTCCAGGTTAAAGCAAATCTCTTCAAACAACCGGATGCGGTTTTCATTGTAAGACAGATAGGGCAGGTAGTTTTGTGAATTATTGGTGATCAGATCTACCACAAAGGTTGCAATGTCGCCTTTAAAATGTACCCAGTAAATAGTCCATGGATCGGTATCATCCACACCGTATTTGTGTGGTGTACGTGCAGGTATTACAATGAAGTTGGAAGGAGAAATATCCATCTTTTTCTTATTGATGGTCACCCAGCCATGTCCTTCCACACAATAGATGATAATGTGCTGGCTAATACCATGCGGACGATCAATGTAGTGCTGATGTGCTTTGGGATAATAGCCAATGTCTGTAATATAGATCTGCCTGGTAACAGGATCTTTCTTTAAAAATTCAGTATCGATCTTCTGTGGCAATACAATAAGTTTCTGTCCTTCAAAACCTTGTCTTTTACGTAATTTCTTTACTGCCATAGACTGGTGGTTGTATTTGACATGACCGTATAAAAGTCCATCTTTTTCATAAAAAATCCTATTCTCCGGCTAAAAAAGGAATACGAATTTTGACAGTGCAGCCAAAATATCCATCTTTCTCATTGGATACAATTTATTTAGACCAAAAACGATTGCAATGAAAAAATTGTCCTTCTTTCTTTTTTTCACCACTATAGCACTGTGTAGCCTACAGGCCCAGGTACCATCCCGCATCTTAAAAGGAAGGGTAACGGATGCAGAAACCAGGTTGCCTGTTGCAGAGGCTTCTGTAAGTGCTACCGGTGAAAATGCACTGGGTATCACTACCGTCAATGGTACTTTTTCTATAAGCGTAAAAGGCAAAGCGATCCTGGTGATCAGTCATATCGGATACAAAACTCAAAGTGTCAATATTGCCGAAACAGATACTGCTATACAGGTTGCATTGCAAAAAGATGCAGATGCTCTGAGTGATGTGGTAGTGATAGGTTATGGTAAACAGCAGAAAAAAGATGTAACCAGTGCTATTTCCAGTATTTCCGGAAAAGAGCTGCGGGAGCTGCCTGTTACCAATATCAATGCAGCGCTGCAATCGCGTATACCGGGTATGCAGGTAGTGAACTCCGGTTATCAACCCGGTGCTGGTACCAATGTGCGCATCCGTGGTATCAATACCATTACACAGGGAACAGGCCCCATTTATGTAGTGGATGGAGTAGTAGTAACTTATGATTTGCGCGAGATCAATCCCAATGATGTAGAATCAATAGATGTATTGAAGGATGCATCTGCTGCCGCCATTTATGGTTCCCGTGCTTCAGAAGGGGTTGTGATCATTACTACCAAAAAAGCCAACAGCGGCAGAACTACGGTAAACTATGATGCTTATTACGGCGTGCAGAAGATGATCAAAACCTACGATTTTGTTGATAATATCAATGACTACGTAAACCTGCGTCGTGCCGGTCTGAGCGATGAAGACCCGGTGGCATGGCCCAATGGGCCTGGCATTGACAGCCTGTTGTTCAATGGAGAAGAAAGACGCAATATAGCTGCCGGCAGATGGACAGACTGGGTAGGCGCAGTAACACAAGTGGCGCCGCAGATGAGTCATACCCTTAGTGTATCAAATGGCTTTGGTAAGAATAAGTTTTACCTGAGTGGTAACTACCTGAACCAGGATGGTATCATCAAAGGTTCAAACTTTGTACGCTATTCTGTGAAGGCTAACATGGAATCGGAGGTTAGTACAAAACTGAAGGTGGGTATCAATACCAATTTTTCACATATCAAAAATGATGTAGTGAGTAATGAGGTGTTTTACAATGCCGTAACCATAAGTCCGTTGATGTCTATATACGATTCAACAGGTAAACCTTCTGCCAATATAGACCCTTCCAGCGGCAACCTTTTGTTCAATAACCCGGTTACACTTACAAGGTCGCCGGTGCACAATATTGATGACCGTTTTTTGGGTAACCTGTTCGGCGAATATAAGATCATTCCGAACCTGGTATTCAGAAGCAGTTTTGGTGTGGACGTATACAAAAACCAGCGTTTTGAATATTACCCGCGTACCACCAGTACAGGGTTTGCCAAAAAAGGCATTGCGAAGGTGCAGAACTTCGGCTGGCGCGATTTTCTATGGGAAAATACCCTGGCCTATAGTTATTCTCCTTCATCAGATCATGCATTTGATTTTCTTGCAGGCGCCACGTACCAGCAGCGGAGACAGGAATGGAATTACGAAGAGGCTTCCGGTTTCCCTACCGATGATCTGACTTATAAAAATATGGGACTGGCCAGCAATCGTGATGTAATTGCTAGTGATTATTTTAACTGGTCTGTTTCCTCGCTGCTGGGACGTGTTATTTATAAGTTCAAAGGCCGCTACATTATCAATGGTACCATACGCAGGGACGGTTCTTCCCGTTTTGGTGCAGAAAATAAATACGGTTATTTCCCCTCTGTAAGTGGCGCATGGCGTGTGATTGATGAACCATTTATTGGTCTTAAAACAAAGGCTATTATCAATGATGCCAAGATCCGTGTAGGGTATGGTGTGGTGGGTAACCAGGAAATACCGATAGCGGCGATCTTCACGCAGATGAATCCCGGTGCTTACCCGTACAATGGTTCATCACAGACCTCTGGTTTTCAACTGGGCACCAGCACACAAGGTAACCCTGCGCTGAAATGGGAAAGTCAGCGCCAGTTCAATGCCGGTCTTGACCTGGCCGTATTCAACAATCTGGTACGTGTAACATTCGATTATTACAATAAAAATATTCATGACCTGTTGCTGAATAACCCACTGGCACCTTCACAGGGATTTGACAGCAAATGGATCAATGTATCGCAGATGAATACCCGTGGTATAGACCTGGGTGTAAAACTGAGTCTTATCAGGAAAAGAAACTTTGACTGGCAGATGGATATCAACTGGTCAAAGTTTACTACAAAGATCACCAAACTATTGCCGGGTGTGGATTCTCTCAGCCCCTACCTGAAAGTAGGAGAGGCGCCCAACAGCCTGATTGTTGATTATATATACGATGGCCTTTATCAGAAAGGTGATAATTTTTCACTCAACCCCGGTGCACGTCCCGGTGATATACGTGTAAAAGATCTTGATCACAATGGCACTATCAATCAGTACGACCGTACTATTGTGGGCAGAACCATACCCAAAGGCTGGGGTGGTATCTGGAGCTACTGGCGGTACAAACAATTCTCTATGACTGTATTTGCCAACTATACCTACGGGCATGATATCAGTAATAAAGCATACCAGGACTATCTGTATTATTCCAGCAAAACAGCTACAAGAACCATCAAAGCAGGTTTGAACTACTGGCGTCCTGATAATATGCAAACAGATGTACCACGTCCCAACCAGTTTGGCAGATCATTGCGTGCATTGCCGGCAGGTACTTCCAGCTTTATAGTACAGAAAGGCGATTTTATCCGTATCAGGAATATTACGCTTGCTTATGATGTGCCATCTGCTTTGTTAAGCAAAGCGCATATCAATTCACTGCGTGTATATGTACAGGCTGTAGAACCATTCCTGTTCACAAAATATAAAGGTATTGATCCGGAGATCAGCGTGGGGCAGTATGATACATATCCCCGTTACCGTACTTTCCTGTTCGGCGCACAACTCAGTTTTTAATCTTTCAAAATTGTCTTGCCATGTGTATAATAAAAAACAACATTTACCGGCCATACATATTTATAACAGTATTTATACTGCTGACAGCATCGGCCTGCAGCAAAAAATTAGACATCACACCCGAAACATTTGTATCTCCTGAGGAACTGTATAAAACAGAGCAGGGCGCTGTGGCAGGTGTTACTGGTATTTACCGAAAAATGATGGAACTGAATAACGGAGACTATTATTTTGTAGGGATCGTTGGTACCGATGAAGGAAAAACAACATCTTTTGTACCTACCTGGGGTGGTTATTGGCAGCACTATGATGGCATTAATAGTTACAATAGTTTGCTGACTGCCCAGAACCAGTTGGTACAGGGAACCTGGAATGCTTTGTATAAAGGAATTGTAAATGCCAATGACGCAATCAGGTATATTCCATCAGCATCAGCTTCGCAACAGGTTAAAGACCGTTTGATGGGAGAGGCAAAGTTTCTACGGGCAGTATATTACTTTAAACTGGTGCAGTTTTTTGGCGGGGTGCCCATGCCTACAGAACAGGAAGATCCTGTGGCTGATGCCAATGGTGGTAAACCCAGAAGCAAGGAAGAGGATGTGTATGCACTCATTATTGCTGATCTGAAATTCGCTGCTGATCATTTACTGAGCAAAGGAACTGCAGAAACAGGTCATGCCAGTAAAGAAGCTGCACAAACGCTGCTGGGTAAGGTATACCTGACGCGGAAAGACTATAACAATGCAAAACTGACCCTGCAGCCGTTGATGACAATATCGAATGTGGCATTGATGACCAATTATGCCGACCTGTTTAAAGAAGAGAATGAGAATAATATAGAGTCATTGTTTGAGATACAATACACCAACGAGAATGGCAACACCAACGGACAGGCAAATACATTGGGTGGATGGCAGATACCGAATACCTACAGTGGCGGCGGCGGACATGTGGTGATCCCCACTGATTATTACAGCAATAGTTTTGAAAGTGGTGATACCAGGCGCGATGCTTCTATACGCTATGTTTTTTATGATGCAAACGGCAATATGGTAGATTACTCATGGTGGGCTGATGTAGGAAAACCACATGTAAAGAAATATGATATTACACAGGGAAAATCACTGAATGGAGGACTTTCTTCGCGCAACCTTTATTATCTGCGTTATGCAGATGCGATACTGATGTATGCAGAAGCACTGAACGAACTTAATGAAACTTCCAATGCATTACCCTTACTGAATAAGATACGCAACAGGGCAAAGTTATTGAATTGGGAAACCGTACTGGGTCATCAGCCCAGCCAGCAGGAAATGCGTGATGAACTGCTGAAAGAACGTATGCGTGAACTTGGTTTTGAAGGATGGCGCTGGTGCGACTTGAAAAGGACCGGTAAACTGCTGGACCAAACCAAAACATATAACAAGGACGCTACACCTTATATTTCGCAAAAGAACCTGTTGTTCCCGATATCATCCAGGGAGTTTGAATTAAATCGTGCACTTAAACCCGGTGATCAGAATCCTGGTTTCTGATTAAACAGCAATAGCAGACATGTCAGCAGGAACTGTAATAATAAAACATACAGGCATAATGATAAAAAGATGGGCTTTTGTTGTAGGGATATTGATCGCATTAGCGCCGCTATCTATACACGCACAACAAAAAATGGTAACCAGCGATAGCGTAGTGGTCAGCAACAACTATGTAAAAGTGGTGGTGCAGTTGGCTACGGGATATGTCAGTTACAGATTCACTGCCGGTATTTCATTTATCAATACGGTGGCTTCTGTACAGGATCTTCAGCGCGGACAACTGGTATCAGCCGGTTTTGATAAGCACAGTGTTACTACAGATGCAATTAAAGATCCGTTGGGGAAGGGTATCTGCATAAATGTACAGCATGAGTCGGCCGGCAAAACTGCCAGGCTGACCCAGTACATTACGATATATGAATCAGCGCCTTTTGTACTGATCAGTGCAGAGGGTGCAGCTACAGATCAGGCAATGATGATGGAAACAAGAAATATTTCACCATTGACCATTTTACCTGCATACCAGGGCCGGGTAACAATGCCGGGCACCGATGCTGTTTTTACAGATTATCCGTTTGATAATGATAATTGGGTGGATGTAATTGCAAGACGATGGCCCGACAACGGAAAGTCTGTCAGCGGTATCAGTTATGAGCTGGCATCTGCCTATAATGAACAAACAAAGAGTGGCTTTGTAACAGGCAGTGTAGTACATGATTTCTGGAAAACCGGTGTACTGTATGGCACCGGTACACATGCCGGTAGCATTGATTCGCTGGTAGTGTATGGCGGTGTGGCTACCAAAGACAATCCTTCATTGCCCGATTCGTATGGAGGAAGAGATGGTACACACGACTATGTGCCGCATGGTACTCAGACCGGCGCATCTGTATATGCTCCATTGATCTATTTATCAGCATCTGCCGATGTACGAAAGGACCTGTTATCATTTGGCAGTATTATAAAAAAAGTAAATGGTATATCTGCATGGAAGCATGCGGCACCTTTTTACTGGAACAGTTTTGGTGTAGAAGGCGTACTGGGGTATGAAAAAGTAATGATGCCGGGAGATGTGGCTAAGATATCTGATTTCATCAGTTCACTACCCAATTTCAACCGTACCACGCAACCGGTACTGAGTATTGATTCTTACGACCAGGGGATCTACACTACAGATGTTCTAAAATCCATTGGTCGTTATGGTAAAAAGAAAAACCAGAAAATAGGTTTCTATTTTATCCCCTTTTCATTATGGACATGGAAAAACAGTATTAACGATGCAAGGCTTACCAATACAAATCATCCATTACGCGATGTGATACTGCTGGATGAAAAAAATCAGTACGTACCTTATAAAGACGGAGACTGGGGGGCTTTCCCCATTGATCCTACGCATCCTTATACCAGGGATTTTATTATTGAGCAATTAAAAAAAGCTAAAGCGATCAATGCAGAGTTTATTAAAATAGATTTTTTATCGGCAGGGGCGTTGGAGTCTACCCGCAGGTTCAATCCTGAAATACGTACGGGTATACAGGCTTACAATTATGGCATGAAGCTGCTGCGGCAGTTGACAGATTCCATACTGGGACCGGATGTTTTTATTACACAGGCTATCTCTCCATTGTTTCCCAATCAGTATGCACATACAAGATTCCTGTCAACAGATGTATACTCACACTTACGGAATGATATACCTGGCTTTCCGCATTATGGAAGTACCTGTGCGTCTATGATCAGTGCTACCAACTTCTGGTGGACACAGGGTAACCTGTGGCCTTACACCAATATGGATGTGTCGGTAATGAAACGTTTTCAGAAAAATAAAGAACTGAGCGAACAGGATGTAAAAGTTCGGATACTCTCTATGATGGTGATGGGCAGTATACTGGGTGATGGTTCTGATTTCAGAGATAAGCTGGCAGCAGAACGTGGCAGGCTGTTCCTGGATAATAAAGCTGTTTGTGAATTTTTCAGTCATCCGAAAGCGTTTACCCCGTTACGCTTTCCTGTAGGGAATGGGCAGGATCAGCAACTTAGCTATTACCTTCCGGGTGATACGCTGATGGTGGCTGCATTCAATTTTGACCTGAAAAATCAGTTTACGGAGAAGTTCAGTAAGACAGAGCTAGTGTGGCCGGATAAAGCGTATAAGCTCGAAGATATATTGTCAGGCAAAGAAATAGCCCGTGTAGGCAAAGGACAAAATGAGTTTGCTATAACGGTGGCAACAGGTGATGCCGTAGTGATAAGGATGGTTCCGCTGGAATAATGTTGTATATTAAAGCGGCGGCGTAAGTATATACACAGCAATGAAACTGAGATAAAATATATTAAGCTATGAGTGTTAAAGCATGGGTAGAAAAAGTAACCATACCCACATATGGTACAGGTAGTCCGGAAAAAAATCCGATGTTCCTTGAAAAGCGTGTTTACCAGGGTAGCAGTGGTGTTGTATATCCGCACCCGGTAATAGAAAAGATTGCAGATGAAAAACATGATAAAACGTATACAGCCCTATACCTGGAAAATGAATACCTGCTGATCATGGTATTGCCGGAACTGGGTGGTCGTATACAACGTGCTTATGATAAAGTGCGCAACCGTGATTTTGTATATTATAACCAGGTAATAAAACCTGCATTGGTAGGACTTGCCGGGCCATGGATATCGGGTGGTATTGAATTTAACTGGCCACAGCATCACCGGCCCGGTACATTCAGTCCCGTTGATCATACCATTGAAGAACATAGTGACGGCAGCAAAACGGTTTGGGTAAATGAAACAGAACTGATGTTCCGTACAAAAGGAATGGCTGGTTTTACCCTATATCCCGATAAGGCATACCTGGAGATCAAGGGGCGTTTGTTTAACCGCTCAGCATTTACACAAACATTTTTATGGTGGGCCAATCCTGCGGTAAAGGTAAACGAACATTACCAGTCTGTTTTTCCACCGGATGTATATGCCGTATTTGATCATGGTAAACGTGATGTGTCTGATTTTCCGGTGGCAACAGGTACTTATTATAAAGTAAACTATGCACCCGGAACAGATATTTCACGCTATGATACCATTCCTGTTCCTACTTCCTATATGGCAATAAGATCAGGATTTGATTTTATGGGTTGTTATGAACACGATACACAGGCAGGAATGTTGCATGTGGCCGATCATCACCTGTCGCCAGGCAAAAAACAGTGGACCTGGGGTAATGGAGATTTCGGGTATGCCTGGGATAGAAATCTTACCGATGAAGATGGACCCTATATAGAACTGATGACAGGTGTGTTTACAGACAACCAGCCCGACTTCAGTTGGATACAGCCCAACGAGGTTAAGAGCTTTGAACAATACTTTATGCCCTATGCACAGATCGGTGCGGTGAAGAATGCCACAAAAGAGGCGATGGTGAATATGGAAACCGAAAACAATACTATACATCTGAAAGTATATGCTACCGGTGTGTATAAAAATGCGCATGTTATACTATACAGGGACCAGGAGGAAGTAAAACGATATGTAGCAGACCTGTCACCCGCGCAAGTATTTATAGAATCATGCCAGGATACTTTACCTGCAACGCTTACCGCTTTACAGATAGTGGTAACTGACAATGCAGGAAACGAACTGGTACACTGGAAACCTGAGCAGTATGGTGAAAAACCAATACCTGCTGCTGCCACAGCAGCAAAACTCCCTGCAGAGATAGAACAGGTGGAAGAGTTATTCCTGAATGGTCTTCACCTGGAACAATACCGGCATGCTACATTCAACCCGGTAGATTATTACCAGGAGGCACTCCGCCGCAGTCCGGGTGATGTCCGGTGTAACAATGCAATGGGGTTACTGCTGTTGCGTCGCGGACAGTTTGCAAAGGCGGAGCCTTACCTGCGCAAAGCCATTAACACATTGACCACCCGTAATCCCAATCCATACGATGGGGAACCTTATTACAATCTTGGCTGGTCATTGCTGCTGCAGGACAAGCTAACCGAGGCATACGAAGTATTTTATAAAGCCACCTGGAACGACGCATGGCAGCACAGCGGTTTCCTGGCATTGGCGCGTATTGCTGCAAAACAACAACGTACGGCACTGGCATTACAGCATATTGATAAATCACTTATCCGCAATTTCCACAGCGTAACAGCAAGACACCTGAAAACAATACTGTTGCGTAAAGCAGGAAAAATACAGGATGCAATTGCTATTGCCAATGAATCAAACAGTATAGATCCGTTCAATGTAGGTTGTCATTTTGAACTGTGCCTGTTACATACAAAAAACGGTAATGTACAGGAAGCTTCACAGGCTGAAACAAAGTTCCGTTCCCTGATGCGCAACGACCGGAACAATTACCTGGAGCTTTCACTGGAATATGCACATGCAGGCTGTTATGCCGAAGCAATAGATGTATTGTCTGTGTATACAACAGCAGGTGATCCGATGGTATTGTATTACCTGGGCTGGTATGCCGGCAAGGCAGGGCGTATAGAAGAGGCGAGGGATTTTTTTGAAAAAGGGAGTAAGCAACCTGCAGACGGATGTTTTCCCAATAAAGTGGAGGAAGTACTGATATTGCAAACCGCGTTACAGTTTAACGAACAGGATGCGGTAGCTGCTTATGCATTAGGCAATTTCTGGTACGATAAAAGACAGTATGAGGAAGCGATCAGTTGCTGGGAGCGATCCATGCAGGCCGATCCCCTTTTCCCTACGGTACATCGCAACCTGTCGCTGGCCTGTTATAATAAGTTAAAGGATACGGTAAGGGCGCAGCAGTTACTGGAAAAAGCATTTCAGTTAGATACTACCGATGCCCGGGTATTTATGGAACTGGATCAGTTGTATAAGATCCAGGGGCGACCTTTTGCAGAACGGCTTCAGTTGTTTGATCAGTATGCAGCATTGGTAACAGAACGTGATGACCTGTACCTGGAGCTGATCACCTTATACAACAACAGTGGTTCCTTTGAAAAAGCAAGGCAACTGCTGGCAGCACGTCATTTTCATCCCTGGGAAGGTGGTGAAGGCAAAGTGATAAGCCAGTTCCTGCTATGCCATATTGAACTAGCCAAAGAAGCCTTGCTGAAAAATGAATTTGAAAAAGCCATTGATCTGTTGAAGGCGATGGAACAATATCCGCATAACCTGGGAGAAGGAAAACTGTATGGCACACAGGAAAATGATATTCATTACCTGCTGGGCTGTGCTTATGAAAGCCTGCAACAGGAAGAAAAGGCTACAGAATATTTTAAACTGGCTACAGTTGGCATCAGTGAGCCGGTGCAGGCCATTTATTATAACGATCCGCAACCGGATAAGATTGTATACCAGGCGCTGGCCTGGAAAAAACTGGGCGCTCGGGAAAAGGCAGAAGCTATCTTCCGCAGGTTCATTGCTTTTGGTGAAGCACATCTGGATGATGAGATAAGGATTGATTATTTTGCTGTATCCCTGCCAGATATGCTGGTGTTTGATATTGATCTTAACAGGCGCAACAGGATCCATTGCCTGTACCTGGTAGCATTGGGTCACCTGGGACTTGGCCATGAAGAGAAAGCTACAAAAATGCTGAAAGAGGTACTGACCATGGATGTGAATCACCAGGGAGCAATGGTACATATTAAAATGATGCCGTTTTTTATGACAGATGTAATGATATAAGAGCAACATGACTACAGCCAACGTAAAACAGATGGCCGGAGAGACTGCGTTGATCAATATAAAAACGCATCCCCGTGATGAGCGTATACTGTATGTAACATTGCATAACAGGAACATCACCGTAGAGTTGACCAATATCGGTTGTGCCATTATAGCTATCTATATGCCTGACAGAAAAGGGAACCGGAAAAATGTAGTGGCAGGGTATGAAGATGTATTGCAGTACCAGGGCAACAAAGATTATTTTGGCGTAATAGTAGGGCGCTATGCCAATCGTATTGCCGGCGGAAGTTTTTGCCTGGATGGAAAACAATACCAGCTTTCAGTAAATGATGGCAACAATCATTTGCATGGAGGTGTCAGCGGTTTTAGTCATAAATTATGGGAGCTGGCATCTGTAAAGCAGAACGACCGGCAATGCAGTGTCGCATTTTCTTATCACAGTCCGGATGGAGAGGAAGGTTACCCTGGTGCGTTATCTGTAACTGTTGAATACATGCTGGATGATGCGGGTAAACTACACATACGTTACCAGGCAACATGCACCCAAAGCACGCCGGTAAACCTTACCAATCACAGCTATTTCAATTTAACAGGTTTTGAAACGCCTGTAGTTACAGCACACCGGTTAACAGTATATGCGGATACCTATACTGAAAAAGATGCTAACAATACCTCATCCGGCGGTATTGGCTCCGTAGATAATACAGCATTGGATTTCAGACAACCCCGGAATATAAAAGAAGGGATCGGCAATTTTCCTGAAGACAGGGGGTATGATCATAATTTTATCCTGCGGCATACAAAAGATATTGCTGTTTCAAAAGCAGCCGTACTAAGTGAGGAAACCACCGGTCGTACAGTAACGGTGTATACAGACAGACCTGCCATGCAGGTATATACCGGCAATTACTGGGACGGTACCATTACCGGAAAACAGGGACACCTGTATGTACAACACGGAGGAATTGCTCTGGAAACACAGGCATATCCTGATAGTGTACACCATCCCCATTTCCCGGATACTATATTACATCCCGGCGAAAAGTATCAGACAGAAACTATTTTTGAATTTGGTATCAGCAACGGTTAACACCTGTTGCCGTTTTATAAAAGAACATGCATGCAACAATATCAGTTTAACAGGCAGTATATACTGGGAATTTCCTTTATCTCTGCCCTGGGCGGTTATCTTTTTGGATTTGACTTTGCGGTAATATCAGGGGCATTGCCTTTTCTGCAACGTGAGTTTAACCTCGATGCTTACTGGGAAGGATTTGCAACCGGTAGCCTGGCCATTGGTGCCATTGCCGGATGTATCATCGCCGCATCTGTATCAGACAGGCATGGCCGTAAAAAGGGATTGATGATCGCTGCTGCTGTATTCATGCTTTCTTCGCTTGCAATGGCGTTTTCTTACGACAGGATCTTCTTCATTGTAGCACGCAGTGCAGCGGGTGTGGGTGTTGGCATGGCTTCCATGTTATCGCCCATGTATATTTCAGAAATATCACCGGCACATCTGCGTGGCCGTATGGTAGCCATCAATCAGCTCACCATTGTAATTGGTATCCTGATCACCAACCTGGTAAACTACAGTTTGCGCAATTATGGCGCAGATGCGTGGCGATGGATGTTCGGTCTGGGTGCTATACCATCGGGATTGTTTTTCCTGGGAGCATTGCGGTTACCGGAAAGTCCGCGTTGGCTGATCAGTGCCGGTCATACAAAAAAAGCAGAAGCGGTACTGATGAAGATCGGTGGGGCTGCGTTTGCTGCTACTTCGCTGGATACTATCGGCCGCTCTATGTCCGGGAACAGTAAACTGAATTATGGCGCTTTATTGCAAAAGGCCATACTGCCTGCTGTACTGATCGGTATCGGACTGGCAGTGTTTCAGCAGTTGTGTGGTATCAACGTGGTGTTTAACTATGCACCCCGCATCTTTGAAAGCATTGGTGCTTCGCAGGACGATCAGTTGTTGCAGACTGTTTTCATTGGTGCTATTAATCTTGTATTTACATTACTGGCCATGTTGCTGGTAGACAGGTTGGGAAGAAAACCATTGATGCTGATAGGAGCGGGCGGACTTGCCATCCTGTATGCAGTAGTGGTAAATTTACTGGCCAGTGGTTCTGCACATGTTTCGTGGTTCCTGCTCATGGCCATTGGTACTTATGCCATGACACTGGCGCCGGTTACCTGGGTGCTGATAGCTGAGATCTTTCCCAACAAAGTACGTGGCGCCGCCACTTCTGTAGCAGTGATCAGCCTGTGGCTGGCTTATTTTATATTGGTGTTCACTTTCCCTGTATTGTTCAACCGGTTAAAGGACGGTACATTTTATATCTATGCAGCTATCTGCGTAGTTGGATTTCTTTTTGTTTGGTTCAGGATCAGGGAAACCAAAGGCAAAACGCTGGAAGAGCTGGAAGGCGTGATTGCGGGGCATTGATAGCTGTATCTTTTTCACAGCATTACTGATACTTTATTTTTATATTCTTTTGAAATGCAGGCTGGCCGGTGGTTTCACCGGCTGCTTTATTTATGGGAACTATTGCCGGTAACGAGTAATATGTGCATTTACTGTAAAAAAATAATTTGCAACATTGTTTCATTATATTGGGTGAACGGTTATCTTTGGGCCCTTGATGCAAAAAAGAACGGGTAAATATTTCAGTGTTTTACTGTTGATGCTATACTTCTATTATAGCATCGGTATCCCGTTTTTGCACCGCCATGATACTGTTGCCATCACCGCCACATCTGCTACCGGTACAATGGCATTGATCAAGAAAATTCCGTCTTCATTACAGGAAAAGGCTATTGCAGATGCTACAGTGTCCAAACAATGTAGTGTGTGCGATGATTACTGCGTTTTCTTTATTGATAATCACATTACAGTTGCGCTGCAGGTACCACTGATGCCTGCTATCAAACATCCTCATCAGGCATATAGCAATATTACTGCTATTGTATCCGGAGCGTCTAATAAAGGGCCGCCCGCTGCTGCTATTATATAGTCTTTCATGAACAGAAATGCCACTGGTGTTTCTGCCGGAAATTCCTGCTGGAATACAGATATGCTGCTTCGTACAGGGGGCAGCAGGTTATGGCTCACTTTTAATTCTCAGAATCAACATGAAGCATCTCGTGATGCTGCTACTGGTAGCAGCATGCTTTCCATGCTATGCACAACTGTGTATACGCGATGGAGAGAATCAAAGCCCTGTTGCCGGTGCTACTATACACGCCGGTAATGCCCAACATCAAACGGTAGTTTTATTATCAAAAGCTGATGGCACTTTCAGCATTCCGTTCTATCCTGCTGTGGTCACTATCAGGGCTGAAGGTTACCAGGAAGTAACTGATACCATTACAGGACCGCAGGTCAAAAATATCTTATTGTATCCTGTGCACAAACGGCTGGAAGATGTAGTGGTAACGGGGCAGAATCAACCGGTTACGGTATCACAAAGTCTTTACAATGTAAAGGTGCTGAGTGCACAGCGTATACAGGACAGGGGCGCTGTGAATATGATGGACCTGCTTGCCAGTGAAATGAATATCCGTGTGATCAGTGACAATATACTGGGTAGTAATATTATTATGCAGGGCATTACAGGGCAGAACGTAAAAATACTGGTAGATGGTGTGCCGATGATAAGCGGTGAAGCCAATGAATTTGATCTGCAACAACTGAACCTGAACCAGGTGGAAAGAGTGGAGGTGATTGAAGGACCGCTGAGTGTACAGTATGGTACCAATGCGCTGGCAGGTACCATCAATATGATCACCAGGCAACTGAATAAAGCCACCAGGCTGCAGGGCGGTACCAACCAGTATTTTGAATCAGTAGGACAATACAATGGTGATGTGTGGCTGGGTAAAAATATTAAAGGATGGAACCTGATGGGTTCCGGTGGTTATACCTGGTTCAATGGTTATACTTCTGCTGCTTATAAAACCACGGTCAATACACCGGATGGAAACGTACGTGGTAAGAACTGGAGTCCCAAACAACAGCTAACAGGCAGTGTCAAATTATACAGGCGTTTTGGTAATATTAACACAGGTGTTACCTACAGCCGGTTTTATGAAGATAACAAAGCACCGGGCAATGCCGACCCCGGTACTTCTTATCTTACGGCAAGTGATAACCGTTTCCTGACCACCCGTAACAATGTAACACTATTTGCCAACGGGCGACTTCCTCATCACGGCTACATAGATATTGTAAACAGTTATGCCGGGTACGACAGGAACAGTGAGCAATATATTGTTAACCTGCAAAATGCTTCTCAGAAGAAAACCTCTGAAGCGATGACTTCCTTTAGCAGTTGGGTGTTCAGAGCCGCTTATAGTCGTGCAGACATGGGTAAACACCAGTTCAACTACCAGGCTGGTTACGATATTAACCTGAACAACTCAACCGGCGACCGTGTGTCTGCAGATGCAGGGCGTATTGACGACATTGGCGTGTTTACAAGACTTGGTTTGAAGCTGTTTAACCGGTTGGATTTACAGGGTGGACTTCGCTATGCCTGGAACAACCGGTACGATGCACGTGAGGTCAATTTCCTGGGCACCCGTTTGCCGCTGATCTCCTCTGTCAACATGCGCTGGCAACTGAATACAGAGTGGAGTATCCGGGGAAGTTATGCGCGGGGCTTCAGAGCGCCTTCTCAGCGTGAACTGTTCTGGGATTTCAGGGATGCCAATCATTACATTATCGGTAATCCTTCATTGCGACCTGAACTGGCGCACAATTTCATTGTACAGGCACAGTGGCAGCACCAGGCTGCGCATGGTACCTGGATGGTACAGCAGATCGCTTTCCTGAACCGCATCAGCGATAAGATAGAACTGGTAGAACCTGATCGCAGCACATTACCGGTGCAATACCAGACCATCAATGTAGCTCGTACTTACAGCAACATTCCCGATTTTGAAACGATGGGTTTCAACCTGAACCTGTCGTATACCCAAACGGACAAATGGCAACTCAAACCTTCCTTCGGGCTTTTGTGGCGCAGCGGCAGTAACAGTATGCACCGCAAATTCAACAGTGCTGAAGCTGGTCTGTATGTTATGTATCAATGGCGGCAACCAGGTATACGCTTTACCACATTCTACAAATACAACGGACCCATGGCCCAGTTCAGCATACAGGACGGACAACTGGCAGACAGAACACTGGGCGCTTACAGCTTACTGGACTTCAGTGCCGGAAAACAATTCTTTGCACGCAGGCTCATGATTACTATCGGTGGTAAAAACCTGCTGAACGTAACAGATGTAGAACAGACCGGGAATGGTAAAGACGGCCTGATGCTGCGTTCAGGATTTAAACCTGCATTGCCCGTAGCATGGGGAAGAACTGCCTTTATCAAAGCCGCATATTCCTTTTAACGTATACAACTCTCAATTATCAATAAAAAAACAATGAAAACAAGAACAGTGATCAGCATGACATTAACCCTGATGGTGTGGGCGTCGTGTAGTAAAAATGATACACCATACACACCTCCGGCACTTGCAGAAGGAACCAAAGTAGCTGGTATGGGAGCATCGTACGACAGTACCGTATTTGTGGACCTGAGTACAGGTACACTTACAGCAGTAAGTGCCGTATCGTGGGACATTGCTATACAGAGCACGGGTGGAAAAGCATTGATAAGTAATGGTGCAAGAAAAGGCGGTGTATACCGTATAGCCAGTACCAATTTTGACAGTGTAACGGCTGTACCTGCTACCGTGAAGATCAATTATGAACCGGGCACCCTGGATACTACGGCTACCAGTTTTGGCGCATGGGCTGGTGCAACCGGTGCAAGCCTGCAACTGGTATATGTTATAGATCTGGGCCGTAATCCACCCAGCAGTGCTGTAGCCAGTGGATATAAAAAGATGCGCGTGGAAAGCGCAACAGCCGGTACCATTACCATCCGTTATGCCAACCTGGATGGCAGTGGTAATACTGTAAAAACAATTACACTGGATGCTGCAAAAAATTTTACTTACTTCAGTTTTACAACAGGCAATGTAACATCAGTAGAACCTGATAAAAGCAAATGGGATTTTATGTGTGCCGGTATCACGGTAGCTGGTGGTGGTCCTCCCGGATCTTATGTAGTAACGATGGGTGTACAGCACAACAGGCTGGCAGGTGTGAAAGTAGCTACAGACAACCCTGGTAGCAGTCTTACTGCCAGCGATGATCCTGCGGCTGCTATCAATGTATACCCTAGCAGCAATAGCAGGTACGCAACAATTACAAAGGCTGATTATACCACACTGGGTCCTGTTGCTTCCGCAGATGCCATTGGCCGTAGCTGGTGGCAGATATTGCAGCCACATAGCTCAGGTAATTACAAAGTGTACGATTGGAAAACCTTCCTGGTACAGGATCCTGATGGCAGGGTTTTCAAACTGAAGTTCACTGCCTTTAAAAACGTAGCTACCGGTACAGTAGGCTATCCTGCTTTTGAGTACAAAGAGCTGCAGTAAAAGTATTACACAGATGAACGGGCACCCCCGTTCATCTTTTTCATTTTACAATAATGATAATAGCTGATTACATGAAAAAGTTTGTCAGGCGGTTTGGTAAAATAGTATTGCTGGTTGTTGTACTGCTGCTTGTTTTTACAGGCTGGCAGTTTTATAAAAAACACATCAGCCGTACACGTATTGCTTTTGTAAACTATCCGTCATTTGTACTGGCACGAATACAAAAAGCCGGTGATACGAGGTGGGTAACGGTTGAAAATGTTACTGCAGAAGAGATAGGCAATAAAGCCCGCGGGTATGATGCAGTATTTCTTTTTGGCCGTGGTTTAAACCTGTCGCCGGAAACACTCACCAATCTGCGCAATGCAGGATATGCAGGTCTGCCCGTATATGTGGAAGCTGCTACCAATCCCAATATGGATGTAACCAGTGTAAAAGGACAGGCACTTGATCATATTGCAGACTATCTGCGCAATGGAGGCAATATCAATTACCGCAACCTGCTGCATTATGTACGTAGCAAGCTGAATGGAAAAAGCTGGTTTGCAGATACTGCCGCAGCACCGGTGGCCGTATCTGCAGATGTATTGTTTCACCTGGACGAGGATAAAACCTTTGCTTCAGTAGAAGCGTATGAAAGCTATATCAAAGCGCAGCACTTCTATACACCCGGTGGTGCAAAAATAGCATTGCTGACCAGTGTGCCCGGACCGTTCAATGCCAACAGGGATCACCTGGATGCCATGATCAGTATGTTTCAGTTAAAAGGCTGGAATGTTTATCCTGTTGCAAGTACCAGTAAAAGGCTGGCATTTTTACAACAGATCAACCCAGACATAGTAGTGGAAATGCCGCATGGCCGTGTATCACTGGGCGATGCAGACAGGGTAGTGGCCTGGCTGAAAGAAAAGAACATCCCTATGCTGAGCCCGGTAAGTGTATTTAGCGCTTATGATAAATGGAAAAATGATCCGCAGGGTATGAGCGGTGCATTGTTAACCATGAGTATTGTATCGCCGGAACTGGACGGTGGTGTGGCTCCTTATGCCATTGCTGCACAATACAAAGACGAGAATGGCTACGACATCTTTAAAGCAATACCAGACCGCCTGGACAAATTTGCAGGACTTGTAGAAAAATGGCTTGCCCTGAAAAAGAAACCCAATAGTGAAAAGAAGATCGCTATCTATTATTTCAAAGGACCGGGGCTTACCAGTCTTGTGGCAAGTAATATGGAAGTGGTGTCCAGCCTGTACAACACATTGCTGCACCTGCAATCGCAGGGGTATAAAGTAGATAACCTGCCTGCAGATGCCAAAGCGCTGGAGCAGCTTATTATGCAGAGTGGAAGTGTATTGAATCCCTACGCGGAAGGTACTATTGATCGTTTCTTTAAGAATGGTAATCCTGCACTGGTGGAAACCGGTACGTATGAAAGCTGGGTGAAGCAATCACTGCCAGCCAATGCTTACAGTGCGGTAGAAAAAAAATATGGCAAAGCACCCGGCGATTATATGATGGTAAGCCGTGACAATAAAACATATCTTGGTGTGGCGCGTATACAATTCGGCAATATTGTATTGCTGCCACAACCATTACCTGCTATTGGCGATAATACGTTCAAGATCATTCATGGTGCAAAGGTGGCGCCCACACATCCATATATAGCATCTTACCTGTGGGTGCGCAACAGTTTCAATGCAGATGCTATTGTGCACTTTGGTACGCATGGCAGCCTGGAATTTACACCCGGTAAACAGGTGGCATTGAACAATGATGACTGGAGCGATGCACTGATCGGTAATACACCGCATTTTTATGTATACACCATCAGCAACGTAGGAGAAGCCATCATTGCCAAACGCAGAACATATGCTACCATACTTTCACATCTTACTCCACCCTTTATGGAGGGTGGTGTGTACAATGAACTGGCTGCGCTGGAAGAGATGCTGCATAAATGGGCGGCGTTTGAAGAAGGCGCTGTTAAGAATGAATACCTGAAATCAGTCAGTGCAAAAGCAAAAGAACTGAAGCTGTATAAAGATCTTGGTGCCGATGAAAGTAAAGAACTCACCAGTGCACAGGCTGAACACCTGCAAAACCTGGTAGAAGAGATCAGCAATGAAAAGGTGAACAGCGGTTTGTATACCATTGGTAAACCTTATAGTGAAAATGAAGCTGCACGTACTGCGAAACTGATGTGTGTGGATGCCATCAGTTATGGGCTGGCCAGGCTGGACATACTGAAAAAACAGGCTCCTGAAAATATTGTAAATGATCGTGTTCGTTTTGATGCGCGCTACAGAACACGTGCCATGCAGATAATAGATGCACGGCTGCGTACAGGCGATACCTCACTGGATAATGTTATTGCGCCCGCAGATATTGAACGGGCAGCACAATATGCGCAAAGAAATACGCAGCCCGGCAATGATGAACTGGTGCGTGGCTTTATAGCTATGGGCAATGGCAGCCGAAGACCTGCAACAGGCTCCGGTACATCCGCAGGCACACGGGGTGGTATACCTCCGGCTAAACTGGCTGCGCTGCAAAAGGTGGTAGTAAAGATATTGTCCGATAACAGGAAGGTGGCATTTGTGAATGAACTGAAAAGTGATAAACGATTTAAAGATGCCACTTCATTGCTGGATCCTGAAACAATGGCCAACGCAAAAAAAATAGCCAAAGCCATTCCTAAGATGCGTGAAGGGATTGCTATTGCAGAGCAGCCGGATGTAATGGCACTGATCACCCTGATGCAGGATGAAAAGATCAGGCAGAAAACATTTGAACTGCTGGAAGATAAAAGCCTGCAGACACGTGTTGCAGAACAGAAAAAAATACTGGCCGATAGTCTTGTACGCCTGGCTGCCACACCGGAAAAACAGGCTTCACTGAAGCTGGTGGCATTACCTGCTTATGACCAGTATTCTATCGAACAGCTTAAAACGCTGGAAGCTGATCTGCGTTTTTTCAATGATAACAGGGCACAGTTAAATGGATTGCCTGCAAAAACTGTAATAGACAGTTCTATGGAGCGTATTGCTACTGCACTGGTACGTGCCGAAGGCGTTGAGCGTCGTTTTGCCGGTGCTGTAAATGATATACGTACCGCAGTACAAAACATAAAACAGTATAAAGAAGGATTGATTGCCAGCAGTGGCAGTGAACTGGCTGCTATAGACAATGCGCTGACAGGTGGATACACACTGCCTTCAACCGGCGGCGATCCTATCACCACACCATCCACCGTTCCTACGGGCAGGAACCTGTACAGTATTGATGCTGAAAAAACACCTGGTGTACAGGCATGGAATGTAGGTGTAAAGCTGGCCAAAGAGTTACTGAAACAATACCAGGCTGCACATGGCGGTATTTATCCTAAAAAAGTGGCGGTAACCCTGTGGCCCGGCGATTTCATTCAGACCGAAGGTGCTTTGCTGGCTGAAGTGTTTTACCTGCTGGGCGTAGAACCGGTGCGTGATCCTTTTGGACGCGTAATGGATATACAACTGATACCAGCCGGTGTATTGCAACGTCCGCGTATTGATGTAGTGGTACAAACTGCAGGGCAGTTTCGCGATCTGGCTGCCAGCAGGATACAACTTATCAATAAGGCTGTTGAAATGGCTGCAGCAGCAAAAGATGCCAATACATCCGGCAACTATGTATCAGAGAGTGTACAGGAAAGTGAGCAGTTGCTGAAACAAAAAGGACTTTCACCCAAAGAAGCCAAAGAGCTGGCAGGTATACGAGTGTTTGGCGGTGTAAATGGCAATTACGGAACAGGTATTATGGGCATGGTAGAAAGTTCTGACAAGTACAATGATAACAATGATGTAGCAAAAGTATACCTGAACAATATGGGTGCGGCCTATAATAGCGGTGAACAATGGGCCGTGTTCAGAGAAGGAATGCTGGAAGCTGCATTGCAACATACAGATGTAGTGGTGCAACCCCGTGAAAGCAATACCTGGGGACCGTTAAGCCTTGACCATGTGTATGAGTTTATGGGAGGGCTGAATAACGCAGTGCGTTATACCACAGGCAAAGAACCCGATGCAGTGTTCAATGATTTCAGAAATCCTTCCGAAGCACGGGTACAGGAGCTGAAAGAAGCCATCTGGGTAGAAGCCAGAAGTACATTGCTCAATCCTGCATACATCAAAGAAATGATGAAAGGCGGCAGCAGCAGTGCAGAAAAGTTTGCAGAAACATTCCGCAACACCTTTGGCTGGAATGTAATGAAAGCCAATGTCATTGATGGGGTACTGTGGGATGAACTGCATGCAGTGTATGTAAAGGACAAGCTGAATACGGGGGTACATGCCTTTTTTGAATCCCAGAGTCCTGCGGCGTTGGAAGAAATGACAGGCGTAATGATGGAAGCAGCCCGTAAAGGTTTGTGGAAGGCCGGTAATGAACAGTTGAAAGATATTGCAGCCCTGCATGGAAAACTGGTCACTGCGTACGGTGCAGGATGCAGTGAATTTGTTTGTGGAAATGAGGCCGTAAAAAAAGAAATGTTGCGGTATATGGACAACGATGTAAAAGAAGGATATACCAAAAACATCCGGGCGGCATTGTCTGCGGGTAATGACGATAAGTCGGTAGTACTTAAAAAAGAGCAGTCAGCAAAGAATGATAAACAGCCTGTCGATAACAATGCCGCCGGTATGTGGTGGACAATAGGTGCTATTGTAACAGGACTGCTGTTACTGATGATAGTGATCAGGGAGCTGCGTAATAAAAAAGATGCATAAATAATGGCGGAACAACTGATAATGCTGCTGGGAATAGTAGCCATGTTCAATTTCCTGTTGCAGGTAAGTCTTATCCCCACCTGGTGGCATGTATGGATCAGCGCACTGGTGATGGGATTGCTGGTATGGTGCATGCATTACTATGCCATTGAGCAAACCATCGGTACAATATCTGTAATGCTGAAAGATAAAGACGCGATGGGGAATATAGTAGCTGTTATTGTTACCGGCACAGGGTTGCAGTTACTGCTGAACAACCGGTTACTGAAAAGCCGGCTGTTATCTGCCAGGTGCTCATGGTGGGGCAATGCCGCGTCAGGTATAGCAATACTGTTACCATCACTGGTATTAACAGGGTGTATGCTGTATGCAGAAATTGAAGCGTTCGTATACTTTTCTTTTTCGTCATTTCAGTCCGGTGCTATAATGATGGCTACGGGACTATTGGTGTTTATTATAACTGGTAGTTATGGGTGTAAACGGATGTTGCCGGCAGTAGTGCCGCGGTTGGAACTGCGGTATTACTTATTACTGATCCAACTGCTGATAGCCTTATTGCTGGGCGCATCCGTTACTATTATTCCGCAGGAGCTGAATACGCCTATGTCCTTTTCATTCGGACCATTCATCGTATTGATGGTCATTGTTGCCTTGCTGGCTGTAGCGGGATATGTTGTAAGCCAGCGCGGGTACATCAGAAAAATTCAAAAACAACGAAACAATTAGCGGATTATGCAATTCTTTGATAAAGCTATTTATTGGTTAAGCAGCGGTTTATTGATACCGGTATTGATTGCAGTCATTTATTTCCTGGTAAGGGCATTGATGCAACTGGGCGGTTTGTACAGCGTATACATCAACCGTATCAGGTATAACAAATTACTGGATGAGAAAATGGCAACCCTCGATAAAAGCAATGTAGCCGCTCTTTCGCAGCTTTCCCCGGCTGCCGTGGCTATGTTGCCGGTTGCCATTACAAAACTGGTATCACACCCGGATAGCCAGGCGCATACCAGCAAAGTGATAGCTGATTTTACCAATGACTGTGAAAAGGATCTTGACAAAAGCAGAACACTCAGCAAAACCGGTCCCATACTAGGGCTAATGGGTACGCTGATACCTATGGGGCCTGCACTGGCAGGACTTGCTGCGGGTGATATTGCTACCATGAGCCAGCAGATGCAGGTGGCATTCAATACCACGGTAATGGGACTGGTGATTGGCACCTGCGGTTTCCTGATACTTCAGTTGAAACAGCGCTGGTACCAGGAAGATCTTAACCGTATTGAATTTATTAACGATATAATACACACCGGCTATGTTAAGCAGTAAAAGAAAACGGGGAGTGATCGGCGGCGGTGGTGAGAAGGAAGATGTAAATCCCATCCATGCAATAGCCAACCTGTTTGATGTAAGTATTGTATTTGCTGTAGCACTGATGGTGGCACTGGTAAGCCGTTATAAAATGACTGAGGTATTCAGTAAAGAAGATTATACCATTGTTAAAAATCCCGGCAAGGATAATATGGAGATCATTACTAAAAAAGGTAAAGAGGTGATGCGGTATAAAGCTGATACAAAAACAACAGAAGGCAGTCGTGGAAAAGGCAAAAAGGTGGGTACGGCGTATCAACTGGAGAATGGTGAAATTGTATATATACCGGATGAGCCATAGGCCTGTATAGATCAGCAATGCAATACAGGTGTATTGCAGCTCACGCCTGTAGAACAGCATTCAGCCCTGGCGGTTGTGCCCACCCGATGCTATGCAGGGCAGGTTGAGTTCATAATAAAATCGAAAATGATTCATGCCAAACCCAATGCCGATATTGGGTTTGATAAATTATGCGGGTTGATACCAATGCCGGCGGAAACAATATTGCTGATACTGTGGTTGATCCTGAGCAACAGGTAAGGCAGGTTGTCATCAGCATCTTTATCAGCATTAATAAAAACCAGTTCAAGCGTGGCTGTTTTAGCAGGCCAGGAAAGTATGCCCTGATATTTTACACTTCTGATAAGTGCATGGGCAAAGGGTGTTTTATCAGTTTTAAGCCCAGGGTTATACCATATTTTAAATGGTTTCATACCGGCAGCCTGCGGGTTCTGTCCGTTTACTGTATACGTGAAATATATAAAAGCAGTTAAAAGAAGTGAACCTGTTGCGTGAACCGGAGGAAGGTGGTATTGTAAAAAGAGTAGTGTTTCCGGATGTACCGTCACGGGTCAATATTCATTGCAGTTACTAATAATTTGCAATAGCAATGAGTTTTTTTACATCGTGAATAATGATCTTTCTGCCTTTTGTTTCAAGTATGCCGGCTCCTTTAAATTCTGTTAATAAACGTACTACGTTCTCTTTGGCAGTACCTACCAGGCTACCCAGGTCTTCCCGGCTCATATTGATCTCCACCGGCATTCCTTCACGGAAATTTACCTTGTACTTTTCCCGTAACACCACCAGTTGAAGGGCCAGTCTTTCCCGCGCAGATTTGTGGCCAAATAACGAAAGACTGTTGGCTAATACAGCAAACTCATGACTTAATGTTTTCAGCAGTCGTTTGTTTAAAATGGGCGAATGTTCCAGTGTCTGCAGAAAATCTTCCTTGGGTATAAAGGCAATGCGACTGTGCTCTAGTGCTGCTGCGGAATCAGGGTAACGCGATTCTGAAAGTACCGCATGGTAGCCCAGTAATTCGCCGGTATTGGCTACATATATGATCAGTTCGTGGCTATCCTTATCTACTTTGAATTTTTTTACCTTCCCTTCAATAATATAAAAGATACCCGGCGGATAAGCCCCTTCACGAAAGATCATTTCTCCTTTATCATACACCTGTTCCAGTTTATGTGCAAGCATACGCTCAAGATCTTCAGGCGGAAGATTGGCAAGAATAGACTCGCTGTGAAAATTCCAGTCAGCTATCGGAAAGATGCCTTTAATGCTCATACTACTGATTAAAAAATTGATAAATATCAGTTTCCGGATTGAGAAGTTTCAACGCCGCAGGCTGCAAACAAAGATAGTTTTGTCCAGTGAAAAAAAGCAGTTTCAGGGCACCTGTTATATGTATGATTCTGAATGGATTGATAGGAAAGGTATACTGCACTGGTTGGTATTGGTGGCTTTAGGCTTAACGGTTTACTGTACAGGTAATATTATATTGATTAAAGAGTATGCAGGCAGCTACGGAAAAAATATCAACAGAACACTGGTTTGCAAATGATATCCGTTTTAACCAGCTCTATCCCGTTCGTATGCGCGAACTGTCGGCCCGGCACTGGACACCTTTGCCGGTGGCACAACATGCTGCCCGGTTTCTGGCAACAGAACATCATGTGCGGGTGCTGGATATTGGCAGTGGGGTAGGTAAGTTCTGTCTTGCTGCTGCGTATTATCAGCCACGTGCATTGTATTATGGTGTAGAACAAAGAAAGTTGCTGGTTCAATATGCCAATGAAGCAAAAAGTGTACTCCGGCAGGAAGGTGTACATTTTATACAGGGCAACTTTACACAGCTTGATTTCAGGGATTATGACCATTTCTATTTTTACAATGCTTTTTATGAAAACCTGCTCACCACCAATAAGATCGATAATGATATAGAATATTCAGAGCAACTGTACCATTACTATTGTCATTATTTATACCACCAGTTAAAACAAAAACCGGCTGGTACAAGAGTGGTAACCTATCATAGCCTGGAAGATGAAATGCCCGAAGAATACCAGGTGGTGGGTTCTGAAATGAGCGAGTTACTGAAGTTCTGGGTAAAGACTGAATGATGATCTGCAGATTACCGGATCATTAAAATATACCCGCAAACCCTGGGGATGATAGCAAATGTTCGATCCTGTGAATACTGGCAGTTTATAAAGGAGGATCTGTTTTCTTTTTACAGGCTTCCTTTACTGCCGGTAACAATTGAGTATGCCCGGTACAGGAAGGTGAGCGCCTGTAGCCGGGTGACTTTTTTGTAACAGCCCGAACAGCATCATACCCGTAATGATAAAATTATATTTCACATTATGCGACCATTGACACCCGCATTGCTGGCTAAAATGAAAGAGAAAGGATACCGGTATGTACAGGTAAAGCCTGTAGGACATGATGGCCGTACTGATTATATACAGCCAGTATCAATTATCCTGGTACCGGTTAAAGATATACCGCATTCCTCTGTAAACATGGAGATCTATGAGTTGCTTGATGAGGACCTGCTGCAACGCTGGACAGGTAGCGATACAAACATAAAGGTGCTGGTAGTAATGAATGGCTGATTACATATATACCATCTTCTACCGGCAAGTGGTATATTGCTTCAGAAGGAAGCTGTATTTACTCCGCGACCAGTCATCCCGACCAAGCCATCAATAAGCTGCATTGTCAGTGAATAGCGGCGCCGGGAGAAATCTGAAATCTTGCATAGGGACATGTAGCATTGAATACAACTGGCATCATACACAGTATCCGGATTCCTCACTGCGCGTTACAGTCTTTTCAGTGCAGGATACTACTGCTTGTTCGGAATGACTGACCGCTGCGAGTGTAGCAGTGCTGAAAACCGGTTACGCCGTATTGTGCTTACAGGCAGCCTGCCTTTACTCCGGGGACTGTCATCCCGCCCGGAGGGAGGGATCTGAAACCATGCATAACCGGTTTGCTGCATTGTCAGTAAATAGCGGCGCGGGGAGGAATCTGAAGGTTAGTATAGCCCGCATGCGACAATTAATACAGCTTGTATCATGTGCAGTATTACTACCGCCCCCGCACAATCTTCTGTTTCCTTTTCTTAAGCCGGTCAATGACTTTCTGTTCAGCGGTAAGCTGTTGCTGATAGCGCCGCTGCAGTATACAGGCAGCTTCAATGGTGCGCAGCATAAATTTCCTGAACCCCAGGAACTGGTGACGGTTGTATTGCCATTGCTTCTCATGCTGTTCGTTCTCCATAAAATGATTGAACACCTGCAACAGGTTATTATTAATCCTCCTGGTAAGGGAGGGACATTCCAGTAACTGTAAATGTTTCAGCAGGTAAGCGGTGTCTGCATTAATCATTACTTCTACCCTGCGGGGATAGCGTGTAGCGGTTTTCTTTTTCATATTATGATATTGAGTTAATAATAGAGCCTGCCTGTTGCAGTTTACGGATGCGTTGCTGCATCAGCATAATGCCGCGTATCCGTTGATTGCGTACAGTGTGTACCGACCTGTTCAGCAGCCGGGCTATTTCAGCCGATTCCAGCCCTTTTACAAAATACATTTCCATTACCTGTTTGCATTTGTTGGGCAGTGTATCCATTACCTGGCGGCATTGCTGCAGTTGCAGCAGGTATACTACCTGGTCGGTCATCATATCTGTATTAGCAGGAATGATACTGTCCATTTGTGCATGATGGGTAAGCGAAGCGGCAATGCGCTGGCGGTACCGCTGGCGCTGCTGGTAGTTGATACAGGCATTGCGGGTACTGATGTACATAAAAGAGCGCAGACTGGGGTAGCTGGGAAAATCCTGCCGTTTAAGCCATGTTTTCAGAAAAATATCCTGCACAATTTCCTGTGCATCGGGGTAATGACGGATCATGCCATAGGCAAAGCGCAGCAGGGGAGTATTCAGTTTAAAATAAATAGCAGCATAGGCCTTAGGGCTGCCGGTATGCAGCAGAGATATCAATACAACATCTTCCATAATAATAACAGAATGGTTTAGCCGGTTTCAAAAAAAGCGGGGAGCAGACAGCAGGGTGCTGCCCCCCGTATTGGCAAGTGACACGGGGAGGGCTGTACAGCCATAAAGCCGCACAGGTAACACCTACCAATAAGGTATGGTGGCTGTTGGTTGGGAATGAAAAAAGGAAAAAAGTATAACCGGCGGGAAGGAAACCTTTTGTAGAATATCCAGTATACACAGGTACAAAACAAAAGGAGTTGGACCTACCCGCAATTTGCTCCCTGGCTCTGACAAAGCCACCATCCGAAGACGGTTCAGCACAAATGCGTAAGTAGGCCCAACCCCTTTGAAATAATATGAGGTTGGGCGCTTTTAACTTACTCTCGTGCTGAATTTGTCAGATTCGGGAGACGAGATCGTTAAAGGCGCTTACTTGAAACCGAAAGCGCAAAGATACAGTGTTACCTCTTAAAAGATTGCATCCATTTAACTAGACAAACATAATGAAGTTATATGAACTATCAAAATATTATAGTTTTTACTATAATTAAATGGGAGTAAATTTTTATGTTTTGCAATAATCTTTGTAAAAATTTGCAATATGTCTATACATATTGGCAAAATCATACATGAATTAATAAAAAAACGCGGCATAAAAGCAAAAGCTGTTGCTAAGGCAATTAATGTTAGCGAAGCCAGTGTGTACAAGATTTATAAACGTGCTTCAATAGATATTGATAAACTCATCTTGTTATCGCAGTTCCTTGATGAAAACCTCTTTATTTATTATTTCCGGAAAGAGCCTCTGAAAAGTATGCTATCCAACGAAATGGAAAAACTCCGTAATGAATTGACAAGTGTTAAGTCTCTGCTAAGTCAAAAAGAAAAGCGTGTAAAGGAACTGGAGGATATTAATGCTTCACAACAAAAGGTAATTAGCCTGCTGGAAAAAGGTGTAAGCAAGAATAAGAAATAGAATCGTTACTTGTCGTATTCAATATAAAGCGTGGTAAAAAACTGTATCTGATCTTGAATAATTGATTAGAAATGCAAAATATATGTCCTTGTTGTGGTTACTTAGATTTTCTTTCGTAGTAGCTTTATTCCCTTCCGATGGATTTAGTCAGGTTAATTATCCAATCTTTAAAACCAAGACATACTTTTTTTGTATAGGATCTTATGATTATGAAAAATCACGATTCAGGCAGATGAATTTTTTGGGCTAAATATTACAAAAAGGTGTTCGGCTAAGGAGATCATTAGATTATCAAGAATGTAACTTGCAATTGAAAAATAAATGTTTCACCTGTCAGAAATAATTTTATTATATACCAACATAGGTAGTAGTAAATTACAATAAATAACACTGGTAAATACACGAAGGTTATCTATGTGATAGGATGTGTATTGAATATATGTGAATGATTTTGACAAAAGTCAATAAGTTGCCAGGTTTAATAATCTAAGGTTCATATTATGTCTCAAATATTTGGATAAATTAAAAGCCTTTGTTAATTTTCGTATAACTGATCCTCTTTTATCCTTCAAAAACTGCTTCTGGTTGGGTTCTTAGTATCTATTGCTGTCATTAAAAGAGTTGTTTATAGTCCCAATGGCAATTAAGAAATTAACTGTTTATAAGAATAGATTTTCGAATTTTATTACTGGATTGCTTTGTCATCATGTAATGCCGTTAACACCGTTCATATTTCAGTATATATATTCAACGCCTCATCAAATAAGCATGCGGTCTGTGACTCTTGCTGCGAGCACTTATTGTTTCTCTGCGTCTTTTGGAACTAAGTTCAGGTCGTATAGTTTAATTACAATTATAGTGGGTTTTATTCTATCTGGATTGTATGGGTCTTACAAGGCAGAGGAAATATCAAATTATGGAGAAATAAGCTGTATAATAATATATGTGATTTTTGCAATTGGCGTTATGGAACGTTTTTACAGGCATTTTTATGAAAATGAAATATGTCAATTTTATAAAAAATTTGTTGAATAAAACTTTTATGAAAGAAAATTTATATGCCGCCTCTTTGATAATAATAAGCTTAGGAGGATTGTACGTGTTTATTAATATTTTGTTACAAAGGCGCGCCGAAAAAAGACTTGAAACTCTTATTCATAGACATAGGGGGGATTTGATATTTAAAATATTTGATGCCCCTGAAACAAAGAGAATGCATACAAAAGTGCATTTGGGAAATCAGGATTTTGAAAAGCATATTTTATTGATACTTATGCGAGAACAAATTGAGTTATTAAAGAAAGAGGATAAGTTTATAATGAAAAAAACACTTAATAGAAAAGATCAGGACAATCAATTAAGATATGCAATGAGGATATTTTCGAAAGGTGGTTTGAAAGAGTTGTTTGTTGAAAAGAAGATAGATATTAATTTGATGTTTGCTTAAAAAAATGAAAATTAGTTGACTGTTTTTGTCAAATTTATAGCCGTCTACATAAGAAAGAAGATTTTAATAATTATTGGGCTATATGTTTAGGCATCATATTAATAGATTTAATGCATAAAATATGTTTCAGTTAAGTTATGAAAGTGTTATTGGAAGAATACCAGAACAAAAAGGTGTATACAAACTTTATGCATTCAGATTGAATGAATTGCCTATCCCAATTCAACGATTTGGAGGTGTTGATAATAGCGGAGTGCTTTACATCGGCCAAACAACCAAACAGACTTTGAGAAAAAGAATATACAATCTGTTAGCAACAACAAGGCAAAACGGAAAAACAACAAATCATAGTGGAGGATTAAAATATCGAAATATTCAGGTTATACGTAAGATACTAGGAGAACACTTATTGTACTTTGATTTTTGTGTATGTGATAATCCTTCTGCTAAGGAAAAAGAATTATTAATCGAATATTCAAATGTTTATGGTGAGTATCCCCCGCTTAACAAATAGGTATATTTAGTTTAATATAGTTTTTCTCGTATAAACAATATGATCGTTATTACATTTTGTTACTAGCATATCAGTATTGTATTAATACTTTGGTTGATCTTTATGCAGAATCAATAAGATGGCTATGTAATGTGAATTATGTGACTGTAAAAGTTTTAACGCAATTAATGAAAACTAGAAACATCTATCTAACTTGCTTGATGCTATTTGCCTTTGCCTGTTCCGCTGACCCAAAAAAAACGCATGTAGTAAGTATTGACCTTAATAACAAGAACCTGTCTGTAATTCCGGATAGTGTACTTAATAATTCCAACCTTACTCATCTTGCTATAGGCTCCCGTGCCGCATTGCTTACACCTTTTGAAGGTTTTGAGGAGCCGGAGGATAGAAACCACCTGACCAGCCTGCCGGATAAGCTCTGCAACCTGCAGCGGCTTACAGTGCTATCTGTTAGCGATAACGATCTGGAACAGTTACCAGCCTGCCTGGGAAATTTACAGCAACTGGAAAAGCTGGATCTTTCAGGTAATAGTAAACTGGATATCCGCAGTGCTATGCCCGTTTTGCAGGAGTTAAAGAAGCTGAAAGAGTTGAACCTATATGGCATTGTATCGGTCTTGAAAGATACTGCATGGGTAAGACAACAGCTATCTGCTACAGTGGAAAAGCTTTCTATTACCCGGGCTGATCTGGTAAAGAACTATTCAACAGACAGTGCATCGCGCAAACAGGAAAATTAAACATCGCAAATGTTATTTGAAGTAGCTTGTCAGGTTACTTCTGTTTTTTATACATGGCTGGTTCCCGCTCAATAAAATATCCCAAAAACAGTAGTGTCTTTTTGGTATTTTCTTCTTCCTGGTTTGTTGCTGACTGACTCATATTAACATATACTTTCATGCCTTGTATATAATCTTAAAATTTAACAGTATCTGGCAACAGGCAAACGCAGAAAGTCTTATTTTAGACTAACGGTGTCTTTCGTGTGCAATTAATTGATTGCCATCAATTCAATAGCATATTTGATTGACCGTTATCATTAAACCCTAAGCCATGCCCACCGTTGTAAAAACAATTCTTCCATTGTTTGGATTGGCACTTTCATTTTCTGTGCAGGCGCAGGTAGCCCCGCCTGATCCTTATAATGCTAATATCAAAATCAACTATGTACGCACCTGGGATGCCACAGCCCCGGAAACAAACGCTGCCACGCTGGTAACACGTCCGCTTAAAGATGTAAAGATGACCACCGTGTATTTTGACGGGCTGGGCAGAAAAACGCAACAGGTGGCCAGGCAGGGATCATTACCTACCGGCGATTCACCAAAGGACTTAACACAGGCTGTAGTGTATGACGAGTTTGGTCGTGAGCTTTATCAGTATCTGCCGTTTGTGGCCAATACCACCGGCGGTAATACTTCTGTCAGCGATGGTGGTTTTAAGCTCAATCCCTTTCAGCAGCAGGCTGGTTTTGCTACTGTGCAATTTCCCGGGGAAACTTTCTTTTACGGTAAAACCAATTATGAGCCTTCGCCACTGAATCGCCCGGTGAGCACTTATGCTGCCGGCAACAGTTGGGCAGGCAGTGAAGACGCTGTGAATGCCACCGACCGGCATGGTATAGCCATGCATTACCAGGTGAACGCTGTGGAAGATTCTGTGCGCATCTGGCAGGTAGATGGCAGCGCCGTGAGCAGTACTGCTTCGGTATATGCCGCCGGGGAGTTATTTAAAACCCTGATCGTTGATGAACATACAAAACAGGTTATAGAGTATAAAGACAAAGAGGGAAAAGTTGTACTGCGCAAAGTACAACTGGCTGCTGCACCCGCGGCCGGACATACCGGCTGGCTCTGCACCTATTACGTATACGACGATCTGAATAACCTGCGGTTAGTAGTGCCTCCCAAGGCCACACAGCAATTAATAGCAGGTAGCTGGAACCTTACGGCCACCATCCGTGATGAACTGTGTTTCCGTTACGAATACGACCAGCGCAACCGCCCCGTGGTAAAGAAAATCCCGGGTGCGGCCGAGGTACGGATGGTATATGATGCGCGTGACCGTATGGTGTTGTCGCAGGACGGTAACCAGCGTAATCAACAGCAATGGTTGTATACACAGTATGATGGATTGAACCGGGTAGTTGCCGGCGGTGTGCTGACCGATCCTGCCCATTACAATGATCATAGCTGGCACCGGGAACAGGCGTACAGCAGCACGGTTTATCCTAACCTGTCATCCTACAGTTACGAAACACTTACCAATAGTTTTTACGATAATTACAATTGGCTGAGCAGCTACAGCACGGGTTTGAGTGCCACGCTGAACACCAGTTACAATACCTATTTTGCAACACCCGACAATAATAACTGGCCCTACCCGCAAAGCCTTACGCAGAACAACACTCCCACAGGGCTGGTTACCGGCACACGCATCAGGGTATTGGGAAGCAGTACATGGCTGTATGCAGTGAGTATCTATGATGACAGATCGAGGGTTATACAGGTGCAATCGACCAACGTTACCGGCGGCAAGGATATCATCACTACACAATACAACTGGAGCGGTCAGTCTTTATTGACGGTTCAGAAACAGGAAAAAGCCGGCAGTCATACACAATCCATACTGACATTGACAAAATTCACGTACGATGACCTGAACAGGCTGGTGACCATTGAAAAGAAAGCAGGTCATAGTTTGGTAAATAGCGGCAACTTGCCCGCTAACTGGACTACCATTGCACAACATAGTTATGACGCATTGGGGCAGTTAAAGACAAAAAAACTGGCACCGGCTTACAATGGAGGCAACGGACTGGAAACACTTACCTACGATTATAACATACGTGGCTGGACACTGGGCATGAACCGTGACTTTGTAAAGGATGTAGCCACCGACCGCCATTTTGGGTATGAGCTGGGGTATGATAAAACCGGTACCATCATTACCGGCAGTAACTATAGCGGTGCACAATACAATGGCAATATTAGCGGCACTGTGTGGAAAAGCAAGGGGGATGGGGAGAAACGCAAATACGATTATACCTACGACGCTGCCAACCGGTTGCTGGGGGCAGACTTTAACCAGTACACCAGCAGCAGTTTTAATAAAACGGCGGGCGTTAACTTCAGTGTCAAAATGGGCAATGGGGCAGATGCGGATTCTGCGTATGATGCCAATGGCAATATTCTGCGCATGCAGCAGTGGGGCCTGACGGGAGTGACCAGCAGCCAGGTGGATGATCTGCGTTATACGTATTACGATGGTGGCAACAAACTGAAAAATGTAATTGATGGCGTGAATGAACCCACCACCACGCTGGGCGACTTCCGCAGTTCCTCTGCCTATATGACAGCTTTGGGAGGCACAAAAACAACCAGTGCAGCAGACTACAGCTATGATGATAATGGCAACCTGAAAAAAGACCTGAACAAAGATATTACGGATGATACTTATGACGCCATTGAGTATAATTTGCTGAATTTACCTGCTAAACTGCGTGTAAAAAATAAAGGCACGATAGAGTATGTGTATGATGCTGCGGGTAATAAATTAAAGAAGATCATTAAAGAAACCGGTCATCCGGATAAAACGATCCTGTACCTGGGCGGTGGGGTGTATGAGAACGATACGCTGCAGCTGCTGGCGCATGAGGAAGGCCGTATAAGACTGGAAGGTGATACGGCACTGTACTATGATTATTTTATCAAAGATCACCTGGGCAATGTACGCGCGGTACTGACCACGCAAACTGATCCGGAAAACAGTTATTACGCCACGATGGAAACAGCGCGGCAGGATGTGGAAACCCGGTTGTTCAGCCAGGTAACAGAAACGGTTGACAATAAACCGGGTGGTTTTGACAGTGACAACGGCAATACCAAAGTGAGCAGGCTGTACAATGCTTCCGGTGATGACAGACGGATAGGGCCGGGTGTGGTATTGAAAGTGATGGCAGGTGATAAGTTTAAGACCGGCGTAAAAGGCTGGTACCTGCCGGGAAGCACCAATACCAATACTTTACCGGGTGCGGGCGGCCTGGTAACGGCTTTAGTCAATATCTTTACGGGTGGTCTGCCTGCGGGTGCAGGCAAGGAGGCCGCGCTCAGTACCAGTGGCAGTGCTGCGCTGGGTGGTTCACTGCTGGATTTTATGAATGGTGAAAACAGTACTCCGGGCAGCAGGCCCAAAGCATACCTGAACTGGATGGTGCTGGATGCAGAACAGTTCAAACTGGTAGCGGGCAATTACGGGGCAGTACAGGTTCCGGAAATTACGGGTACTATGGAGAAACAGGCCATGACAGCGAATGGCAGTGCGGATATTGAGATCAAAAAGAATGGTTACCTGTACGTATATGTCAGCAATGAAAGCCAGGGCAATGTATATTTTGATGATCTTGTTGTTACCCATACCAAAGGCGACCTGCTGGAAGAAACACATTATTATCCCTTTGGGTTGGTAATGGCGGGTATCAGTACCAAAGCATTCGGTAAACTGGAGAACAATTACCGCTACAGCGGCAAGGAACAACAGCACAAAGAGTTCAGCGATGGCAGCGGCCTGGAGTTGTATGATTTTGGAGCGAGAATATATGACAATCAGATAGGGAGGTGGCATGGAATGGATGTGTTATCAGAAAAATTTAACCAGTTAACCCCATATAATTATGTCGCTAATAATCCCTTGAATGGAATTGATCCTGATGGAAAGGATATTATCTTTATTAATGACCCAAAAGCGGCACAAGGAGCAGGACATGCTGCTGTGATAATTGGTAATTCAAAAGATGGTTGGTATTATTACTCTTTAAATGGTACAGGAGAAGGCTCAAGCCCATATGGGGATTCTAAAAATCCAGACGTAGGAACTCCATTGGGAAATGGTGATGATCCAAAAGAGATAATTAAAAAGGCTAATACAATAAATGATAAAGAAGAACCACATGACTATGAAAGGTTCGTTATAATCAAAACAAGCGCAGAAGAGGATAAGTTAATGAAAGAAAAAGCGGCAAAAGCAGCTTCTGTCAAAAAATATGTACTTATAGGCTCTTCCTGTATGGATGTTCAAAAAGATGCTTATAAAGCATTGGTTGGAAGCAGAGTTGGATTAGCAGCTAATTATATAGATTATACATTGAGGTCTCAGGTGATTCCTAATAGCTGGATAAAGATGTTGCCGCAAACATTTAATGATTTGAATAGATTTATTCAGCGGTGGAGAAATAGCAATGATGTTTTTCAGGCGCCTAAGCCTAAACCCAAACCAGTTATAATTGTACTGCCTTTAGAAGATATTACACCTAAACAAGAGGAGAAATAAATCTTATGCGAAAGACATATAAACTTATTGCAATAGCGATAATGGTTATCGTTGCAGGCTACTTTGCTTTGGGTTATTTGTCCTCATATGTCGGTTGGTATGGCTATAAGAAATGGCAATACCGGGTGGCTACAACCAGTATTGAGGATTCAAAGAAAAGGGGTGTATTTGTAAAAGAATTAAAATTTACGGTGGATAGCTTTTCTGGTTCAATTGGCGACTTTAGACCTTATATTGAGAAAGGATTTAAATACGGTCATCATTCTTCAGAGAAAACAGAATCTCTGACTGGTAGCAATTATCCGTATCAGTTAAGCTTTAATTTCAATAGTTCCTCAAAAATGGGACTCTTAATAAGGGAATCCGAGTTGAAAAAGTTTGATAGCTTTAGTATGACAAAAGGATACTTAAAAATTCCCAGTTTAAGCGATAGTATAATTGTAGACATAATCGGGGAAAATATACATTCCGGAATTATTAAGATATATCAATAAGAGTTATCAACTGATTAATCATCTGATTTTTATGATGCTTCAACGTGCCGGATTATTATTCATTCTGTTGGTAATTGCTTTAGCATAAAGCTCAATGGGTTGGTTCTGTTTTTGCATACTGAAACAAGGCTACGGCCAATTCATTGAAGCGAAAGACATGAGTCGTGTCTTCATTTTAACACTTTTAATTATTATTGGTATAGTTGCTAACCTTACTGCTCAAAAAAATGCAGATAGTATATATGTCTATTATATGCCCTTAAATTTTAGAGGTGTTGAACCGATTTCTGATCCTAAACTCATAAAGGATTTCCCTTTATTAAAGACTTTTTCAATCACAGAACCAGATAAAATCAAGCAGATTCAAACACAAGTCAGCGTGCTAATACCTTCCGATGTTGACTGGTCTAAGGGCTTTGATATTAGGATTGTTTGTGAAATGTTTTATAAAGGAAAATTGAAACAATCATTTTTTATTAATAAGCAGGAATACATTTCTTATCGGAGGCGTTTTTATAAGCAATCGGAAACATTACTTAAAATGCTTTTTCCCAATGGACCTGAGAAATAATTTCATTATATAGAGTCCTTTCAGATGTCAGAAGAGGCAATTAAGAATAGATTGTCATGAAAATATTGATTGCACACAATACCTCATAATTTCTCTAAATAACCTGCCAACTGAAAATTAAAAATGATTCATGAAATTCTTTTTAATTGGATTGACTATACTGACATTGCAATATTGTTCGTCAGGGCGTCATCTACAGGATGCAAACAGAAAAGATTAAATCGTCAAAAAAGTTATAGATAGTTGTAATCTACAAGATCAAAGTGGTACTGCATATAGAGTTATAATACCATTTTATCTGAAAAAGGTCAGTGCCAACTCTTCTCCTTTTAATGTGTACTATACAAGGTGTAGCTATCAATGGGATAAAGTTTTTGGAGCATATCCGTATGACATGCGTATTGAAATTCTTGAACAGTTATTAGATTTTGAAGGCGATACGACGAGGGCAGAAAAAGCAGTTTATTGGTATAGTTGCTAAGGTAAATGCTCAAAAGAAAATTGATAGCATTAGTGTTAGCTATATTCCATTAGGCTATAGAAGTCAAGAGCCACTGAAAACTCTCCAAACAGTTAAGTCGATCCCGATTTCCAAAGTGTTTGCAATTACAGACCCATTACTACTATTTTTCTGTCTGCTGATGCAGGTATGAAATCCTTCCATTTACACCTGCATAATACTGATATAAACCCGGCTGTTTGGACTGATAACGGCACAGGTGGCAATAGCGGCAGCAACGGCAAAGATGGCTTTGTTGGCTAAGTTGGCATAAACGGCACGCACGTTTGGATATGGGGGGTGCATCATCGTAGGTTTGTAGTGCAATTGCATACATCATTGATGGGGCTTAACCGGAATGTGCCTTTATAAACATTTCGTTTTTAAGTACATTTTAAAACTTCATTGTATGGGACATTATAAAAAAGGCATACTGGGCGGTTTTTCCGGCAAAGTAGGCACCGTAGTAGGCAGCAGCTGGAAGGGTATTGAATATATACGCAGTCGCCCTGCTTTTAAAAAGAGCCGCACTTTTTCACAGCCTCAGTTGGAACAGCAGGCTAAGTTCAGCGTGGCCGGTAAATTGGTGCGTAGTATGAGTGATCTGCTGAACATCACTTTTAAAGATGCAACCGGAATGACAGGTGCCAACAGCGCCATGCGTTATAACATCAGCAATGCCGTGGAAGGCACATATCCTGTTTATACCATCAGTTTTCCCAACGTATCGGTAAGCAGGGGAGCGTTGCCACTGGCCGAAGGAGCAGGTGCAGAGAACGCTACCGCCTCCATGCCGGGTTATATCAATTTTATATGGAATAATAATTCGGGCGCAGGCCGTGCAAAGGCTTCAGACAGGGCAGTACTGGTGGCTTATTGTGAATCGTTGCAAACAGCCATCTATTCTACCAACGCCGGTACCAGGAGTACGGGAACTGCCTCCCTGCAGGTATCATTGTTTTCCGGAAAAACCGTGCATACCTACCTCAGCTTTATTTCAGATGATGGTAAGGTAGCATCTGACAGTGTATACACAGGTGTACTGCTGGTGCCCTGATACAGGAACATAGTTATATAAACACCCACAGCACGGGGCCGCATGCACCCTGTGCTGTTGTATACTGTTGGTGTTTACCACTCATTGTTAATAGTTTCCGGCTACGGGAATATAAAATATAAGCAATGAATAACCTGACACTGAATATTAAAACCGGCACGCTGGCAGGTACCTGTACTGTTATTATTGCCAATATCACAACGGCGGATCTGGTGAAAACAGCAGTGCTGGCAGCCGTAGGTGCGGTGATCAGTTGCGCGGTATCGCTACTGGTGAAATGGTTGGCGGGCGCCGGCAGAAATGCTTCCGGCAACCGGAAAGAAGAATGACACACCGGTTGATGCGTCATTTTTTGAAGAGAGCTGTTCCACATACGGAACGGCTCTTTTTCAGGTGATGAATGAATAAATTGTTTTTTGGTCAATACCTGAATAAATACTGAATTCTTCTACTGTTACCATGGCGTTTTTCTCCTTGCCAAAAAAGGCTCTTACTTTTTCAAGCAACGCGCGCGATCCACGTTCACTTCTGCCAGTGATCTTCCGGATGTCGGTAGGGTAGATCACTACACGTTTTGGGGGTTCCTTTTCTGTAGCCATCATCTGATAAGTTGAATTTAACAATAATGCTACTATAGGGCCTTGCTATATAAATTTAATAATTAATGTATTGGTGCCGCTGCTGCCCAAAGCATTTTAACTTTTGCTTCTGATAAAGCAGATAGGATGTATTAGGGTATTGTTTGTAGTTATATTTTTAGTGTAGGCGTATGTAGTGGTTTAACGCTGTGTAGCAATGCCTGCTTCGCCGGTATGATGTTGCTGAGCATCGTTAGCATGCCTTTGACTGAAGGTGAGTAACGTTTACTTTGGGGTCAGTCCTCTCGCCCGGAGGGAAAGATCAGAATAATTGAATAGCGAGTTGGTTGAGTTTAAGCAGTATGCTTTATATGCAGCTTTCAGATTCCTCACTTCGCGGATACAGCGCTGATAATACTAGTTACAACTGCTCGTTCGGAATGGCTGGTCGCTGTGTGGGTAATGGCTTCTTTGTTTATAGGTAGCTTACATTTACTCAGGCAGTAATCATTCCGGCGTGAGTAGTGACTTATGTTCTGTTAAGAATTGTAATCGTTGTAAAAAAGAATATAAAATGAAGTAGTTTAGTACAACAAATTGTATGTTTAAACAGCACCTGTTTATGAAACAGTATTTATCGGGCAAATGGAAACATTCAGTCAGCTTTACAGCCATTGTTTGTTTATTGCTGATCGGCTGGCTGCCTTCGCAGGAGCAGGAGGCGATATCTTCCGGAAAAAAAAGTCTGGAAGAACTCTCCTGGATGCAGGTGGCTACCAGGATGCCGGATGATTGGTATGGTTCACCCGAAGCTCAGCGTATTGCAGAAACAGTTTTGTTCTGTCAGCAGGATATTGGTGGCTGGCAAAAGAACAAACCTTATCATCACGGGCTTTCTGATGCAGAAAAGGAAACATTTGCAGCCGGCAGATCCGGCATTGGTGCTACCATCGACAATGGTGCTACTACTACTGAAATGATCTTCCTGGCAAAAGTGTACAGTCAGCATAAAGACGAGCGTTACTGGAATGCATTCAGCAAAGGATTCAATTACCTGCTGGATGCGCAATATAAAAATGGCGGCTGGCCGCAATTCTATCCTGCCAGGGGAACAGGCGGTGTATCGTATTCGTCACATATTACCTATAACGACAACGCGATGGTGAATGTGCTGCAATTGCTTAAAGATGTGGCAGATGCTACACCTTTATATGTTCAACTGCCTATTAGTAATGAAATGCGGCAAAAGGCCAAAAAGTCTTTTGATAAAGGTGTGGAATGTATTTTAAAAACACAGATCAGGGTAGATGGCGTTCCTACTGTATGGTGTGCACAGCATGATGAGGTGACCTTGCTGCCCGCTAATGCGCGGGCATATGAACTGGCATCTTTCAGCGGTGGTGAATCTGTAGGCATCATTAAACTGTTGATGGAAATTGAACAGCCTTCCGCAGAGATCGTTGCGTCGGTAAAGGATGCCATGGCGTGGCTGGATGCGCATAAAATAACCGGGTTGAGTGTAGTGCGGGAAGCAGATGCCAGCGGGAAACGAAATACCGTGGTGCAAAAAGATGATAATGCGCCTGCGTTGCTGGCGCGCTTTTATGATCTTCAGACCGGAACTCCCTTTTTCTGCGACAGGGATGGCATTAAGAAAAAATCGCTGGCAGAGATTGGTTCTGAAAGAAGAAACGGCTATAGCTGGTACTATGCAGGACTGGCGCCCTTACAAACGGAATATAGTAAATGGTTGAAGAAGTGGCATATTAATCAATAATTGTGAGGTGTAGGTTGTAAGAGTGTACATGTGATTCGGGGTCGTATGTTCTTCATTAAAAGTAAGTTTTATTTACTTCGCGGGCCGTCCCCTCGACCGAAGGAGCGGTCTGAAAGCCTTATTTAAGGACCGTTGTATTTAATGTTGCATATTGCCAGTACAGCTTCCGGATTTCTCACTTCGCTTCAGCGTACTGTGGTTGAGTGTTGCTGCTGCTCGTTCGAAATGACTGGTCGCTGCTCTGCTGCTCGTTCGAAATGACGGGTTGCTGCTGATGGTAGGTATTCATGTATACTTGAAGCCGTCGATTACAAAAAGTAAATAATAGCATTCACGTAGCATAGGTGTCTGACCGGTATTGCTGTTTTGTATATTGGGGGCAGCCGGTTGTTGGCTCCGGTGCCTTATCATGTCTGTCGGAAGCTTAGTAGGGCTTTTTCTTTAATAAAGAATACCGGTAGCATTAACTTCTGTGACTGCCCCTTCTTGTTTGCCCTCCAAAAACAGATTGTATGGTTCGGGCTATACGATGTAAGCTGACCGTCTACTCTTTAAAAAAAGAATATATACAATTGACATTTTATAAATGGTAGCTTACTATTATTGATTGTAAGCTGCTATGAAGTGATCTGCTTAAATGGATGAAAAAAATATGTATTGAATTTCAGGCAACTGGTGGATATTTAAGCAGTATGGTCCGTTTATTTGGAATGTTTTTGTATTTTCACCACACTGGCATCTGCGCTGTTGAACGAAAAACATTAAAAAACTGGTTAACGCTTTTTGCTGCTTCATAGAAACAGGACAGGGATTTGCGTAGCACTGTTATTTTACATCAATTACCAAGGATGGTTTTTCCGCCCGGATGATGATGCCTGTACTCAGAACAGTGTTTATGTACCCCATCCACCAACAGCATATTACAGATGAGAAGGGCCTGCTGCACAAGATTGCGGGTGGAGATGTACAGGCGTTCCGGCGATTGTATGATCATTACCAGCCTCACCTGATGACCTTTATTTTCCGCATTACCCGTTCCAGGGAACTGACAGAAGAAGTGGTACAGGATATTTTTCTGAAAGTATGGATGACCCGCGAAGCCTTATCGGGAGTAGAATGTTTTAAAGATTACCTGTTCATTATTTCGCGCAACCAGGCATTGAATATGCTTGATAAACAATTGCGGTTGCAGGAAAAAATTGCAGCATACAAACGCGAGGCTGCACAGCATTTACTGCAACACTCTGCCGATACAGAACCTGATCTCTCTCAACATCTTATTGATACAGCCATTGACAGTCTGCCCGATCAGCAACGCAGGGCATGGCTGCTTTCCCGGCACGAACGCTATACTTACCAGCAGATTGCTGTGGAAATGAATTTGTCTCCACTCACCGTAAAACGCTACATCCGCCTGGCCAATGATGCCATCAGGCAGTTTATCAGTTCCAGCCTTTTTTTAATTATCCTGGAAAATTTTTTCGGTCAATAGGACCTTTTTGTTTCCCTGTTCTGTCTTTATAGATAAGGTACGTCAGTATTATGCCGTACTGTTTACCAAAACTAATAGCCATATGACCGAAGAAAGGTTATATACATTATTTGCGCGTTACCACAAGGGGGAAGCTACCCCTGAAGAAATAGCGGCCCTGCAGGAATACCTGCAACAGGTGCCGGACAGGGAAGCGCAATTGAGAGGCCTGTTGCAACGTGCATGGGAAGAACAGGACCAACCAGACTCAGCATTTATCAATTACAGAAAAGAAGAAATGTGGCAACATATTGTCCGGAAAGAACCGGCAGCATTTGCAAGGCGTCGCCGGATGCGCTATGCAGTGGCGGCTGTGTTTTTGCTGGCGGCCGCCATTCCGGCATACCTGTGGCTGCGTACAGCACCTGTTGCTACTGTAGTTTCTGCGGTACCCAAAGATGATGTGCAGCCCGGGCATAGCGGCGCTGTTCTGCGTTTGTCTGACGGACGCACCATTGTACTGGACAGTGCTGCAGACGGCATGGTGGCACGCCAGGGTGATATAGATGTGGTTAAAAAAGACGGCCGCATCAGCTATTCCGGTACTACTACGGGCGACCTGCTGTATAATGATGTAATGACCGATCGCGGCAGGCAGTGGCAGCTGACCTTGCCGGACGGCACCAGGGTGTGGCTCAATGCTGCCAGCTCTATCCGCTACCCGCTGGCTTTTACCGGCAATGAAAGACTGGTGGAAATGAGCGGTGAAGTATTCTTTGATGTGGCACACAACAACAAACAACCTTTCAGGGTAAAAACGGGCAGCCTGGTTATTGAAGATATCGGAACGGCCTTTAATATCAATGCCTATACAGATGAACGCAGTGTGAATACCACGCTGGTGGAGGGCAAGGCAAAAGTATACAATAACAATAAGACGGTGGTACTGCAACCGGGCCAGCAGGCACGGGCTACAGGCAATGAATTGCTGACCGTTAACAACGGGGTGAACCTGGAAGAAACAACAGCCTGGAAAGATGGCATGTTCCATTATGAGCATGCAGATATACAAACCATTCTGCGCCAGTTTGCACGCTGGTACGATATCACGGTGCATTATGAAGGTGCTGTGCCGGACGACAAATACTTCATGATCATGAACCGGAACAATAAGCTGTCTTCTGCACTGAAGGTATTGAAGGCAGCAGGCATCGGCTTCCGCATCGAAGATCAGCATTTGTATGTAACTGCACCTGCGGAAAAGGGCCAGCCCGTCAGATCAAATTAATGCACTGTCTATAAAATAAAGAGCCAGAGATGCTCGCAACATCCCTGGCCATATTGGAGACTCATAAATAAAACCTGCAAGGCATCATTTACTCATCACCAAACAAGCCAAAACTATGCATTTAATTACTACTGTGTACCATGCTGCCGCCGAAACAGGGCGGAGGTACAGGAAAACTTTCCAGGTTATGAAACTTACTGCTTTATTAATGACCATTGCCTGTCTTCAGGTGTTTGCACATGCTGAAGGACAGAGTGTAACGCTACAGGTAAAGAACGCTGAGTTAAAAGAGGTGTTTCGCCAGATCCAGAAGCAAACAGGCCTCAATATTCTCATTAATGAAAAGGTGTTGAGTAAGGCAGATAAGGTGACACTGGATGTGCGCAATATGCCGGTAGCCGATGTGCTGAACCTGTGTATGAAAAAGAAAGACGCATTGTCTTATTCCATCATTGATGGCACCATTGTAGTAAACCAGGCCGCATCTGCCGATACAAAAGCTGTAGCGAATGAGGTTGCCTTCCAGGACGTTAAGGGCCGGGTGGTAAATGAAGAAGGCAAGCCACTGGCGGGTGCCAGTATCCAGGTAAAGGGATCTGATAAACTGGGTACTGTAACTGATAATGATGGTTATTTTTCATTAAATGGTATCTCTGAAAAAGCTGTACTGGTGATCTCTTTTGCCGGCTATGCTACCAAAGAAGTGGCTGCCAAAGGCAACCTGGGCACTATTCAGCTGACACTTAGTGTAAATGAGCTGTCTGATATTGTTGTTACAGGCTATACATCCTATTCAAAAAGTAAATCAGCTGCTGCCTCTGCTGTTGTAAGCGGTGAAAAGATCAATGATGTACCGGGGCTTACACTCGACCAGATATTGCAGGGTCGCGTAGCGGGTATGAATATTACTTCTTCTTCCGGTCAGCCGGGACAAAGTGCTGCCGTGGTAATACGTGGTATCGGCAGTATCAACGGTTCTTCTGCGCCGCTGTATGTACTGGATGGTATTCCCATTGAGTCGAATTACTTCCAGACCATTAACCCGGAAGATATAGCTTCTGCCACTGTATTGAAAGATGCATCGGCCAAAGCATTGTATGGTTCACGCGGTTCCAATGGTGTGGTAGTGCTTACTACCAAAAAAGGAAGAACCGGCAAATTGTCTGTTCAATACAATTCCCAATACGGTTTTTCAAACCTGAGCCGTCCGAATTTCATTATGATGAATACGGCACAAAGACTGCAGTTTGAAGAAGAGATCGGTTTAAACTATGGCCGTAACCTTGGCCCTGGCTGGACCTACTCTTCTAAAAATCCTAACTATACTTCCGGTACAGATGCGTTCAGACAGAATGCTGATCACATTCTGGACAGTTTGCGTGGTGTGAATGTAGACTGGAGAGATTTCTTCTTCCGTCGTGGTAAATTCCAGGAGCAACAACTGAGTTTAAGTGGTGGTAATGACATTGTACGTTTTTACACTTCACTGAACTATTACAACCAGGATGGTGTGGCTGTACGTACCGGTCTTAAACGGTATTCACTGCGTAATAACCTGGATGTAAAGTCTGGCAAGTTTACCGGTAGCTTTAACCTGTCTATTGGTTATTCCAATTCCAGCTTTACAGAAGGTGAGGGTAGCACCAGTGCCGGTACTGCTATGTCTGCAGTATACTATGCACTGCCTTATGAATATCCTTATGCACCCGATGGTACACTGGTACATCCGGGAAACAGGTCTTCCTATTTTATACTGGACCAGCGTGAGGGTAGCCAGGCACTGGAAAGACTGCTGAACTCTTCCAACAAAACAGATCAGTTAAAATCAATTTTAGGAATATCACTTGCATACCAGGTATTGCCTTCTCTGAAAGTATCTACACGGGCCGGTATTGATTACCGCAACTCAACAGATATGGCCTATATCAATCCTGATTCTTATTACGGCTCACGCAGTGTATCTAATACACTGGGAGGCAAAGGACGCTTTGATGAAGGCACCAGGAGGAACTTCAATATCGTTTCTACTTCCGGTTTAACCTTCAATAAATTGTTTGCAGATAAGCATGATGTGGAAGTATCCGGTTTTTACGAATATGTATATAATAACTACAACAGTTTCAGTCTTACCGGTTTTGGTATTGATGGCCGTTTGCCCGAAACACCTGCCGGTGTAACCAATGGCAGTTCAACCTATCTGCCTTCTATCAGCGGTGGCAGAACAAGAAGTGCACTGGCTTCTTTCATGGGTATTGCCCGCTATACATTCAATGATAAATACACTGTTACCGGCAGCTATCGTTATGATGGTTCTACCAAAGTAGCACCGGTAAACAAATGGCACGGTTTCTATTCAGTAAGTGGAAGCTGGGCTGCTAAAAGAGAAAATTTCCTGCAGAATGTATCTTTCATCAACGATCTGCGTTTCCGTGTAAGCTATGGTACTACTGCCAGTCCGCTGAGCTCTGACTTTGGTTACCTGGCTACTTATGCAACCACTACTGCATCATACGGTGGCGTAACAGGTATCAGACCTGCTACACCCGGTAATGCTAATTATGACTGGGAATATGTGAATGAGTTCAATACCGGTTTTGATATCGCCCTGTTTAAAACCAACAGGCTGCGTATCTCAGCAGACTATTACAATAAGATCACTTCTAACATGTTCTTTGATCAGCCGTTGTCTGCCACTTCCGGTTTCAGCACTTTGCCGCTGAGCTCAGGCAAGATGCGCAACAGGGGTGTTGAAGTGGATGTAAGTGGTGATGTGGTAAAGAATAAAAATGTTACCTGGACAGTAGGATTCAATTTCGGGTATAATAAGAATACGATCCTGGCATTGACAGATCTTGCTACGGAATTACCTGATGGTGATACGCGCATCTTTAAAGTGGGTAAGGCTTATGGTACTTATTATGCTCCCGATTGGGCAGGCGTTAATCCCCAGACCGGTGATGCACAATATTATAACCTGGATGGCAGCATTACCACTACCTATAACGTAACTACCCAGAGCACTACCAATTCCGGTCGCCTGTATCCTTCACTTACAGGTGGTATCAGCACTGCTGTAAGCTGGAAGGGTTTCAGCCTGAGCGGTCTTTTTTCCTTTGTTTCTGATGTAAAACGCTGGAACAATGAAGATTTTTACAACGAGAATCAACGTTATGCAACCAGTAACCAGACGGTAAGAATGCTGAACGACCGGTGGAAGAAACCTGGTGATGTGGCTATTCTGCAACGTTTTGACGTTCCCCGCAACTTTACTTCCAAAGACATTCAGGATGCTTCTTACCTGCGTTTGCGCAACCTTACACTTGCTTATACCCTGCCTCAGTCAATACTGAGCCATGTAAGCTTTGTGAAAGGCGTAAAGGTATTGCTGCAGGGACAGAACCTGTACACCTGGACCTCATGGCGTGGCCTGGATCCTGAGAACAACAGTGTGTACGGCAGGTTCCAGTATCCCAATACACGTACCTATACCGCAGGACTGAATGTTAACTTTTAAACCAACTGCCATGCAAAAGAATTCTTTTATAAAATATACTTTACTGCTGTTTACAGTTATAGCAGCCGTTTCCTGTACCAAGCTGGATCAGACACCTTATGACGTAATAGATCCCGATAAGGCTTTCAGAAATATCAATGACATTAATATGGGATTGATCGGTGCTTATGCACTGGCAGAATATTCCCAGATAAGCCTGAACTCCACCGTATCAGACGAGGCTATGTATCCTACTGAGAATACTGTAGGTAACAGTGATGCTTTCAGATGGTTATATACGGCCAGCAACGGATCTGTAACTTCTTTTTATAATGATTATTACCGTGCCATTGACCGTGTGAACAGAACACTGGCCGGGTTAAGTGCATTGACCTTTACCGGTAATGATGCCGCTACAGCAGACCGGTATAAAGGCGAATTGCTGGCATTGCGCGCATTCTTTCATTTTGAACTGCTGCGTGCATATGCTTCGGGATATGAAACCGATTCATTGGGTGTGCCCTACATGAAATCTTCTGTTATTTCCTACCCTGCACGTGACAAGTTCGGAAAAGTGATTACAGAGGTAAAGGCTGATCTTACTGCTGCAAAAGGATTGATCCCCACATCTTTCAATGATAAAACACGTGTTACCAGGCTGGCAATAGCGGCCATGCAGGCACGTGTGGCATTGTATGAGAAAAACTGGCCGGATGCAATTACCTATTCTACTGAGGTGATCAATGCCATGCCACTGGCTACCAAAACACAGTTTCCTGGTTTGTGGACTGACGCCAATGATAATGAAGTGATCTGGAAACTGAAACGAGTTGGAACAACCGACTCCCGCGTAGGTGATTTTTATTATCGTCAAACCGGTGGTATTGTATTGTATGCTCCTGCGTTCAAACTGATCAATACTTTCGACAAGGTAAACGACCTGCGTTATACAGCATATATTAAATACGATGCTACACGCACAAGTCCCAAATCACAATACCTGGTAAATAAATATATCGGTGGTACATCCACAGCTCCCGGGTTGACTGATATTAAAATGTTCCGTACGGGTGAAATGTACCTGATACGTGCAGAAGCAGAAGCGGAGAGCACTGGTGATGCCGCAGGCGATCTGAATACATTGCGCGCAGCACGTATTAACACCTATACCAGCCAGACCTTCAGCGATAAGCAAACGCTTATAAATGCGATCATGACAGAACGCTTTAAAGAACTGGCTTTTGAAGGACATCGTTTTTATGATCTGAAACGTAGAAAACTGGCGGTAGATCGTTTGCCGGAAGATGCTGTTAATGCATCCGGTGCCGTAACCTTGCTGCCTACAAAGGCGCAGTACTGTTTCCCGCTGCCTGCCACAGAAATACAGATCAATAAGAGCACTATTCAAAACCCTTATTATTAATATTATGATACGCTTGTTCCTGGTTATTTGCTGCTGCAGTATATCGCTGTACAGTTGCAGCAAAACTTCGTCTCCGGCACCCGATACCAGGGGAGGCGGTGGAAATGGAAATGTTCCGCCGGCAGCAGCGCGGCGCCCGGCCTCACTGGGTGTTGTGGGTGATACCGCCAATGTGGTAAAAACGGTGAATGGCGGTATTGTGCTGATGGGTGGCGGTACAGATGTAGATGCAGCTTTTAAATGGATGATAGATCGCAGCGGTGGTGGCGACGTGGTGATTATCCGTGCATCGGGTACTGATGCCTATAATCCGTATGTAAACGGACTGGGTACTGTCAACTCTGTGGAAACGCTGAAAATAGACAGTCGTGAATTGGCGAACAATGATACCGTGGCCTACATTATCCGCAATGCAGAAATGCTGTTCATTGCCGGTGGCGATCAGTCAGACTATATGAATTACTGGAAAGGCACTAAAACCGGCGAGGCGATCAATTACCTGCTCAATGATAAAAAAGCGCCGGTAGGTGGTACCAGTGCAGGATGTGCTATCCTTAGCGGTATCTATTACAGCGGCGAAAATGGCAGTGTTACTTCAGCAGAAGCATTACAGAATCCATTTGCCAATACCATCACTTTATACAACAATGACTTTGTAAAATCACCTGGTTTAAGCCAGGTGATTGCTGACCAGCATTTTCTGACCCGCGGTCGTGAAGGGCGTACCATTGTTTTCCTGGGACGTATCCTGAAAGACTGGAACATTGTGGCAAAGGGAATTGCTGCTGACGAGCGTACTGCGGTTTGTATAGATAAAGATGGTATTGCTAAAGTATATGGTGATTATAGCGCATCAAGACCGTACAGCTATGCTTACTTTATTATTCCGGATGCTGCGCGTCAGCCTGAAAAGTTTCAGAGCGGACAGAAAGTTACCTGGTCAAATAACAGCCAGGCATTGTCAGTATATGAAATACCCGCTTCAGTAAATGGTGGCGGAAGTTTCAATATCAAAACGTTTAGTACGGGTGCAGCCACCGGTGGTAAATGGTATTGGTGGTGGGTAGATGATGGCGTGGTCAATAAGAAGGAACAATAAGTGTAGAATTTCAAACGAACAATCAAATGCGAACAACCAGGTTATTGGCAATCATATCATTATTGATAGTGAGTGTTGCGGTACATGCACAACAAACCAAAAAATATGTACTGGTAATACATGGCGGCGCAGGAACCATTCTGAAAAAGAACATGACGCCGGAAAAAGAAGCTGCTTATACAGCGGCATTGACCGATGCACTGAAAGCCGGTTATGCGGTGATACAGTCCGGCGGCAGCAGCATGGATGCTGTGGAAGCGGCTATTCATGTGCTGGAAGATTGTCCTTTATTCAACGCCGGTAAAGGTGCTGTGTTTACACATGATGGCAGAAATGAAATGGATGCAGCCATTATGAATGGTAAAACACTGGAAGCCGGTGCAGTGGCTGGCGTTACGGTAATCAGAAATCCTATCAGTGCAGCAAGAGCAGTGATGGAAAAATCACAGCACGTAATGATGATAGGAGCAGGTGCAGAGAAATTTGCAAGAGAAGTAGGACTGACAATTGTAGATACCTCTTATTTCTGGACCAAGGAACGCTGGGATGGATTGCAGCAGGCTTTAAAAGAAGATTCGATGAAAGCAGTGCTGGATCATGATGGCAAAACCTCTTTCAGACTGGGAGCAGAAAACCGGGATTACAAGTTTGGAACAGTTGGTTGCGTGGCGCTTGATAAAGCAGGCAACTTGGCTGCAGGCACTTCAACCGGCGGTATGACCAATAAAAAATATGGTCGCGTGGGTGACGCTCCAATCATTGGAGCCGGTACGTATTGCGATAACAAAACAGCAGGTATTTCCGGTACAGGCTGGGGCGAGTTTTATATACGCAGTGTGGCTGCCAAAACCATTTCAGACCTGATGGAATATAAAGGTTTACCGGTGGCAAAAGCTGCGCAGACGGTGATGGATAAAATAGGTAAAATGGGCGGTGATGGCGGATTGATAGCGCTTGACCGTAATGGCAACCTGGCTATGCCTTTTAATACGGAAGGAATGTACAGGGGCGCCATTACTGCAGATGGCAAAATAGAAGTGAAGATCTACAAGTAAATCTGAATGCTGTCAATTTTTAAAAACAAACCAGATGCGTACCATTTTAGCAATACTTTGTTTTTTGCACTGCATACTAACAGCAGAGGCGCAAAAAAATGCTGTGCCAGCAGGTAATCTTTTTATTATAGGCGGTGGCAACCGTTCTGAAGCCCTGTTGCAACAAATGCTGGCAACAGCAAAGATTACGAATACGGATTATATCATTGTGCTGCCGATGGCCAGTGAGCAACCGGACAGCGGATTCTTATATCTCCATAAACAATTGCAACCGCTTACCCATGCATCCATGCGTTTATTTGATTTCAATAAACACGATGTAAACGATGCAAAGTGGAATGATTCTGTTAAGAATGCAAAGCTGATCTATATACTTGGCGGAGATCAGAACCGCTTTATGAAGGTGGTATTGAACACACCGGTATATGCCGCTATACACCAGGCGTATGTAAATGGTGCTACCATAGCAGGTACCAGTGCCGGTGCTGCGGTGATGAGTAAATACATGATCACCGGCCGTCAGTTGCGCGACAGTGCCAGGTACAATGAAACGTTTAATAAACTGGTAAGCCAGAATGTAGAGTTTGCCGAAGGGATGGGTTTGTTACAGAAAACGATCATTGATCAGCATTTTTTAAAACGCAGCCGTTACAGCCGGTTAATATCAGCACTGGCTGATAAACCGGGTTATGATTGTATTGGCATTGATGAAAGTACGGCTATTATAGTGCATGGTAATACTGCGCTGGTAGCGGGAGATGGGCAGGTGCTGCAATTCAGTAGTGATAAACCTGGTGTAACAGATAAGGGGCTTTTAAAATTTAAAGCAATCAAAATAGCTGTCTTTACGGCAGGCGATAAGTTGCGGTTACAGCCATAGGAATAACGGCTGTTGTACAAAATAGTTTTTCAGGTACAATGATGAACACCATTACCAGGCGCAGGGATCTACCTGCGCCTTTTTTATGGTATGATATTGTAAAGGGATTGTAGAAATAAAAATAATAGCCCTGTTTATTCAGGGCTATATATAGTTACTTCAGAATTTTCTTTTTTTCGTTTTTGGCAAAATGATAAATAATGTTGGGTATAAAAAAGATCCACCAGAAAAGCAGGGCGAGTAAAATATGAACGCCTGTAGATGCTTCATTGCGTATTAACAGGAAATACTCAGGAGTTTCTTCTTTAAGTTTCCAATCATTTGCGATGTAAAGTTTTACATCTTTCAGGGCTTCTTCTCTTGCTTGTTTTTTTGCTTCATCTGTATACATAAAGTGAGTAAGGTTTATGCTGTCATCCCTGACAGCAGGGGGTAATAAAAACCAGCGTGAGACATGGGAATTATCCATACCTGGGTATAGAGCAAACTAAGCCCACGCCGGATGCTATCGATCTGTTTTTTACTGATGTCCCAAAAAGTATTTTGTTGTATGGGTAGGTGTGTAGTCTCGTTAATTATTGACCTTGCACCCTTTCAGCATTACGTTCATGAATTTTCCTTCTACTGTACCGGTTACGGTAATTTTTTGTCCCCTTTTTAAAGAAGCTAATACATTGTCGTCTTTAAAAAAGCATTGAACAGTAGCTAATTCCAGGTCATTGCCGGTGCCCAGGGTCACGTATGGCTGATCGGCAATGTCTTTCGCAATGCTGGTGATTTTACCAGTAACTGTTACCTTTTTGTCTTTATACTTATTGTCTGCAGCTACTTCATTGTCTTCGTACTCAGCAACCAGTGCTGTTGCCTGTACTTCAACAGGTTTTTCTTCTACAGTAGTTTTGGATGCTGGTTTTTCTTCGGCTGCATCAGTTTCGCCGCAGTAGGCAAATGTCATGGCTGTAATGGCTGCAATAATGATCGATTTGATTTTCATATGTGTTAGTTTTTATAAAAAATGATGATATCTGTTAATAATTGATAAATCTCGGAGTCATGTTGTCTGCAATCTCCTTACAGACAATCCAACAGGTCAGTGCAATTCCGATAGTAATTGCGCAAAGCAGTATGCTTACCGGTAGAGTAGGTGCCTGGTAATAGCCACGGAATAAAAAACGGATGTTCAGAAAATTCAAAACAATAAATAGCAGGCAAACAAACAGTATAACAAGAAATGACCGGGCTAAGACCAGAAAAGATGATTGGCCTGGGGAAGTATTGCCATCCCGGTAAGTTTTCACTGCCTGAAATATAGCGGCTGCATTGGCTGATGATATCAACAGCACGCATGTTAGTATTGCAACGGCAGGCAGCAATTCAGGATAATCCATACCGCTGTATGGCTGTTTGAGTAGTTTCAGACGTTGCAGAATAAATAATGCTACATATACCAGCAGGTAGGCCTGTATGATAAGCAGCAGGAAGGCAATACAAGTGTATACCGGGAAAATTGTTTTCATAATTATATTATTGAATCAGTGCTATATTCCAGTGGTTAATATTTGAAAGTGCATCCGGTAGTTCACCCGGCCCCAAACCTTTGGAGGTTGTTTCCCATAAATAGTAAGGTTGTTCATTGATATGAATTGCTATTGCAGTATCTGCCGGAGTTTTGTCGAGACATACTGCAATCAGCGCATGTTTGTAGTAATTGCTGGTCATTAGTGCTACTTTATAGCCAAGTTTTCCCAGCAGGTCATACAGTAGCAAGGCCCTGGTGTCACAATCGCCTTTCAGATCGCCGATAAATTCAACGGGCGATTGTACTCCGAATTTTGAGTACCCTTTACAGCAATTTCCTTCGCAGTGAGCAAGGTATTGGCTGATGTAATCATCTGTATAGTTTGCTGTACAGGACCTGTCTACAATTAACGCGTAAGGAATAGACTGAATACATGAAACTATCATTGAAGCCTCCTGCAATCTGTTCAGTGATCTGGCTTTTGCCAGCGAATCGAACCCGGCGGCTATATGTTGTGTATAGCTGTTATCGGTATTCAGCATGAATTGGTATACATCACTGATACCCAGCGCAGCATATTGCTGTTCGTCCATTTGTTCATGAGCTGTTGTTGACCGGTGAAGTATTGATAGTGGTAACGAGAGTAGTATTGAGTAACGATTGCTGTCACCGTCCTGCCATTGCAGGTGATGGGTTATGACGGTATCTGCCTGCTTATTTTGATCCCGGATAACTTTTTTTTGAGTACTGACATGATCAAACGCATCTTTCGGAGAACTACGTTTGGTAGCCCCGGATCTGTGTAAAGAAGAGCGGGTTGCAAACAGAAATATATAACCCAGTGCGAGTACAATAAGTACCGGCAGTATTTTATTAAACAGAGAAATGAACCATCCCAGCAATAGTATTACCAGCAACATAGCAAGAGGTGGAAAAATAAGGTATGCCATGAACGGGAATATGATACCAGGGATCAACAGGATCAACAGCCATGACCAATCTGGTAGTTGACTGACTTTTTTGGGGGAAACATGCTGATGTTTATAATATTTTCCGGAATAACCAGGGCGTCGTTTCCATTCAGACCAGTATGTGCTGCCATCTGCTGCGTAAAACTGCTGCCGGGTGAATACATAACCTGATTCCGTTTTGGTTTCTATGTTACCTGTGGAGCCTGAGTACTCACTATATTCTTCGGTTACCTCTTCTTTATACTGATGTAATACATAGCCAAACAGGGTTCCGTATAGCGTTCCGAAACTGTATTTGTCATGGCGCGTTATGTCTTTCAGTACAGGGTCTTTTACACGGATATCATACAGGTCGAGTTGATAAAACTCTACCTGATCTCCGGCAATGATTTTGCAGTGAATGGGTTGTTTTAATGGAGTGGCAAAAATGTCAATGGCATAATATCCGTGCTGATACTCTTTTGGAATACTATCATTGTAAATACCCGATGAAGTGATGGTTGCCAATACTTCGGTTGGAATAATGGTATATTGTTGCTCCCATTGCCGGATATAGGCATCAGATAATTCCGGATCTCCCTGGAACTTTACTTCAATAATACCGTGTACATAGATTCTTTTTTCGCGTGTAACGGTATAGGTTTTTGTCTTTGTTGTTTTAAATGGCTCGTAGTGGTGGTTAGGATCATTTGGTTTATCAGCGGATTGTTGTTGATATTCCTTTTTGATACTTGCCCTGTAATTATCGTATATGCTTCTGGTGATCTCGTTACTCAGTATTTCATAAGCCTCGTTGATGCTTTTAAAACGTTCTTCCGAGCCCGGATCGCCCGGATTTTTGTCAGGGTGATGCAGCTTGGCAAGGCGACGATAGGAGGCGCGTAGCACTTCCGGTGTTGCTTTTTCGTCCACTTCCAGTATACTATAATAATCTTTTTTATAGTTCATTGCTGCCGGTATAACTAGACATTATCAAGATATTTTTTCAGGAAATCTGTCATTGGTGCAGAAACAGGCGGTTGTTTCCGGATCATATTGAAAGGTGGATCTTCATACCGGGAAAAAACAGATATCTGTCCGGTAAACATTGTTTGGTAATGCATCTTAAAAAAAGCATAGGCATCCAGTATCAGCTTTTTCTCCTGCGCTTTTTTGAGCTGGTAATATTCATGCCTGCTTGAAATGGTATACACCAGGTAGCCGGGTAACAGAAACAGTATAACAATAAGCAGTGCCAGTATCCATGATTGCGGATAGAGGGTGTTTACTTTTTTTACCCTGTACAGGAAAAAGCTATTGCGTTCGATTATTTGTTGTGCAGACAGTTTTAAATAAGCTGCCTTATCCCGTATTGAAGTGATTGCGCTCTCCGTTTTTGAAATCTGCTTATCATATATCCGTGTACCGGATTTGTTTTTCTGTTCTGTATAATACTGGTGACTGGTAATCATGTAGGCCAGATCATCATTTACCAATTTGTCAACTTTTGCAATATGTTCCTGTAGCAGTTGCTTTTTGTAATTTTCTACCACGGAAGAAAGACGGGAAGTGTATAAGAATATTATCAGTGGCTGAGCAATCAGAAAGCCCATAAATGCAATAAACCCTATCCGGATCACATTTGAGGTGCTCAGTATGCCTTTGCGTATCCTGTTCTCTTTGGCAAAAGTGTTTAACAGGAAAATATATATGCATATAAATAGCAGGCCGAAGAATAGTGAAAACATTATTTCCATAGCTATTGTATGGAATAGTAATCCCATAGCGTAGGCAATGCTTATGCTGGTAGATGCCATTATTACAACGATAAGCAGGGAGGAAATATAAAATCGTTTTAATAAACCTGCATCACGCATCAGGTCGTATTCTGCACCTAATAATCTTATAAATCCCCTCGGTGATATCATCCAGGAAGAATTGTTGTCATTGTTCATATTATAGTTCCGTTATCCTTGTTGGAATGTTCATTGACAAACAGATCGGGATTATTGCGGATACTTTCCTTCTTTTTTTCCTTCCATTGTTCAAGTGCAGCCTCACTTAACTGGCTTTGTGCTTCCAGCAAGGCGATCTTTTCTTTTAGCAGACGGATAACCTGGTGATGTACCATTTTATCTCTTTCGTGCCCCTGTTTGTCCTGGTAGTAATTGTATTGTATTTCAATGCCGTTTTCTGCTTTGATCAATTCTTTGATATTTTCTTCCATATAATCGTAAGGACTTTTTATCAGCATGAGCTTGAAGAATATTGGGGTCAACTCTATAGCCATGAAAAGGAGCGTAATGAATAATGAGATCACCGGGCCGGATATTTCGTGAGAGATCTTGATCCGCTCTAACAGACCATCAAGCCCTGCCGCGTATTTTTCACTCTGGTTTAATGCCTGTGTTCGCCTGTTTTCGATGTCTTCCTTTTCCTTTTTTACACGCAGGTAATCCGGGTTGGCTTCCAGCTCTTTTATATCTGCATGCAGCGCATCCATTTGTGCTTTGATGGCCTGAGCCCTGGGACCTACAGTTACAATGCGTGCTTCTTCGATATAGTTTGCCTCCAGTGACTGGTACCTGGACCTTTTGTTTTTTAACTCATTTTCCGTTTTCTCTATCTCCTTATCTTTTTTCGACAACTCGCTGTTAAAAACAGAATCGGTTTTTGCTTTGTACGCCTGTTGCTGTTCAATTTGCTTTTCATGAAGCTTAATGTCTATTTCTGTTTTGAACATCCTGATCTCAACGGGTTTGGATATGGTCATAGCAATAACGGCCCCCATGAAAAGCCTGGGTAATGCACCTTTCAGTTCCTTACCGGTAATTTCTTCTGTGCCATCACCCTTGCCGGTGCTGGAAACAATAAACCGGTCTAGGTTAAAAATGATCAATCCCCAGATGATACCGAATGTCACCGCTTTGATCATTGTTGCGATATCCACGGCGTCATAGCTGCCGTCAATATCTGCAGCGGTCTTAAATGAATTGATAGCATTTCCCCGTGGTTCGAAAATGGTGTAAAAAGCGTAGCCACCGGCAAGGCCGGCCATGAGACCCGTAGCAACGATAATACCGCCCAGGCAGAGATATTTTACCTGGTCGCCGTAAGTACTGCGCTCAAGAATATAGCGGTCTGCACCGGCAGCTTTCCAGAAAAGACGCATGATGCGCGTAGGCTTTGGGCTATTGTAAAAGTCACGGGGCATAGTCGTTAAATTGAAATTGATTAATAGAAATATTAAATACCGGTATGGTTGGTGCCGACACTATTTGTGGCTGCAGACTTTTTAATTGAACGTGGGGTATTGTAAAGTCTGGCTGTAGATGCTTTATAGCAAAAGGTGCCTGCGCCAGGACATGCTCATTTATATATTGTAGCGTTTGATGGTCTACAGCGATGCGTTTAAGGGCAATCGATATTTTTGTTGATCGCCATACATTACTCATAATAACGTCAATGGTATCTGTGCCAACGGGTAACCTGCAGACAGCTGCACCTGTAGATTGCCGGTAAACAGCCTTGCCTGGCCGGATACTTATTTTACCAGTGTGCACGGCATCCCAACTGATCAGTAACAACAGTTTGTTTTCCAGTACAAGATCTATGCAGTCCAGGTGCCGGAAGTGAGGCGGATGGAAATCTGATAGTTGTTGCAGCCATTTTAAAAGCCGGTAAAAAAACGGTTTCATTTATAAAACGGTTTAGGGAACAGGGTATATACTGGTTCAGGGGGTACTGTTATGTTCATGGTCACGTTCCCAGTCGCACAGGGTCTTGTTGCTTTTTCTGGCACTATCCAGCGTTGTTTCGATGACCCGGTAATGACAATTACTGAGGCCGCGGCAATTGGCTTTGTAATGGTATTTAATAGCATTTTTGCTATCGCACACATACACCGTAGTGGTAGTACAGGTAATGTTTGTAAAAAATAACAGTACTGGTAAAATCGGTTTCATGCTCCGGGTATATGAAAGGGCTGCAATAGAACAATCCTGCCGGGTATGAATAGTAAAAAACGGCTGATTAAATGTTTAACCGGCTCACTTTACAATGGTCAGATGCATTTCCGGTATACCTGGTTCTGTATTACAGGGTTTGCAACAGTGTATACAACCACTTACACCGGTATAGTAATAATGTGCTGAACGCATTGCTTCCTCCAGTGATTCGTGTACGCCTATATCTATCCTTTTGTCAGGGTTCAGCAGCCGGGTACAGTTTTCGTGGTGCATCTGGTGATATCCGTCATCCTGTTCGTATACCGAAACGAAATAGCGGAGTTTCATAATAGAAAAGATTTAATTGATACAGGACAAATGTAAACAGGGGCGAAGGTCTTTTTTTACGGGAAACCGTATCCTGCAGCATTCGTACGAAAGAATTACAGAATTGCTGTTACTGCAATGCAGGAAGGGATCGCTAACGGTTATTGGGAAACAGATCGCCGGGAGTGTAGGGCGTCAGATAATGCCCATGTCTTTGCAATAGGCTACCAGTTGTTCATTGTTGGAGAAACCGAATACCTCCCGCATGTAATTAAGACGTTTTTCAACGCTGCTTAAACCGGAAGGTTTGATCTTGTTTTGCTGCAGGTGTGCGGGAATATCTTTCTGGCGAAAACCCTGTGACAGCAGGTGTATAATGATGATGTCGAATGAAGTGAAATCGTGAGCGTTCTTTTGTTTGATCAGCTGCATTACATGTCTGGGGAAATAGCGCTGGTTGTTATTGATATGTTCTATGGCCAGTTTAAGTTCTTTGGCATCGTTCCTGGCCTTACGTACATAGCCATCAACCTCCAGTTTGTTGAAAAGCATTTCGATGGTAGCGGCATCGCCAGACGCAGAGAATACCAGTACTTTCAGATCAGGCTGTGCCTGTCGTGCAGCGGTAATAAGTGCTGCTCCACCGGTGATCTGCTGCGGACGGCCATCTTCTTCAAATGACAGATCGGTAATGAGCAGGTCGTAAGACTGATGTGCTGCTACGGCTTTTTGTATATTGCGCAGGGCATCATCACAATAGTATACATATTCCGTATCAACCAACCCCAGTTCTTCCAGGGTTTTCTGTACAGATATGTTGGCACTTTCGTGATCTTCTGCTATAAGTACTTTTCTGATCATTTTGATTTTGCAATTGGAACATGAACCAGGATCTTCAGTCCTTTTGTAGTTGTTTTGTCAAAAGTAATCCTGCCCCCGATACTTTTAATACGGGAAACCGTATTGTTGAGCCCATTTCCATACTGAAACTCCTGTGGAACACCAATGCCATCGTCTGTATACCGGATCTCTATATGATCTTCCTGCTGTTCAAATTTTACAACAACATTCCGGGCATCACTGTGTTTTTGCATATTTACCATCAGTTCCTGCAGAATGTGTTTCAGTTCCTTTTTTGCCTGCTCTTTTACATTGTTCCATAGCTCTTTAGAATTTCCGGTTAACAGTACGTTGGTATTGGAAGTGCCAAATGATGTCAGCAGGCCGGCTACAGTTTCATGGAAGTCTGTATGCATATTTCCGGAATGTTCATACGATATATCGCGTGATTGATTGTACAGGTCTTCTATTTTATCCAGTAATGATTCTGTTTCTATAGTGGAGCTGTGCTCAATTTCTGCCATAATGCGGTAAAGACCATTGGCTACCACATCGTGTATTTTCTGTGATGCTTTCAACTGTTGCTCGCGGATGATCTGTTGTTTTCTTTTTCTGTACCAGGTAATGGATATAACAACAGCCAACAGGAAAACAAAAATGATCCCGAATAGCCATACACGCTGCCAGATGATCTGGTATCTTTTTTCTGAATTGTCTTTTTGCAATAACAGGTTGTCTGCCTTGTTCTTTTCTACATCGTAACGAATCAGTGCAAACTGGTTTTTGGCCGCATTACGGGCCGTCTGGATACTATCGTTCAAGTGCTGATAAAGAGTAAAATACTGCCTGGAGGCTTTGGCAGGACTGAGCGTGATCAGTTTTTGCAGTGCTTCCAGCTCATCATCGGGACTGGCAATCTGCTGTGCTATTGCATACATGCGGGTGGCATATACCAGGGCTGAATCGGGGTTGGTTGATGCATAGTAATCAGACAGGTGCGCATAGCTGGCATTTAATCCCCATTCATCTTTCATTTCTTTACGGAACTGTAAAGCTCTCCAGAATTCCGGTGCTGCATAGTAAGCAGGGTTCTGCAACCACCTGGCAACGGCAAGGTTGGATACTGTTCTGGCATATTCTCTTTTATTTTTCTTACTCAGTTCTATCGCTTGCTGATAGATTTTAATAGCCTGGGTATAATTGCCCTTTTTTTTATAAACCAGCGCTTTGTTATTCAATATGATCCCCTGGAGATGTTCTTCTTTGGTGAGTGACAGCGCCCGGTCAAAATAACCTGCTGCAGCGTCGTAATCTTTTAGCTTCAGGCTGCTGCTGCCCAGTTCATTGTAAGTGGATAATAAACAATGCAGATCACTTTTCTTTTTGGGATTCAGGTGATTGACTGCCATTAACAGGCTTTCTTCACTACCAAAATAATCGCCCGCATCGGCCTGGATGCCTGCCATATTATTGTAAGCCATGGCAACCTGTAAACTGTCGTGGGAACTGGTAGCTACTTTATTAAAGTAGTAATAGGCTGAATCACGGTTCTTACTTAAAAAAGAGTCGCCTGTTTTGTAATCAGGTTCTGCAACCGGGGGAGTTGCCGGATGTTGCCGACTGCATGCACAGATACACATGATCAGCATTAACAGGGAGGGGTGTAGTCCTTTCAATAATGACAATTTCCCTTAAAAATAAAAAAAACGTATATTTTTAAACAGTAATGTTGAGGTTAAAAAAGTAAGGCAAGAAAATTCCTGCCTTACTCCTTTAACTGTTACGGTTGACCGGGGGTGGAAGGTTTGGGTGGAATACGCCCGGTTTCGCCGCCTGTATCTTCACCGCCATCTCCATCGTCATCCAGGGTGGTAACCTGTGAGTTGTTGTGATGGGTATGTTTATGAGTATGTGTAGGGCATGCAAATGCCCAGAATATCGCCAGTATTAATGGTAACATTTTTAAAAGTTTAAATTGGGGAGTAATGGCTGCTACCGGTTTTGGTGCAGCGTTGTAAGTGCGGCAGGAAGCGCTTCTTGCCTGTTTGGGAAGTGTGGTGAGCGTTGATCACGGAAGCCAGTAAACGCTTCCCAAAGCCGTTCGATAACTGCCGTAATCATTGCTCTGGCAGCAACCGGTTCTGTACAGTGCACCTCTTAGCTATTGAGGGATCAACTGGTTGCCGGAACGAAGATAGAGTGGGGTAAAGGCCTGGTTGACAGATGATTCCGATAATTCCAATCATTCCGTTGAAATTCCTGTAATTCCGGACCCCCCCTTTGTTTTACCTTATAATTGCCAGAAATGTTTGCAGATTATGAATCACTGGTAGTGCAAAGTTACCGGGATAAAAGGGATGCGAATACCCTTTCGCCACGTTTACTGCACCTGACGCCTGCTAATCTTAAAGAAGAATGCATAGCAGTTTGTGAAGAGAGATATGAGCGGAAGGATGATGGAATGCTCAGGACTTTTTTTAAGATGAGTGGTGACAGGGATACTTGTTTGCGGGTGATTACTCAATGTGGTATAGATAAATTCAGGCCCCTGAAGAATTTTCTGGAAGGGAAAACCAGTACTACGGATGAAAAGAATATTGAGTTGCTGGCCTGGCTGATAGACTTTAAACCCAGGCCATTTGACCTCCAAAGGAAATATAATTCTGATAACTCAACAGTTTCAGACAATTCAAAAGAGAAGGAGCCGGTAGCAGGGAATTATACTGAAGAAGAGAATGCCGTGCATGAACCGGCGGGTATTATAAATGAAGAATGGGGTATGCCTGTACCTCAGCAGCTTTTTTCAACAACCCTGCGTCGTGGTTTTAAAAACAAGCTGGTTATTATTGCCGCAATGATACTGGTAACAGCCGGTGGACTTATTTATTGGGTATGGAGTGATAAAGCTGCAGCTGTTGTACTGCCGGGGAATGGCTGGTGTATGTATTGGGCGGAGGATCATTATGAACCCATTTCGTGTAACCAGAAACCGGCTGGTAATACATTGGTGGTTGCGCTGGATTCTCAAAGAATCAGTAATTTTAAAAAGATCACCCGTATTGATACCATTACGTCCAGGTCGAAGGGGTTTGTATGGTATGTTAAGATCAATAATACTGTTGAGTTTTATACTGCAGATGGTTTTCACCCGGTAGATATACGATTGCGGTTAAGACCCATTACTGATTACATTATCAGGAAATATATTCCCGCTCCATAATGAATATATCAATGAAATCGCAAAGGTTTGAATTGTCGCTTGCATAAATTGATCTGTAGAAAATATGGCATGAAAATCAATGCTGCTGGAAGTGTCAACAGCTCATTTTCTCTTTATACTTTTGCATCTAATATCCGGATGGATAAGTAATGTAAATATGGCCTTATTATGATAGACAATGTAAAGATACTGGAGACAGCAGTATTATCTGACAACTGGTATGTGTTAAGGAAAATAACCTATCAGTATTCAAAAAAAGATGGTACCACGCAAATCCAGAGCCGCGAAGTATATGATAGAGGGAACGGTGCAACCATTCTGCTGTACAATAAAGAACTGCGTACTGTAATCCTGACAAAACAATTCAGGCTACCCACTTATGTAAACGGCAATGAAACAGGTATGTTGATTGAAGCCTGTGCCGGTCTGCTGGATAAAGACAACCCCGAAGATTGTATCAGGAGAGAAACGGAAGAAGAAACGGGTTACAAAGTAACTGATGTACGCAAGGTATTTGAAGCGTATATGTCGCCGGGGTCTGTAACCGAGATATTATATTTCTTTATTGCTGAATATTCCCGCGAAATGAAGGTAGCAGCAGGAGGTGGCGTAGCACATGAGGAAGAAAATATTGATGTATTGGAGATCGGGATTGACAATGCAATGGCAATGATGGATTCGGGTGAGATAAAAGATGGAAAAACCATTATGTTATTGCAATACATTAAGCTTCATCATATTCTATAATACAAGCTCCCATATAGCTGGTGGGGTAAAAGCTGATCTTCTATTCATCCCGGTTCCGGATAAACTATTCATGAGGGCCGTTCCGGCATCAGGGTGCTATTGAATTGTTAAGCGCTGATTATTACACCCGGTTTGCCGTATCTTACTGCGTTGCTATATTCAGAACAGGCTAAGCCTGTATCCCGGATATCATTAACCGTATTGTATTGCTAACATTTTAAATGTAATATATGGGCCTTTTTGACAAGATCTTTGGTGGAGGAAATAAGAAACAGGGGAATACCGGCGGAGAAGAAGAAAAAAAAGCACAGGAACGGGCTGAACAGGATTACCAACTGAAAGAACAGGGACTTGAAAATGTATTGGGTAAAATGCACGATGTGGTAGGGCATGCAGTGATCCCTTTTGCCGCTGGTGGTACTGTTGATATGTATTATTTCTCCAACCACATTGCAGGGACGGGTTTTGCTACCATGGAATTACTGGATGAAAATGGAAGTGGTCCTCAACCCAATGAATACGGTACTTATGAACTGGTGGCTTTTACCAGGTATCCCTACAATACGAATGAGAACAGGGATACTGCTTTTGATACCATTGAAAGGCATATCTGTGGATTGTTTACAGTGATTGGCAATTACGCATCAGACGCTGTGCTGAAACCGGGCGACACCTGTGAAGTGCCGGGCGATAATGATGACGAATACTGTTGCGTGGTATTTGACCTGTATAAGCCTGGCAATAAAGAATTCAATGTTGGTAACCGGAAACATCATTTGCTACTGGTGATTGAGATTTTCAATAGCGAAATGGAATTTGCCAGGAAAAACGGAAGCAGCCTGTTATTTGAAAAACTAAAACAGGCAGGTCATTATCCCTATAGCGACCTGGATAGAGAAGCCGTAGTGTAATGGTTTGGAAATTTAATATTAGCAGCACGAAGAATATTTAAATATCATTTCTTCATGGGATATTTCAAGTGGCGTAACAGGAGAGTGGAGTTGGGCAGTAAGAAATTTGTCGGGCCATTGGGATAAATTTATTATGGATTTGGGTGACAGAGGGCAACGACGTTTCAGGATGGAGAAGTTCCTGAAAAAGCAAACTGCTTGATTGATAAAATAGCTGCCTGTGATAATTTTTGGGGGCTGTACAGCTATATAAATATGAAAATAAAACACAGTAGGTTCAGTATTGACCAAAATAAAATGGCTGAAACCTGTGCAAAGCTACGAGATGGTTTGGCGTGGCGGATATTATCGTTAAGCCTGGTTTCCCACCCTAATTGCGGAAAATCTTCCTGTATAATAGCTTTTTCATAATTCTTTTCTATATAAGTACTGATAAGCTCCATTCGCATATACAATGCAAACACCCGGAAGGAAAATAATGCAGCAATGAGAAAAGGCATCGGTTTAAGCAGGTGATAATAATTGGCAACTTCCTTTTGATGTATAACGATTATTGTACAGACACTGGCTGCAGCAATAATAGCATAACGAGCCAACTGATTGGTTTCACTTTGAGTGGCTGCAATCTCCCCGCATAGCCTGTCATATTCCTTTTGAGCAAGTTCGGCAGATAGTGGATTCATATTGATTGATATTTGGTATATACTAATATCGGCCGATTTTGGCAGTTTAGCCATCGTGGTTTAACGGTATTTCATAGATGCAATGTTTTTGAACTGTAACAGTAAAAGCCCGTTAATAGAAATTAGCGGGCTTTTTGCTTGTATTGTCTTATTTCATAGGGGTTGCATTCTGGCTATTATAACCATTGATTGAATTTCCTGATGAACCAGGTTTTAACGGTTTGTGTAAGGATGCAGTAGCACAAAAGAATACCTGTCAGCCAGGGAAAATATGCCAATGGCAAAGGTTGTAGTCTGAGCCCTGCTGCAAAAGGGGAAAAAGGGATATATATTCCGATGGCCATGATGGCAGTTGTTAAAGCCAATACCGGTGCTGTTGCCCAACTTTGGATAAAGGGTATTTTCCGGGTGCGTATCATGTGTACGATCAATGTTTGTGACAGCAGGCCTTCAATAAACCAGCCTGATTGAAAGAGGCTTTGCTGTGCAGGTGTTGTAGCTTTAAAGATCCAGTACATCACTCCAAAGGTGGCGTAGTCAAATATGGAACTGACAGGACCAATAAAAATCATAAAACGTGCTATACCGCCGGCTTCCCATTTACGCGGTTGTTGAATATACTCCGTGTCCATCCTGTCCCACGGAATAGATATCTGGGAAATATCATACAACAGGTTTTGAATAAGTATTTGTACCGGCAGCATGGGTAAAAAAGGACAGATAGCACTTGCACCCAGCATACTGAACATATTGCCAAAATTGCTGCTGGCAGTCATTTTTATATACTTGATGATATTGCCGAAGGTGCGTCTGCCGTATATAACGCCTTTGCGTAGCACCATAAGGTCTTTTTCCAGCAGAATGATGTCTGCGCTTTCTTTCGCAATATCCACTGCTGTGTCAACAGATATGCCAACATCCGCATCGCGCAGTGCAGCAGCATCATTAATGCCATCACCCATAAAGCCTACTGTATGCCCTTTGGATTGTAATACTTTTACCACCCTGCTTTTTTGTGCAGGACTTAGTTTGGCAAAAATGCTGATGTGATCAATTCTTTCTTTCAGTGTATCATCATCTATTTTTTCCAGTTCATGACCCCGCAATACATTGTGTACAGGTATGCCTACATCCCGGCAGATCTTTTTGGTTACGATCTCATTATCACCGGTCAGTACTTTTAAACTGATGCCCAGTTTGTGCAATGCTTCAATAGCAGGACGTGCTGATGGTTTTGCAGGATCAAGAAAACAGATAAACCCGGTAAGTGTCAGGCCGCTTTCGTCTGCTACTGAATAGGTAAGCGGTCGTTCATCATACTCTTTGATAGCTACCAGCAATACTCTCAGACCTTCTTCATTCATTTGCCTGGAGATCTTTAAAACAGTAGCCCTCATTGCTTCATCCATAGCAATGGTCTTGTCGTTCTCCAGGTGAAGATGCCTGTCTTCCCCGGGATCAAAAGCAAAGGAGCAAAGGTCTAAGATCTCTTCCACGGCACCTTTGCAGATCAGCAGGTGTTTGCTGTTGCGTTGTTCAAGAATAACAGACATACGCCGGCGGTGAAAATCAAAAGGAATCTCATCTACCTTTTTAAAATACTCTTCCACTTTGAGGTAATCATGTATTTCTACATGCTCCAGCACAGCGGTGTCCAGCAGGTTTTTAAGTCCTGTTTGGTGAAAGCTGTTTAAATAAGCCCATTTAAGTACTTCGTCATCATCATTACCAAAAACATTCAGGTGTCTTTCCAGTACAATCTTATCAATAGTGAGTGTGCCGGTTTTATCAGTGCAGAGGGTGTCCATTGCCCCGATATTCTGGATGGCATTAAGACGTTTAACGATCACTTTACGTTTACTCATATTCACGGCACCTTTAGCCAGGTTGGCTGTCACGATCATTGGCAACATTTCCGGTGTCAGGCCTACGGCAACAGCAATGGCAAACATCAGCGCTTCCAGCCAGTTACCTTTTGACAGACCATTGATCACAAATACAAGTGGCACCATGATCAGCATAAAGCGGATAAGCAGCCAGCTTACACTGTTCACTCCTTTGTCAAAACTGGTCTCTGCTCTTTTGCCTGTAACTGATTTGCTGATAGAGCCGAAGTAGGTGTGGCTGCCTGTGGTAACAACCATTGCAACGGCAGTGCCACTTACTACATTGGTGCCCATAAAACAGCAGTTCTCCAGGTCAAGCGGTGAAAGATCATCTGCATTCTTTATTGCATAATCTCTTTTCTCAACCGGCAATGCTTCGCCGGTCAGCGTAGCCTGGCTTACAAACAGGTCTTTGGACTGAATAATACGGCAGTCGGCAGGAACCATATCCCCGGCAGATAATACAATGATATCGCCAGGGACAAGTTCCTTTATGTCGATCTCTCTTTTCTGCTGATTGTCATCTGTGGTGCGTAGTACTGTAGCCGTTGTTCTGACCATGCTTTTCAACTGCTCTGCTGCACGGTTGCTTCTGAATTCCTGTATAAAACGCAGTATACCACTTAGCAGCACCATTATCGAAACAACGATCAGTGTTTTATAATCGCGGTCGGCAGCATCGGTAAATATCACATCTGTTACAAGAGATATCGATGCAATAATTACCAGTATGGCTATAAAAGGATTGATGAACGCCTGTAATAACTGTTTCCACCAGGTTGGCGTTTTTTCGTGATGCACTTCATTTAAACCAAATCTCAATGCCTTGCTGCGCACCTGCACATCAGAAAGCCCGGTTTCCCTGCTGTCGAGCATTGTAAAGAACATATTCTTTTCCGTTCTTGCCACAGACCTTAGTTTAACGGTAGCACTTCCGTTAAAGTCATCATCAGCAGCGTTCAGTAAAAAGCTGCGGCGTTTTGTTTTCGTGTTAGTAAGCATTTTATAACTCCCTTTTAATGATCCTGATAAATATGATAATGTCCAGGGCGATCAGCAGTATATTTTTTGTGATTGTTATATGCCGGTTGGCAGGTAGTTGAGAACAGCTCAGGTCAATCCACAACGTGCTCGTCAGTACGATAGCGATCCTGCATATCCATTTTAAGAAATAGTTCATGGCGTGCTGTTGACAGGGTACAAAGCATAATAAGTTCAGATTGTTTACAGATCGCTTTCCTGTCCGGTTACTTTCCAGCTTACTTCAGTAATCCTTGTTTCAAGGGTAAGTTTGCCGGCAAGACGTTCCAGTACATCGTTCTGGTTGCCTGCTGCAAAAATTTCAGCATGAATAACTACAAAGGCCGGATCGCCATTGTCTGTGCTTTTCAGCGACCGCAGGGTAAGTTGAGTGGAATCATTCATGAAATGTATCAGTAACATTCTTACCTGGTTTTCTATTTCCTGTTTTGATCTGATGGTCAGCACATAGCAGAGTTGCACTTTTGTTTCTTTGTCAATGGGCAGCACACTCAGTTTATTACCCAACGGGCGAAGCGCCAGGTGGGCTGTTAATATAAAGGCAGTTCCTATTACTGCTTCAGTGATATATCCCATACCTGATAAAGAACCGATAGCTGCAGAGCACCACAATGTAGCAGCAGTGTTAAGTCCCCTTACATTCATACCATCTTTCATAATAACACCGGCACCCAGGAAACCAATACCGCTTACAATATAAGAGGCCACACGCCCATTGGCATCGCCACCAATGCGTATGCCCAACGTAATAAAAATGGCGGCGCCTAACGACACCAGTGTATTGGTGCGTAGGCCTGCCATCCGTTGACGCCATTGGCGTTCTATACCAATGATGGCACCCGGTAACAACGCAATAAAAAGGCGCTCAGCAAATTGAGATATAATAAGCATTGCCTGCTGATTAGCCCCCTGCGGGACTTTCCGGCAGGGAGGATTAGATAATATGATAATAGATAGAACGACTATCGCCGGTCATAACAATGAGTTGTGTTTTACGCTGCAAACCTATATCCATTTTTTCAGAGAGGCCATTAGAGAGCCTATATAAATTCATTAGAAAATCATTAGAGCAGGTAACGCGTTCCTAATGAAATTCTAATTAAATCCTGTACTGTTTCTAACGATGTTTCTGAATGGGCCATCTTACTTTTGCATCGCATTTACAATTTGAAACAATTCATCAATCAGTTTCTTACAATGGACACAGAGCCTCCAGGTTGGAACTATCATTACTAATCTCCCAAACGAAAAGGTGACCGCTGTTGTCTTTCCTTTTGGGAATAAACAACAATGTCATGTTTTCTTTTTCATTCAAAAAAAGCAACAAACAACAAAGGCTGCCCTCAGCTTATCCTTTAGGTGAGGAGGCGGCAGTTATCGTTTCAACAGGTATTGAAACAAGTGTGCCGAGATCATCTATTTCTGACAGACCGGGATTAAGGTACCTGCACATCAAACGAAGAAGGGATCAGCGCCACAGGATCATGTAAGCCTACCGATTGTTTACAAACGTCCGGGTAGCTGGTTCCTTTATGGTACTGCCTGAACGTACACTGTACATATTTACAAAGGTCAGTATGCTCCTTTGATTTGCCGGCAATCATCGGGTGACATACCCATGCCTGTATGTAAGCATCTATTGCTGGCGATTGCCCTGCCTGCTGAAATGCTGTTTTGAATAAGCAGCCCATACACAATCACAATTCAGTTATTTAATTACTGGTTATGAAAAAAAACATTTTTAACAGACTGGCTCTACCATACCTGACCTGGATGGTTGTCGGGTCTTTCGTGTCATTTGTTCGGTTTTGTAAATGGCGCAGAAGTATTATTGCTTTGTACATCTCTCTATTTCTTACTACAGGTGCACTTGCACAGGTAATGATTACAGGAAAAGTAATTGCTGCCCATGGTGAAGCATTGAGTGGAGTAAGTGTTACCATAGCTGGTACCAGAACTGGTACCATATCAGATTCTGCAGGCGTATACCATATTAAAAATACCAGCGGAACATTACTGGTGTTTAGCCTGGTAGGTTATAAAAGCCAGCAGGTGAAGATAGGAACCCAGAACCTGATCAATATTACACTGGAAACAGGTTCTGATGAACTGGCGGAAGTGGTAGTCACTACGGGGCTTGCATCGGGTATCAAAAGAAGCAATGTGGCCAATGCTGTGGTGTCTATTTCTGCTAACCGGCTAACGGGTACTGTAACACCTTCCACACTGGATGGTGCGCTCAGCGCCAAAGTAGTGGGAGCTACCATTACACAAATGAGCGGTGCGCCAGGTGGCGGCATTTCTATGCAGTTGAGAGGTATCTCTTCCATTACGGGGAGCTCACAACCGCTGTTTATTCTTGATGGAGTGATTATCAATGATGCCAGTTATGATGCAGGACGCGGTACCAATGCGTTTACTGGGGCTAATAGTATTAGTAGGGGGCAGGACAACCTGGCCAATCGCCTGGCTGATATCAATGCTGCAGATATTGAATCGGTAGAAATTCTTAAAGGTTCCAGTGCAGCTGCTATCTATGGCACACTTGCCAATGCAGGTGTAGTGATCCTGAATACTAAAAAAGGATTTAACGGGCCTACAAGAGTTAGTTTTTCACAGGATGTTGCTGCTATCAGCGTTATAAAGCTGTTGCCCTATGGTAGCTGGAGCGAGGAAAAGATCAAAGCGTTTTACAGTGATCCCGTGCAGCAGGCAGCGGAAATCGATGCCTATGATTCAGCTAAAGCAGCGGGTAGCATTTATAATTATCCTAAAGAGATCTATGGCCGTACTGTTTTGGGAACTTATAGCCAGCTAAGCATATCCGGTGGTAATGAAAGAACAATGTTTTATATATCCGGTGGTTTCAATAATGAAAACGGTATTACCAGGAATACGGGGTTTCAACGCGGCTCGCTGCGGGCTAATATCAGTCATGCTATTAGTGATCGCTGGGATCTGAATTTTTATTCTAACTACATCAATAACGTAACCAATCGTGGATGGGAGAATAATGATAACAATGGTGTGAACATCGGAACGAATCTTACCTCGCTGCCTGCTTATGCACAGATCCATCGCCTGGCAGACGGCACATATCCGGTAAACCCTTATTATGCAGAAAATCCTTTTCATGTAATTGATGCATTTATCAGCCAGGAAACAACCAACCGGTTTATACAGTCTCTTTCTTCCAGTTTTACCATTATCAACAACCGGCGTCACCAGTTAAAAGCAAGTATACAGGGTGGTTTTGATTATTTGCTGACGGAAGCAAAATTGTATGCACCGGATGATGCACAATCGCAGATCAATGCTATCAGTGGTTATCCCGGTGCTGCAAGAATCACCAACGACAGGAATGTCAATACCAATTTCCAGATAGCACTGGTGAATACCTTGATCGGAAAGAATTTTACCAACAAAACTTCCGGGGGATTGGTACGCTATAATCAAAACCTGGCCATCAATGCTGTACAGGGTGAAGGTATGGTGGCGGGTCAGTCAAATCCTAATAACGCTGTTGTACGAACCACGTATAGTCTTTTTCAACAGATTAATAATGCTGGGGCATTTCTGCAGCATGAAATGAACTGGAAAGACCGCATTATCGCTACTGCGGCAGTGCGTATAGACAAAAACACTACCAATGCTGCTTATAATACTTTTTATCCGTTTCCCAAAGCAGCACTGGCTGCCAATCTTACCAGGTTTGATTTCTGGAAAATAAATTCTATCAACCAGTTTAAACTACGGATTGCTTATGGACAAACCGGCGGTCCTGCACCTTTTGGCAGCAATTTTAGCCAGTTGAATCCTATTGTATACCAGAATGGACTGGGTATTACGGGGCCTGTTACCATTGGCAATGATAAGATCAGGTATGAAATTGCCAGCGAAATGGAGTATGGCGCAGATCTGGGATTTTTTAATAAACTGCTAACTTTGGAAGTAACATGGTACAATAAAAAAGTAAAAAACCTGATACAACCTTTCACACTTGCTCCTTCTGTAGGATATGAAAGTATTACGGGCTATCCCATCGGCGACCTGGAGAATAAAGGACTGGAAGTATCTGTTGGTTATACGCCTGTAAATACAGATAACGTACAATGGAATACCACACTGAATTACTGGTTTAACAGGAGTAAGATCACCAGGCTGATCATTCCCCCAACTGCGGCAGGCCCTAACCTGGGTGCATTGTATGGTTTTAATGAGCTGAGAGTAGGACAGTCGCCTACTGCTTTTGTGGGCACGCCGGAAAATAAAGACGGACGCCTGACTGTATACGGAGATGCGCAGCCTAATTTTCAGATGAGTAGTTATAATAAGATCACATTTTATAAAAAAATTGAACTGACCTTTTTACTACACTGGAACTACAAGAGTTATGTCAGCAATTTCACCAGGTTTCAACTGGATCAGGGCGGTCAGAGTCCTGACTGGATGGCATTGACAAACATGGATGCTTCTGGCAACAAAATTCCGGGACCAGCTATACCAATGGGATTGGCCAGGCAGCAGGGACTTACAGCCGCTTATTTTATTGAAAATGCCAGTTATATCAAACTCAGGGAAGTGGCTATTAATTATGTGCTGAACAAACATCAGTTACAGAAAATATTCAATGGACACTTAAAAGGTTTGAAACTGGGTATATCGGGCAACAATCTCATCAGGATCACTAAATATACTGGTTTTGATCCGGAAGTTTCTGCCTTTGGGCAAACATCCGTTGGAAGCAACTATGATATTGTAGGTGCACCGTATACCAAAAGAATACTTTTTCATCTGGGTATTGATCTGTGATCACTCCTTTCTATTTCATGCTTAACAATTATTATTTATGCTACACGTAAAATATATATTGCAGGTTGCCATTGTTGCAGCAACAATAGTACTGGCGCTGTCCTGCAACAAGATCGTTAACACACCCGATGTGGGAAATTCCAATGGAGCCGGTTTGTCCGATATCCTGACAAATGCATCGCGCAGCCAATTGGATCAACTGGCAACAGGTGTTTTTTCAGCCATGCGTACCGGTTATAATACCAATCCCGGTAATGGTACCAGCAGTTATGAATCGTATTGTAAAGTATCCGGCACATTGGGGCGTGAAGTATATGTTATTAACCAGTCAGAAACACGGTGGGTAAATGAACTTGCCGGTCTGAATGGTGTGCTGGATCCCGGAGCTTTTTACAATGGTTATTATTTTTCATTTAGCAGTGCGCGGCAAACTGCTGCCATACTACAACAGGCGGCTCTTAATACTGCTACTATTAACGACCAGGAGCGATCAGGTATCCTGGGTTTCACCAATACCATCATGGCTTTTGAAATGCTGCATATCTTAAACATGCAGGGTAAGAACGGTATTCGTACCGACTTGGTAGATTACTTAAAACCAGGGCCGTTTATTTCTTACGACTCAGGGCTGGTTGTAATAAAGAAAATGCTGGACAATGCTATTACAACATTACAGCAGGCAGGCGGAGCATTTATGTTTACGGTGCCTCCGGGGTTTGCAGGATTTGATACGCCTGCTCGTTTTGCAAAATTCAACAGGGCCATTGCTGCAAGAGTGGCTATTTACCAGAAAGACTGGCAAGGTGCATTGACCAATTTGCAGGCATCTTATTTTGATCTGAATGGTTCTTTATCTAATGGGCCTGTATTTAACTGGGGATTGTCGCCGGATGTGCTCAATCCATTATACCAGCCTTTGAACAATGCAGTATCTGTAGTGGCTAACAATGCTTTTGTAACAGAAGCAGAACCCGGTGATGCAAGATTGTCTAAAGTAGCCACCAGGAGCTCAGCGCTCAACCTGGTGGGTATCTCGGGCACTTCAGATGTCAATCTTTATCCTTCCAACCGCACAGCAGTATCGATCATCCGCAATGAAGAACTGATCCTGATCTATGCAGAATGTATGATCCGGCTGGGGCAGCTTCAACAGGGTAAACAGGCGTTGGATATTATCAGGGATCAGGCCGGCAACTTATCACCTTATGCCGGTGCGTTGACTGCTGATGCATTGACAGATGAACTGTTGAAACAACGTCGCTATTCATTGTTTTACGAAGGACACCGTTGGATAGATATGCGTCGTTATAACCGGCTGGATCAATTGCCGCTTGACCAACCGGGGCAAACCATTTTTGATGCTATGCCAAGACCGTTGGCAGAAACCAACTGGGGTAAGTAATGCCCCGTAAAGATGCAACTATAAACCTTGATGGCTATGAGAAGGTCGGATTTACATCCGGCCTTTTGGTCTGTAATTAAGTTTGACAGATGTTGTATAACGGACAATATCATTGATAACATGTAAATCCTGAAGTATGAACATTCTTGTAGTAGAAGATGATAAAAGAGTAGCAGACCTTATAAAACGTGGTCTGGAAGAGCAGGACTACACTGTGCAACTGGCCAATAATGGCCTTACCGGTAAGCTGCTGGCTAAGGCACAGGAGTATGATGTGATCATCCTGGATATCATTCTGCCGGATATCAGTGGCATTGTTGTTTGTAAAGAGATCCGCAGTACCAGACCCGATACACAGATCATTATGCTCACGGCGCTGGGTACTACAGACGATAAAGTGGATGGTCTTGATGCAGGCGCTGATGACTACCTGGTAAAACCTTTTGACTTCCGGGAACTGGAGGCAAGGATCAGGGCGCTTACCAAACGAAGGGAAAAACGAAACATTGTAACGGCTACTGCACTACGTATAGCTGATCTTGAATTGAACCTGGATACATTTACAGCAACCCGTGCGGGTAAAGAAATTCCGCTTACACCCAAAGAGTTCAAGCTATTGTTATTTATGATGCAGCACAGCGGCAGGGTAGTAACAAGAAATGAGATTGCGGAAAAAGTATGGGAAACTGCTTTTGACACAGGAACCAATTTTATTGATGTATACATCAACTATCTCCGCAGGAAAATTGATAAGGAACATGCCATAAAGTTGATCCATACCAGGCCGGGAATAGGATTTATTCTGAAGCCGGATAATGAATAACAGAACCGGTACTGTTAATACTTTAATATTCTGTACATGAAGATCAGACTGAGGTTTACACTCTTGTTCGCTACATTGTTTGCAGCATTACTGCTGGTGTTTGCTGCATGCATTTACTTTTTTTACGCGGCAGACAGGGAACAGCAATATTATGATCGTTTGCAGCAGCAGGCAATTACCAAAGCAAAACTGTTGCTGGAAGCCAGGGTAACACCCTCTGTATTGCAACTGATATATAAGCATTCGCTCAATTCATTGCCCCAGGAAGAAGTAGCGATCTACGATACTGCTTTTCATTTGTTGTATCATGATGCAGTAGAGATTGATAAAGTGAAAGAAACCCAATCTATGATTGACAGCATAGTAGCGGTAAAGGAAATTCACTTTTATGTGGGGAAACTGCAGGCTATCGGGTTTCTGTATGCATTTGGTGGTAAACATTATGTAATTACCGCTGCGGCCAGGGATGATTATGGTCTTGCTAAACTAAGTATGTTACGTACGGTGCTGTTTACGGGGTATGGAATAGTGATCTTGTTAACGGTATTGGCGGGCGCATTCTTTTCTGCCAGGGCGCTAAAACCCTTGTCTGAATTGGTAAACAGGGTAGAAGATGTTACTGCATCGCGGTTGGATCTTCGGATAGATGAAGGTAATGGAAAGGATGAAATTGCAGAGCTGGCCCAAACCTTTAACCGTATGCTCGACCGGTTGGAAAACTCTTTTAATGCGCAGAAAGATTTTGTATCTAATATCTCTCATGAGCTCAGAACACCACTGGCGGCCATTATTGGTGAACTGGAGATCACTGCTTCCAGGGACAGGACTATTCCTGAATACAAACAGATGATCCGGTTTATTCTCAGTGATGCGCAGCGGTTGGTAAAATTGTCCAACGGGTTGCTGGATCTTGCAAAAGCCAGTTATGACCAGGCTGAAATTGCTTTCCGGAACCTGCGCCTGGATGAGTTGTTGTTGGATACACGCAAGGAGATCATCAAGGCAAATCCAGACTATCATATAAAGATCATCTTTGAACGGGAGATAGAAGATGGCGGGGACATTTCAGTAAAAGGCAATGAGTACCTGTTGAAAGTAGCGTTTACCAATTTAATGGAGAACGGTTGTAAATTTTCAGATAATCGTCAGTCTGTAGTGGCTATCAGTTTTCATGAAAGCGTGGTGATCATCCGTTTTTCAGATTCGGGTATTGGGATACCTCCACAGGATATGCCTGATATTTTCAAGCCTTTTTACCGGGGTGCCTACCAGGCATATTCAGAAGGAAATGGTATTGGACTTTCTTTGTCAGACAGGATCATTCACCTGCATAAAGGAACGGTCAGTGTTACTTCCGGCCTGACAGAAGGAACTGTTTTTACAGTGGAACTTCCACATGTATGATTATGACAATCAATGCTGGTATTTTACAATGTATGATAAGTTGCTAAAAGTGCATGAACCATTAATCTGTTATTGTTTGTTCTTTTTTCTGAATTCAACAGGTGTAATTCCCTTGTGTTTTTAATGCCACATTATTGGACATTCCTAAAAATATAAAAACAGATTGGCTGGATAAAAACTATCCCACTAAGGATTGATAGAGAGGTTGAAGTGATGAAATATACAAGAGCTATAATTCAAACGGTGCAATATGAATAAAGCCGATAAAGCCATTGTTGCCGTTAGAGCAGGTCACAGTCTGGCCTTTGACGGAAGATGAAGTTTCAATAAATACAGTCCACGGCAAAGCTTACACCTTACATCCGTTGTTTTGGGCCTTGGAAAGTGAGCATGCACCGAAGACCGGCCCGTACGCTGGAGAATTTTGCCAGGGATTATGCAGACAGTTTCGGATAGATGGTATTTGTGTAATTGCCGGCAAATTTGCATCCTGAAAGAAAATATCATGACACTTCAGTGGTTTACGGTTAAAATTGTTGCCAGGTGTATAGCTTTCATAGGTCTCTATAATATTACATCCAATGTATCAGGGCAGGTGCAACCTGATACCAAAAGGGTGATCTTTCTCAAAGAGACACGGATATTGTGCGATCTTATAGAAGATACTGCTGCGCGAAGATTTACTCCAACAGTGGGGGATATGGATAGAGTTGATTCGCTGCTGGGGCAATACTTCATACAAAAAGGTACTGGTAACAGCCCGCAAATAACCATTCATGACTACTACAGGCAGTTTGCCGGATTTTGGGTAAACGGCAAAAGATGCATTTTCGTTAATGCTTCGTGCATATACCCGGATTACTTTTTACAGAATACGTACTATCCCCGGGGAGGGGGTCAATGTTATTTCCGGGCCATGGTTGACCTGGATAACAGGAAAATGGTTCGCTTTTATTTCAATGCTCCCAAGTAAGATGTTCAGAAACCGGGGTTCTGATATCTAAAAGATCAACAGATACCTATTATATATAGTAGCAAAGAATTTTGCAAAAACTGACATTTCCGGGAGGTGTGCTGCCGGACCCGCAAAAATGACACGTTTCGATCCATACAATCAATACATCTTCACCGGTTTGTAACCTTCCTTTTACAGTTATTTTCAACCGGAATATAGCATCAATTTCTACTACGCAAGCTGCAATCGGTTACAAAAATCCCTTCAAAAAGAGTGATTGACCGTTGGGTAAATGACTTCATTCCATTTTTCACAAAGAATAAAAAAGCATTCCTTCTTATCCAGTTTTTAGCAAATGCATGGGTGTGATCCTATTTTTTGAAGTAGTATATCTGGTCAACCGATGTATTGGACGGAAGTGTCTATTTACAATAAATGTGTTTTAATTTGCATGCGTTTTGGCTTTCACATCAATAGAACAAAAGTCCTTTTCTTTTTATAAAATGAATTGATATAAGTAGTTGATTATTAATGAATTTTTTTAAAATGTAGAGGTTTTGACGTACCACCTAATTGGGACTTTTTGCGTGTTATTGCCCAAATTTGTCTTTGTTTAGCAAACAACTGGTCCGATAGAATTGCTTATGAGTAGATGCCCCTTGTACTTCGGTACACTTTCACAAACCTCCCCAAAAAGGTTTCAGGATGATACTCCAAGTAAACAGCTTTGTCTGGCCAACTTGTCAAGTTAAACATAAAACCAAAACGCTGTTTAGCATAACCATCTGCTAATAGTGCCAATAATTTCTCTTTAAAAATTGGTAAACCCCAAAACGAATGCTTGTCAACTACAGAGTCCAGCCTCGGATTTATCGCCGTGCACCTGCATAGGTGTATTCTTTTCAACTCCCGGTTTTACAATTCATAAAAAGTCTTACGGTAAAAACTTTATTGCATTTATCACCAAAACAACCATATGAGAAGTATGAGCAAAAAACAACTTTTGCGACAAGTTCTGCTTTTTCTTCTGGCCATCATTGTTCAGCAGGAAAGTATAGCTCAAACAAAGAAAATCACTGGTACCGTTAGCGACGGTAACGGAGCGCCCCTCTTCGGCGTTTCTGTAACGGCTACCAAGTCTGCCGGCAATACCGGTACTACTACCAACCTGCAGGGTAGTTTTTCGCTGACCATTGACGATTCATACAAAAAATTGATTATAAGCTCCGTAGGGTATGTGAAACAGGATGTGGAGATAGGCAAAAAGACTGTTTTTAACATCACACTTTTAAGTGATACAGTTAGTTTGTCTGATGTAGTGGTGGTGGCTTATGGCCAACAGAAAAAAGAAACAGTAACAGCGGCGATGAGCACGGTAACAGCCAAAGAGCTGGTACAGGCGCCGGTAGCCAACCTCAGCAATGCGCTTGCTGGTCGTTTGCCGGGTCTGATCGCTGTTCAGGGTTCAGGTAAGCCGGGTTCTGACGCGTCTACGCTTTATATCAGGGGTATTGGCACTTATACCGAAAATACTGCACCGCTGATCATGATAGATGGAGTGGTTAGGGACTCTTATAATGACATTGATCCCAACGAGGTGAGCGAGATCAGTATTCTGAAAGACGCTTCTGCTACCGCTGTGTTTGGTGTGCGCGGTGCAAACGGCGTGATCCTGATCACTACAAAACGTGGTAAAGAAGGAACTCCTAAAGTGAGTGCTACTGTACAGTCAGCCATCTCAGAGTTCACCCGGATGCCTAAATATGTAAACTCTTATCAATATGCTACACTGCGCAATGAGCAGGTTTTTGAAACATACTGGCAACAGCATGCAAACGATCCTGACGTAGCGAACCAGCCCAATGGCTGGGGAAATTTTGTAGCTAAAAGAAATACCAGTTATTCGCCTCAGTTCTCTAACGAGGATTTGAAATATTTTCAGAATGCCCATACTCCGAAATTAAGTGATGGTTCTCCCAATCCTTATTATGATCCTTATTTCCACCCAGACCAGGACTGGCAATCACAGATCTATAAGAACTCTACACCGCAAACACAGGCCAACGTAAACGTAAGTGGTGGTACAAAGGGCATGAGATATTTTATTTCGGCAGGTTATTTATCACAAAGAGGTTTGTTCAAAACCGATTATATGCCTTTCTCCAAAGAGATGGATTACAGAAAGGACAGGTATAATTTAAGAGGCAACTTTGATTTTGATGTCACTAACAACTTTAAAATAGCTGTTGACGTTGCAACTTATTTTGTTCAGATCTCAGGTATGAACAATGATGGCTATAACTATGAGAAGAACCTGATGTGGACCAATCCAATGGCGTCTCCCGGTTATGTTGATGGAAAATTTACGTTTATCTGGAACAAGTTTCCGGAGCAATTCAATCCTTTATATAGCCTGGTATTGCGTAATGCTTATAATCTTAACAATAACAGTACGCTGAACTCCGGCATCCGTTTAACACACAAGCTGGACTTCATTACGAAAGGACTTTCAATAAACGGCAGACTTTCCTATGACAGTTATTTCTCCAGCAGATCTGTTGGTCAGTCATATCCCGTATACTGGGCAGTACGCCCCAATCCCAACGGAGACAAGCTGAATCCGATCTGGGTGCAGATGAATAATGAAACACCTTCTACCAGAAATGCGAATGTGTACAATGGTAAATGGCGTACCTGGTATGCTGAGTTATCATTGAATTATAACCGTACTTTCGGCGATCACAATATAGGAGCGCTGTTTAACGCAAACCTGAGTAAAAAATATGATCCAACGCTGGCATACGATCTCCCTCATGCTTATGAAAGCCTGGTAGGCAGGGTTAGCTATGATTATAAAGGAAAATACATTGCTCAGTTTGATATGGGGTACAACGGATCTGAAAACTTCCCTCCGGGCAAGCGATTTGGATTTTTACCGGCTTACTCACTGGGCTGGATAGCTACCAATGAATCTTTCTGGCCTAAAAATAATTATGTTACCTTCTTAAAGATTAAAGGGTCAACGGGTAAAGTAGGTAATGACAGGATTGGTAATGATGCCGACCCTAATAGCCGTTATATGTATCTGCCGAATGTGTGGGCATATAGTACCGGTACTATGGCGGGATATTATTTTGGTCAGAGCGGATCAAACCGCAACTACGTTCAATCTGCCTATGAAAGCAGGTTGGGTAACCCGAATGTTACCTGGGAAATTGCTCAGAAAACGAACGTTGGTTTTGAAGCCAAATTATGGAATAACAAGATCAGTATTGAATACAACTACTTTACTGAGCACAGAAAAAATATCCTTTCTGCCAAAGGAACAGTTCCCGGAATTGTTGCAGCCAATTTACCTCCTTATAACTTGGGTGAGGTAGAAAACAGCGGTAATGAACTGGATATTACCTATCGTGATAAAATTGGTAAAAAATTCAATTTCTGGATAAGGACTTTCGTGGCCACTAACCAGAACAAGATCGTTTTCCGTGATGAGCCGATTGTTCAGGGACTGGAATACCAGGCTATGACAGGCAGACCGATTAACCAGGGATTATACTTACAGGCTAATGGTTTGTATACATCATGGTCCGAATTGTATGCGGTGGATGCTTCCGGTAATCCTATTCTATCTCAGCCAACACTGGCACAGGGTCCTGGCGGAAAGCCATATAACAATGCTGGCGGTCAGCCGGTTTACCAGAAAGATCTTTCTTTTGGCAATGTGCCTTTACAACCCGGAGATATTAAACTGCAGGATGTCAATTACGATGGTGTAATTAATGACAAGGATTATAAAAGATCAGGATATACCAATATACCCAGGATAACATACAGCCTTTCATTTGGCTTTAATTTTAAAGGATTTGATATGTCTGTGTTATTCCAGGGTGCACGTGATGTAGCTGCTAACCCGATGCCGGTAACCAATCTGCATTTCAATGGTACTACAGAAGCACTGTTTGAGGTAGACTGGACCCGTTTTACACCTGAGCGTTATGCTGCCGGAGAAAAGATCAACTTCCCCATTGCGGCTTATAACCGTCCCGCATTTCAGAATACCTTCTTCAACCTGAATACTTCTTACATACGTTTGAAAAACGTGGAATTGGGTTACACCTTCCAGCGCGGAATCCTGGGCAGGGTAGGACTAAATTCTCTTCGTGTATACGTAAACGGGTACAACCTGTACACATGGAGCAAGAACCGTATCTGGGGTGACCCTGAAAATATGGGCTTTATGGGATATCCGCTTACCCGTACCTACAACGCAGGTGTTAACATCGGGTTTTAATTGTTAAATCAGCAAAAAGAGCAAAAAGATGAAAAAGATATATATACCAATTATACTGATAGCCGTGATCGTTACGGCTGGCATGATGACTGGTTGCACCAAAGATTTCCTGGAAAAACCCAAAGGTGGTGCAGTAACGGTAGACACCATTTTTCATACACAAAAACAGGCCAATTATGCAGTGGCAGATATGTATGGCTGGTGTATGCCAACAGGTTTTGTAATGAATGCGTCTGGTGATAGCCGTGAAGATGTGCTTACCGACCAGGTACAACTGTTACTGCCCGGCGCAAACTGGGTGGGAGGAAATCTGAATTTCCAATATTATGTAGCCGGTGGTATGGCACCCGCTTACAGTATAGACAGGGGGCCAATTGCATCCCGTGGTAATACTGCTGCTGTAGCATTTACGAATTGGTATAAAGCCATCAGGAAGGCAAACCTGGTATTGAAGAACATAGATGCCGTAACAGACGCTTCGCCCGACTGGAAGTCTGATGTAAAAGGACAGGCTTTATTTTGCCGCGCCATAGCGCATTACAGCGCTTTCCGTATGTATGGTGGTGTGCCGCTTGTATCTGACGTACTGGAAGGTGATGGTAACATTTCCATTCCACGTGCTTCTATTCAGTCTTTTGTAGATACCATTGTTAGCTGGTGCGACAGGGCCGCCGGTTTATTGCCGCTTTCCAGGCCCACTACTGATTATGGTAAAGTGACAAGCATTGCAGCTCTGGCACTGAAGGCAAGAATTTTATTGTACGCTGCCAGTCCATTATACAATACACCAGATAATATGAAATCTGCTATTGCTGGAGCACGCTACGGTGATGCCAGGGATTCTGTATTATGCTATCCTTCTTATAGCAAAGAACGCTGGAAAAGAGCTGCCGATGCTTCTAAAGCTGTTATTGATGCTGCATCTGCTGCTGGTGTTTCTTTCTATAATACGAACAAACCGGTTACTGTGGCCAAAACAGATAACTATGCTAATCTTGGCGATTATGAGGCTGTCTTCAACAATGTATTCGGAACTACCGGTGCTTATGGCAACCCTGAATATATCCTGGCAAACACGTACAATCAGAATGACCCCAACCGTAACGGCTGGGCAGACTGGGGCAGGTATAATTTCTCCAAGGTGCGGATGTTTGATTGGGGTGCGAAAAATAACGTGCCCGTTGAATTTTTGCAATTGTATGAAAAAAGAGATGGTACCAAATGGACTGCAACCCCTTCAGGTACAGATTTTAAAGCATACTTCGAAGGTTTAAATCTTGATCCACGTGCTTATCAGTCACTGGCATGGGCTGGCGAATGGTTTAACAGTGGAAGCGGAAGAGCGTTCTTGCCTTATTATAAAGCATCTGCAGATGGTGCTTATGCTGATGGAAAATTAGTAGATGATTCCAATGCAGGTGATAAGACAGGAAGCGCAGTGGAAACAGTGAAATTTGTTGCGCGTGTTGATAACAGTAATGATAACCATTTTGCATGGCCTGTTTTCCGCCTGGCAGAATTTTATTTAAGCTATTCAGAAGCATTGAATGAATATTCCGGTCCTTCAGGTGAAACCTTCACTTATTTAAACTACATCAGACAAAGAGCCGGTATGCCGGATAAAGATGCCTCTATGTTACCTGATCAGGCAAGCTTCAGAGCAGCCATCCAGAACGAGCGTACTATTGAGCTGGCTTTTGAAGATCACAGGTATAATGATCTGCATCGCTGGTTAACAGCACATGTGGTTTTAAACCAGACCCTTCATGGATTTACTGTTATTGCATCAACAAATGGTGTTACTCCCAAACCAGCCAATCCTTTCTTAAACTGGAGTCTCGTTTCTTATGGTTCAAGAATATTTCCCATTAAATATTACTATGTGCCGTTTCCTTATAAGGAAGTTAGTATGAGATACCTGGGTGGAAAAGACTGGGATGGTCAAAACCCCGGATGGTAATAAAAAACTTGTTGAATGTATAACTCGAAAAAAATATGAAATATAAAAATATACAACTGCTTGTTTGGCTACCCTTGTTTGCCGGGATCTCTGTAACCCAGGCGCAAACAAAAAAAGCCAGTCAATCAGATACTATTGCATTGCCAGCCATCACTTCTGCCAATACTGTTGACCTGGGTATCAGGAATGAACAAAACTGGAGAAATACCGGAGCCATAGTTACTATAACAGGAGATGAACTGGCAAGAACAAATTCCGGTAACTTACTCAATACATTACAGGGCCGTATCCCGGGATTAACGGTAGCAACCGGTTCCGGTGAGCCTGGTTATGATAACCCCACTTTGTACCTGCGTGGTCAGAGCAGTTGGAATGTTGCCGGTAATGCTATTGCCATTTACCTGGATGGATTCCAGGTAGACATGAACGCATTGTCTGCATTGTCGCCTTTTGAAATAGAAACCATCACATTGCTGAAAGATGCAGCAGCACTTGCAGTATATGGGTTTAATGGCGGCACGGGCGTGTTAAGTGTTCGCACCAAAGAAGGAACCCTAAATGGTAAAACGAAGATCGAAGTAAATGCCAGGTATGGTAATCTGACGCCTATTTCGATGCCCAAAGTAATGGACGCGTATGGTTATGTAACAGCTTATAATAAAGCGTTGCAGAATGATGGGTTACCTATCAAATACTACAACCCGGAACTTTACAAGGCCAGCGACGATCCTTTTCACCCCAATGTGAACTGGTACGATAAAGTATTGAACAATAGTTCTGCAACACAGGATTATAGCATTTCTTTCCGGGGTGGTAACAACAGGGCCAGGTATTTTGTACTGGGTGGATTAACTGATTTCAGAGGTGCATACAGGGATGCAGATATTATAGATAAAGATTACGGAACCAATGCCAAATACAAACGTATCTATTTAAGAACGAATGTAAATCTGCAACTGAATAAAAACCTGTCAGTAAAAGCAACTGTGTCTGGTCTTACAGAAGACCGCAATACGCCGGATGGTTTTACAGCATCAGGGCTGTTTGCTAATTTATTGCGTATTCCTGCTGCTGCATTCGCGGTGAAGAATCTGGATGGCTCCTGGGGAAATAGCTCTGTGTACAATTTTAACCCGGTACAGTTGTTAAGACGCAATGGTGTGTATAGTTCACATACCAGGAGTTTGCAAACCAACTTAAGTTTTAGCCAGAAATTAGATGCGATCACTGCCGGCTTGTCTTTAAA
>OFIS01000118.1_pt1 | contig 91545 bp, 86 predicted proteins | sample 1775071 | NCBI WGS metagenome assembly OFIS01 (sample SAMN08195774, study PRJEB24354) | sludge metagenome | isolation source: sludge from phenol fed wastewater aerobic bioreactor C | place: India: Nagpur | collected 2016-09-17 | reverse complement strand
CGTTCGCCACCGCTCCTGCGGTGGCGTGGGCCAGCAAAGAGAAGTGACTCGGGCGCCGGCAGGCGACCGAAACCGCTCTGTCGCTTGCGGCAGGCGACCGAAACAGCTTTGTTCCTTGCGAAAGCGCGAGAGCAAAAGCCCCCTCAAGCGAAGAGGGCTGGGGTGCGGCGAAAAGCCCGCTAGACTGCGCGCTCCATCGCCCGGGGAACCCGCATCCATGCGCCGCCTGCTGCTCGCCGCCACGCTCGCCCTCGCCGCCTGCCTCCCGCCCGCGCTGGCCGCAGACGACGTCGCCCAGTTGCAGAAGACCGATCTGGTGGTCGGCAGCGGCACGCTGGCGCGCGATGGCGACGTGGTGCAGGTGAACTACACCGGCTGGCTGTACGACGCGCACGCGGCGGACCACCACGGCGCGGAATTCGACAGCTCGCTGGAGAGCGGCGAACCGATCAGCTTCACGCTGGGCGCGGGCGAGGTCATCAAGGGCTGGGACCAGGGCATCCGCGGCATGCACGTGGGCGGCAAGCGTACCTTGGTCATCCCCGCGCGGTTGGCCTACGGCAGCCGCGGCGCCGGCGACGCCGTGCCGCCAAACGCCGCGCTGGTGTTCGACGTGGAGCTGGTGGGCGTGCATTAGGCATGGGCGCGAACTCCAAAGCACTGCGGGCTCTCGTCTTGAACAACGAAGCCGTGCGGCCTGGGCTCGCGCACTGACTGGTGATCCCCTCTCCCACCGGGAGAGGGTGCCGGCAGGCGGGTGAGGGTTCGGGCAAAGCGAAAAGTTGCGACAAGTCCGAACCCTCTCCCCCTACCCCTCTCCCGGAGGGAGAGGGGAAAAGATCACGTGCGAAATATGCCGGACCGCCCCATCAAACCGCCGCGCGACGCTCGTCGTCGTCATCGGCCATCACGCAGTTGCGGCCGCCGCGCTTGGCGCGGTACAGCGCGGCGTCCGCTTCCGTGCACAGGCGCCGCATGTCGTGGCCGGCGCTGTCGGTGAAGGCCAGGCCGATGCTGGTGGAGACCGTGACGACCACGCCGTTTTCCACCACCTCGGCCGCCTCGATGGCCTGGCGGATGCGTTCGGCGATGGCCCGGCCCTGCGCGCGCGAGCACTCCACCAGCAGGATGCCGAATTCCTCGCCGCCGAGGCGGCCGAACAGGTCGACCGGGCGCAGTTGCTGCCTGCAGGCGGCGACCACCTTGCACAGCACCTCGTCGCCCATCGCATGGCCGTGGGTGTCGTTGATCCGCTTGAAGTGGTCCAGGTCGATGAAGGCGAGGCAGGCCATGCCCTGCCGCCGCGCCAGTTGCGACAGCACCCGCTCGGCCTCGCCCATGAAATGCTGGCGGTTGAATACCGTGGTGAGGCCGTCCAGATGGGACAGCTTCTTGAAGCGCAGCTGCGAGCGCTTGAGCCGGAACATCCAGAGCAGGACGAAGGCCAGCGCCAGCAGCAGCAGCGCGAGATACAGGCGATTCGCCTCCGCCGTCTTGTCATTCAGCTTCTGCTGCATGCGCAGTGCCGCGTTCTGCTGGCCCAGCTTTTCCGTCTCCAGCTGCTGCACCAGCACGTGCTGCTGCACCGTTTCGTAGGCCATCGTGCGCACATTGACGTCGTCGAGATGGGCCTTGTCCAGCGCGGCGAATTTTTCGTAATAGTCGAGCGCGGCGGCGGCATGGCCCTGCTTCTTGGCGATGCGGTAAAGCACATCGTAGGCGTCCCTCGGCCAATCGCCGGATGCCTGCATGGCGACGACGGCCAAGGCCGCCTTCCGGGCGGCGTCATCGTCCCCGATAGCAGCCAGCGCTTGGGCTCGCTGCACCAAAGTCTGCATTTTGTTGGGGGCATAGCCGTCGACCTCGATTGCGGGCGCCATGCGGTCAAGCAACGCAAGCGCCTTGCGCGGCTGCCCCGCCTGCAGGTACAGGTCGACAACGGTCTGCTGCAAGTCGGTGCTGTACACCGGCAGCTTGGCCGCCGCGCAGGCATGGATGGCCTGCTGCAGCTCCGGACTGCCGAGTTTGAGCCGATGTCCGAAGGAAAGCGCCTCCACCAGACTGGTCGCCGCATAGCACGAACTTTTGCTCGCAGAAGCCTCCGCCAGCGCCATTCGCGCGTACTGCACGGCCAGGTCAATCTGGCCAACCATGGCCATCGACTGCGAGAGATTCAGCAGTATCGCGGAGCGAGCCCTGGCATCCGTGACCTGTGGCAGACGTGCCGCAAGGCGATCGGCCAGTTCGAATGCCTTTGGATAATGCCGCGTGAACACCAACTGGCTCAGCAGCAAGGCGGAAGCGCGATCCGCCCAAGCCTGATTACCGGAATGCCGAATGATGTCCTGGAACAACGCCTCCGACTTCGGGTAGTCGCTTTCGTACATGGCCTCCCATGCATCCAGATAGCGCAAATGCCATTGCTGATCCGGCGTCAACTGGGCAGCTTCCCGGTTGAGCAGAGCCAACAGTTGCAAGGAGCGCGCGTGATCCGTCAGCTGCATCGCATCGGCCCGCTCGAGCGTGGCACCCAGGTCGACATGCGACGTGGCGGCACGACTGGCGTGCCAGCCCAGGCAACAGGCAAGCGCCACCCCGGCAATACGTTGCAGCAGGCTATTTGACCGGCGGTGCATGACGGCGCCCCGTCATCCTCTGCGCGAGCGCCTACGTTTGACAGGGGAAGGCGAGGGGGGCTCGGGTTTGGGCTGCTTCGGCGGGGGAACGTCGGCCTCTTCTTCCTCGTCGCCGCCTGGGCCTGGCGAGTGCGTCTGGGGCATATTCTCCACCCGCGTTATACACAGCTCCACACGCAGCGGCGCACTGTCGCCTGTTGCCACCGCCAGCTTGAGCTCGACGCTCGCCTGCGCCTGCTCCAGCACACACTTCAGCTCCTCGGGCGATGCGTAGCGCAGCGATGCATCGCTGCCGATGGCCACCAGCAACTTGATCGTATCGGTCATGTTGTTCCCCTTGCCGCCCAAGTTCGGACGGCACCGACGTGTCGCGCCGCCCTGCTTCAAACCGCCGTGACGGCTTGTCCTCCCGCATCCAGTGCTTGCAGCCGCTCAAGCATGGCACGGTTCGGCTGCAAGGTCACGGCCGGCGGCAGCACCACGGTTTCCTCGGCGGTCAAGGGCGCCGTGGCCAGCTCGCGCAAGGAAATGCGCCGGATGCGCGGCCGCTCGATCGGCAGGGTGGCGCCGCGGTAGACGATCACCTCGTGGTCGGGCGGGTAGTCCTGCTGCAGCCGCTCCACCAGCAGGGCGTGGTAGGCGGGGCCGGTGTCGAAGCGCCCCACCGAACGGTTGCCGACCACGCCCACCTGCCACAGCACGAGATAACCCGCCGGGTCGATGCGCCGGTCGCAGTACAGGAGCTGGCTGGCCTCGAAGTGCTGGCAGCCGTAGCGGCCGGGGTCGAAGCCGAGGTCGGCGTAGAGGCAATCCTCGGCGGAGATGCCCGGCTCCATGTGCGCCTCAAACCCTTCGGCGCGGGCCTGTTCAATCGCCTTGTGCGGCGACCAGGCGAAGATGCCGGGGTGGCCGTAGAACACGCCGCAGACGCGCTTGCCGGCGCGCAGCTCGGCCATCATCAGCGCCACCCACTCGCGGTAGGTGCGCATGCGCGGCTTGCCCTCGGCGTAGTAGGGCTGCAGGCTGCGCACGTCCGGGTGCAGGCGCTTCAGCCACTCCTCCGCGATGGCGTCGGAGAGCGCCGCGAACACCACGTCCGCCTGCACGATGTGGCTGCGCGCCAGCGGCGTGAGGTGGGAGCCCAGCGTCATGCCCAGGCCCACGCAGGCGAGGCGGCCGCGGCCGGGGACGTTCAAGGAGGGGAGCCGGGTCTGGGTCATGCGGCGATCATAGCGAACGCCCGCCCCTGCGCTCGCGGGAGCGCTGGAGGCAGGCCCGCGCGAATCAGGCCGTCGCGAGATCTTCGCCACCGGCCGCCACGCGGTTTCGTCCGTCGTGCTTGGCGCGGTACAGCGCGGCATCGGCCTCGGTGCACAGGCGGTGCAGGTCGTGGCCGAGGCTGTCGGTGAAGGCCAGGCCGATGCTGGTGGAAACCGTCACCACCGCGCCGTTGCGCTCCATCACGACGGCCTCGATGGCCGCGCGGATGCGTTCGGCAATCGCCAGCCCCTGTTCGCGCGTGCAATCCACCAGCAGGATGCCGAACTCCTCGCCGCCGAGGCGGCCGAACAGGTCGGCGGCGCGCAGGTGCTGCTTGCAGGCGGCGACCATGCGGCACAGCACTTGGTCGCCCATCGCATGGCCGTGGGTGTCGTTGATGCACTTGAAGTGATCGAGGTCGATGATGGCCACGCAGGCCGCGCCTTTCCGCTTCTCCAGCAGGCGCAGCGCGCGCTCGGCTTCGCCCATGAAGTGCTGGCGGTTGGAGATGGCGGTGAGGCCATCGAGGTGGGACAGCCGCTTGAAGCGCAGTTGCGAGCGCTTGAGCCGGAACATCCACAGCGCGCCGAAGCCCAGCACCAGCAGCAGCAGCGCGAGGTACAGGCGGTTGGCCTCGGCCGTCTTGGCGTCCAGTTTCTGCTGCACCAGCAGCTCGCTGTTCTGCTGGCTCAGCCTTTCCGTCTCCAGCTTCTGCGCCAGCATGTGCTGCTGCACCGTCTCGTAGGCCATCGTGCGCGCATTGACGTCGTCGAGGTAGGCCTTGTCCAGCGCAGCGAACTTCTCGTGGTAGTCGAGCGCAGCGGCAGCGTGCCCCTGCCTTTTCTCGACGCGGTAAAGCACCTCGTAGGCGTCTTTCAGCCACGCGTCGGCGTCGCCCGGCTTGCCGCCGGCGACGACGGCCAGGGCCAGCCGCCTGGCGGCATCGTCCTCGCCCACGGCAGCCAAGGCCGACGCCCGGTCCACCAGCGCCGACAACTTGGCGGGCACATAGCCGTTGGCGTCGACGCTCGGCTGGATCCGGTCCAGCAGGGCTAGCACCTTGCGCGGCTGCCCCTCGTGCAGGAGCTGGTCGGCGAGCATGAACTGCAGGTTGGTGTTGTACAGCGGCGCCTTGGCCGCCGGGCAGTCGTCGAAAGCCTGCTGCAATTCCGGGCTGTCGGATTTGAGCCGTTTGCCGTAGTACAGCGCCTCGACCAGGATGGAGGCGGGATAGCACCGGCTTTCACCCGCCGGCACGGTCGCCAGCGCCAGGCGGGCGTAGTGCACGGCCAGATCGGTCTGCCCGGCGGACCCCATCACCTGCGACAGGTTGGACAGCAGCAGGCGGCGGTCCTTGGCGTCCGTGACCTGCGGCAAGCGCGCCGCGACGCGATTGGCCAGCTCGAATGCCTCGGTATAGTGCCGGGCGGCCCCGAGCTGGCTCAGCAGCACGGCCGACGCATGATTCACCAGATGCTCATCGCCAGAGTGTTCGATGACCTCGCCGAGCATGGCCTCCGACCTGGCGTAGTCGCCCTGGTACATGGCCTCCCAGGCATGCAGATAGCGCCGCTGCCATTGCTGGGCCGGCGTCAGGCCCGCCGCTTGCCGGTCGAGCTGGGCCAGCACCTGCAAGGATCGCGGGTGATCCGTGACCTGCAATTGATAGATCTGCCGGATCAAGGCATCCGGATCGGTCACGGGTGCGGCGGCAAGGCCGGCCTGCCAGCCCAGACAGCCGGCGAGGCCCACCCAGGCGAGCCGCGTTCTGGTGCTGCCGGATAGCCAAGCCATGCCCATTCCCCAATGACCCCATGCAACGACAAGCCGCGCCCGGCCACCGGCCGCAGCGCCCGCCCGTTGCCCCTTCAGCCGTGCCAGCATCGCATGCTTGGGCCGCAAGGTCATCGCACCGTCACTTCGGCCCTGCGGGCCTCGACCGGTTCGCGGAAGACCACGCGATCGACGGCGGCGCCGACGCATGCCTAAAGGCACGGTCTCGCGGCAGCCCGGCCCGCTACGCTAGCGGCTTTCCCCCGCAAGGACAGACCCGTGCGCAAGCCGCTGCAGACGAGCTTGCTGGCAGCCCTGCTGCTGGCCGGATTCCACCCTTCGGCGCTGGCCGCCGACAAGAAGGCGCCGGCCGCGGCGGAAGCGCCGGGCGCCAGCGACGGCTTCCAGTTGCCGCCGTTCCCGGCGGACAAGAGCGTCGCCCAGACCACCACCGTGGACGGCCGCACGCTGAAGTACACCGCCACGGTGGGCTCGCTGCCGGTGCGCGACGAGAAGGGCAAGGTGATCGCGCAGGTGATGTTCACCGCCTACACCCTGCCCGGCAAGAACCGCCCGGTGACGTTCGCGCTGAACGGCGGCCCCGGCGCCTCCTCCGTCTACCTCAACCTCGGCGCGATCGGCCCGAAGAAGGTGAACTTCGGCGTGGAGGGCGACAAGCCTTCCGACCCGGCCGTGCTGCACGACAACCCCGGCACCTGGCTGGGCTTCACCGACCTGGTGTTCATCGACCCGGTGGGCACCGGCTTCAGCCGCGCGCTGGTGGACGACAAGGAAGCCACCAAGGACTTCTACAGTACCGACGCCGACATCCAGTACCTCTCGCGCATCGTCTACGACTGGCTGGTGAAGAACGGCCGCATGGAGTCGCGCAAATACCTGGTGGGCGAGAGCTACGGCGGCTTCCGCGGCCCGCGCATCACCGACTACCTGCAGACCCGGCTCGGCGTGGCGATGAACGGCGTGGTGCTGCTTTCGCCCTACCTCGACCCGGCGGCGATGGACGACGAGAACGTGTCGCCGCTGCCGTGGATGCTCACCCTGCCGTCCATCGCCGCCGCGCATCTGGAGCGCGAGGGCAAGCTCACCGCGCAGGCGATGCAGCCGATCATCGATTACACCCGCACCACCTACGCCGCCACGCTGATGCAGGGCCGCGCCGACCCGGCCGCCACCGACGCGATGATCAAGAAGGTCGCCGCGCTCACCGGGCTCGATCCGCTATTTGTGAAACGCTCCGGCGGGCGCCTCGAAACCCAGGCCTACCTGCGCGAGGTGTACCGCGCCCAAGGCAAGCTGGGCAGCCGCTACGACTCCAACGTCACCGCGTGGGATCCCTTCCCCTATGCGCCGCACCAGCGCAGCGGCGACCCGATCCTCAACGGCATCATCGCCCCCACCACCACCGCGATGGTGAACTTCGTCACCCAGACCGTGGGCTGGAAATACGACGGCCGCTACAACGCGCTGAGCTACGAAGTGAACCGCCTGTGGCACGAGGACGACGACGCGCGCCTCGGCTCGGTGAAGCAGCTGCGCGAGTCGGTCGCGAACGACCCCGGCCTGCGCGTGCTGATCGCCCACGGCTGGGACGACCTCTCCTGCCCGTTCATGGCCTCGGTGCTGATCGTCGACCAGATGCCGGCGATGGGCGACCCCACGCGCGTGCAGGTGAAGGAATACCCGGGCGGGCACATGTTCTATGCGCGCACCGCGAGCCAGGCCGATTTGCTGCGCGACGTGAAGGCGCTGTACGGGGTGATGTGAGTGCTTGCTCCCCTCTCCCGCTTGCGGGAGAGGGGTTGGGGGCGAGGGGCTTTTGCTCGTGCGCTTCCGCAAGCGACAAAGCGGTTTCGGTCGCCTGCCGGCGCCCGAGCCACCTTTCTTTGCTGGCCCAAAGAAAGGTGGCCCAAAGAAATGGCCTGGTTCAATCCGCCGACCCTACAAGCCCGACATGTCGAGGGCGTTGGACCAACGCTCGTCGACACGTCGCCCTACAGCGGCCACCTCGCGACGTATCTGGAAACTGAGGACGTAAAGCTCGTCGCCCCAGCGAAAGCTGGGGCCCAGTGCCTTTGCTTCGCTTTGCTGGTGTCTTGCTCTGGCCGTTGCTTCTGCGCGCAGGAGCGCGCTGCTCTTCGGGGCCCCTATGCGGCGGTGAGGCGCGGACGATCAGGCCGCGCAGCGGGCGAGGCCATGGATGGACTCGCCTTTTCGACCGGGCAGGATGCCCGGCCGAAAAGCCCGGCCGCGCCTCACGGACTCGCAGGGCAGGATGCCCGGAGAGCGCCGCATCGGGGTGTCGTTTTCTCTTGGCTACTTCTCTTTTGGACAAGCAAAAGAGAAGTAGGTCGGGCCGCGGCAGCGGCACGAAACTGCCTTGAAACTTGCGAGAGCCAAGAACAAAAAGCCCCCTCACCCCAGCCCTCTCCCCGCCGGTGAGAGGTGACGAATCCCGCAAGCATCAAGCCTGAGGCCGACTGCACCGGCCTCCTTCACCTCCCGTGGTACCCCGCTGGCCGATGATCCCCCGCGGTGACGTAGCATGCTCCCTCGCGATTCCCGCATCACCGATGAGGTGTTCCCATGAAATCCACCCTGACCGCCCTGTTCGCGCTCTCGCTCGCGCTGGCCGCGAACGCCATGCCCGCCCAGACGAAACCGAAAGCCCCCGCCTACACCCCGCTGCGCCCGGTGGCCGATTGCCTGCGCACCGACCGCATCAACGAATGGCATATCGTGGATTCGCGCACGCTCGCCGTGCGCACCGGGCCCGACCGCTACCTGGTGAAGCTGCAGGTGGACTGCCCGCGCCTGCGCTACGGGCCGCCCACCCTGCTGTTCCATTCCAACCCCGCGAACCAGGCGGTGATCCCGTTCAGCATCTGCGGCGAGGCCGGCGAAACCGTGCGCGCGCTGCACGAACCGCCGTGCGCGATCCAGTCGGTGCGCAAGATCGACCAGGCCGAGTTCGACCAGCTCAAGGCGCACGCCCGGCGCAGCGGCAGCGGCGCGGACCAGCCGCTAAAGCCCTGACCCCGTCCAAACATCGGCTTTGCGATCATCCCTTATCGCGAAAATCAAACGGGCGGCCATCCATGGCCGCACTTTCAAAAAGAGCCCGGCGATGCCGGGCTCTTTCCGTACGAAGAGATTTGCAACGATCAATCGTCGTCGTCGCGTACGTAGCGCGTGGGATAGCCGTTATCGTAGATCACGGTGCGGGTGACCACGCGGCGCTGCACCACCGGCGCGCTTTCGTAGACCACCGTGGGCGGGCCGTACACCACCGGCGGCGGCGGGGCGTAATAGACCGGCCGCGGCGCCAGGGCGTCGCTGACCACGCCGGCCACCACGCCGGTGACGATTGCGCCGGCGATCCAGCGGCCGCCGCTCCAATGGCCGCCGCGGTAATAGCCGCCGCCACGGCGCCAACCGTCGTGGCGCCAGCCGTCATGGTCCCAGCCATGATGCCAGCCGCCACCATGGCCCCAGCCATCGTGGTCGTGCGCGGAGGCGCCCAGCGGCATCGCCACCGCCGCAGCCACGGCCAGACCGATTGCCATCCACTTGCCGACGTTGCGCTTGGACATGTTCCTGCACCTCCGTTGAACTGCGGGAGCGATGCTCGTCCGGATGCACTTAATCGCCACTGAAGGAATCAGCGTTTAACACGCGCGTCACGCCACGGATTCGCCGCCGCTTCAGGCTGGCGGTGGCGCAGCAGCCAGCAGCCGTGGATGTCGGCGCGGCGGGCGAAGTCGAACGGGATGCTGGCCGCGCTCCAGTCCTCGATGTCGAAGCGTTCCGCCAGCGCTTCCGCGTCCAGCTTGAAGCGGCGGAAGTTGTTGGAGAACACGATCACGCCGTCGTTCGCCAGATGCTCGCCGCAGGCGTCCAGCAGCGCCGCGTGATCGCGCTGCACGTCGAAATCCTCGGCGCGCTTGGAGTTGGAGAAGGTCGGCGGATCGACGTAGATCAGGCCGTAGTGGCTGCGCTCCTGGCGCAGGAACGTCAGCGCGTCGGCCTGCACCAGCCGGTGCCTGGCGCCGGTGAAACCGTTCAGCGCAAGGTTGCGCGAGGCCCAGTCCAGATACGTCGCGGACAGGTCCACGCTGGTGGTGTCGCGCGCGCCGCCCGCCGCCGCGTACACGCTGGCGGTGGCGGTGTAGGCGAACAGGTTGAGGAAGCGCCTGCCTTCGGCCAACTCGCGCAGCCTCGCGCGCACGAGGCGGTGGTCGAGGAACAGGCCGGTGTCGAGGTAGTCGGTGAGGTTGACGAGGAACTTCAGCCCGCCCTCGTCCACTTCGACGAACTCGCCGCGCTGGTCGAACTGGCCGTACTTGGAACCGCCCTTGCCGCGCTCGCGGGTCTTGATGGCGACGCGCTCGCGCGGCACGCCGAACACTTCGCTTGCCACGCGAGCCACTTCGCGCAGGCGCTGCTGCGCAGTGGCGACGGGCACCTCGGCGGGCGCGCGGTATTCCTGCACGTGCAGCCAGGCGTCGCCGCCTTCCTGCGCGTAGACGTCGATCGCGGCGGCGTATTCGGGCAGGTCCTGGTCGTAGGCGCGGAAGCAGGCGATGCCTTCGCGCGCGAGCCGCTTGCGCAGGTGCCTGAGGTTCTTCTCCAGCCGGTTCTTCAGCATCTGCGCGCCGGCGGAGAGCGGCTTCGCCTCGCGCGGCGCGGCGTCGCGTACGCGGATCTCGAAGGTGAGCAGCTGGGTTTCCAGCGCGCCGTTGTAGAGCGCGTATTTCTTTTCCGCGTGCAGGCCCAGCGCGCGGCCCAGCTCGGCGTCGCCCGCCAGCACGGCGGCGCGCCAGCCGGGGAACTGCGTGCGCAGGCGCTCGCCCAGCGCGTGGTACAGCGCGGGCATCGCCGCGCGCTCGCCCAGCCGCTCGCCGTAGGGCGGGTTGGTGACGACGAGGCCGCGCTCCACGCCGGCGGGCGGCACGAGATGCGCCACGTCGCGCTTCTCCAGCGTGAGGAAGCCGGCCACGCCGGCCTCCTGCGCATTGCGTTTGGCCGTCTGCACCATGCGCGGGTCGAGGTCGCTGCCGAAGAAGCAGGCGCGCAGCGATTTCAGCCCCGCCTCGGCGCGCGTGCGCGCCTCGTCCAGCAGTCCGCGCCACAGCGCGAGGTCGTGCTGCTGCCAGCCGAGAAAGCCGTAGTAGTCGCGGCGCCAGCCCGGCGCCACGTCGGCGGCCATCAGCGCGGCCTCGATCAGCAGGGTGCCGGAGCCGCACATCGGATCGACCAGCGCGCCGCCTTCGGCATACACCTGCGGCCAGCGCGCGCGCAGCAGGATCGCCGCGGCGAGGTTCTCCTTCAGCGGCGCCTCGCCCTGCAGCTCGCGCCAGCCGCGGCGGTGCAGCGGGCTGCCGGCGAGGTCCAGCGACAGCGTGGCGCGGTCGCGCTTCAGGCGCAGGTTGAGCCGCACGTCCGGCTCCTCGGTGTCCACGCCGGGGCGGGTGCCGCCCTGCTGGCGGAACTGGTCGACCACCGCGTCCTTCACCCGCTGCGCGACGAACTGGCTGTGGTTGAGCTTGCTCTGCGCGGTGTGCGCATCCACCGCCAGCGTGGCGTGCGCGGCGAGGTGTTGCGACCAATCGATCGCCTGCACGCCGGCGTAGAGCGCCTCGTCGGTGGCCGCGTCGAACTCGGCCAGCGGCAGCAGCACGCGGCTGGCCAGGCGCGACCACAGGCAGGCGCGGTAGGCGGTTTCCAGCGGGCCGGAGAAGTGCACGCCGGCCAGCGCCTCGCGCACGTCCGCGGCGCCCAGCGCCACCAGCTCGTCGCGCAGCAGGTATTCCAGCCCTTTCGGGCAGGTGGCGAAGTACGCGCTCATGCCAGCGACTCCAGCAAGGTTTCGAACTGCGCGGTGATCGCCGGCAGGCTCGCCGCCAGCTGGTGGTCGTCGTCCAGCAGCAGCAGCGGCAGATGGCGCTGTGCGGCGAAGGCCTGCACCGCCTGCGCCGGGCACAGTTCGTCGCGCCAGCCGTGCACCAGCATCGTGGGCACGCCCGCGCGCACCTCCAACGCCTGTGCATAGCCGGGGATCAAGGGCGGCGTGGCCATCAGGAACAAGGCCGCCACCGGCGCCTCCAGCGAGGCCAGCGCGGAGGCGAACGCGCCCATGCTGGAGCCCACCAGCACCGGCGGCGCGGCGCAGGCGGCGATTGCCGCGCGCAGTTGCGCCACGCGCGGCGCCACCGCATCGGCGTAGCCGCGTTCGTCGTGCGCGCGGAAGTCCGGCCGCTGCGTGCGCCAGCCCCGCGCCTCGGCGCAGGCGGCGAGCGCGCCGACCTTGCTGGCGTCGGGGCCGGCGCCCGAACCGTGGGAAAGGATGATCTGGCCGCGCATCGCGGTCTCCGTGGGTGGTGGGTGCCGCATACTGCGGCTGCACATGATAGCCGGCGGCATGCGAGACTCCGCGCATGCCTGCCCTCGCCGTCCACGACCAGCCGCTGCCCTACGCGGCGAAACTGCCTGAGCGTCCCGCCACCGCGGTGACGCTGGTGGTGATCCACTGCACCGAGCTGCCCGACCTCGCGCTGGCCCGCGAATACGGCGAGAAGGTGCTGTACGACAGCGGTGCCGGCAACAGCGGCCACTACTACATCGACCGCGACGGCGCGGTGTACCGCTACGTGCCCGGCACCCGCGTGGCCCACCACGTGCGCGGCTGGAACCCGCACTCCATCGGCATCGAACTGGTGAACCGCGGCCGCTATCCCGACTGGTTCGACTCGCGCCGGCAGACCATGACCGAGCCCTACTCCGCCGCCCAGATCGCCGCGCTGCGCGCGCTCTTGGCGCAGCTGCGCACGGAGTTTCCGAACCTGCGCCAGATCGCCGGCCACGAGGATCTGGACACCGCGCGCGTGCCGGCCAGCGACGATCCGTCGGAGCAGGTGCCGCGCAAGCTCGACCCCGGCCCGCTGTTTCCGTGGAACGCTGTGCTGGAGGGCAGCGGGCTGGAGCGGATCAGGCCGGAAGCCCCTCTCCCCAACCCCTCTCCCGCAAGCGGGCGAGGGGCTTAGCTGGCGCCTCTCCCGCAAGCGGCCGTGGGCTCTGCTCCCCTCTCCCGCTTGCAGGCACGCGGGGAGGCGCCATGGATGGCGCCGGCTTTGAGGAGCGAGGAGAGGGGTTGGGGGAGAGGGCCGCTATAATCGCCGTTTCCCTTCCGCCCGAACCCGCCCGCATGCGCGAAACACACGTCAAGGAACTGGTCGAGCTGCTGCAGCTCGAACGGCTGGAGGACAACCTGTTCCGTGGCCAGAGCCGCGACATCGGCACCCGGTTCGTGTTCGGCGGCCAGGTGCTGGGGCAGGCCTTGTCGGCGGCGCAGCAGACGGTGGACGCCGCCCGCGAGGCGCATTCGCTGCACGCCTATTTCCTGCGCGCGGGCGACATCAACGCGCCGATCGTCTACAGCGTGGAGCGCGCCCGCGACGGCGGCACGTTTTCCTCGCGGCGCATCCTGGCGATCCAGCACGGCCAGCCGATCCTCACCGGCTCGGTGTCGTTCCAGATCCCCGAGCAGGGCTTCGAGCACCAGGTCGCGATGCCCGAGGTGCCCGCGCCCGAGGACGTGGAGCCGATGCGCCCGCTGCCCGCCGGCGAGCTGGCCAAGCTGCCGGTGAAGCTGCAGCGCTGGCTGGGCATCGACGGCCCGTTCGAGTTCCGCCTGGTGTGGCCGCGCGACGAGCTGCACCCGGTGAAGCGCCCGCCGATCCAGCACATCTGGTTCCGGCTCACCGCGCCGATCGACGACTCGTCGGTGCTGCACCGCGCCCTGCTCGCCTACGCCTCCGACTTCCACCTGATCGGCACCGCCACCCTGCCGCACGGCATCTCCTACCTCACCCACAACGTGCAGATGGCCAGCCTCGACCACGCGCTGTGGTTCCACCGCCCGTTCCGCGTGGACGAGTGGCTGCTGTACTCCTTCGACAGCCCCACCGCGCAGGGCGGCCGCGGCCTCGCGCGCGGGCAGATCTTCGACCGCCGGGGCCAGCTGGTCGCCTCCACCGCGCAGGAAGGCCTGATCCGCCTGCGTGGCGAGTAAGAAGAGCCTGCTTATGATCCCCAAACGCCCCGCGTTGTCATTGAGTGGCTGCCAGGTGGTAGAGCACGGCGTAGGCCTGCCTGGCTGGCAGGTCAAGCCGCGCGCTGCCGCATGGCGGCCACTCGATGACAACCCGCAGGGCCGGGTCTGTTTGCCCGTATTCCTGCGTCATCACTCGGTCGTGGACGGACGTCCACTCCCTCCCTCTTCCTTGGCCTCCGCGCAAACAGCTCCCGGCGCGGGGTGCTTGGGGGCCATAAGCAGGCTCTGACCATGCGCCAGATCTACACCTCGCCCCGCCCCGAGAACATCGACCGCGTGGTCGCGCTGATGGCCGAGCACGGCATCGAGGCCACGGTGGAGAACCGCTCCAACTGGCGCAAGCCCGGCCACCGCCGCTTCAGCTACCGCGAACTGGACAGCGACCGCAGCAACTGGGAGCAGGTGTGGATCGCCCGCGCCGACGACTACACCCGCGCCCGCGCCCTGCTGCGCGAGCTGGGCATCGAACCGGTGATCCGCCACGGCCAGGACCTGGCCGAGGCGCGCAACCCCTCGCCGCTGGCGCGGCGCCAGCACACGGTGGCGCGGGTGCGCCGCATCGTGCTGCTGGCCATCCTGGGCATCGTCGCGATGATGACGCTGCGCTATCTCGGCGTGTTCTGAGAGCCGCTCAGCCGAGCACCTCGTACACCCGCAGGATCCACGACACCTGGTAGAGCAGGTTGGCCACCGCGAACACGGCGTGGAAGCGGGCTTGGCGCGTGCGCGCCGCCAGCAGACACAGCGCGATGTACACGCAGTTGCGCAGGATGTACTCCGTGCCGAAGCCGAGCAGGTAGCCGCGCCCCTTCAGCAGCGTGTCGAACACGTCCAGCGCGTAGACCAGGGCCAGGCCGCCGAAGAACCACGCGCGCCGCGAATCGAAGTAGTCGCGGAAGTCCCGGTATTCGTCCATCTGCTCCGGGAACAGCAAGGCGCACAGGAAGTAGTACAGCGTGATGTAGCAGACCACGAACAGGTAGCGCAGGAAGGACCAGTCCACCACGTGGGCCAGGCGGGACTCCCACCACCAGAGGTGGATCAGCGACAGGAACAGCGACAGCGCCCACGCCAGGTGCACCCAATAGACCGGCTTGCGCCCGGGATGCTGCACGATGCGCGCCACGCCGGCGAGCAGCCGCGCCACGGAAAGGCTCAGAATGATGCCCATCACCACCCGGATATGCACGAACAGCTCCATCGCCCCCCCCCATACTTCGACCTGCCGCGACCATAGCATCCCGCGCTTGCAGTCCCACCCGGCCAGCCTAGAATCGGGCCATGCGCTCCGAACACGTCCGGCTGTTCCAGACCCTGCCGCATGCCTGCGGCTACTACGCCGAGCGCACGGCGCAGAACCTGGTGATCGACCCGGCCGCGCCGCAGCTGGACCGGCTGTACGGGCCGGCGCTGGAACGCGGCTTCCGCCGCGCCGGCGGGCACCTGTACTTTCCGCACTGCCCGGACTGCCACGCCTGCACGCCCTGCCGCATCGACGCGCTGCACTTCGCGCCGGACCGCTCGCAGCGGCGCTGCCTGAAGCGCAACGCCGACCTCGCGGTGACCGAATGCCAGGCCGGCTACAACGCCGAGCGCCACGCGCTGTACGAACGCTACCTGCGCCAGCGCCACCCCGGCGGCGGCATGGACGAGGCCGACGCCAGCGACTTCCGCCGCTTCCTCACCGCGCCGTGGAGCCCCACCGTGTTCCTGGAATTCCGCCTGCGCGGGCGCCTGCTCGGCGTGGCGGTCACCGACGTGTGCCGCAGCGGCCTGTCGGCGGTCTACACCTTCTACGATCCCGACGAGGGCGCCCGCGGCCTCGGCACCTGGGCGATTCTGCAGCAGGTGGAACTGGCCCGCCGCCGCAACCTGCCCTGGGTCTACCTGGGCTTCTGGATCGAGGGCCATCCGAAGATGGACTACAAGCGGCGCTTCAAGCCGTTGCAGATACGCACGGTGGAGGGCTGGAAGGTGATGAGGGAGCAGGGAGAGAAGTGAGTGGAGAGGAGTGAGAAGTGAGAGAAAGCCACCGCTCGCACCGCCGCGCTTCTCTCTCACTTCTCACTTCTCGTTTCTCACTCCTCGCTCCCGCGGATACGGAAACAATTTCTCCAGCGGCACCGAGATGCCGTCGTCGCCCATCACCCGGCAGTGCGTGCGGTCGAGCTGGCGCGGGTCGTCCACGCCGCAGCTGTGCGCGATGATGCCCACTTCGTGCATCACGTTCTTCGCGTAGTTCGCCACCTTCTCGCGCTTGTCGCTCACCACCAGGCCGCGCTGCAGCTTCGGGTCCTGCGTGGTGATGCCGGTGGGGCAGGTGTTGCGGTTGCACTGCAGCGACTGGATGCAGCCCAGCGCGAGCATGAAGCCGCGCGCGGAGTTGACGAAATCCGCGCCCATCGACAGCGCCCAGGCCACGTCGTAGGCGGTGATGCACTTGCCCGAACAGATCACCTTGATGCGCTCGCGCAGGCCGCGCTCGATCAAGGTGTTCACCAGCAGCGGCAGCGCCTCGTGCAGCGGCAGGCCCACGCCTTCCATCAGGGTCTGCGGTGCGGCGCCGGTGCCGCCTTCGGAGCCGTCCACGATGATGAAGTCCGGCGCGCTCTCGATGCCGCGCCGGTGCACCTCGTCGCACAGCTCCTCGATCATCGTCATGTCGCCGAACACCGCCTTGAAGCCGGTGGGCTTGCCGGTGAGTTCGCGGATGTGGTGCACGCTGTCCAGCAGCTCGCCCACGTTGGCAATGTCCAGGTGCCGGTTCGGGCTCTGCGAATCCTGCGCCACCGGAATGCCGCGGATCGCGGCGATCTCCGGCGTCACCTTCGCCGCCGGCAAGAGGCCGCCCATGCCGGGCTTGGCGCCCTGGCCCAGCTTGATGCTGACCATCTTCACCTGCTGGTGCGCGCAGATCGCCAGCAGCTTCTGGTCGTCCAGCTTGCCGTCGGGCGTGCGCACGCCGTACTTGGCGGTGCCGATCTCGAACACGATGTCGCAACCGCCTTCGAGGTGGTACGGCGCCAGCCCGCCTTCGCCGGTGTCCAGCCAGATGCCGGCCTTGGCTGCACCGATGGAGAGCGCGCGCACCGCCGGCGCGGAGAGCGCGCCGAAACTCATCGCCGAGATGTTGAAGAACGCGGCGTGGTCGTAGGGCTCGCGCGCGTACGGGCCGATGCGCACCGGCTTCGGCTCCACGTGGTGGTCGCCCAGCGCGGGGAACGCCGCGTTGACGAAGAACGGCACGCCTTCGGCGCGCAGGTCGCGGGTGGAGCCGAACGCGTTGGTGTTCTCCGCGTTCTTCGCCGCGCGGTACACCCACACGCGCTGCGCGCGATTGAACGGCAGTTCCTCGCGGTCGCTGGCGTACAGGTACTGGCGGAAGAATTCGCCCAAGCGCAGGAAGCCGTAGCGGAAGTGGCCGATCACCGGGAAATTGCGCAGCACCGCGTTCGAGGCCTGGTTGCGGTCCACCACCCACACCGCCGCGACCACCACCAGCGCCACCACCAGCAGCAGCACGAACAGCGCCGCGAACGTCTCCACCAGCACCACCAGCCAGCGCGCAAATCCTGTCGATTGCATGTACGACTCCTGTGTGCTTTCAAGGCAGGTCAGAGGATGCCTTGATTCTGGCGTCATTTCCGCGAAAGCGGAAATCCATCTTCTTCGGGTCACCCAGGTCAACATGGATGCCCGCTTTCGCGGGCAAGACGCCTCGATCGTGTGGAGGCAGTCGCTACAACTCCACGCGCAGCTGCGCCGCCGCGCGCACGGCCTTCGCGCGTGCCGCCTCGATATCGGCGTCGCGCGCCAGCGTCACCGCCATGCGCCGGCGTCCCTTCACCTCGGGCTTGCCGAACAGGCGCAGCTGGGTATCCGGCTCGGCCAGCGCCGCGGCCACGCCGTGGTAGCGCGGCGCGCGGCCTTCGCCTTCCACCAGCACCGCGCACGAGGCCGAGGGGCCGAACTGGCGGATCGCCGGGATCGGCAGGCCGAGGATCGCCCGCGCGTGCAGCGCGAACTCCGACAGGTCCTGCGAGATCTGGGTGACCAGGCCGGTGTCGTGCGGGCGCGGGCTGACCTCGGAGAAGATCACCGCGTCACCCTTGACGAAGAACTCCATGCCGAACACGCCCCAGCCGCCCAGCGCGTTCGCCACCGCCGCGGCCTGGCGCTGCGCCTCGGCCAGCGCGCGTTCGCTCATCGGCTGCGGCTGCCACGACTCGCGGTAGTCGCCGTCCTCCTGGCGGTGGCCGATCGGCGCGCAGTAGCTGATGCCGTCCCGGTGGCGCACGGTAAGCAGGGTGATCTCGTAGTCGAAGTCGACGAAGCCCTCGACGATCACCCGGCCCTTGCCGGCACGGCCGCCGGACTGCGCGTAGTCCCACGCATGCTGCAGCTCGGATTCGCCACGCACGATGCTCTGGCCCTTGCCCGAGGAGCTCATCACCGGCTTGATCACGAACGGGTAGCCGATGTCGGCCACCGCGCGGCGGTAGTCGGCCTCGTTGTCGCAGAAGCGGTACGGCGAGGTGGGTAACTCCAGCTCCTGCGACGCGAGCCGGCGGATGCCTTCGCGGTCCATCGTCAGCCACGCCGCGCGCGCGGTGGGGATCACGTGCAGGCCCTCGCGCTCCATCTCCACCAGGGTGGGCGTGTGGATCGCCTCGATCTCCGGCACCACCAGGTCGGGGTGTTCGGCCTCGATCACCGCGCGCAGCGCCTTGCCGTCGAGCATGTCGATCACGTGGCTGCGGTGCGCCACCTGCATCGCCGGCGCGTCGGCGTAGCGGTCCACCGCGATCACCTCCACCGCGTAGCGCTGCAGCTCGATCGTCAGCTCCTTGCCGAGCTCGCCGGAGCCCAGCAGCAGCACGCGCACGGCATGGTCGGAATGGGGCGTGCCGAAGGGTTTCATGGACGTGTTCCGTCGTTGGGCGGGAGCGCATTGTAGGCGGAGCGCCGCAACTTTCGCGTCGCCGCAGGTTTTTGCTGCGCCGCGCATTGACCGCGCCCACGCTGCGGCTTCCACTGGCCGCAGCCGTCCCCGCGGAGCCGTTCCATGCGTCGACCGACCGCCTTGCTCTGGCTGGCGCTGTGCTTCGCCTGCGCGCTGGTCGCGCCGGTTCGCGCCCAGGCTCCCGCGGCCGCCACGGCGGCCAGCCCGGCAAGCGGCGTGGCAGCCAGCCAAGCAACCAGCGAGGACGGCTGGATGAGCGTGCTGCTCGGCGGCCGCAAGATCGGCAGCCTGCACCTCGAGCGCCGGCGCGACGGGCAGACGGTGACCACCACCCAGACGCTGGCCATCCTGCTCACCCGCAACGGCAAGAGCATCCCGCTGGGCAACACCCTCCGCAGCGTGGAAACGCCGGACGGCCAGCCGCTGGGCTTCGGCGCGCGCACCACGATGTCGGCGATGGACAGCGTGGTCGAAGGCACGCGCCTGCCCGACGGCCGCTTCCGCGTCGACCTCACCGTGGGCGGCGCCACGCGGCAGGAAACCATCGACTGGCCCGCCGGCGCCCTGCTCGCCGAAGGCCAGCGCATGGCCATGCTCGCCGCGGGCAAACGGCCGGGATCGCACTACCTCCTGCCCATGTTCGACCCGGCCAGCCGGCAGCTGATCGACGCCCGGGCCGAAGTGTTCGGCGACGAGACGGTGCAGCTGCCCGGCGGCGCGGAGCGGCTGAGCCACCAGCGCCAGTTCCTGCACCAGGCGCGCGGCGAACAGGTGCTGGATCTGTGGCTGGACGGCCAGGGCCGGGTGCGCAAGGGCCTGCTCGGCATGCTGGGCGAGCGGCTGGAGATGCTGGCCTGCGACCGCGCCTGCGCGCAGGCGCCGGCGCAGCCCGTGGACATGTTCCGCGCCGCGATGGTGGATTCGCCACGCGCGCTGACCGCCAACCTGCGCCGCGACGTGCTGCGCTACCGCGTGCACGTGGACGGCGACGCGCCGCAACCCTTCATCGATACCGACGAGCAGCGCGTCGTCGCGCTCGGGCACGGCGACTGGCTGGTCGACGTCGGCGGCTACCACGCGCACGGCCAGCCGCCACCGCAGGCGGGCGACCTCGCGGCCAACGCCTGGCTGCAGTCCGACGCGCCGCTGATCCGCGAACTGGCCGCCAGGGCGATCGGCCAGGCCGGCACGCCCGCGCTGAAGATGCGCCGGCTGCACAGCTTCGTCAGCGGCTACATCACCCAGCACGGCCTCGACGTGGGCTACGCCTCGGCGCTGGAAGTGGCGACCCACCGCCAGGGCGACTGCACCGAATTCGCCGTGCTGCTGGCGGCGATGGCGCGTGCCGCGGGCGTGCCCGCGCGCGTGGTCACCGGCATGGTCTACGCCGACCGCTACGGCACCTCCTCGCGCGTGTTCGTGCCGCACGCCTGGGTGCAGGCCTGGCTGGGCGGGCGCTGGCAGAGCTACGACGCGGCGCTGCGGCGCTTCGACAGCACCCACCTCGCGATCGACAGCGGCGACGGCGACCCCTGGCACTTCTACAGCGCCACTGACCTGTTCGGTCGCCTGCGCATCGACAGCGTCAAGGCGGCGACGGAAATCTTCGATGCGCCGATCGACAGCGCGCCCGCACCCGCGCCGTCCGGCGGCGCGCTCGGCAACGGCCCCGGCGGGGGCTGACGCGCGCGGCTCAGCGCGTGCCGGACATCGCCACCGTCGGCGGCAGCCTGAGTTCGCTGCGCAGGCCGGCATCGTCCACCACGTACAGGCGGCCGTCGCGCCGGGCCAGGGCGGCGATACCGCCCGCCGCGCCGGCGTCGAGCCGCTGCAGCAGGCGGCCGTCGGCCTCGTCGTACACGCTCAGCCGGTCGGCCGCGTCGTCGGCGACCAGCAGCCAGTCGTGGCCGGCGTCGCGCCAGTGCAGCAGCTGCCGCGCGCCCGACGGCGGATGCGCCAGGCCGAAGCCGCCCAGCACGATCGCCAGCAGGCCCGCCCACAAGCCGAGGGCAGGCCACCATCGACGCAATTGCGAATGCGCGGAGGGAACCATGCCGGCATGCTCGCGCCGCGGCGTGACAGGCGCATGACGTGCGTGCCGGATCAGTCCCCGCGCGGGCGCAGCGACAGGCCCAGCGCGATCCAGCCGACCACGAAGGCCACGCCGCCGAACGGCGTGACGATGCCCATCCAGCGCGGCGCGCCCAGCGCCAGCGCATACAGGCTGCCGCTGAACAGCGCGATGCCGAGCGCGAACGCGAGCACCGCGCCGCGGCCCGCGCGCCCGGTGCCGAGCCCCGCGGCGAGCGCGAGCGCCAGCGCATGCCACGCGTGGTACTCCACCGCCGTGTGCCACAGCTCGCGCTGGGCGGGATCGAGCATGCCACGCAAGGCATGCGCGCCGAATGCGCCAAGCAGCACCGCGCTGGCACCGGCGAGGCCGGCGAGCAGGCCGGCACGGGAGCGGACAGTTTGTCGCAGCATGGCCGGGCTCCGGGGACGGGCGGTCGCACCGCCGAAGTGCTGGCGTATGCTTGGATGGATGATGCCCACGGATTCTCGCATGAAGTTCCCGCGCCTCCTGCGCCTCGCCCTGCTCCTGCTGCCACTGGCCGGCGCGCTGCTGCTCAGCGCCTGCCATCGCGACACGCTGCCGTTCAAGCTCACCGACATCAGCGGGCACATGCCGGACCTCGCGTTCCAGCTCACCGACGACCACGGCAAGGCGGTGAGCGCCGCCGATTACCGCGGCAAGGTGCTGCTGCTGTACTTCGGCTACACGCACTGCCCCGACGTCTGCCCGCTGACCCTGGCCCAGTTGCACGTGGCGCTGCAGAAGCTGGGCCAGCCGGGCGACGACGTGCGCATCCTGTTCGTCAGCGTCGACCCCGCGCGCGACACGCCGGCCGTGCTGCACGCCTACGTCAACGCGTTCGACAAGCGCGCGGTGGGCCTCACCGGCAGCCCGCGCGCGATCGAGGCGCTCTCCAAGCGCTACCGCTCGGCGTTCACCCGCGAGCCGTCGGGCAAGGACGGCAACTACGAGGTCACCCACAGCTCGGCGATCTACGTGTTCGACCGCGACGGCCGCGCCCGCGTGCTGTCCACGCCCGGCACGCCGCAGGCGGACCTGGTGCACGACCTGCAACTGTTGCTGACTTCGGGAGCTTCCGCATGAACCGCACGGCCCCATTCCTGATCGCCGGTCTGCTCGCCGGCCTGCTCGGCAGCAACCTTGCGCACGCCGCCGGCGCCACGCATGTGACTGCCAGCCACGCCTGGATCCGCGTGCTGCCCGGCGCGCTGCCGGCCGGCGCCTACGTCGTGCTGCGCAACGACGGCGGCGCGCCGGTCGCGCTGACCGGCGCCAGCAGCCCGGCCTACGGCATGGCGATGCTGCACCAGAGCTCGGGCGCGGGCGGCATGAGCCGCATGACGATGGTCGACGCGCTGACGATTCCCGCCCACGGCACGCAGACGCTCGCGCCCGGCGGCTACCACCTGATGCTGATGGACGCGAAGCGCCCGGTGCAGCCGGGCGAGCGCGTGCGCATCACGCTGCAGTTCCGCGACGGCTCCACCTTGCCGGTGGACTTCATCGCCCGTCCGGCGAACGCACTGGGAGACCAGGGCTAGCCATGTAGGAGCGCACCGGGAAGAAGGGAGTGAGTGAAGAGGAGTGAGGAGAGAGAGAAAGCTCGAGAAGCAGCGCACTTCGCTCCTCACTCACTTCTCACTTCTCTTCACTCACTTCTCGTTGTCGCGCACAGGGTGCGCTCCTACGATGCTGCTATGCGCACATGCCAGGGCTTGCGCGGCAAGCGCCCGCTGCGCGACAGGCGCATCCACTGGCGCAGCGCCAGCAGGGCGCCGAAGGATTCCATCAGCGCCGCCGGCACCCAGGTGATGATGCCGCCCACCATCTGCCCGGTGAGCACGTTGAAGGTGAACGCGCGGCCGCAGATCTCGAAGATCGGGTAGAGGTCGGTGTGCGCGAACGTCACGATCGCGCCGGCGAGGATCTGCGGCGCCATGGTGATGCCCGGCGACAGCACGCGCATGCCCGCGCCCATCCGCCCCGGCGGGTGCGGGCGGTGGTCGAGGATCAGCGACCAGTAGACGAAGCCGCTGAGCAGCATCGTCCAGTTCATGAAGCGGTAGACGCGCCAGTCCAGCATCGCCAGCGTCTGCATCGACGGCAGCAGCCAGACCAGCACGAAGAACACGAACAGGATCGAGGCCAGCGTCGGCTGGAACAGCACGCCGCTCACCGCGCGCCACGGCCGGGAGCGCCGCAACCGCCCCAGCCGGCGCACGCGCCAGCGCCGCGGCAGCCCCGCGCGCAGCACGCCGGCGGGGAACGAGGCGCAGATCAGCAGCGGCGTGACGTGGTGCAGCAGCAGCTGCTGCAGGCGGTGCACGAAGAACTCGTGCTCGGCGTAGAAATCCAGGTAGGTCTGCAGCGACAGCCAGATGATCGCCATGCCGCTCCAGAACGCCAGCCGGCGGCCGCGGCTCACCGCCACGCGGCGGCTGCCGCGCCAGTACAGCGCGCAGGCGAGGAAGAAGCTCGCGAGGAACACCCACGAGAACTCCCACGGCACGATCCATTTCAGCAGCGTTGCCATCAGCCCGGCCTGCCCGTACAGCACATCGCGCCCAGCATAGCGCCCGCCGCGGCGCGCGCGTTGCGGCGGATGGCCGCCCGCACCGTCACGGCCGCCGCCGGTTGCGCCGGGTGCGGCGCCAGCCGTACAGCAGGCCCAGCAGCGCCACCAGCGCGGGCACCAGCACGATGTTGATCACCTTCAGGCGCAGGCCCAGCGCGTCGATCTCGGCGTTGAGCTGGTGCTGCACGTCGCGCAGCTCCTTGTTGATCGCCAGCTGGCGCTGGCGGAACTGCTCGATCTCGCGCCGCTGCTCGGTGCCGATGCTGCCGGCATGGCCGCCGCCCTTGCCCGGCTGCAGCTCCTCCAGCCGCTGCCGCGTCTCGGCCAGCTCGCGCTCCAGCTCCTGCTCCTTCTGCAGGAACTTCTGGTCGGCCACGTTGCGCAGCGCCTCCACGCGGGTGAACGGCCGCTGCGAGGTGGAGCGGCCGCGGACCGAGAGCAGCGCGGAGGAACCGCTGAGGTTGTCCACCAGGTTGCCGACGAACTCGCCGTTGTTCGCGAACGGCCGCATCATGGTCTGGCCCAGGATGGTCTGCGGCTCCACCCACAGGCGGTCGCTGAGCAGGTCGGTGTCGGCGACCAGGATCACCTCGTCGCCGGCTGCCGACTGCGCCAGATGGCCGGGCAGGTTCGCACGCTCGGGGAACGCGCTGCGGAAGCTGCCGCGCAGACGCGCGGCGAACACGTAGTTGGTGTTGTCCGGCTTGTAGTCCTGCAGCAGCAGGGCCGGGTTGTCGCTGGCCTGCAGCACCCGCACCGCCGGCACCGCCTCGGCGTCGAAGCTGCTCTGCAGCAGCGGGACCAGCCGGGTCGTCGCGTTCGGCGCCAGGTCGAAATGCCCGGCGGTGGACAAGTCGATGCGCTGCAGGCTCGCGGTGACCACGTCGGCGTGGTTGAGCTGCTGCGCGTCCAGGCCGAGCATCGCCGGGTGGCTGACGTTGTTGCCGTTGAGCTCGATGGTCAGCGCATGCGCGCGGTCCAGCACCACTTCGTGCGGGTCGTAGCGCACGCCCCAGGCCGCGAACAGCCGCGGCAGGTCCGAGCTGTGGTCGGGCAGCGTGCCGCTGGCGGGATCGCCCGGGCTGTCGTCCAGCTCCGCGTCCGGGTCGACGAACACCACCAGGTGGCCGCCGCGCAGCACGTACTGGTCGATCGCGTACAGCGCGTCCGCCGGCAGGTGCTTGGGATGGATCAGCAGCAGCACGCGGATGTCCGCGCCGACCTGCTTCAGCCGGTCCGGATCGATCGTCTTCACCTCGAACAGCTGGGCCAGCTGCTGCAGCGCCACCCACGGCTGCTCGCCCAGTACCGGGTTGCCCTCCACCGGCAGCGAGCTGATCACGCCGATGTGCGGCTTGCTGCTCTGGTTGAGCTCGTACAGCAGCTTGGCGATGTCGTATTCGAGGAAGGGCTCGCGCGACGGGTCGAAGAACGGGATCGCCAGCGTGCGCTCGGGCGCCGCGCCCTCGGCCGCCTCGCCATCGGCACTGGCGGACAACGCGCTGCCGGCGAGGCCGAAGAACACGCGCTCGCCGTTGCTGCCGCCGCTGGCCGGGGTGAGCCCGGCGCCCTCGGCGCTGGCCTCGTCGTCGGAATACGGCACCGGGTCGACCACCGCGAGCTGCACGTGGCCGTGCGAGCGGGCCGCGATCTCCTGCAGCATGTCGCGCACGCGCTGCTCGTAGCTGCGCAGCTTGGGCAGGTCGCGGGTGGCGTGCTCGGAGAAGTACAGCGTGAGCCGGATCGGTCGCTGCAGGCCGTCGACGATCTGCACGGTGCCGGGCGAGAGCGTGTACAGCCGGTCGGCGGTGAGGTCGATGCGCCGCGCGCGCAGCCAGTGCCCGCTCGACACGATCAGCGACACGAACACCACGGTCAGCACGGCCAGCGCGGCGTACAGCGTGGCGCGCCGGTTCCAGCGCAGCGGCGTGGTGAATACGGACGGGAGACGCAGGCGGGCCATGCTCAGCGCACCCGCTTCAGTTCGAGCAGCAGCACGCCGGCGAGCAGCCAACCCAGCGTGCTCAGCACGAAATAGGCGAGGTCGCGCAGGTCGAGCACGCCGCGCGCGATCGCCTCGAAATGGCGCAGCATGCTGAGGTAGGCCAGCGCGTTGACCAGCTTGCGCGGCAGCGCGCCGGAGAAGAAATCCAGCACCTGCGGCTGGCCGGCGAGGATCAGCAGCACGCACACCGTGGCGGTGAGCACGAACGCCACCACCTGGCTGCGGGTGAGCGCGGACAGGCAGGCACCGATCGCCACGAAGCTGCCGGCCATCAGCCAGCTGCCGAGGTAGCCCGCGAAGATCACCCCGTTGTCGGGCGCGCCGAGGTAGTTCACGGTGAGCCAGATCGGGAAGGTCAGCGCCAGCGCCAGCCCGATGAACAGCCAGGCGGCGAGGAACTTGCCCAGCATCGCCTGCCACAGCGTCGCCGGCAGGGTCAGCAGCAGCTCCAGCGTGCCGCCCTTGGCCTCCTCCGCCCACATGCGCATGGTCACCGCCGGCACCAGGATCAGGTACAGCCACGGATGCACCACGAAGAACGGCTGCAGGTCGGCCTGGCCACGCTCGTAGAAATCGCCGGTGTAGAACGTGAGGATGCCCGCCAGCACCAGGAAGATGACCAGGAACACCCAGGCCATCGGCGTCACGAAGAAACTGCGCAGCTCGCGCCGCATGATGGCGAAGAAAGGGGACATGGGTTACGGGACTCGGGACTCGCCCGAGCCGGGACTCGGGACTCGGGACTCGGGACTCGGGAAAGCGCGCGACGCCGGCCTGCGGGCTCGTCGCAAGCCGGATGCGGAACCGACAGGATGCGGCGCCCCGGCTCTGCCGAGTCCCGAGTCCCGAGTCCCGAGTCCCGGCCTCATGCCTCTCCCCTCAGCGTGATCTGGCGGAACACCTCGTCCAGCCGGCCGCGTTCGAGCTGGATCTCCGAGACTTCCAGCCCCTGCTCGCGCAGCAGCGTCTCCACCGGCTCCAGGATGCGCGCGCCGGGCTTGGGGAACACGGTGATGCGCCCGTCCAGCGGGTCCACCTCGATCGCCGCCACCTGCGGCAGCCGCCCCAGCATCTCCTGCGAGACGCCGCTGCCGGGCGCGCTGAACGACACCGCGCCGTGGTAGCGCGAGCGCGCCTCCAGCTCGGCCGGCGTGGCGTCGGCCTGCAGCCGGCCGTTCGCGATGATCACCACGCGGTTGCACAGCGCGTGCACTTCCTCCAGCAAGTGGGTGGAGATCAGGATCGTGCGCTCGCGCGCCATCGCGTCGATCAGCTGGCGCACGGTGTGCTTCTGGTTGGGATCGAGGCCGTCGGTGGGCTCGTCCAGCATCAGCACCGGCGGGTCGTGCAGGATCGCCTGGGCCAGCCCCACGCGGCGGCGCAGGCCCTTGGACAGCGTGTCGATGCAGACCTCCAGCACGTCCTCCAGCTGCAGCCAGCCCACCACCTCGTCGAAGCGCCGCCGCCCCACCTCGGTGGTGAGCTTGCGCATGCGCGCGATGAACACCAGGAACTCGCGCACGGTCATCTCGCCGTAGCTGGGCGCGCCCTCGGGCAGGTAGCCCAGCGCGCGGCGCGCGGCCAGCGGCTCGCGCTGCACGTCGTGCCCGCAGACCCGCGCGGTGCCGCTGGTGGGCGCGAGGAAGCCGGCGATCATGCGCATCGCGGTGGACTTGCCGGCGCCGTTCGGGCCGAGCAGGCCCAGCACCTGGCCGGGCTCGGCGCGGATACTCAGCGCGTCCACCGCGGTGAGATGGCCGTAGCGGCGGGTGAGTCGGTCGGTCTCGATCATGGATGGGCGGGCGACGGGATCGTCTGCAATGTACCGCAAGCGCGCGCAAAGGTTCGCCGCGGCGGCCTGCCGCACAAATGAAAGGGCCCTTCCGGAGAAGGGCCCTTGGCGTGGCTTGCGCGCTTGGCTCAGTGGCCGGCGGCAGGCGCCGCGGCGGTGCTCGCGGGGGCCGGGGCGCTGCCGGCGGCGGCGGGGCCTTCCACTTCCAGCGTCGGCTGCTTGATGCCGGCGGCCTGCTCCGGGGTCTGCTCCGGCGCATTGGTGACCGGCAGGTACACGTCGTATTCGGCGTAGCTGGTGATGTTGCCCTGCGCGTCCTTCACCTCGGGCTTGGCGAGGATGTCGTAGCTGCGGTTCACCACGTCGTCGAACTTGTAGCCGTGGGTCAGCGCGTAGGCCTTCAGCATGTCGCGGGTCTGCGGCACGCCGGCGGCGGTGCCGTTCCACACGCCTTCCAGCGCGGGGCCGCCGAACGCCAGGGTGGCGCGCACGTTGCCGTCGACGATCACGCGGCCGAACTTGTCGTGGTCGCCGGGCTTCAGCGTGGCCGCCTCGGCCGGGGCCGCGGCGCTGCCGGCGTCGGCCGGCGCGCTGCCCAGGGCGGGCGGCGTCGGCGCGGTGAGCTGCTGGGTCTGGCCGTTGACGTTGACGGTGCTGGAGTCGATCGGCATCGCCACGTCGAAGGTGTAGGTGGTGTCGCCGTAGTTGGTGGTGAAGAGGATGCGCGGGCCGGTGACGTTCACGCCCAGCTTCTTCGCCGTGGCCTGGATCTGCGCCACCGCCTTGCCGACGGTGTCGGCCAGGCCCTCGATGCCGTCCTTGCGCTGGATCGAGGCCGGCACCAGCAGCACCGGGGTCTGCTCGGTCTGGCGGATGTACGGGATCAGCTTGCCGTAATCGACGTTCGGCACCGAGGCCAGCACGTTCTGCAGGTTGTTCAGGCCGAACTCGATGAACGAATCGGGATCGCCGTGGATGTACAGGTTGGCGAAGCGGTTCACCAGGTTCCAGCCGTACTTCACGTCATACGACCAGGTGATGTTGGTGAGCTGGTTGCGGCTGCCGGAGCGCTCCAGGTCGAGGGTGAAGGTCTTGTCGTAGCCCTTCCAGCCGTTGTCCAGGTCCCACACGATCTTCGCGCTCTTGGCGGTGCCGTCGATCTTGTCGAACTCCGGCGTGGCGCTGTCGATGGTCAGCGAGCCGTTGCCCACGCGCGGTTCGCTGCTGGTCCAGCTCACTTCGGCACCGGGGCCGTAGGCCTTGCCGGACCAGTTGTACTTGACGTGCGGGTCGTTCGAATTCAGCACCGAGAACTCGGGCAGGCGGCGGAAGTTCGCGAGCACGTCGTAGACCTGGCGCATGTCCTTGCCGACCACCAGCGAGCGCTCGATGTGGCCGCTGCCGGGCATGACCACCGCGGCCAGCACGCCGATGCCGATGACGATGGCGCACGCCATCAGAAATTCAAGAACACGAACACGCATCATTCCAGGGTCTCCGAGCGTCTGTACGCGGTACTCAGGTGTTGCCCCAGCCGTCGCGCGGGCCTTGCTGCGGCTCGATCGCGGGGAGATGACCGGGGGTCGGCAAACGCCGAAGGACTGGATGGTACTTGCTCATGCGCCGGAACGCCATCGGGTTCCGGCAAGCCGTCTGGACGGCCGCAAAGCCTTGTCCATGCACGACTTGTCGGCCGCGGCGGGCGCTGCGCCGCAGCATCCGCGGGCGCATGGAAACACGGCCCCGCCGGGCGCTCAGACGATGCCCAGCTCCAGCGCCTTCAGCACCGCGCGGGTGCGGTCGCGCACGCCCAGCTTGGAGAGGATGTTGGAGACATGGTTCTTCACCGTGCCCTCGGCCACCTTCAGCGAGTTGGCGATCTCCTTGTTGGAGTAGCCGCCGGAAAGCAGGCGCAGGATCTCGGTCTCGCGCTCGGTCAGCGGGTCCGGCTGCTCCAGGCTGGTGAACTGGTTCTGCATGCGCCCCACGCCGGCCAGCAGGCGCTGGGTGACCATCGGCGCCACCAGCGAGCCGCCCGCGGCCACCGTGCGCACCGCCTCCACCAGCTGCTCCAGCGAGACGTCCTTGAGCAGATACCCGCGCGCGCCGGCCTTCAGGCCCTGCAGCACCAGCTGGTCGTCGTCGAAGGTGGTGAGGATGATCGTGGGCGGCAGCTCGTTGCGCGCGGACAGCGCCTGCAGCACCTCCAGCCCGCTCATGTTCGGCATGCGCAGGTCGAGCAGCACCACGTCGGGCTTGACGCGCGGGATATCGGCCACCGCCTGCGCGCCGTCGGCGCACTCGGCCACCACGCGGATGTCCTGGGCCAGGTCGAGCAGCGAGCGCACGCCCTGGCGTACCAGGTTCTGGTCGTCGACGAGACAGACGGAAATCATCGCGGATCCTCGTAGCGATCGTCGTTGCGGCGAACCGGCGCACGACAAGGGAAACAATGCGGCATCCGAACCCGCGCATTCTGGCATGCGCAGCCCGCGGCGGGCACGTGCGACGTCACGGTACCGACAACGCGGGCGGCACGACCCGCGAGGGCGCATGCGCCAGTTCCGGCTGCTCGCCCAGCGGCAGGCGCACGGTGAGCGCGAAGCCTTCGCCCGGCGCGGTTTCCAGCACCAGGCTGCCGCCGAACTCGGCCAGCCGCTCGCGCATGCCGGACAGGCCGTTGCCCACCGTCGGCTGCGCGGCGCCGCGGCCGTCGTCGCGCGCATGCAGACCCAGCAGGCTCGGCCCGGCATAGGCGAAGGTCAGCCACAGGTTGCGCGCACCGGCATGCCGCGCGGCATTGGTGATGATCTCCTGCGCGCAGCGCAGCAGCACCTGCGCGCGGCGCGGATCCTCCACGCTGAAGCGCGGCGGCATGTTCACCTGCACCTTGAGCCCGGGCACGCCTTCGGTGAGGCCGCGCAGCGCCTGGGTGAGGTCGATCGCGTCATCCTGGCGCAGCTCGCTGACCGCCTCGCGCACGTCGGCGAGCAGGTGCTTGGCGGTGGCCTGCGCCTTGCGCACGTGCGCGCCGGCCTCCTCGTTGCAGACGTGGCTGGCCACTTCCAGGTTCAGGCTGAGCGCGGTGAGGTGGTGGCCGATCAGGTCGTGCAGCTCGCGCGCGATGCGCATGCGCTCGGCCAGCCGGCTGGACTCGGCCAGCAGCGCGCGGGTGGCGCGCAGTTCGGAATTGAGCCGGCGCAGCGCCTCGCGCTCCTCGGTCTGCTGGCTGGCCACCATCGACGCGATGAAGGCCATCGCGCAGATGCCCAGGTAGATGATGGTCTGCAGGAGGGCCTTGTTGAAGCTGTGGTCGAACTCGGGAAAGTGCACGAACACCGCGATCAGGCTGAGGTACTGCAGCACGATGCAGGACACCCCGAGCCAGCGCGGCAGCAGCCACGGCAGCACCAGCGCCGTCACCGCGAACAGCATCGCGACGAGGCCGCTGTGGCTGTACCAGCCCACCGCCACCGCCGCGGCGCTCATCACCAGCACGCCCAGCAGCCGCAGGCCCACGTGGCGGCGCGAACCCAGGTCATAGGTCACCGCCCAGTACAGCACCCCGAACACCAGGTAGCACAGCGTCCACACCAGCAGCGAAAACCCCGGCCGGTGCAGCTGGTTCAGGCGATCGGACGCCCATTGCGTGAGCAGCGGCGTGCCCACGCACAGGTAGGTGAACAACCCGGCGAAGCGCAGCAGGCGGATATGACTGAAATTGGCCTGGAACATGCCGCACATCATTGGCCACGCGCCCACCCCGCGCAATCCGCGGGAAGTCATGCCTGCCGAAAGGCACGCACGGCTTTACAAGGGTTTTACATGCGGCGACGCGAGGTGTGCGGGTGGCGGGTGCGTGCCATAATGCGCCATTGCCGCGAGGCCATGCCGGCCTCGGCCCATCTCATCCCTGCGGAGCAACGAATGGCCCTCGCCATCCGCGACGTCAGCGAGCACGACCTGGATGACGTGCTGGCCCTCAACAACGCCGCCGGTCAGTCCATCCTCGCCCTCGATGCCGCGCACCTGCGCTACTTCTTCGAGCGCGCCGAGTATTTCCGCGTGGCCGAGATCGACGGCCATCTCGCCGGTTTCCTGATCGCGCTGCGCGAAGGCAGCGACTACCCCAGCCCGAACTACCGCTGGTTCAGCGGGCACTACGACGCGTTCGTGTACATCGACCGCATCGTGATCGCCAATGCCTACCGCCGCCACGGCCTCGGCCGCATCTTCTACTGCGACGTCACCAGCTACGCCGAGGTGCGCGTGCCGCTGCTCACCTGCGAGGTGTTCCTGGAGCCGCACGACGACGTGGCCGTGCTGTTCCACGGCACCTACGGCTTCCAGGAAGTGGGCCAGCAGCGCGTGGGCGCGCAGGAGCGCCAGGTGAGCCTGCTCGCCAAGGAGCTGCCCAGCTACGCTTACGTGCGCGAAACCTGGCTCGAACACGGCGGCCTGCCCGACCTGCCCTGGCTGGCCGAACGCCAGCGCCCGATTCCGGTCCCCAGCCCGCGCCGGCAGGCCGGGGAGCGCCTCGCATGACCGCCGCACTGGATGCCATGGATGCCTGCGACCTGCGCTTCGGCCAGGTGGGCATCGCCAACGTGCGCATCAAGCGCGTGGACGCCGCCGCGCTGTGCGAGGAACTGGAACGCCGCGTGCGCTCGGCGCCGCAGCTGTTCGCCCGCGCCGCCGTGGTGCTGGACCTCAGCCACCTGCTGAAGCTGCCCGACGACGGCACCGTCGACGCGCTGCTGGAAGCGGTGCGCAGCGCCGGCATGCTGCCGGTGGGCCTGGCCTACGGCACCAGCGAGACCGAGGCGCTGGCCCGGCGCATGGGCCTGCCGCTGATCGCCAAGTTCCGCGCCGCCTACGAGCCGGCCGGCGGCAACGCCGCGGCGGCCGCGCCCGCCCCGGTCGCCGCGCCGGCACGCGAGGTGGCCGAGCCCGCGCGCGAACGCACGCAGGGCACGCTGCACCACGACGGCACCGTGCGCTCCGGCCAGCAGGTCTACGCGCGCGACCGCGACCTGGTGGTCACCGGCACCGTCGCCAACGGCGCCGAGGTGATCGCCGACGGCGACATCCACGTTTACGGCGGCCTGCGCGGCCGCGCCATGGCCGGCGCCCAGGGCGACACCGACGCGCGCATCTTCGTGCACGATTTCCGCGCCGAACTGGTGGCGATCGCCGGCCACTACCGCGTGTTCGAACAGATACCGAAAGACCTCGAAGGCCAATCCGTGCGATGCTGGCTGGAAGGCGAAAAACTGCTGCTGACCCGGCTCTAAGCGGGCACTGCAACCACAACGACAAGAACGTTCCCGGGAGATGGTTCCTTGACTGCTGAAATCATTGTTGTCACCTCGGGCAAGGGCGGCGTCGGCAAGACCACGACCAGCGCCTCGCTCGCCACCGGCCTCGCGATGGCCGGCAAGAAGGTCGCGGTGATCGACTTCGACGTCGGCCTGCGCAACCTCGACCTGATCATGGGCTGCGAACGCCGCGTGGTGTACGACTTCGTCAACGTCGTGCACGGCGAGGCCACGCTGAAGCAGGCGCTGATCAAGGACAAGCGCCACGAGAACCTGTACGTGCTGGCCGCCAGCCAGACCCGCGACAAGGACGCGCTGACCCAGGAGGGCGTGGAGAAGGTGCTCGACGGCCTGTCCGAGGACGGCTTCGACTACATCGTGTGCGACTCGCCCGCCGGCATCGAGAAAGGCGCGCACCTGGCGATGTACTTCGCCGACCACGCGGTGGTGGTGGTGAATCCGGAAGTGTCCTCGGTGCGCGACTCCGACCGCATCCTCGGCCTGCTCGCCAGCAAGACCCGCCGCGCCGAGCGCGGCGACGGCGCGATCAAGCAGCACCTGCTGCTGACCCGCTACAGCCCGGTGCGCGTGGCCAGCGGCGACATGCTCAGCGTGAAGGACGTCGAGGAGATCCTCGGCATCAGCGTGGTCGGCGTGATCCCGGAATCGGAGCAGGTGCTGGCCGCCTCCAACTCCGGCGTGCCGGTGATCCTCGACGCGAACTCGCACGCCGGCCAGGCCTACAGCGACACCGTGGCCCGCATCCTCGGCGAGGAACGCGCGCTGCGCTTCCTCGACGCACCCAAGAAGGGTTTCCTGCAACGCGTGTTCGGAGGCTGACCGCGATGGGCATTCTTGATTTCCTGAAGCGCAAGCCCGAGCCCACCGCCGGCCTGGCCAAGGAACGCCTGCGCATCATCGTGGCGCAGGAGCGCTCCACCCGCGGTGCGCCGGACTACCTGCCGCTGTTGCGCAACGAGCTGCTCGAAGTCATCAAGAAATACGTCCACGTCGACCTCGAGGCGATCAACATCAACGTCGAGCGCGACAGCGGGCACGAGGTGCTGGAGCTGTCGGTGGCGCTGCCGGAAGGCAAGCAGGCCGCCGCCACGCCGGCCACCTGACTCCAGGCCGCCCCGCGGGGCGGCCGTGCCATGCAGCAACCCGACACCACTCCCGCCGTGCTGCGCCTGGCCGACGTCGGCTTCGCCGCGCCCGCCACCCTGCTCGCCCGCCACGGCCTCGCGCTCGAGCGCGTGGCCGACGGCGCGTCCATCCCCGGCAGCTACTGGGGCGACGACGAGGCCGGCATCATCGGCTGCACGGTCTATGCGCGCACAGACACCCCGGTGCACTCGCTGCTGCACGAGGCCTGCCACCTGCTCGTGCTGCCGCCCGAACGGCGCGCACAGGTGCATACCGATGCCACCGATTCGGTGCCGGAGGAAGACGCCACCTGCTACCTGCAGATCGTGCTGGCCGACGAGCTGCCCGGCGTGGGCCGCGCGCGCCTGATGGCCGACATGGACGCCTGGGGCTACAGCTACCGCCTCGGCTCCACCCGCGCCTGGTTCGAGCAGGATGCCGAGAACGCGCGGCGCTGGCTGGTCGAACGCGGCCTGCTCACGCACGACGGCAAATTTCCCGCGGCGGCCGACGCGGCCGCCTGATCCAAACCTCACGTTACGCAGGCCCGCCGTGGCGCGACCCCCGCACGAACCCTTCGACCTCGACCACCTGCGCCGCCGCGTGGCGCGCAGCCTGATGCGCCTGTTGTTCGGCAAGCCGGCCGAACCCAGCGGCGCGCCGCTGCCGCGCCAGGGCATTTACCGCATCCTCGTCTGCCACATCAGCCACACGCTGGGCAACGCGCTGCTGCTGACGCCGCTGCTGCAGGAACTGGAAGCCACGTATCCCGGCGCCCAGATCGACATCGTCACGCGCAGCCAGGTCGGCCGCGAGCTGTACGGCCACTACGACCGCGTCAACGCAGTGTTCCAGATGCCCGCGCACGGCTTCGGCCACCCGCGCCAGTGGCTGCGCGCGCTGCGCGGCATGCGCAAGGCGCACTACGACCTCGCGATCGACGTCGATCCGCAATCGCAGACCGGCCGCCTGCTGCTGCTGAAGGCGCGCGCCACCTGGACGCTGGGCTTCAGCGGGCCGAAGAAGAGCGGCAGCGTGACCCACGCGGTCGAGGTGCCCGAGCAGCTGCAGAGCAAGGGCCAGCGCCCGGTCTACCTGCTGCGCCAGGCGCTGGGCGTCAGCGCCGATGGCGATTATCCGGTGCCGGACATCCGCCTCGACGAGGCCGAGCTGGCGCGCGGCCGGCGCGTGCTGCAGCGCGTGCTGGCCGCCGCGCCGACTGATGTGCAACACCGCAAGATCATCGGCGTGTTCGCCAACGCCACCGGTCCCAAGCTGCTCGGCACGGACTGGTGGAACCCGCTGCTCGCCGCGCTGGAGCGGCTGCGCCCGGATTGCCGGCTGTTGGAGATCGTGCCGATGTCCGGCCGCTCCATGCTCGGCTCGCGCTACCCCAGCTATTTCTCCACCGACCTGCGCCAGCTCGGCGCCGTGCTCGCCAGCCTCGACGGCTACCTCAGCCTCGACTGCGGCATCATGCACCTGGCCTGCGCCTCGCGCGTGCCCACGCTGGGCATCTTCACCACCACCCGCGCCGACGAGTGGGGCCCCTACGGCCCGGGCAACCACGCGATCCACGCCTACGAACTCGCGCCCGAGGCGGTGGCCCGCGAGCTCGCCGCTCGGCTGTAGGAGCGCACCCTGTGCGCGAATGCGGGAAGCGAGTGAAGAGAAGTGAGGAGTGAGAGAAATGCCCGAGGCGCGAGCTGTACGCTCTCTCTCGCTTCTCACTCCTCTCCACTCACTCCTGATCAGTCGCGCACAGAGTGCGCTCCTACGCAGGCCTGTGCTGCGCTAGTCTTCCCGCATCGCCGTGCCGCCACGCGCGGAAGCGGCCCACCACGGGAGCCTTTTCGATGCTGCAGCCGCTGACCCGGATCGCCCTTGCCTGCGCCCTCGCCCTGTCGCTGGGCGGCACTGCCATCGCCGCGCCGGACATGCCCGTGTCGGCGGCCGCGAGCGCCACCGCCGCGTCCGCCGACCAGGCCTTCATGCAGCTGGCCGACCGGTACTTCGACGAGTACTACTTCCCCGCCAACCCCAGCGTGGCCACCGCCGACGGCCTGCATGCCTACGACGGCAAGCTGGAGGACTACTCGCGCGCCGGCATCGCCGCCAACATCAAGGCGCTCAAGCAGTGGGAGGCGCGCGTGGCCGCGACCGACCCGAAGGCACTCAGCCCGTTCGTGCAGGGCGACCGCGAGCTGGTGCTCAACAACATCCGCAGCAGCCTGCTCACGCTGCAGACGATACGGCCGCTGCAGAAGAACCCCGACAGCTATTCCAGCGGCATCACCAGCAGCGCGTTCACCCTGATGGAGCGCAAGTTCGCGCCGCCGGAAACGCGGCTGCGCGCGCTGATCGCCCGCGAAAAACTGATGCCCGCGGTGCTGGCCGAGGCGCGCAGGAATCTCGACAACCCGCCGCAGATCTACACGCAGATCGCGCTGGAGCAGCTGCCCGGCCTGGTCAGCTTCTTCCAGCACGACGTGCCTTCGGCCTTCGCCGATGTCACCGACGCGGATCTGAAGAAAGCATTCGCCGCCAGCAACGGCGCCGTCATCAAGGCATTGCAGGATTACCAGGCCTGGCTGAAGACCGACCTGCTGCCGCGCTCGCACGGCGACTTCCGCATCGGCGCGCAGGCCTTCCGCGACAAGCTGAAGTACGACGAGATGGTGACCCTGCCGCTGGACCGGCTGATCGCGATCGACACCGCGAACATGCGCGCCAACCAGGCCGAATTCGCCAAGGTGGCGCACGAGCTCGATCCCACGAAGACGCCGCAGCAGGTGCTGGCCGAGCTGGCCGCCGACCATCCGCAACCGGACCAGCTGCTAGCCACCTTCCGCGGCAGCCTCGACAAGCTGGTCGACTTCATCCGCGCCAGGCACATCATCACGATCCCCTCCGACGTGCGGCCGATCGTGGAGGAGACGCCGCCGTTCATGCGCGCCACCACCTTCGCCTCGATGGACACGCCCGGGCCGTACGAGACGGTGGCGAAGGAGGCCTACCTCAACGTCACCCTGCCCGAGTCGTCGTGGGACAAGCGGCACACCGACGAATTCATGGCGCAGTTCAACTACCCGGTCATCAACAGCGTGGCCACGCACGAGGCCTACCCCGGCCACTACGTGCAGTTCCTGTGGATGCACCAGCTCAACGACCGCGTGCGCAAGCTGCTGGGCGCGAACACCAACGTGGAAGGCTGGGCGCACTACTGCGAGCAGATGATGCTGGACGCGGGCCTGGCGCAATACCTCTACCCGCACGACCGCCGCCAGCAACTGCTGCTGCGCCTCGGCCAGCTGCAGGATGCGCTGCTGCGCAACGCGCGTTTCATCGTCGGCATCAAGCTGCACACCGGCCAGATGACGATGGACCAGGCCATCGACTTCTTCGTCAAGCAGGGCTACCAGTCGCGCGCCGTGGGCGAAGTGGAAACCAAGCGCGGCACCTCCGACCCCACCTACCTCTACTACACGCTGGGCAAGCTGGAGATCCAGAAGCTCCGCGCCGACCTCGAAAAGAAGCAGGGCAAGGATTTCAACCTGGAGCGCTTCCACGACGCCTTCATGCAGCAGGGCTTCGCGCCCATCGCCATCGTGCGCAAGGCGATGCTGGGCGACGATTCGCCCGTGCTGTGACGCAAGACAGCGTCCGCGCCCGGCGGGGCGCAGACGATGCAGTGATCTGACGTTTCGATGGACGCGGCCGCGTGCCGCCACGGAGAACGACATGAGCACACGCAGACTGGTCGTACTGTTCGACGGCACCTGGAACAAGCCCGAGTCGAACACCAACGTGGAGCGCCTGCGCCGGCTGATCGCGCCGCGCGACGCGGCCGGGGTGGAGCAGCGCGTCGAATACATCCCCGGCGTGGGCGTGGCGCCGGGGATGAAGCATCTGCTGGGCGGCGCGTTCGGCTACGGCCTGTCGGACAACGTGCAGGACGGCTACCGCTGGCTGTGCGAAACCTGGCGGGCCGGCGACGAGATCTGGCTGTTCGGCTTCAGCCGCGGCGCCTACACCGCGCGCAGCCTCGGCGGGCTGATCCGCAAGTGCGGCCTGCTGCGCGACGTGGGCAGCGGCGCCGCGGCCGACGCGGCGGTGAAGGCGGCCTACGCGTTCTACCGCGACACCGCGATCAAGCCCGGCGACGCCGCCGCCGTGGCCTGGCGCGCCGCACGCGCCACGGAGACGGACATCCATTTCATCGGCGTGTGGGACACGGTGGGCTCGCTGGGCATCCCCGACACCGCCGCCTGGTTCCCGTTCGCCCGTTCGCGCTACGAATTCCACGACACCGACCTCAGCCACATCGTCAAGCACGCCTACCAGGCGCTGGCGCTGGACGAGCACCGCGCCGATTTCGCGCCGACCAAGTGGCAGCGCAACCGCGACCTGCTCGGCCCCGACGAGTCGCCCACCGCGAAGAAGGCCGAGCAGATCGAGGTGGAGCAGCGCTGGTTCATCGGCTCGCATTCCGACGTGGGCGGCGGGAACGAGCGCGACGGCGCCGGCCACCGGCCCGACCCGCTGTGCGACCTGGCACTGGCCTGGCTGCAGCGCAAGGCGATCGCCGCCGGGCTGGCCTGCAGCGAACTGTGCGCGCCGTCGCCCGAAGCCGATCTCGGCGTGCCGCGCAACTCCTACGGCGAGTTCATGTACGGCCTCTACAAGCTGTTCAAGCCGCCGTTCGACCGCGTGATCGGCGGCGGCGTCAACGAGACCGTGGACCCTTCGGTGTGGCAACACGCGAAGCTCGCCACCGACTACCGCTCGCCCACGCTGGAGCAGGCGCTGCGCGACGACGTGATCGCCGCGCCGCCCGGCGTCGCGTGAGCTTGCGCATGACGCCCATGCCGCGCTTGACCGTCGCCCCGGCGCATCGGCTAGCATGCCGGCCCATGAGGGAGATGGCATGCCTCCCGCTCCATCGGAGCGAACCGTCGAAGTGCAGCCGCACCGAAGCCGATGATGCCTGCACCACCGGATTCCGGCGGCGCGGGCGTGCCTGTTCGTCGCGGATGCCACGCCACGCGGACAGGAGACAGGGTACGTGAACCTCAACGGCTTCATCGCGGTGGGCCTGGGTGGTGCCATCGGCTGCTGGCTGCGCTGGCTGCTCGGCATCGCACTCAACCCGATCTTCCCCACCGTGCCGCTGGGCACGCTGGCGGCGAACCTGCTCGGCGGCCTGATCATGGGCTGCATGATGGGCATCTTCGAGCACTTCCAGACCCTGCCGCCGGAACTGCGGCTGTTCGTGCTCACCGGCTTTCTCGGCGGCCTCACGACCTTTTCCACATTCTCCGCCGAGGCCGACACGCTGCTGCTGCGCCAGCAGTACCTGTGGTTCGGCGGCCACGTGGCGATGCACCTGGTCGGCACGCTGGGCATGACCATCGTGGGCATCGCGCTCACCCGGGGGTTGCTGCGGCACTGAACTGAGGAGTCGGCATCCATGAGCACGGAAACCCTGATCGACGGCGTGCAGCTGCGCTTCTACGTGCACATGCACGCGCGCCACGACGGCCTGCTGGTGTCCGAATGGCTGCTGGAGCTGGCAAAGCGGCACAAGCTCGGCGGCGGCTCGGTGTTCCGCGCCATCGCCGGCTTCGGCCGCCACGGCGTGCTGCACCAGGAGGCGTTCTTCGAACTCGCCGACAACCTGCCGGTGGCGGTGGAATTCCTGCTGCGCGAAAGCGAGGCGGAAACCCTGCTGCAACTGGTGCGCAAGGCCGGCGTGGAACTGGTGTACGCCCGCATCCCCGCGCGCTTCGGCGTGCTCGGCAACGAGGAGTGCCCATGAGCCAGGACTCGCTGAGGCAGCGCGCGGCGGACCTGCTGCAACACGCCGGCATCCGCATCGGCGGCGATGCGCCCACCGACATCCGCGTGCACGACGAGCAGCTCTACGCCCGCGTGTTCGCACACGGCTCGCTGGGCCTGGGCGAGGCCTACATGGACGGCTGGTGGGACGTGGACGACCTGCCCGGCTTCATGACGAAGCTGCTCTCCTCGCACCTGGACGAGCACCTCAAGACCCTGGACACCCTGATCGCCCACCTCAAGGCGCGCTACATCAACCTGCAGCGCGGCGAGCACGCGTTCGAGATCGGCAAGGCGCACTACGACCTCGGCAACGACCTGTTCCACGCCATGCTGGGCCGGCGTCTGGTGTACTCCTGCGGCTACTGGGCGCAGGCCGACAATCTCGACGATGCGCAGGCCGCCAAGCTCGACCTGGTCTGCCGCAAGCTGCAGCTGAAACCCGGCCAGCGCGTGCTCGACATCGGCTGCGGCTGGGGCGAGGCGCTGAAGTACGCCGCCGAGAAATACGGCATCGAAGGCGTGGGCATCACCGTCTCCGAACGGCAGGCCGAGTACGCCCGCGAGCTGTGCCAGGGTCTGCCGATCGAGATTCGCCTGCAGGACTACCACGAGGTCGACGAACCGTTCGACGCGGTGTACTCGATCGGCATGTTCGAGCACGTGGGCGGCAAGAACTACCGCGCCTACTTCGAGACCGTGCGCCGCTGCCTGAAGCAGGACGGCCTCTCGCTGCTGCACTGCATCGGCAGCAACGGCACGCCCGCGCAACCCGACCCGTGGATCGAGAAATACATCTTCCCGAACTCGATGATCCCCGCCGCCAGCCAGGTCACCGCCGCGCTGGAAGGCCTGTTCGTGGTCGAGGACTGGCACAACTTCGGCCCCGACTACGACCGCACGCTCACCGCCTGGCGCGCGAATTTCGACGCCGCGTGGCCCGAACTGTCGAAAAGCTACGACGAGCGTTTCCGCCGCATGTGGCACTACTACCTCGGCGCCTCCGCCGCGGTGTTCCGCAGTCGGCGCGATCAGCTGTGGCAACTCACCCTGAGCCCGCACGGCGTGCCCGGCGGCTACCGCGTGCCGCGCTGAAACTGCGCACGCTGCCCGGAAGTTGCTGGCAGCACGACCGCGGGGCATAGTGCGATCTGGCCTTGCTCCCGGGGAATACCGATGAAGCGTCGCATCACCATGTTGCTCACCGGCCTGGCTCTGCTCGCCACCGCCGCAACGGCCGTCGCCGCCGCGCCTGCCACCAGCACGCCAAGTTCCGGCTATTTCGACAACAGCGACCGCGACGACGTGCTCGCCGGTGGCGTGAAGATGATCCCGATCGCCACACCCAAGGGCACGTTCCACGTCTGGACCAAGCGCGTGGGCAACAACCCGAAGCTGAAGGTGCTGCTGCTGCACGGCGGTCCGGGCGCCACCCACGAATACTTCGAAGCGTTCGACAGCTTCTTCCCCGGCGCAGGCATCGAGTACTACTACTACGACCAGCTCGGCTCGGCCTACAGCGACCAACCGAAGGACCTGTCTCTGTGGACCATCGACCGCTTCGTCGACGAAGTGGAACAGGTGCGCCGGGCGCTGCGCCTGGACAAGGACAACTTCTGCTTGCTGGGCCATTCCTGGGGCGGCGTGCTCGCCATTGAATACGCGCTGAAATACCAGCAGCACCTGAAGTGCCTGGTGATCTCCAACATGATGGATTCGATTCCCGCCTACAACGCCTACGCGAAGAACGTACTGATGCCGGCGATGGACCCGAAGCAGCTCGCCGAAGTGCAGAAACTCGAAGCAGAACACCGCACCGACAACCCGCGCTACATGGCCATCCTCGGCCCGATGCACTACGAGCAGCACGTGCTGCGCATGCCGGAGGCGCAGTGGCCCGAACCGGTGATCCGCTCGTTCGGCCACGCCAACCGGCAGATCTACACCCTGATGCAGGGCCCCAGCGAACTGGGCGCCAGCGGCCGCCTGGAACACTGGGACCGCAGTGCCGATCTGCACCGCATCACCGTGCCCACCTTGGTGATCGGCGCGCATTACGACACCATGGACCCGAAGTACATGGCCCGCATGGCGAAGCAACTGCCGCACGGGCAGTTCCTGCTTTGTCCGAAGGGGAGCCACTTGGCGATGTACGACGACCAGCAGGTGTACTTCGATGGGTTGATCGGGTTCCTGCGGGGCATTGAATCGGAATAAGGAGGCATAAGCGCCCCTTGTTTCTGGCGTGCACGATGCGCGCCTGCCGTTCCGGGGCCCCTCGGCGGCGGTGAGGCGGGGACGACAAGGCCGCGCAGCGGGCGTTGCCATGGAAGGCAACGCCTTTCCGCGCGGGCAGAAGCCCGCTCGAAAAGCCCGGCCACGGCTCACGCACTCTCCGGCCAGGGACGGACGGAAAGCGCCGCCGCGAGGCGTCCTTGCTCTTTGGTTCCTTTCGCTTGACTCCGGGCATCCTGCCCTCCGCCCTTCGGACCGGATGCGCCGTTCGCCACCGCATCCGGCGGTGGCGTGGGCACGCAAAGAGAAAGTAGCTCGGGTGCCGGCAGGCGCACGAAACCGCTTCGAATCCAGCGATAACGCACAAAACCAAACCCAACCGTCAAGCTGTCGCCCCAAGCCCCGATCTGGCACCATCGCCCGGTTGCCTGCAACAGAAACCTCCGAATGAACCTGCAAGCCAATTACGAACAGATCCCGCTCAAGGAATACGCCGAGCGCGCCTACCTCGACTACTCGATGTACGTGGTGCTGGACCGCGCCCTGCCCTTCGTGGGCGACGGGCTCAAGCCGGTGCAGCGGCGCATCGTGTACGCGATGAGCGAGCTGGGCCTGGCCGCGAGTGCGAAGCCGAAGAAGTCCGCGCGCACCATCGGCGACGTGATCGGCAAGTTCCACCCGCACGGCGACACCTCGTGTTACGAGGCGATGGTGCTGATGGCGCAGCCGTTCTCCTACCGCTATCCGCTGGTGGACGGCCAGGGCAACTTCGGTTCGCCGGACGACCCGAAAAGCTTCGCGGCGATGCGCTACACCGAGTCCAAGCTCAGCCCGATCGCCGAGGCGCTGCTGGGCGAGCTGGGCCAGGGCACGGTGGACTGGGTGCCGAACTTCGACGGCACGCTGGAGGAACCCTCGTGGCTGCCCGCGCGCGTGCCGCACGTGCTGCTGAACGGCTCGATGGGCATCGCGGTGGGCATGGCCACCGACATCCCGCCGCACAACCTGCGCGAACTGGCCAGCGCCTGCATCCGCCTGCTCGACGAGCCCGAGGCCACGGTGGCGCAGCTGTGCGAGCACGTGCAGGGGCCGGACTACCCCACCGAGGCGGAGATCATCACGCCGCGCGCCGAGCTGCTGGCGATGTACGAAAACGGCAGCGGCTCGGTGCGCGCCCGCGCGGTGTACGTGCGCGAGGAAGGCAACATCGTGATCACCGCGCTGCCGCACCAGGTCAGCCCGTCGAAGATCCTCGAACAGATCGCCGCGCAGATGCGCGCGAAGAAGCTGCCGATGATCGAGGACCTGCGCGACGAGTCCGACCACGAGAACCCGATCCGCCTGGTGCTGGTGCCGCGCTCCTCGCGCGTGGACGCCGACGAGCTGATGCCGCACCTGTTCGCCACCACGGACCTGGAAAAGAGCTTCCGCGTCAACCTCAACATGATCGGCCTGGACGGCCGCCCGCAGGTGAAGGATCTCAAGAAGATCCTCAACGAGTGGCTCGCCTTCCGCACGCAGACGGTGACGCGCCGCCTGAACCACCGCCTCGCCAAGGTCGAGCGCCGCCTGCACCTCCTGGAAGGCTTGCGCATCGCTTACCTCAACCTGGACGAAGTGATCCGCATCATCCGCACCGAGGAGGAGCCCAAGCCCGTGCTGATGGCGCGCTTCGGCCTCAGCGAGGAGCAGACCGACTACATCCTCGAAACCCGCCTGCGCCAGCTGGCCCGCCTCGAAGAGATGAAGATCAACGCCGAGCGCGACCAGCTCGAAGAGGAGCGCGCGCGCATCAACGTGCTGCTGAAGTCGCCGGCCAAATTGAAGAACCTCATCAAGGACGAGCTGCGCTTGGACGCCGAGAAATACGGCGACGCCCGCCGCTCGCCGCTGGTCGAGCGCGAGGCCGCACAGGCGCTGGACGAGAGCGCGCTGGTGGCCAGCGAACCGGTCACCGTGGTGCTCAGCCGGAAGGGCTGGATCCGCGCCGCCAAGGGCCACGACGTGGACGCCGAAGGCCTCAGCTACCGCGAGGGCGACGGCCTGCTCGCCGTCGCGAAGGCACGCACCACCCAGCAGGTGGCCGTGATCGACGCCACCGGCCGCAGCTATTCCACGCCCGCGCACACGCTGCCTTCCGCGCGCGGCAACGGCGAGCCGCTCACCGGCCGCTTCACGCCGCCCGCGGGCGCGAGCTTCGACGCGCTGGTCGCCGGCGACAACGACACCCGCCTGATCCTCGCCACCGACTTCGGCTACGGCTTCGTCACCCGCTTCGAGGCGCTCACCGGCCGCAACAAGGCCGGCAAGCAGATCATCAGCCTCAGCGACGGCGCCAAGGTGCTGGCGCCACAGGTCACCGCCGACCCGGCGCGCGACCGCATCGTGGTGGTCACCACCGAGGGGCACCTCCTGATGTTCTCGGTGGCCGAGCTGCCGGAGCTGGACAAAGGCAAGGGCAACAAGCTGATCGAGGTGCCGAAGAAGCAGCTGGCCGAAGGCGAGCGCGTGGCCGGCATCGCCGTGGTCGCCGAGGGCAAGGGCGAAGTCACGATGTACGCCGGCGCGCGCAAGCTCACGCTGAAGTGGGCCGACCTGGTGGAATACGGCGGCAACCGCGCCACCCGCGGCGGCCTGCTGCCACGCGGCTTGCGGCGCGTGGAGCGCATCGAGACCACGGCGTAGGTCGGGGCCCATCCCGACCTGGGCGCTGCGCCGTGGGTCGGGATTCATCCCGACACGCCTTTGCCGTAGCGCTTGTGTCGGGATGAACCCCGACCCACGGGGGTACGGGAACCTCGCGCCGCCGGAGCCGTCCAACGTCGGTGCACGCCGTCGCCCCCCATGCGTTGAAGACGGCATCCCCCGGAGCAAGCCCATGAAGTCGCTCGTCCTCGTCGTTGCCTGCCTGCTCGCCGCGCCCGCCTGGGCGCAAAGCGCCAAGCAGCCGCTGAACCTCAAGCTGCCGCCGCAGAGCGACCTGCCGCCCAGCAGCCTGCCCGCCAGCAGCACGACCGCGGCGAAACCCGCCAGCAGCGCGCCGGGCGTGTACTACGGTGACACCAGCGGCAGCACCAGCCATGCCGACGAGCGCACGGCTTACGCGCAACGCTGCGACGACGCTACCTACGGCCAGCCGCAGGTGCACGGCAGCGTGGGCACGGGCGTGATGGCCGGCAACCACGTCAGCGGCAACTACCAGACCGGCACGGTCAGCGTCAGCAAGAACCTCGGCGACTGCGACGAACCCAAGGGTTCGGTGAACTTCTCGATCGGCGTGGGCCAGGGCCACTTCCACGGCCGCGGCTGGTAAGACTCGACCGCGTTAGACTCGCCGCTTCCGTTCCTGCGGATGCACACGCGATGCACGGCGAATACAAGATGCCCGGCGGCAAGCTGGTGGTGGTCGACCTCGCGCTGCGCGACGGCCGCTTCGAAGGCGTGCGGCTGAGCGGCGACTTCTTCCTCGAACCCGACGCCGCGCTGCCGGCGATCAATGCCGCACTCGAAGGCCAGCCGGCCGATGCCGGCGACGACGCGCTGGTCGCCGCCATCGACGCCGCCCTGCCCGCGGGCACCACCATGTACGGCATCTCCAGCGCGGCCATCGTCGTCGCGCTGCGCCGCGCCCTGCACGAAGGGGCAGCGGCATGAGCCGCAGCGACTGGCGCGCGCACGACTGGCGACTGATCCACGCCGCGCCGCAACCGCCGCTGCTGCACATGGCGCTGGACGAGGCGCTGCTCGACGCGGTCGGCAGCGGCCGCCGCCAGCCCACGCTGCGCTTGTGGGAATGGGCCGCGCCCGCGGTGGTGATCGGCCGCTTCCAATCGCTGCGCAACGAGGTGGACGGCGATGCCGCGCAGCGCCACGGCATCGAGGTGGTGCGGCGCATTTCCGGCGGCGGCGCGATGTTCATCGAGCCGGGCAACACCATCACCTATTCGATCTACACACCGCTGGCCATGGTCGAGGGCCTGAGCTTCCAGGAGTCGTACGCGCTGATGGACAGCTGGGTGCTGGAGGCGCTGCGCGAACTGGGCATCGAGGCCTGGTACCAGCCGCTCAACGACATCGCCTCGAATGCCGGCAAGATCGGCGGCGCCGCGCAGACCCGCCGCGGCGGCGCGCTGCTGCACCACGTCACCATGGCCTACGACATCGACGCGGCGAAGATGCTGGACGTGCTGCGCATCGGCCGCGAGAAGCTCTCCGACAAGGGCACCGCCAGCGCCGCCAAGCGCGTCGACCCGCTGCGCAGCCAGACCGGCCTGCCGCGCGAAGTCGTGGTGGAGCGCATGCTGGCCACCTTCCGCCGCCTGCACGGCCTCACCGACGACCAGTTGCGCGACCACGAACTGGCGCAGGCGCAAGCGCTGGTGCGCGACAAGTTCGGCACCGCGGCCTGGCTCGCCGACGTGCCTTGATCCCGGCGCGCCGCCGGAGCGCACCCAGCATGCGAAAGCCCGGCCTGACGCCCATCGTGGGTCGGGCTTCAGCCCGACACGCCCGCACGGCAAGGCCCGAGCCGTCGGGATGAATCCCGACCCACGGCTATCGATCAGAGTGGCGGCCGGAGCGCACCCTGCACGCGTGGAGTAGGCGCGCGCCTACATCGGTCATGGCCCTTCGCCACTTGTGCACTTTGCCGGATGCGGGAGGATCGAAGTTCCGTTCGCGTTGGCAAGGAGAAGTAGATGCGCGCTTCACGCCTGTCCGTACTGGCCGCCGGGCTGTGCCTGGCCTTCGCTGCGCACGCGGCCGACACCGATACCTGGAAGCTGCCGGTCGCGGTGAAGAAACTCGACAACGGCCTCACCGTCGTGGTTTCCGAGGACCACAGCTCGCCCACCGTGGGCATCAGCATGGTCTACCACGTCGGCATGCGGCTGGAACCGCAGAACCGCACCGGCTTCGCCCACCTGTTCGAGCACCTGATGTTCGAGGGCACGCCGGACGCGCCCAAGGGCACGCTCGAGCGCGTGATCCAGGGCGGCGGCGGCGTGTTCAACGGCTCCACCCGCGCCGACTACACCAACTACATCGCCAGCGCGCCCTCGTCCGCGCTGGCGCCGATCCTGTGGCTGGAGGCGGACCGCATGAAGTCGCTGGACTTCAGCGCGAAGAACCTCGCCAACCAGCAGAACGTGGTGAAGGAGGAGATCCGCGTCAACGTGAAGAACCAGCCCTACGGCCTGTTCTACTGGACCGACCTGAGCCGCCTCGCGTTCGACAAGTGGGCCAACAACCACGACGGCTACGGTTCGTTCAAGGACCTCGACCACGCCAGCATCGCCGACGTGAAGGCCTTCCACGACACCTACTACCAGCCGGCCAACGCCGTGCTCGGCATCGCCGGCGACGTCACCCCGGCGCAGGCCTTCGCGTTGGCGCAGCAGTACTTCGGCAGCCTGCCCTCGCGCGCGCTGCCGCCGCGGCCGGACGTCTCCGAACCGCTGAACACCAAGCCGCGCCACGCAGAGGAAACCGACGCGCTAGCCAAGGTGCCGGCACTGGCGATCGGCTGGAAGATGCCCGCCCGCGGCAGCAAGGACCAGATCCCGATGATGGTGCTGTCGCAGTTGCTGGTCGGCGACGATGCCTCGCGCTTCTACCAGGGCCTGGTCAAGGGCCGCGAGCTGCTGCTGAACATCGAAGGCGGCGCGAACTTCCCGCTCGGCGACGGCAGCGACTACGCCGGCCCGGCCCTGCTGGGCCTGTTCGCGCTGTACAAGCCCAACGCCACGCCGCAGCAGGTACTGGCCGCGATCGACGAGGAGATCGGCAAGGTCGCCAGCGACGGCGTCGACGCCGCCACCCTGGCCCGGGTGAAGACCAAGATGCTGTCCGACTGGTACGGCGGGCTGGAACCCTTCGTCGACCGCGCCAACACGCTGGCCAAGCTGCAGACGCTGTGGGGCGACGCGAACGTCGCCAACGAGATGCCCGGCTGGATCGAGGCGGTGAGCTCCGACGACATCCGGCGCGTCGCCCGCACCTATCTCACCGACGCCAACCGCAGCGTGATCGTGCGCCGCCCGGCCGCTGCCGCCACTCCCGCCGCCCAGGCATCCGCCAAGTGAGGCCCGCCATGAAGACGAACACCACGTTCAAGACGCTCGCCCTCGCGCTCGGCCTGACCCTGGCCGGCACCGCCCAGGCCGCCACCGCGCCGCTGCCGAAGGATCTGCCCGCCTACGGCCCGGAACAGCCGCTGCCGACGCCGCAGATCGTCCAGCGCACCCTGCCGAACGGGCTCACCGTGTGGGTGGTGCCGCGCGAGGGCCTGCCCAAGGTCGACGTGGCGCTGTCCGTGCTCGGCGGCACCGCGGCCGACGCCGCGGGCACGCCGGCGCTGTCGCAGCTGATGGCCGGCCTGCTCAACGAGGGCACCGCCAGCCGCAGCTCGCGCGACATCGCCGAGGCGCTGCAGGCGATCGGCGGCGACTACAGCGCCGGCGCCAGCGACGACGCCGTCAACATCCGCGCCAGCGCGCTGGCCTCGCACGCCGCGCAACTGCTGGCGCTGGTCGCCGACATCGCGCTGCACCCAAGCTTCCCCGCCAACGAGGTGACCCTGGCCAAGGCGAACGCCCTGCAGCGCCTGAAGGTGCTGGAGTCCGATCCGCACTGGCAGGCGGGTCGCACGTTCAGCCATGCCGCCTACGGCGACCATCCGTACTCGCGCGACTCGCTCACCGAGGCCAGCGTGCAGGCAGCCTCGCCCGATGCACTGCGCGCGCTGCACGATGCCCGCTTCCGGCCGGACCGCGCACTGCTGGTGATCGTCGGCCGGATCGGCGCGGACGAGGCGTTCAAGCTGGCCGAGCAGCAGTTCGGCGGCTGGAAGGCCGGCGGCAAGCCGTTGGCTGATACCGCGCCGGCCCCGCGCACGGTGGCGCCGCAACGGCTGCTGGTGCCGCGCGCCGGCGCGGTGCAGAGCAATATCCGCTACGGCCGTCCCGCCGTGCCGGCCAACGATCCGGACTACATTCCGCTGATCGTGGCCAACACCATCCTCGGCGGCGGCTTCACCAGCCGCATCACCCAGGACATCCGCGAGGACAAGGGCTACTCGTACAGCCCGCGGTCGGGTTTCATCGCGCACCGCGCCGGCGGCAGCGCGGCGGCCACGGCCGACGTGCGCAACGAGGTCACCGGCGCCACCCTCGCCGAACTGGCCAAGCTGTACGCCAGCATGGCCAGCCAGCCGGCCAGCACGGAGGAACTCACCGGCGCCAAGCGCCTGGTCGGCGGCATCTACCTCCTGCGCAACCAGGTTCAGGACGCGCTGACCGCCACCCTGGCGAACTACTGGGTGGACGGCCTGCCGCCGAGTTTCCTCGGCAGCTACGTGGCCGAGGCGAACAAGGTCACCGCGCAACAGGTGCAGGCGATGGGGCGCAAGTATTTCGATCCGAAAGACCAGAGCATCGTGATCGTCGGCGACCCCAAGGCGATCGACGCCCAGCTGAAACCCTGGGGCGCGTTCACCGTGTACAAACCCTGAGGCGCCTCCGAAACCCCGTAGGTCGGGCTTCAGCCCGACAACCCACTCCTCGGGTGTTGCGTCGGGATGAATCCCGACCTACGAGTGATGCGTCGGGATGAATCCCGACCTACGGGGCCGCGGCGATGGCGCCGCGACACCCGCGGCGCTCACAGCAAGGGCAGGATGTGCTCCAGGCTCAGCCGCGCCACCGGCACGCCGGGCGCGGCGGGGTCGATCCAGCGCAGCTCGGCGATCTCCGCCTGCACGCGCGGCGCGCCGTCCACTTCGACCGCGTAGACCTCGGCTTCCACCACGTGCCCGCGTTCGTTCGCTGCCGGGGCGCTGGCGCGGCAGAGGAAACGCGCCGAGCCGGGCCGCAGCGTGCAGCCCAGTTCCTCGTGCAGCTCGCGCGCCAGCGTGGCGAGGTCGTCCGCGTCGCCGGGATCGCGCTTGCCGCCGGGTTGCTGGAACACTGCGGCGTCGTGCTTGCGCACCAGCAGGGTGCGACCGGCGGCGTCGCGGATCACCGCGGCGACGATGCGGATCACCGGCGCCGCGCTCACAGCCGGCTGTACGACCACGACTGCATGCGCCCGTCGCGGTACGGCATCACGCCGTGGAACGGGCGCGGGTCCGTGTCGAACACCAGCGGCAGGAAGTGGCGGTCGCCTTCCCACATTGGCAGTTCCAGCAGCTGGTCGCGCGGCACCCACTCCAGCGTGCCTTCGTGGTTGCCGCCGTGCGGCGTGCCGCTGAAGCGGTCGATCAGGAAGATGAAGCCCAGCCAGTCCTCGCCCTGCTTGCCGAAGCCGGGCCAGTTCAGCGTGCCGCGCAGCTGCATCGAGGTGCACTCGATGCCGGCCTCCTCGCGGATCTCGCGGCGCATGCAGGCGGCGATGTCCTCGCCCGGCTCCATCTTGCCGCCGAGGCCGTTGTACTTGCCCAGGTGCTGGTCGTCCGGACGCGCATTGCGGTGGATCATCAGCACCTGGGTGCGGTCGGGCGAGAGCACGTAGCCGAGCGTGGCGACGATGGGGGTGTAAGGCATGGCGAAACGGCCGCGGAAAGCGTCGATTGTAGCGGCGCCGGCCACGCCCCTGCGCCGGGCTTGCATCGACCTGTATCGGCCGGCGACCATCGCCGGATGCGCATGATGCTTCGCTCCCTTCACCCGGTCCGCGCGCGCGTCCGCCGCTGGCGCTGGCTGCCGCTGCTGGCGCTGCTCGCGGGGGCGGCCGGCTGCGGCGCGTCGACGCGCGCGCCGCACAGCCGCGAGCTGAGCTTCGACGGCCAGACCTACCGCGTGGTGACGCTGGACCTGAAGCACGACCCGCTCAGCCTGCACTGGCGCGACCCGGCCAGCGGCGAGGCCTACGGCGACATCGAGACCCTGCAGCAGTGGGGCGAGGCGCACGGCCAGCGTCTGCTGTTCGCCACCAACGCCGGCATCTACGACCGCAAGGCCGCGCCGCTGGGCCTGTACGTGGAGGACGGCAAGACCCTGGTGCCGCTGAACATGGCGCACGGCAACCCCGCCTCGGGCAACTTCTCGCTGCTGCCCAACGGCGTGTTCGCGATCTATCCCGACGGCCATGCCGCGGTGCGCAGCAGCGCCGCGTTCAAGGCCGACGCCAGGCCGGTGCGCTGGGCCACCCAGTCCGGCCCGATGCTGGTGATCGACGGCCAGCTCAACCCCAGCTTCGTGGACGACTCGGGCAGCTTGAAATGGCGCAGCGGCGTCTGCGCGAAGACGCCCACCGAAGTGGTGTTCGCGGTGAGCGAGGTGCCGGTGAACTTCCACGGCTTCGCGCGGCTGTTCCGCGACAAGCTGGGCTGCCGCGACGCGCTGTACCTGGACGGCAGCATCTCGCAGATCTTCGTCAACGGCGAAGGCTACGCCGGCGCGCCGGCCTTCCTGGTCAGGCCCTACGCGGGCATCTTCGCTGTGTTCGTGCCGCAATGAGCGCGTGCCAAGCCAGAATCACCCGCAAAAATTTGTGACGGTCATCACATTTCCGGTGCTAGGGTGACGCCCGCAAAAGCCGCCTGAAGGGGGGGGGGCGGTCAGCCGGCACCCGACCGCCGGCCGGTTTCCCGGAGCGAATTCCGGCAAGGGATTGCTGCAGTCCCGCAGGGGGTGCAGTCCGTCATGACGCCAGCCGCCGCGATGCCGGATTTCCGCTACCGCGCCTTCATCAGCTACAGCCACCGGGATCAGTCCTGGGCGGACTGGCTGCACAAGGCGCTGGAAACCTACGCGATCCCGAAGCGGCTGGTCGGCCAAGCCACCGCGGCCGGCGTGATCCCCCGACGCCTCGCGCCGGTCTTCCGCGACCGCGAGGAGCTGGCCAGCGCCACCGACCTCGGCCGCAAGGTCAACGAGGCGCTGGCGCAATCCGGCAACCTGGTGGTGATCTGCTCACCGCACGCGGCCAGCTCGCGCTGGGTCAACGAGGAAGTGCTGGCGTTCAAGCGGCTCGGCCGCGGCGAGCGCATCTTCTGCCTGATCGTGGACGGCGAACCGAATGCCGGCGACACGCCCGGACAAGCGGCGCGGGAATGCTTCGCGCCGGCGCTGCGCCACGCGCTGGACGCCGATGGCCAGCCGGGCGCGCAGCGCTGCGAGCCGATCGCCGCCGACGCGCGCGCCGGCCGCGACGGCAAGGCCAACGCGAAGCTGAAGCTGATCGCCGGCCTGCTCGACCTGGACTACGACCGGCTCAAGCAGCGCGAGCTGAAGCGGCGGCACCGGCGCATGGCGGCGCTCACCACGCTGGCGCTGGTGGTGACGGCGATCACGACCACGCTGGCGATCGCCGCGCTGTTCGCCCGCCATGCCGCCGTGGTCGCCCGCAACGATGCCGAGCGCCGGCAGAAGCAGGCGGAGGACCTCGTCGACTTCATGCTCGGCGACCTCAACGACAAGCTGCGGCAGGTCTCGCGCCTGGACATCCTGGCGGCCGTCGACGACCGCGCGATGATCTATTTCCACTCGCTGCCGACCGCCGACGTCACCGACGAGGCGCTGGCCCAGCGCGCCAAGGCGCTGGAAAAGATCGGCAGCGTGCGCCTGGACCAGGGCCAGCTGGCGGCGGCGCTGGCCTCGTTCGAGGCGGCCGCCGAAATCTCCGCCGCGCTGGCGGCGAAGGCCCCCGCGAACACCGCGCGGCAACTCGCGTACGCGCAGATCCTGTCCTTCGTCGGCATGACCCATTGGAACCAGGGCAGGCTCGACGCGGCCCAGCAGGGTTTCGAGTCGGCGCGCACCGTCCTGCAGCGCGCCCGGCCGCAGGCCGCGGACCTCCTGCCGTGGCAGTACCAGCAGGAGATGATCGAAAACGACATCGGCCACGTGCTCGAGGCGCGCGGCCGGCTGGACGAGGCCACCGGCCACTACCGCAACGCGCTGGCGCTCTCCGAAAAACTGGTGGCCGCCAGGCCCGACAAGACCGAGTGGGCATTGGAACTGGGCGGTGCGCACAACAACCTCGGCAAGCTGGCACTGATGCGCGGTGACCTGGCGACGGCCATCGCCGAATACGCCGCCGATGACGCGATCGAAACCACGCTCGCCGCGCGCGCCCCCGGGGACAACGAACAGCGCGACAACATGCTCGTCGTGCGCGCCATCCTGGGACGCACGCTGGCGCTGGCGGGCGACCTCGAAACCGGCACCCGCGACCTGCAGCAGGCCGTCGACATCGCCGCGCAACTGGCCAAAGTCGATCCAGCCAACGCCAGTTTCCAGGAACGCCTCGCGCAGTATTCCTCGCAGTTGGCCCGCTTGCGGCGGCTGGGCGGCGACCTGCCGGCTGCCCGGGCGCTGACCGCGCAGTCGCTGCCCATCCTGCTTGCGCTGACCAGGCAGGATCCGGCCGACATCGGCAAGCAACGCGAGTTCGCCGAGGCGCAGCTCGAACAGGCCGCGCAATCGCTCGCCGGCGGCCAGGCCGAGGCGGCGCGACAACAGGCGCAGTCCGCGCTGGGCATCCTCGCCCCGTTGTCCGCCCGGCAGCCGGACGATCGCGCCACGCTGCTGGCAACGGCACAGGCCAAGCTCGTGCTGGCGGCGGCGTCCGGCAACGCGCAGACCGCGCTGCCGCTGCGCAGCGATGCGCTGGACGCGATCCACGCGGTGAAAGACGGCGCCGACGACCCCCGCCTGCGGGCGCTGCAGGTCGAGGCGCTGCTGGCGCTGGGCCGCAAGGCCGAGGCGCGGGCCGCGCTGCAACCCTTGTGGGGGAGCGGCTACCGCGACGCAGCGCTGCTGAACCTGCTGCAGCGCGAACGGATCGACTACCCGGTCAATGCGGCATTCCGGCAGAAACTGCTGGCGGCCACCGCGACGAACACCCGGCCGTAACCGGGCGCAACGCACAGGGGATGGGCAACACCCACAGGCGCAGCATCGCTTCCAAGCCCTCGGCAACAGGAGTCCGTCATGGCCAACCGTCATCCACCCATCCCGGTCAGTCTCGACACGAGCACGCACCCGTGGAGCCTCTCTGTCCATCAGCAAGGCAACCCGCACCACTTCGACCCGGACCCCAACGTGCAAACCATCACGTGGCAGCTCACCGGCGAGGCGGCCACGGGGTCGTTCAATGCACAGGATGACGCCAAACCGGGCTTCGCCTGGATTCCCCCGGCACCGCATCCCGGCATCTTCGACGCCCCTGATCCGAAGACCCACAAACACCAGATGACGATGCGCAATCACCACCACGGCGCCAGCAGCGCGGGCGAGTGGTTCTACCAGCTGAGCGCCACGATCCACGGCAAGCTCTGCCAAACCCCATACACCCCCACCGCCGGGAGAATCTCGAATCCGTCGATCAAGAACACCTGATCCACCCGCCACCGCGTCGGCCACCGCATCCGGGTGGCCGGCCGGGTAGTCACACCACCCCGATCACAGCGGAGAGCGTCATGACCAAGACCGACAGCAAGACCCCGAACCCCCAGCCCGTGCCGCCGCCCGTGGACGACGAACTGGCGCAGGCCGGCAACGAACCCGAGCAGGCGCCCGAACTGACCGGGACAGTAACGCCGAACAGCTCCTCCCGCCCCTCGATCAAGAACACCGTCGCCTAGGAAAGACCTGATCGATCCAGCATCTTGCTCGTCATTCCTGCGAAAGCAGGAATCCAGTGCCTTTATGTTCAATGGACTGCAGACACTGGATCCCGGCTTTCGCTGGGATGACGAGCAAAATCAGAGCATCCCTGGAACCCGGGTCCACGCGAAGCCATGCTGCGGAGGCCGGCCGCGAACCCCGCAGCGGCGCGGGTTCGCGGGGCCGGGCGCTGCCTGCCGAATACCTGCCACCCACCGGAAGCCGCCATGACGCCCCTGGTTGTCGGCGTGACCAGCCACCGCAACATCCCTGCGCACGAGGTCGAGCCGATCCGGCAGCGCGTGCGGGAGTTCTTCGCGCAGCTGAAGCGCGATTGCCCCGGGCTGCCGCTGGTGCTGATGTCGGCGCTGGCCGAAGGCGGCGACCAACTGGTGGCCGAGGAGGCGCTGGCCGCCGGCGCACGCCTGCTCGCCCCGCTGCCGTTGCCGCCGGAACAGTACGTGCAGGACTTTGCCGACCCCGCCTCGCGCAGCCGCTTCGACGCCCTGTGCGCCCGCGCCGAAGTCGTGCAGCTGCCGCAGCATGCGGCACTGCCGCCGCGCGATGCCGACTCGCCGGACGCGGCGCGCGAACGCCAGTACGCACGGGGCGGCGTCTACATCGCCAGCCATTGCCACATCCTGCTGGCGATCTGGGACGGCAAGCCCTCGCACCGGATCGGCGGCACCGCGCAGATCGTGAAGTACCACCTGAGCGGAACCCTGCCCGGCCAGCACCATCGGCGCCGCGGCGCGCGCCACGTGCTGGGCGCCGGCGACGAACGCCTGCTCTATCACATCGTCTGCTCGCGCGACGCGCCCGACGGCGCGCCCGCGGCGGGCCTGCAGCCGCTGCAGACCCGCTGGCGCAGCTCCGACGCGGCCAGCGCGCCCGAGGCCGAGTTCCGCCGCATGTTCGCGCACATGGCCGAGTTCAACGCCGACTGCACCAAGTACGCCGCGGCCATCGACGCCGCAGCCGGCCCGGGCATCGCCTCGCCGCATGCCGCATCGAGCCGCGCCGCGGCAAACGTCGACCGCCTGTTCCACGCGGCCGACTGGCTGGCGCTGCACTTCCAGGGGCGCGTGCTGCTGGCGCTGCGCTCCACCTACACGCTGGCCGCGCTGATGGGCATCGCCTTCACCTGCTACGCGCACCTGCCGGGGCAGAACTTCCTGATCTACCTGTTCCTGCTGCTGTTCGCGCTCGGCGCGCTGGTGGCCGTGCTCGCCCGCCGCCGCGACTGGCATCGCAAGTACCTGGACTACCGCGCGCTGGCGGAGGGCCTGCGCATCCAGTCGTACTGGCGGCGCGCCGGCATCGCGACGAGCGAGGAGCACGAATTCGCCCACGACAACTTCCTGCAGAAGCAGAACGTCGAGCTCGGCTGGATCCGCAACGTGATGCGCGTCTGCGCACTGTACCCGTCCAGCGGCCCGGCGGAACCCGCGCCGGACGAGCTGGCGCGCGTGATCGCGGAGTGGGTCGGCGAACCGGGCCGGTCGGGGCAGCTCCACTACTACGAACGCAAGACGGTCGAGCGCAGCGGCCTGCACCATGTCACCGAAACGATCGGTTCGATCAGCCTGTGGGGCGGCGTGGCGATCAGCGTGTTCCTCGCTCTGTTCGTGTTCCGCCTGTCGGACGAGGCGAAGACCGTGCTGGTGACCACGATGGCCGTGCTGTCGATCGTCGCCGCGGTGCGCGAAGCCTATGCCTACCGCAAGGCCGACAAGGAGTTGATCAAGCAGTACCGCTTCATGCAGCGCATCTTCGCCGGCGCGCGCGCGGCGCTGGACCACACCCGCGACCCGGCCGAGCAGCGCGAGATCCTGCTCGCGCTGGGCGACGCGGCGCTGAGCGAACATGCCGAGTGGACGCTGATGCAGCGCGAGCGGCAGGTGGAGCAGAGCAAGCTTTGATACGAAATCGCGATCAATCATCCAGAACGACTGGATCGTCATTCCTGCGAGGCGCTTCTCAACAGCGCCGTCCGGAATATTTCGCAGGTGATCTTCTCCCCTCTCCCTCCGGGAGAGGGGCCGGGGGTGAGGGTTCGGACTTGCCTCACCACTTCGCTCCGCCCGAACCCTCACCCGGCTGCCGCCACCCTCTCCCGGAGGGAGAGGGGCTCACTAGTCAGCGCTTGCGCAAATTCAAGTCGCTCGACTTTGTTGTTCAAGGCGAGAGCTTGCGTTGTTCAGGGCAACCGGTAATCGAACGTGTACGAGTGCCCGCCCTGGGCGTCGATATGGACCGCCAGCGTGCCGCTCAGCCCTGTGAGTTCCTCGCTGCCCGAATCCGGCACCACGCTCACGACGAGCGTGGGCGCGCCGCGATCCATCGTGCCGGAGTGCTGCAACACGAAGCCCCCGCGCCGGCCGTGCAGCACGCCGGTGACGCGCTCCATCGCCACGTAGCCGGCCGAGCCGTCCACCGCGCTGCGGAAGGACAGCATCTCGCCAAAGCTGTGCGCGTCGAGGTCGCCGCTGAACTGCTTGGCTATGCTCATGCGGCCCAGCCCGCTGTCGGCGTGGGCTGGCGGTTGCGGTTCCAGTTTCACCGTGAACGTGCCGCTGGCTTGCATGGTGGTCGCTTCCTCAGACTTCGAGCTGCACGCCCGGCTGCGACAGCGTGACCTGCGTGCCGAAGCGCTGCCGCAACGCCGCTGCCAGCGCTTCGCGCGCGGGGTTCTCGCCGTGCGCCAGCACCACCGGCGGATGGTTGGGGCTGCTGCCGTACCAGTCCAGCAGGCCGCGCTGGTCGGCGTGCGCGGAGAGGCCGCCCACGGTGTGGATGCGCGCGCGCACCGGGATCTCCTCGCCGAACAGGCGCACGCGCGGCACGCCGTTCACCAGCAGCCGCCCCAGCGTGCCGGCCGCCTGGTAGCCCACGAAGATCACGTGGTTGCGCGCGTAGGCGAGGCCGTTCGCGAGGTGGTGGCGCACGCGCCCGCCGTTGGCCATGCCGGAGCCGGCGATGATGATCGCGCCGCCGTGGACGCGGTTGATCGCCTTGCTGTCGTCCACGCTTTCGGCCACGCGCAGGTTCGGCAATTCGAACGGCTTGATGCCGCTCTTCCAGACCTGCACCGCCTCGGCGTCGAACAGTTCCTCGTGGCCGTCGTAGATCGCCATCACCTTCGCCGCCATCGGGCTGTCGAGGAAGATCGTCCACTGCGCGAGGTTCCAGTCCGCGTAGTGCTCGGCGAACCAGTACAGCAGTTCCTGGCTGCGCCCCACCGCGAACGCGGGGATCACCACGTTGCCGCCGTCGGCGCGCGCCGCGGCGAGGATCTGCCCCAGCTCGGCGACGGTGGCGGCGCGGTCCTTGTGGTTGCGGTCGCCGTAGGTCGATTCCATCAGGATCAGGTCGGCCTGCGGCGGCGGCGTGGGGTCGCGCAGGATCGGCGTGCCGCGCATGCCCACGTCGCCGCTGAACAGCAGCGTGCGGCCGTCGGCGCGCAGCTCGACCATCGCCGAGCCGAGGATGTGCCCGGCGTCGTGCAGGCGCACGCTCACGCCCGGCAGGATCTCGGTGGCGGTTTCGTAGGCGAGCCGGCGCAGGCGCTTCTGCGCGGCGGCGACATCCGCCGCGGCGTACAGCGGCCGCACTTCCGGCTCGCCGGGCTTGCGCTCGCGGTTCTCGCGCTCGGCGTCGCGCTCGGCCAGCGAGGCGGCGTCGAGCAGCATGATCGGAAACAGCCCGCAGGTGGCCGCCTGCGTCCAGATCGGCCCCTTGAAGCCGCGCTTGACCAAGAGCGGCACGCGGCCGATGTGGTCGATGTGCGCGTGGCTGAGCACCAGCGCGTCGATCGAGGCCGGATCGAACCCGAACGGCTCGGCGTTGCGCGCCTCCGCGTCGCGGCTGCCCTGCACCATGCCGCAGTCGAGCAGCACGCGCTTGCCGGCCACTTCGAGCAGATGGCAGGAGCCGGTGACTTCGCCGCCCGCCGCGCCGTGGAATTCGATCCGCATGAGTTCTCTCCGTTGGTTGGAAAGAGCCGCCCGAAGGCGGCTCTCGTACAAGCGGAACGGCTCAGCCGCCCGCGCCGAGCGCCTGCTGCAGGCCGGGCACGTATTCCTGGCCGTGCGGCACGGTGGCGCTCGATGCCTTCAACGCGCCGCCGATCGGCTCCACCCGCCCGCCCAGGCATTTGCCCAGGAACTGTTCGGCCACCGCATTGAACGCGATGCCGTTCTCCGGCCGCGCGAAGCCATGGCCTTCGTCGGGGAACAGCACGTAGGTGACCGGGATGTTCCTGGCCTGCAGCGCCTTCACGATCTGGTCCGACTCGGCCTGGTTCACGCGCGGATCGTTGGCGCCCTGCCCGATCAGCAGCGGCCGCTTGATCGCATCGGCCTTGAACAGGGGCGAGCGCTCGTGCAGCAGCTTGCGGCCCTCCTCCGTGGTGGGATCGCCCATGCGCTTGTAGAACTGCTGCCTGCCAGCTTCCCAGTATGGCGGGATGGTCTTCAGCAGCGTGGCCAGGTTGGACGGACCCACGATGTCGACGCCGCAGGCGAAGGTATCGGGCGTGAAGGCGAGGCCCGCCAGCGTGGCGTAGCCGCCATACGAGCCGCCCATGATCGCGACCTTGTCGGCCTCGGCGATGCGGTTCTTCACCGCCCACTGCACGGCATCGATCAGGTCGTCGTGCATCTTGCGGCCCCACTGCAGGTCGCCGGCCGAGATGTACTTCTTGCCGAAACCGGTGGAGCCGCGGTAGTTCACCGACAGCACGGCATAGCCGCGGTTGGCCAGCCACTGGTGGTATCCGTTGTAGCCGTAGTAGTCGCGCGCCCACGGTCCGCCGTGGACGAACAGCACCAGCGGCAACGGTTTGCCGGGACGGCCCGGATGCGCCTGGTCGCTGCCGGCGGGCAAGGTCAGGTACGACACCTCGGTCAGGCCGTCGCGCGTGCGGATCGCTTCCGGATACATCGGCGAGAGCGTTGCACGCTCCAGCTCCGGCCGGCTGACGAACAAGCGGGTGAGCTTCTTCGCCTTGCGGTCGTACAGGTAGGTGGCGCCCGGCTTGACCACGGAATCGACCGTCACGGTCCAGAGATCGTCGGCATCGGTACGCGAACTGATGTCGATGTTGCCCTTGAGCTGCTCCTTGAGAAACGCCAGGTCGCCCTTCACCGCCGGATCCAGCGCCACCCATTCCGGCTTGAGGTACTGCACGGCATAGGCCTGCACCTTGCCGGTGGCCGGATCGACAAGCGTCTGGTCGATATCGGCCCTGGGGTTCTGCGCCAGCACGGTGGTCTTGCCGCTGGCGACATCCTGCGCGACCAGCGCCGCGGTGTCGCGGCCGCGCGAATCGAGCCAGTAGAGCGTCTTGCCGTCGACGGTGAACCCGGCCGGCGCCGTGGTCAGCGAATCGTCCAGACCGACGCTGGAGAACGGCTTGGCGTCGACCTTGCCCTGCTCCACGCGGTAATAGTCCGTGCCGCCGTCGGGGCGGGATTTCGCCGCCAGGCGCAGCTCGAGCTTGTCGTCGGCGGTGAAGCCGGCGTACTCGCCCTTGTTCTCGAACACCTCGGTGAGCTTGCCGCTCTTCAGATCCAGGCTGTAGACGTCGTGCCAGCGGGGATCGCGGTTGTTCACCCCGATCAGGATGCGGTCCTTGATGTGCTCGCTGGTGCCGACGAGCTGCACGCGCGTCTTCTGGAACGGCGTCAGCGATTGCGGCTCGCCGCCCTGCACGTCCACCTTGTAGAGCAGGAAGTTCTCGTCGCCGCCGTGGTCGTTGACGTACAGCACGGAGGACGAGTCCGGCGCCCAGAAATACTCGCGGATCGGGCGCTGCTTTTCGGCGGTGAGCGCCCTGGCCTTGGCTGGATCGCCGGCAGGCGCCACCCAGACATTGAGCACGCCGTCGCGCGGCGCGATCCATGCCAGCCACTTGCCGTCCGGGCTGAGCATGCCGGCGACGCGGCTGGGATTGCCGAACAGCGCGGCGCGTTCGATCAGCGGAGCACTGGGGGCAGCGGCGGTATCCGCCCAGGCGACGGTGGACAGAGCGGCGGCCGCGATGGCCGCGACGAGCGACAGCTTGCGCATACCTTCCTCCTTGCGTGCGAGCGCGTGGTGCTTGCTTGGTGTGGGGGAAAAGCACTTCGGTACCGCATGCGGCCGGACAACCGCGAACCGGTCGAGCAAACCGTCCGGACGGACCGGCCGAGCCGCGAGCACGCAGAGCCTGTCTATTTCACGGACTCCCGGTCCAGCATGCGCTCGCAGATGGCATGGTACAGCGACGGCAGTTTTTCCAGATCCGCCACGTCCACGCATTCGTCCACCTTGTGGATGGTGGCGTTGACCGGGCCCAGCTCCACCACTTCCGCGCCCAGCGGCGCGATGAAGCGGCCGTCGGAAGTGCCGCCGCCGGTGCTTTGCTCGGGTTCGGTGCCGCACAGCTCGCGGCACACGGCCACCACCGTCTCGCGCAAGCGGCCGCCCGGCGGGGTGAGGAAAGGTTCGCCGGAGAGGTTCCAGTCCAGCGCGTAGTCCAGCCCGTGCCGCGCGAGGATCGCCTCGGTACGCGCGCGCAAATCCTCCGCGCGGCTCGCGGTGCAGTAGCGGAAGTTGATCAGCGCGATGAGCTCGCCCGGGATCACGTTGTTCGCGCCGGTGCCCGCGTTGAGGTTGGAGACCTGGAACGAGGTGGGCGGAAAGTCGCTGTTGCCTTCGTCCCAGCGCTCGGCGGCGAGCTCCGCCAGCGCGGGCGCGAACGCGTGGATCGGGTTGCGCGCCTTCTCCGGATAGGCCACGTGGCCCTGCACGCCGCGCACGCTGAGCGTGCCGGACAGCGAGCCGCGCCGGCCCACGCGGATCAGGTCGCCCAGCCGCTGCTTCGCCGACGGCTCGCCCACCACGCACCAGTCGATGCGCTCGCCGCGGGCGCGGAAGTGCTCGGCCAGCTTGCGCACGCCGTCGAGGTTGGTCGGGCCTTCCTCGTCGCTGGTCAGCAGCAGCGCCACGCGGCCCGGATGATCGGGATGCGCGGCAACGAAACGCTCCAGCGCCACCGCCATCGCCGCCACCGCGCCCTTCATGTCGGCGGCGCCGCGGCCGTAAAGATGAGGAGTGCAGCCATGGATGGCCGCTTTTTGATTCTCGCGATCAGGATGATCGCAAAGGCCACCACCGTCGCGAACGATGGGCTCGAACGGCGGGGTCTGCCAGCGATCTTCGGGGCCGCTGGGCACCACGTCGGTGTGGCCGAGGAAGGCGAGCGTCGGGCCAGCGTGCCCATGCACCGCCCACAGGTTGTCCACCTCGCCGTAGCGATGCCGCTCGATGCGGAAGCCGATGCGCACCAACCGTTCCGCCAGCAGCGCCTGGCAGCCGGCGTCCTCCGGCGTCACCGAGCGGCGGCGGATCAGGTCGATGGCAAGGTCGAGGACGTCGGACATGCGCGGCTCACGCAACGGCGGAAAGCCGCAGCATAGCGTTTCCTAGCCGGCCACCGCCGCGCCCAGCAGGCGCCCCACGCCCCAGGTCACCGTCGCCGCGCCCAGCGTGATGCCGAACTGGCGCTCGATCGAGAACAGCATGCCGCGGCCGGTGAACAGCGAGGTGCCGGTGCCGATCAGCGCGAGCCCCACGGCGGTGGCCGCGGCGCTGCCGAGCATGGCGGCGTGGCCGTGCAGGAACAGGTACGGCACCACCGGGAACGCCGCGCCGGACGCGAACAGGCAGAACGAAGACAGTGCCGCGCTCCACGCCGAGCCGCCCAGCTCGGCGGGATCGACGCCCAGGTCCTCGCGCACCACGGTATCCAGCGCCGCACGCGGCGTCTCGGCGAGATGCTCGGCGAGGTGCTCGGCCTCGTCGCGGCCGAGGCCCTTGCTGCGGTAGATGCCGGCGATGTGGCGCACGCCATCCTCCGGCGCCACCGCGAGGCGCTCGGCGCGCTCGGTGATCTGCGCCTGGTAGAACTCGCGCGAACTGTTCACGCTGAGCCATTCGCCCAGCGCCATCGAGCAGGCACCGGCGACCAGCCCGGCCAGGCCGGCCAGCAGCACGGCGTGGTCGTTGGCGGCGGCGCCGGCCATGCCCATCACCAGCGAGACGTTGGAGACCAGGCCGTCGTTCGCGCCCAGCACCGCGGCGCGCAGCGTGTTGCCGCTCTGCGTGCGGTGGCGATGGTCGGTCGGCGCGGACGGCACCGGCACCACGAAATGGTCGCGATGGCCGCTGCGGTCGACCGGGGTGGCGTGGTGGTCGGCATGATCCAGCCGCACCACGGTGGGCATCACGAATTCGGTGCCGAAGGCCCTGGCGAACGCACCCAGCACGCGCACGCGCAGGCCGATGCGCGAAGCCGGCACCGTTGCGCCGGCCTCGCGCAGGCGCGACTCCCAGAACGCCGCGTTCGCCTGCTCGCCCTCGGCGATGCGCCGGTACGCGCGCGCCAGCCTCGCCTCGGTGGCCAGCTCGGCCAACCGCGCGTACAGCGCGGCGTTGTCGCGCTCGATGCGCAGGTTGGTGCGGTAGCGGCGGATGTGGCGCGTCGTCATGCGGGGTGATTCGGGCAGCGGCAGGCGGCGGAGGCGCGCAGCCTAACAACGAAGCCCCGATGCTGGTGAGGACGGGTCGCGTTACGCCACTACGGTGTCAACGCGGAAACAGCTTCTTGAAGCCGTTGTCGCTGAAGCCCACGCTGACGCTGCCGTCTTCCTTGAGCACCACCGGACGGCGGATCAGCGCGGGGTATTCCTTCAGCAGCAGCGTCCACTCCGGATCGCTGCCCGGGTTCTTGCGCTGCGGCAGCAGGTTGCGCCAGGTGGTGGAGGACTTGTTCACCAGCGCCTCCCAGCCGCCGAGCTGCTGTGCCCACAGCTTCAGCGTGGCCGCGGGCACCGGGTTCGCGCGGTAGTCCACGAAGGTGTACGGCACGGCGAAGCGGTCCAGCCAGTTGCGCGCCTTGCGGCAGGTGTCGCAGGTGGGCAGGCCGTACAGTGTCGCTGCGGTCATGGCATTTCCCGTAGGAGCGCACCCTGTGCGCGATGGAGTTTGCGGTGGAAGCTGTCGCCCACAGGGTGGGCTAGAGCCTGTTTACGATCTCCGCATGGCCCGCGCCGGGAGCTGTTTGCGCGCAGGCCAAGGAAGAGCGAGGGAGTGGACGTCCGTCCACGACTGAGTGATGACGCAGGAATGCGGGCAAACAGACCCGGCCCTTCGGGTTGTCTTGCCGTGGCCGCCACGCGCCACCACCTGACGGCCACGGCAAGACAACGCGGGCCATACGGAGATCGCAAACAGGCTCTCACAAAGAGCGCAGCAGCTCGTTGATCGAGGTCTTGCCGCGCGTCTTCTCGTCCACCTGCTTCACGATCACCGCGGCGTACAGGCTGTGCGAGCCGTCCTTGGCGGGCAGGCTGCCGGCCACCACCACGCTGCCGGCGGGCACGCGGCCGTAGCTGATTTCGCCGGTGGCGCGGTTGTAGATGCGGGTGCTCTGGCCGAGGAACACGCCCATGCCGATCACGCTGCCGCGTTCCACCACCACGCCCTCGACCACTTCCGAACGCGCGCCGATGAAGCAGCCGTCCTCGATGATGGTGGGGTTGGCCTGCAGCGGTTCCAGCACGCCGCCGATGCCCACGCCGCCGGAGAGGTGCACTCCCGCGCCGATCTGCGCGCAGGAGCCCACCGTGGCCCAGGTGTCGACCATGGTGCCGGCGCCCACGTAGGCGCCGATGTTGACGTAGCTCGGCATCAGCACCGCGTCCTTCGCGATGTGCGCGCCGCGGCGCACCAGCGCGCCGGGCACCACGCGCGCGCCCAGGCCCTGCAACTCGGCGTCGTTGCCGTGGGCGAAGCGCAGCGGCACCTTGTCGAAGGCCAGCGCCGGGCCGCCGTCCACCACGCGGTTGCCGTTGATGCGGAAGTACAGCAGCACCGCCTTCTTGATCCACTGGTTGACCTTCCAGCCGCCCTGCCCGTCCGGCTCGGCCACGCGGCGCTCGCCGGATTCGAGCAGGTCGAGCACCTGGCCCAGCGCGGGGCGCAGGTGGGTCTCGACCTCGGCCTGGGTCAGCTCGTTGCGGCGCTCGAAGGCGTCGTCGATCAGGGATTCGATGCTTTGCATGGGGAATGGACGTCCAAATAAGTCGGGTGTGAGCCCCGCCATTGTGCCCGGGCGGGGCGTGCGGCGAAAGGCGAGCAGAGGCTCACTGTGTTGAGCGGTGCGATGGTTTTCTCCTCCCCCTGCTTGCAGGGGGAGGTTGGGAGGGGGTGCTTTTGGATCTGACGGACGAAAGCACCCCACCCCAGCCCTCCCCTGCACGCAGGGGAGGGAGTACGGGAGCTCGACGCTAGTTGCCCGGCCCCAGCCGCGCCAGCAGCGCCTGGCGCAGCCGCTCCTGCCGCGCCTCGTCCAGCGGCGCGTCGTGGCGGTCGCTGAGCTGGAAGAAATCCTCCACCCGCTCACCGAAGGTGGCGATGCGCGCGTCGTGCACGCGCACCTCGCAGGCCACCAGCACCTGCGCCAGCGCGGCGAGCAGGCCGGGGCGGTCGCTGCACACCAGCGCCATGCGGGTGCGCCCGTCGGCCTGGCGGAAGTCGATGCGCGGCGGCATCTGGAAGTGCTTCAGCTGGCGCGACATGCTGCGCCGTGGTGGCAGGATCTGGCCGCCCTGCGCCAGCGCGCGCTGCATGCGCGAGCGCAGCTCCTCCGCGCGATCCGCGCTGGCCGGGTGCTGGCCGTCCGCTTCGAGCAGCAGGAAGGTGTCCATCACCATGCCGGCGGAGCCGAGGATGCGCGCCTCCACCACCGAGAAGTGCAGCCGGTCCAGCATCGCGGTGACGCTGGCGAACAGGCCGTCGCGGTCCGGCGTACAGACGAACAGCTCGGTGCTGCCGCGCACCGAGAGCGGATGCACGGCAACCAGCGGCCACGCGCCGTCCGCGCGCACGAACGCCGCGGTCTGCCACGCGATCTGCTCGGGACGATGGCGCAGGAAGCTGGCCTCGGGAAACGCGCGCCACGCCCGCTCGACCGTGGCCGCGTCGATGCCCTCGGCCTGCAGCAGGGCCAGCGCCTGCGTACGACAGGCCGCGATGCGCGCGGCGGCGTCGCGTGCCGGCGTGTCGCTGCGCAGCGCGTGGCGGGTGGAGGCGTAGAGGTCGGCCAGCAGGCGATCCTTCCAGCCGTTCCACAGCTTCGGGCTGGTGCCGATGATGTCGGCCACGGTGAGCAGGTAGAGCTGGCCCAGCCGCTCGCGATCGCCCACCACGTCGGCGAAGCGCTGCACCACCTCCGGATCGGTGATGTCCTGACGCTGCGCGGTGGTGCTCATCAGCAGGTGCTGGCGCACCAGCCAGGCCACGCGCTCGCCGTCGGCCGCGGGCAGGCCCAGCTTCGCGCAGAACGCGCGCGCGTCGCCCTCGCCCAGCACCGAGTGGTCGCCGCCGCGGCCCTTGGCGATGTCGTGGAACAGGCCGGCCAGCAGCATCAGCTCCGGCTTCGCCAGCGTCGGCCAGATCTCGCAGGCCACGGGGAACTCGCGCTTCGCCTCGGGATCGGCGAAGCGCGCCAGCTGGCGCAGCACGCGCAGCGTGTGTTCGTCCACAGTGTAGACATGGAACAGGTCGTACTGCATGCGCCCGACCACCTGGCCGAACGCGGGCAGGATTGCCGCGAGCAGGCCGTGCCGGTTCATCCGCCACAGCGCGTCCACCGCCGGCGCACCGCGGCGGAGCAGGCGCAGGAAGGCGGCCAGCGCCTCGGGATCGTCGGCCAGCGCGCCGCCATGCTGCGCGGTGGCCTGGTGGATGCGGCGCATGGTCTCGGCGGAGAAGCCGATCAGCCCCGGCTGGTCCAGCCGCGCGATGAAGGCCTCGATCAGCGCCGCCGGCCGCCGCGCGAACAATTCGGGATCGCGCGCCGACAGGCGCGTGCCGTGGCGCACGAAGTCCGCGCCCACCGGCTGCGCCTCGCCCGGCGGTTCCAGCAGTTCGACGAAGCGCTCGGCGATCTGCACGCCCAGCCGCTCCACCTGGCTGGCCGCGCGGTAATAGCCCTGCATGAACTGCTCGACGCCGAGGTTCTTCGCGTGCTCGTCCTCGAAGCCCAGCCGCACCGCCAGCGCGCGCTGGTAGTCGAACAGCAGGCGCTCCTCCGGCCGCCCCGCCTCCAGGTGCAGCGCGTAGCGGTAGCGCCGCAGCGTGGCCTCGGCCTCGCACAGGCTGGCGCGCTCGGCCGGATCGAGCAGGCCGGCGTCCTGCATTGCCTCGAAGCCGCCGGCATGCGCCAGCCGGCGCCCCAGCCAGCGCAGCGAATCGAGCGTGCGCAGGCCGCCGGGGCCATCCTTGAGGTTGGGTTCGAGATTGCTCGCGGTGTCGTGGTGGCGCGCGTGGCGCGCGTCGCGCTCGGCCAGCCGCGCGGCGAGGTATTCGCGCGGCGGCCACAGCGCCGGATCGTCCACGATGGCGCGCAATGCGGTTTCCAGCGCGGTGTCGCCAGCCATCCACTTCGCGTCGAGCAGGCTGGTGAACACGCTGGCGTCCGCGGCCGCCAATGCACGGCATTGCGCCGGTTCGCGTACCGCGTGCCCCACCTTGAGGCCCGCGTCCCACAGCGTGGCGAAGCACTGCTCCAGCGCGCGCAGGCGTGCCGGCTCGGGCCGTTCGGCCAGCACCAGCAGGTCCACGTCGGAATGCGGGAACAGCAGGCCGCGGCCGAAGCCGCCCACCGCGAACAGTGCCGCCCCGGTCACCTCACCGAGGCAGGCCGTCCACACGTGCGCCACGATGCGCGCCACCGCCTCGCCGCGCCGCCGCGCCAGCGCGCTGGCGTCGGCGCCGTCGCGGAACGCGGTGGTCAGCGCGCGGTCCACGTCGCCCAGCAGTTGCCGCAAGGCGCGCCGCGCATCGGCCGACACGCCCGAACGCGGCACGGCCGGCGGTAGGCGCGGCAAAGGGGGAAGCACGACGCTCATCGGCGGGATTCGGGGTGGCGGCTGGGAGCTGCCAGTCTGCCACGGCGCCGCAAGTTCACGTTATGACAAAACGCCCCGCAGGTCGGGCTGCAGGTCGGGCTGTAGGTCGGGCTGTAGGTCGGGCTTCAGCCCGACTCACGTGGCACGTCGGGCTGAAGCCCGACCTACCCCGACGTACCGCCCAGGCCGGGATGAATCCCGAATCCCGAATCCCGAATCCCGGATTTCAGACATCCGGCCAGGGCGTGAGGATCTCGAAGCCGTCGACGGTCACCGCGATGGTGTGTTCCCACTGCGCGGAGAGCGAGTGGTCCTTGGTGACCACGGTCCAGCCGTCGGGCAGCTGCTTGGTGTGCGGCTTGCCGGCGTTGATCATCGGCTCGACGGTGAAGGTCATGCCCTCCTTCAGTTCCACGCCGGTGCCGGGCTTGCCGTAGTGCAGTACCTGCGGCTCGTCGTGGTAGACCTTGCCGATGCCATGGCCGCAGTATTCGCGCACCACGCTGAAACCGGCCGCCTCGGTGTGCTGCTGGATCGCGTGGCCGATGTCGCCCAGGGTGGCGCCGGGGCGCACCACGCGGATGCCGCGCATCATCGCCTCGAACGCGGTATCCACCAGGCGCTTGGCCAGCACCGAGGGCGTGCCCACGAAGTACATGCGGCTGGTGTCGCCGTGCCAGCCGTCCTTGATCACGGTGACGTCGCAATTGACGATGTCGCCTTCCTTCAGCACCTTGCCGGGGCTGGGGATGCCGTGGCAGATCACGTGGTTGACCGAGGTGCACAGCGTCTTCGGGAAGCCGTGGTAGCCCACGTTCGCCGGCACCGCCTTCTGCACGTTGACGATGTGCTCGTAGGCCAGCCGGTCCAGCTCCTCGGTGGTGACGCCGGGCTTGACGTGTTCCTTGAGCATGGCCAGCACTTCGGCGGCCAGCCGGCCGGCCACGCGCATGCCTTCGAGGTCCTTGGGGGATTTCAGGGTAATCGCCATGATTTCGCCTATATGGCGGCACAAACGCTGGAAATCCAGCGGCTTGCCGCGTCGCCGGCGCACCGGCTACAATTGCGCGGTTTTGCAGGCTGCATCCGTCGTCATCGACGACCGCACAGCGCAAAACGAAACGGGATTGTAACCGCGCCGCGGCACAAGCCCAAACCAACGCCACACACGCATCGGCACCGTTCTTCGGGGTGCCGCGCGCAGCAGTCGCTGCCGCGGTCGAAGCCGGGGATGCGTGGAGGTCCCAACCCCCCGGGCCACACCTACAAGGCCCACTGCAAGGAGTTACACCATGGCTCAAGTCACCATGCGCGAAATGCTCGAAGCCGGCGTGCATTTCGGTCACCAGACCCGTTACTGGAACCCCAAGATGGCGCCGTACATCTTCGGCGCCCGCGGCAAGATCCACATCATCAACCTCGAGAAGACCCTGCCGCTGTTCACCGACGCGATGAACTTCCTGTCGGGCCTGGCGCAGAAGCGCGGCACCATCCTGTTCGTGGGCACCAAGCGTTCCGCCCGCGAGGCGCTGGCCGAAGAGGCCGCCCGCGCCGGCATGCCCTTCGTCACCGCGCGTTGGCTGGGCGGCATGCTCACCAACTTCCGCACCGTGAAGCAGTCGGTGGCCAAGCTGAAGGAGCTGGAAGCGGCCGAGACCGACGGCAGCTTCGACAAGCTGGTCAAGCACGAAGTGCTGGCCCGCCGCCGCGAGCGCGAGAAGCTGCAGGCCTCGCTGGGCGGCATCAAGGACATGAACCGCCTGCCCGACGCGCTGTTCGTGATCGACATCGGCCACGAAGACATCGCCGTGCAGGAAGCCAAGAAGCTCGGCATCCCGGTGATCGCGGTGGTCGACACCAACTACAACCCGGAGCTGGTGGACTACGCGATCCCCGGCAACGACGACGCGATCCGCGCGATCCAGCTGTACGCCCGCGCCGCCGCCGACTCGATCCTGGAAGGCAAGGCCGCCGCGCCGGCCGCCGCCCAGGGCGACGCCGACGAGTTCGTCGAGCTGGACGAGGAAGGCAACCCGGTCGCCAAGGCCGAGCGCAAGAGCGCCGCGCCGCGCCGCGAGCGCGACGCCGCCCCGCGCAAGGGCGCCGGTGCGCCGCGCCGCGAAGGTGGCCGCGAAGGCCGCGCTCCGCGCGACGCCAAGTAAGCCGCTACGGCGGCGGGCAACCGCCGCCGTTTCGTCAAGCCCTACCGGCGTCGTGGCGCATACCGCCACGACGCCTTCAAGCATGCGAGGAACAACGATGAGCAATATCTCCGCCCAACTGGTCAAGGAACTGCGCGAGCGTTCCGGCGCCGGCATGATGGAATGCAAGAAGGCGCTGGTCGAGAACAACGGCGACATCGAAGTCGCGATGGAGTGGCTGCGCAAGTCCGGCCTCGCCAAGGCCGACAAGAAGGCCGGCCGCGTGGCCGCCGAAGGCCGCATCGTGGCCGCCCAGGACGGCGGCAAGGCCGTGCTGGTCGAGGTCAACTGCGAGACCGACTTCGTCACCAAGAACCCCGACTTCGTGAAGTTCAGCGACGCCGTCGCCGAGGTCGCGCTGAAGTCCGGCGCCGCCGACATCGACGCGCTGAAGGCCGCCGCCTACCCGGGCGCCGCCAGCGTGGAGGAAGGCGCCAAGGCGCTGGTCGCCACCATCGGCGAGAAGATCGAAGTGCGCCGCATGGCCCGCGTCGAGACCGATGGCACCATCGGCAGCTACATCCACGGCGGCCGCATCGGCGTGCTGGTGGCGCTCAAGGGCGGCAACGAGGAACTGGCCAAGGGCATCGCGATGCACGTGGCGGCGATGAACCCGCCCTACGTGAAGGCCGAGGACGTCCCCGCCGACTTCATCGCCAAGGAAAAGGACATCGCGCTGGCCGCGATGTCGGACAAGGAAAAGGCCAAGCCGGCCGAGATCCTGGAGAAGATCGTCAGCGGCAAGATCAACAAGATCGTCTCCGAGGTCACCCTGGTCGGCCAGCCCTACGTGCTGGACACCAACGTCACCGTGGGCGAGGCGCTGAAGAAGGCCGGCGCCGACGTGACGCAGGTGGCGCGCCTGGCCGTGGGCGAAGGCATCGAGAAGGTGCAGGAAGACTACCTGGCCGAAGTCGCCAAGGCCATGCAAGTCTGAGCGCGCAAGCGCGCTCAGACTTGCGCGCCCACGGATGGGCGCCGCGAAGCGGAGCCTTGGTTCGCACAGCGAACCAAGGCGAGTCAAAAAAGGGGCAGGAGCCCCTTTTTTGACATCAAACACGGCGCTTTTCTGCTCTTGGCGGGCACCTACATCGACACGAAAAAGCCGCGGACGTCCGCGGCTTTTTCGTGTCTTGCACATTCGAATCTTGCGCATCCAGAGCAAAAGCCAGAGCGCCGTGCCTGATGCCAAAAATGGGCTCCTGCCCATTTTTGGCTCGCCGGGCTCGCAGCGCGAGCCCGGCTCCGTCCAGCAGGCCGGCGGCCTGCTGGACGCGCGCCCATCCCTGGGCGCGGTGCCCTACCCGCGCAGCGCCGCGATCCCCGGCGCCACCTGCGCCTCGCGCCCCAGCGCCTTGCCCAACGTCTCCAGCTTCGCCGCCAGCCGCTCCGCATTCGGCGCGCACACCGTGGCATGTCCCACCTTGCGCCCCGGCCGCGCCGACTTGCCGTAGTCGTGCCAGTGGCCGTCCGCGGTGGTGAGCACCGGCGCCGGGTCGGGCAGTTCGCCGATCCAGTTCAGCATCGCCGCAGGCCCGCGCACGCCGGTGTCGCCCAGCGGCAGGCCGAGCACCGCGCGCACGTGGTTCTCGAACTGGCTCGTGTGGGCGCCCTCGATCGTCCAGTGGCCGGAGTTGTGCACGCGCGGCGCCATCTCGTTGCCGAGCAGCTCGCCGTCCTTGACGAACAGCTCCAGCGCGAACACGCCCACGTAGTCCAGCCGCTCGGCCAGGGTGCGCGCCAGCGCGGCGGCGCGCGGCTGCAAGGCGTCGATGTCGGGCGCGGGCGCGAGGCTCAGGCTCAGCACGCCGTCCACGTGCCAGTTGCCGGTGAGCGGCCAGGTGCGGAATTCGCCGTCGCGGCCGCGCACCGCAAGCACCGACAGCTCGCGTTGGAACGGCACGAAGGCTTCGAGGATCAACCCGTGCTTCGCCGCCTGCGCGCCCAACTCGGCCCAGGCCGCGTCGGCGTCGGCCGCCGTCTTCAGGCGGAACTGGCCCTTGCCGTCGTAGCCGAGGCGGCGCGTCTTCAGCACGGCCGGCGCGCCGATGGCGGCCAGCGCGCGGTCGAGGCCGGCGCGGTCGTCCACCGCCATGAACTCGGGCGTGGCCAGCCCGCATTCGCGGAACAGGGTCTTCTCGGCGAGGCGATCCTGCGCCACCGCCAAGGCGTTCGGGTTCGGGAACACCGGCACCCGCTCGGCCAGCCAGTGCGCGGTTTCGGCCGGCACGTTCTCGAAATCGAAGGTGACCACGTCGACCTTGCGCGCGAAATCCTCCAGCGCGGCGTAGTCGGTCCAGTCGGCTTGCAGCAGCGGCGCCACCTGGCCGGCGCAGGCGTCGGCGGCGCCGTCCACCACCAGGCTGTTCACGCCCAGCGGCGCGGCCGCCAGCGCCAGCATGCGCGCCAGCTGGCCGCCGCCCAGGATGCCCAGCACGGGCTGTCGCCGAGCGCTCATGCGCGCGGGTCCGGCTGGTCGAGCACGGCCTGGGTCTGCTTCGCGCGCCAGTGCTCCAGCGCCTGCGCGAGGCGCGGGTCGTGCAGCGCCAGCACCGCCGCCGCGAGCAGGCCGGCGTTCACCGCACCGGCGCGGCCGATCGCCAGCGTGCCCACCGGAATGCCGGCCGGCATCTGCGCGATGGAAAGCAGGGAATCCATGCCGTTCAGCGCCTTGGACTGCACCGGCACGCCGAGCACCGGCAGCCGGGTCTTGGCCGCCAGCATGCCCGGCAGGTGGGCGGCGCCGCCGGCGCCGGCGACGATCACCTGGATGCCGCGCCCGGCCGCCTGCTCGGCATAGCGGAACAGCAGGTCCGGCGTGCGGTGCGCGGAGACCACCTGCACCTCGTGCGCCACGCCCAGTTCGGTCAGCACGCCCGAGGCGTGCTCCATGGTTTCCCAGTCCGAACGCGATCCCATCACCACGCCCACCCGCGGCGTTTCCGTCGTTGCTGTCATGGTCTGGCCGTCCAAAAGTGGTTATTGTACGGGCTTTCCGGCAACACCACGATTTTTCCCATGGACAAGCGCCTGCTCGACATCCTGTGCTGCCCGGTCAGCAAGACGCCGGTGCGCCTGCTCGGCCGCGCCGAGCTGGACGCGCTGAACGGCGCGATCGCGGCCGGCGGCGTGCTCACCACGGCCGGCGAGCCGGTGCGCGAGCGCCTCGACGAAGGCCTGATCACCATCGATCGCAAGCTGATCTACCGTGTCGACGACGGCATCCCGGTGATGCTGCCGGAGGAAGGCATCGGCACCACCCAGTTGAACGGTTTCCCTGCCGCGCCCTGATCCCCACGCCCCGAACCCTTGCCGACGGACCGGCGACTTGCCCGCAGGACGCCGCAGCGCCAACGACCAACTTCCGGTGTGGCCATGAACGAAGCCCACGAACCACCCAAGATCGTGCCCCTGGCGCCGCGCCTCGACGCCGCCGCCGGCGAGCGCGTGGGCGAACTGCTGAACGCCGTGCGCGGCATCGCCGGCAAGCGCCTGCAGCAATGCCTGGGCAACCTGTTCGAGCACGTCGACGACGCGCTGTTCGACCTCGCCGAGAAGGCCGAGAACAACGCCACCCAGACGCACTACTTCGACGGCATGCGCGAAGTGCGCAAGCGCCGTCCGGCGATCGAGCGCAACTTCCTCGCTGCGGTCAACCGCGAACTGGGCGGCCTGGCCGGGCGCGCTGCGCCGAGCGCCGCGGCGCCTGCGCCGGCGCTGGCCGAGCTGTCGCTGGTGGCCGACGCCGAGCTGGAGGAATCGCTGGCGATCACCAGCATGAGCAGCAAGCACGAGAGCCGGCTGGCGCGCGACCTGTTCGCTACCAACCAGCGCCTCTCGGTGATCTGCGGCGGCCGCAAGATCGACGACGCCGGCAACCCGATCGCCCCGGCGGCGCTGTCGCAGGCCTTCCGCCAGGCGCTGAAGGAGCTGGGCGCGGACATGCGCGTCAAGCTGCTCATCTACAAGCTGTTCGACCGCTACGTGCTGTCCACGCTGGAAGACCTGTACGCCGAGGCCAACGCCGAACTGGCCCGCGCCGGCGTGCTGCCGCAGTTGCGCCCGGTGGCGCCGCGCAGTGCCGCCGGTGCGCCCCGCGGCAGCGCCCAGGCGGCACCGGCCGGCACCGCCGCGCTGGCCGGCGCCGGCACGGACGAGAACGCCGACCCCGCCGCCGCCGAGCTGCTGCAAACCCTGCACGGCCTGTTCGTCGCGCGCCGCGGCGCGGTTGCGCCATCGCTCGCCCAGGCCGGCGACGCCGGCGGCCCGCCGCCTTCCGTCGGCGAACTGCTGGGCGCGCTCAGCGTGCTGCAGACCCAGCTGGCGGCCGGCGGCATTCCGGCGCCGTCGATGGTGAGCGGCAGCGGCAGCTTCGACCGCGATGCCGTGGCGCAACTGAAGGAGCAGTTGCTGGGCCAGCTCGGCGCGCTGCGCGGCGCGCGGCCCAGCCATGTCGCCAGCATCGACGAGGACACCATCGACCTGGTCGGCATGCTGTTCGAGTTCATCCTCGACGACCACACCCTGCCGGCCGAGATGCAGGTGATGCTGGCGCGGCTGCAGATTCCGTATCTCAAGGCGGCGATCCTAGACCGCAAGCTGTTCGCCCACCGCCAGCACCCGGCGCGCCGCCTGCTCGACGCGCTGGCCGAGCAGGCCAAGGGCTGGTCGCCGGAGTCCGACCGCGACGGCCGCCTGCACGACATGGTCAAGCACACCGTCGACCAGCTGCTGCACGAATTCGACGACGACCTCGGCATCTTCGAGCGCCTGCTGCTGGAGCTGCAGCAGTTCAACGAGACCAACCGGCGCCGCTCCGAACTGGCCGAGCAGCGCGTGGCCGAATCCACCCGCGGCCGCGAAAAGCTGGAGCAGGCGCGCCGCCGCGCCGCGCGCGAGATCGTCGAGCGCATCGACGGCCGCAAGCTGCCGCCGCTGGTGCACGAGGTGCTGGCGCGCGCTTGGGCCAACCACCTGGTGCTGCTGCTGCTGCGCCAGGGCGAGGAGTCGGCCGAGTTCCGCGACGCCCTGCGCTTCGTGGACGATTTCATCGCCAGCACGCGGCCCGCGCAGGACGCCGCCGCGCGCCAGCAGCTGCGCCAGCTGCTGCCCGGCATCGAGCGCGCGCTGCGCCAGGGCCTGGTCAACGTGGCGTTCCAGCCGCAGGACATCGAGCGCCTGCTGGCGCAGCTGCGCGACTGGTACGGCCAGCAGCTGGGCGAACCGGCGCGCAGCGCCGCGCCGGCGGCCGAAGCCACCGCGGCCGCCGCGGTCGCGATTCCGGAAAGCATCCAGCCCATCGTCGAGCCGCCGGCCGAGGCGGACGAGCTGCCCGAGGAAAGCGTGCCGGTCGCCACCGACAGCCCCGAATGGCGGCAGGTGGAAGCGCTGCAGCCCGGCGTCTGGCTGGAGTTCCAGCTGCCCGACGAACCGATGGTGCGCGCCAAGCTGTCGTGGATCAGCCCGATGAGCGGCCGCTACCTGTTCGTCAACCGGCGCGGCCTGAAGGTGGCCGATTACGCGCCGCAGGAACTGGCCGTGCTGCTGGCCGGCGGCCACGCCCAGGTGCTGGCCACCAACGCGCTGTTCGACCGCGCGATGAGCGCCATCGTCAGCCGCCTGCGCCAGCCCGGCACGCCCCCTTCCGGCACGGATACCGAATGAATTCCAGGCTCCCGTTCGACCCACCCTCCCCCGAACTGATCGCCGCCGACGTGGAACGCGCCTTTGCCGAGGACCTCGGCAAAGGCGACGCCACCGCCGAACTGCTGCCGGTCGACGCCGTGGCCGAGGCCGCGCTCACCTGCCGCGACGACGCGGTGCTCGCCGGCGCGCCGTGGTTCGACGCCTGTTTCCGGCGCCTGGACCCGGCGGTGCGCATCGACTGGCAGGCGCGCGACGGCGAACGCGTGGCGCCCGGCACGGTGATCTGCAAACTCGCCGGCCACGCCCGCTCGCTGGTCAGCGCCGAGCGCTCCGCGCTGAACTTCCTGCAGCTGCTGTCCGGCACTGCCACCGCCACGGCCGCCTACGTGGCCGCCGTGGCCGGCACCGGCACGCGCGTGCTCGACACCCGCAAGACCGTGCCCGGCCTGCGCCTGGCGCAGAAATACGCGGTGCGCTGCGGCGGCGGCCACAACCACCGCATCGGGCTGTACGACGCGATCCTGGTCAAGGAAAACCACATCGCCGCCGCCGGCGGCATCGCCCCGGCGGTGGCGGCGGCGCGCCGCCTGCATCCGGATCTGCTGCTCGAAGTCGAGGTGGAGGATCTCGACGAGCTGCAGCAGGCGCTCGCCGCCGGCGTGGACCGAATCATGCTCGACAACTTCACCGTGCCGCTGATGCGCGAGGCGGTGCAACTCACCGCCGGGCGCGTGCCGCTGGAGGTGTCCGGCAACGTCGATCTGCAGACCATCGGCGAGTACGCGCGCACCGGCGTCGACTACGTCTCGGTGGGCGCGTTGACCAAGCACGTGCACGCGGTCGACCTGTCGCTGCGCCTGCGGCTGGGTTGAGGTTCTTCGTAGGAGCGCACCCTGTGCGCGAAAGCGAGAAGTGAGTGCAGAGGAGTGAGGAGATAGAGAAAGCACGGGCGGCGACGTGCCGCTCCTCTCTCACTTCTCACTCCTCTGCACTCACTCCTGCTCCATTCGCGCACAGGGTGCGCTCCTACGACGATAGCTTCAGCCCCGGCTTGCGCAGCGTTCCGGCCGCCCACACACTGCCGGCATGGGCAACGTCAACGATCTCCTGGTACTGCTGGCGCTGGTCGCGCTGATCGCGCTGTGGCTGAAGCAGAGCGCGGCGCGCGAGCGCGCGGGCGCGGAGGCGCGCCGGCAGTGCGAACGCCATGGCCTGCAACTGCTGGACGAGACCGTGGGCCTGCGCGCACTGCGCCTGCGCCGCGTGGCCGGCCGGCTGCGGCTGGAGCGCTGCTACGGCTTCGAGCTGAGCATCGACGGCGCGGATCGCGCAACCGGCTCGCTGTGGATGCTGGGCGACACGCTGAGCGAACTGCGGCTGCCCACCGTGGTGCTCACGCCGCCGGAATCCGCGGCGGCGGCGGAGATGCCAGGGATCGGCACGGCATCACGGCCTGCGCAGGTCGAGCCCACGCCCGATCGTCCGGGCGAGCCCGCATCGGGCAGCAACGTGGTGCCGCTGCGGCCGCGGCGGCGTTCGGGTGGTGGCGATACGTTGCACTGACTACAAGGCGATCGCGGCTGAAGCCGCTCCGGCTGCTCCTGCACCGCTCTTGCCAAAACCATTCGCGCACAGAGCCCGCCCCGGACTTGATCCGGGGGTGCGCTACAACCGCGCCTACTTGATGACGCGCAGGAACGGGGCGCCGCGCTTCGGCTTGTCGTCGCCGCTGCCGCTCTGGCTGGACGGCGGCTCGTCGGGTGCCGGCGCGGGCGGCGGCGTGTCGCCGCCTTCCTCTTCGGCGGGGAACATCATGCCCTGCCCGTTCTCCTGCGCGTACAGCGCCAGCACCGAGCCGATCGGGATGCGCACCGCATGGCTGACGCCGGAGAAGCGCGCGGAAAAGCCGATCCACTCGTTGCCCAGTTCCAGGTTCGCCACCGCGCGCATCGCGATGTTCAGCACCACCTGGCCGTTCTTGATCACCTGCGGCGGCACGCGCACGCCCTCGCCGGTGGCGTCGATCAACAGGTACGGGGTGAGACCGTTGTCGCTGATCCAGTCGTAGATCGCCCGCAGCAGGTACGGGCGATTGGAACTCATCGGGTGGGTCACTTCGCTCATCTCATGTGTCGCTCGTCGGCCGCGCGCCTCAGGCGCGCATGGCCTTTTCCTGCTCGGTCATGCTGCGCGCGAAGCCCTGGCTGTGGAACAGCCGCTCGCCGTAGTCGACGATCGGCTTGCCCTCGCGGCCCAGGTCCACGCCCAGCCACGGCAGCCGCCACACCACCGGCGCCACCAGGCAGTCGGCCAAGCTCATCTCGGGGTTGAGGAAGAACCTGGAGGCCTTGAACAGCGGCAGCGCGGCGAGCAGGTGCGCGCGCAGGCGCTTGCGCGCGGGCTCGGCGCTGCGGCCGCCGGCGCGGATGATGTCGACCTCGGTCAGCCAGTCCTTCTCGATGCGCACCGCGGCCACGCGCAGGCGCGCGCGGGAGAGCGGGTCGATCGGCATCAGCGGCGGGTGCGGATAGCGCTCGTCGAGGTATTCGCACACCACGCTGGCGTCGTACAGGGTCAGGTCGCGGTCGACCAGGGTGGGCGTGGTGCCGTAGGGGTTGAGGTCGAGCAGGTCTTCCGGCGGTTTGCCCGGATCGACCAGCACGCGCTCGTAGCTGACGCCCTTGGCGGCCAGCACCAGACGGGCGCGGTGGCACTGGATGCCGTCGGCCGTGGTGTAGAGGGTTAGTGCGGTACGCGAGCGGGCGCTTGGAACCATGCGCGATATTCCCTGTTGCGGTTGCACGGATGCGGCAGCCCGGGAAGGCCGCCGCATCCGTGGTTGTTGCTCCCGGAGATCAGTGGACGTCTCTCCAGTATTCCTTCTTGAGGAAATAGGCCAGCAGGCTGAACAGCGCCAGGAACAGCAACACCCAGACGCCATAATGGTGCCGCTGCAGGGCCGCCGGTTCCGAAACGTACTCCAGGAAGTTCACCAGGTCACGCGACGCCTGCTGGTACTGGGCCGGGGTCAGCTTGCCGGGATGGGCCAATTCCAGCTTCTCCACCTCGCTGGTGCCCGGCTTCATCACCGCGGTCTGCTGGCCCTGCAGCTCCCACAGCGGGAACGGCATCGCCGCGTTCTGCAGCGTGGTGTTGTTCCAGCCGATCGGGCTCTTGGGGTCGAGGTAGAAGGTGTTGAGGTAAGTGTAGACCCAGTCGGCGCCCTTCGCGCTCGTTTCCAGCGACAGGTCCGGCGGCGCCTTGCCGAACCACTTGGCGGCGTCCTCCGCCGGCATGTGCGCGACCACCGGGTCGTCGAACTTGGCGCCGGTGAAGTTGAGGTTCTGCATCACCTGCTGCTCGGTGAGGCCGAGGTCGTCGGCCATCCGCGAGTAGCGCACGTACTTCAGCGAGTGGCAGCCCACGCAGTAGTTGAAGAACAGGTGCGCGCCGCGCTGCAGCGAAGCCTGGTCCTGCACGTTGACGTTGGCCGGCATCAGGTTCTCGCCCTCGGCCCGCGCCGCCGGCTGCGCGCCGAACAGCAGGCCCAGGGTCAGCGCCACCGCGGGGAGGATCCGTTTCATCGAGAGCATCCGCTTAGTCATGCATGGTCACCCGTTCCGGTACCGGCTTGGTCTTCTCCCAGCCGAGGTGCGTGTACAGCCACAGGAACACGAAGAAGCCGAAGTAGGTCAGCGTCATGAAGCGGCCGAAGACGTTTTCCCACAGCGTGATGTCGATGCCGGCGCCGAAGATCTTCGGGAAGTACTCGGCGGTGAGGTCCATGCCGATCGTCATCAGGCACAGGAACGCGATCACGAACACGGTGAGCGCCACCTTGTAGCCGGTGCCGCGGTAGCGGATCGACTTGACCGGGCCGGCGTCGATCCACGGCAGCGCGAACAGCAGCGCGATCGAGCCGAACATGCCGAGCACGCCCCACACCGCGGTGCCGAACGCCGACGGGATCATGCGCACGATCGCGTAGAACGCGGTGAAGTACCACACCGGCTTGATCTGCGCGGGGGTGAGCAGGTTGTTCGCCGGGATCGAGTTGTCGTGCTCCAGGAACCAGCCGCCGAAGGTGGGCGCGAAGAAGATGATGAACGCGGCCACCAGCAGGAACACGCCCACGCCGACCAGGTCCTTCACCGTGTAGTACGGGTGGAACGGGATGCCGTCGACCGGCGCGCTCGGGCTCCAGCGGTTGCCCTTCGGGCCGTGCTTCACGTCCACGCCGTCGGGGTTGTTCGAACCCACCTCGTGCAGCGCGGCCAGATGCAGCACCACCAAGAGCAGCAGCACGATCGGCAGCGCGATCACGTGCAGCGCGAAGAAGCGGTTCAGCGTGGCGTCGGCGGGCAGGAAGTCGCCCATGATCCACTCGACCAGGTGGCCGCCGATCACCGGGATGGTGCCGAACAGCGACACGATCACCTTGGCGCCCCAGAACGACATGTTGCCCCACGGCAGCACGTAGCCCATGAACGCCTCGGCCATCAGCACCAGGAAGATCAGCATGCCGAGCAGCCACACCAGCTCGCGCGGCTTCTTGAACGAGCCGTACATGATGCCGCGGAACATGTGCAGAAACACCACCACGAAGAACAGCGAGGCGCCGGTGGTGTGCATGTAGCGGATCAGCCAGCCCCACTCCACGTCGCGCATGATGTACTGCACCGAGTCGAACGCGCCGGCCGCGCTCGGGTTGTAGTTCATCGTGAGGAAGATGCCGGTGACGATCTGGTTGACCAGCACCAGCAGCGCGAGCGAACCGAAGTAGTACCAGAGGTTGAAGTTCTTCGGCGCGTAGTACTCGGTCATGTGCTTGCGGTACACGGGCATGAGGCCCGGCGCCCGCTCGTTGACCCACTCGCCGATGCTTGCGAATACCTTGGCCATTACGCTGCTCCCTCCGGACCCACGCCGATCTGCACGGTCGTGTCGTCAATGAAGTGGTACGGCGGGATCTCCATGTTCTTCGGCGCCGGCACCCCCTGGTACACGCGGCCGGCCATGTCGTAGCGCGAGTGGTGGCAGGGGCAGTAGTAGCCGCCCTGCCAGTTCGGGTCGAACGGCTCGGGCTTGATCGCGGGCACGAAGTCCGGCACGCAGCCCAGGTGGGTGCAGATGCCGATCATCACCAGCCACTCGGGCTTGATCGAGCGCGTCTCGTTCTGCGCGTACTTCGGCTGCTGCTCGGCGGAAGTGCCGTCGGACTTGGGGTCGACCAGGCGCGGGTCCTGCTTCGGCAGCGTCGCCAGCTGTTCCGGCGTGCGGTTGACGATGAACACCGGCAGGCTGCGCCAGGCCACGATCAGCTGCTGGCCGGGCTCGATCTTCTTGAGGGATTGGGTGACCGGCGCCCCGGCGGCCTTGGCGCGCGCGCTGGGTTCCCACGACTTGATGAAGGGCACAGCTGCCGCGACGATTCCCACACCGCCGACCACCGAAGTGGCGGCTGTGAGAAACCGGCGGCGGCCGTGATCGACGACTTCGTTCGCCATCAGGCTCTCCGGTACTTGATGCGTCAGGAAGGGCTCGCGCCCAGCAATAGATTTGGAACCCCTGATAATCGCGCTAGTCTAGCGTCAGCCCCCGCACCGTACAATAAAACCACCGCGGCGTATCGACGCTGGGGAAAGCTCGCCCGACCCAGGCTGCACGGCCAGCCTACCCTACCGTCCGCCCGCCCGTCACGGATTGCAGCACGACATGAAACATGCCGCCGGCACGCTCGCCTTCCTTGCCCGCAGTGCCGTCGTCGGCCTGGCCGCCGCGTTCGTGATTGGCCTGTTCTGGCCCGGCAGCGGCGAACGCCTGCGCGCCCGGCTGGGGCTGCCCGCCGTGCCTGCGTCCGGCACGCCGGCGGCCGCCCCCGCCTCCTACGCCGACGCGGTCGCCGCCGCAGCACCCTCGGTGGTGAACATCTACGCCAACAAGATCGTCAACGAGCGGGCGATCAAGATGTACGACAACCCGATCCTGCAGCAGCTGCTCGGCGGCACCCTCACCACCTACGCGCGCCGCGAGCAGACCCTGGGCTCGGGCGTGATCGTCAGCGCGCAGGGCTACGTGCTGACCAACTACCACGTGATCGCGCACGCCACCGACATCCAGGTGCTGCTGTACGACGGCCGCGTGGCCAAGGCCGCCGTGGTCGGCTCGGACGAGGAGACCGACCTCGCGGTGCTGAAGATCGACGCCGGCAACCTGCCGGTGGTCCGGCTCGCCGAGCAGAAGCCGCGCCCCGGCGACGTGGTGCTGGCGATCGGCAACCCGCTGGGCCTCAACCAGACCGTCACCATGGGCATCGTCAGCGCGGTGGGCCGCCAGCTGAACGGCTCCAGCGCCGAGGACTTCATCCAGACCGACGCGGCGATCAACCTCGGCAACTCCGGCGGCGCGCTGGTCGACGCCGAGGGCCGGCTGGTGGGCATCAACACGGCGCTGATCGGCAAGGCCGCGAATGCCGAGGGCATCGGTTTCGCGATCCCGGCCGGCACCGCCAAGCGGGTGCTCGACCAGATCGTCGCCACCGGCCACGTGGTGCGCGGCTGGCTGGGCGCGGACTACACCTTCGTGCCGGTGGCCGCCGACAGCGGCCTGCCCGCGGCGGCGCGCGGCGCGATGGTCACCGACATCTATCCCGGCAGCCCCGCCGCGCTGGCCGGCCTCCAGCCGCACGACATCCTGCTGCGCATCGGCAAGGACAACATCCGCGACCCGGCCGACCTGCGCCGGCGCGAGTCGGCGATCAAGCCCGGCACCACGGTGGAACTCTCCGGCCTGCGCAACGGCAGCCCGTTCCACACCGAGGCCACGCTGACCGAACGCCCGCCGATGAACGTGGAAGCCGCCGCGTCCGAGGGCAACCCGTAGGAGCGCACCCTGTGCGCGAACCGGGCAGGAGTGAGTGAAGAGGAGTGAGAAGTGAGAGAGGAGCAGCGCACCGCCGCTCATGCCTTCTCTATCTGCTCACTCCTCTTCACTCACTTCTCGCTCTAGCGCACAGAGTCTGCCCCGGACTTGATCCGGGTGCGCTCCTACCCCGGCCGGGCCACCGCCAGCGGCGGGTGCAGCGCCGCCTCGTAGCGCTTGCGCAAGGTATCCACACGCTGCACGTAGACCTGGGTCTCCGCGTACGGCGGCACGCCGCTGTAGCGCTGCACCGCGCCGGGCCCGGCGTTGTAGGCCGCGGCGGCCAGGTGTTCGTTGCCGCCGAAGTCGCGCAACAGCAAGGCGAGGTAGCGCGCGCCGCCGCGGATGTTCTGGCCGCTGTCGAACGCATCCAGCACGCCCATGTCGCTGGCCGTGCCCGGCATCAGCTGCATCAGGCCCTGCGCGCCCTTGATCGACAGCGCGCGCGGGTTGAACGCGCTCTCGGCGTGGATGATCGCGCGCAGGAACGCCTCGTCCACGCCGTACTCCATGCTGGCCGCGCGGATCGCGTCGGCGTAGGCGTCGAGGTTGAGCGGCACGCTGCCCCAGTGGATCGGCGAATGCAGGTTGCAGGCGAAGCAGGTGGCGATGTAGGTGAACAACACCTTCGCCTCCTGCGCGGCGCGGCCGGCGGGGCGGATATTGGTGTACTCCACGCCGCCGTCGGCGCGCACGATGCGATACACCGCTCCGCGCAGCACGCGGTCGCCCGGCGCGGTGGCGGCCAGCGGGTCGGGCAGCGCAGCGGCGCCGCCGCTGGCCTGCCGGTAGGTCCAGCGCCCGCGCATGGCCGCCGGCACCGCCGCGGCGGCCCCTGCCGCAGGATCCGCCGCGGCGGGCGGCAGTGGAGCGCTTGCCGGCAGCTTCGCGGTGCTCAGCACGCTGCCGCGCACGGCCGCCAGCGAGGCCGCTGCGGCATCGGCCTGCGGCTTGCTGCCCACCACTGCGCCCTGCACATGCTGCAGCGAGGCCGCGGGCGCGCGCCGCGCCGGCGCGCCATAGCTGCCCAGCTTGCGGCAGTCGCGATAGCCGGCGGCGCTGCCGGTGAACACCGCCTCGCCGCTGGCGCCAGTGCAGCGGTACAGGTTGCCCGCGTGCGCCGCGGGCAACCACAGCAACCCGGCCAGCAGGACGCAGCCCAGCGCGATCCGCGGCGGGATCGTGCCGAAGAACGGGGAGCCTGCGACGGGCCGGCCGACCCTCCCCCTGTGGCGCGCGGCGTCGAACATGGCGGCAGTGTGCCGCCGCGCCGCGTCCGCGCCAAGAGCAAACGCACCGTTTCGTGCGCCATGCCCACGCGAAAAGCACCCCAAGTATCTGATCCGGCAGGCCGGATTGCTGGCAGCCGGCAGGCGGTCGGCGTAAACTGCGCGGTTCGGCGCCACCCGCGCCGCGCCTCGCGCAACCACGGTAACCAGCACCCATGAGCGGCAAGCTTTTCATCAAGACCCACGGCTGCCAGATGAACGAGTACGACTCGGCCAAGATGGCCGACGTGCTGAAGGCCTCGCACGGCCTGGAGCTGACCCAGGACGAGGCCGAGGCGGACGTGATCCTGATCAACACCTGCTCGATCCGCGAGAAGGCGCAGGAGAAGGTGTTCAGCCAGCTCGGCCGCTGGAAGGAGTTCAAGCAGGGCGGCAAGCCGGTGCTGATCGGTGTGGGCGGCTGCGTGGCCTCGCAGGAGGGCGAGGCGATCATCAAGCGCGCGCCGTTCGTGGACCTGGTGTTCGGTCCGCAGACCCTGCACCGCCTGCCCGAGCTGATCGAGGCGAACCGCGCCACCCACCAGCCGCAGGTGGACATCTCTTTCCCGGAGATCGAGAAGTTCGACAAGTTGCCCGAGCCGCGCGCCGAAGGCCCCACCGCCTTCGTCTCGATCATGGAAGGCTGCTCGAAATACTGTTCGTACTGCGTGGTGCCCTACACCCGCGGCACCGAGATCAGCCGTCCGTTCGACGACGTGCTGGTGGAAGTGGCCCAGCTCGCCGCGCAAGGCGTGCGCGAGGTGAACCTGCTCGGCCAGAACGTCAACGCCTACCGCGGCCCGATGCACGACGGCGGCATCGCGGATCTGGCCGTGCTGATCCACGCGATCGCGCAGATCGAGGGCATCGGCCGCATCCGCTTCACCACCTCGCACCCGCTGGAGTTCTCCGACTCGCTGATCGAGGCCTATGCCAGCGTGCCCAAGCTCGCGAACTTCCTGCACCTGCCGGTGCAGGCCGGTTCCGACCGCATCCTCGCGGCGATGAAGCGCGGCTACACCGCGCTGGAGTTCAAGCAGAAGATCCGCAAGCTGCGCGCCGTGCGCCCGGACATCTGCATCAGCTCGGATTTCATCGTGGGCTTCCCCGGCGAAACCGACGCCGACTTCGACAAGACCATGCAGCTGATCGAAGACGTGGGCTTCGACCAGAGCTTCAGCTTCATCTTCTCGCCGCGCCCCGGCACCCCGGCCGCGAACCTCGCCGACGACACGCCGATGGCGGTGAAGCACCAGCGCCTGGAGCGCCTGCAGGCCGCGATCAACGCCAACGCCAAGGCGATCAACGAGGCGATGGTCGGCACCGTGCAGCGCGTGCTGGTGGAAAAGCCCAGCACCAAGAACCCGCACGAACTCGCCGGCCGCACCGAGAACATGCGCTACGTGAACTTCCCCGGCGACACGCGCATGATCGGCCGCTTCGTCGACGTGCTGATCACCGACGCCATGACCAACTCGCTGCGCGGGCGCGTGCACGCGCTGGCCGAGGCAGCGGCCTGAGCAGAAATAGAGCCCCTCTCCCTTCGGGAGAGGGGTTGGGGAGAGGGTTCGGCGCTTGCGCAAACATTCGATGAAGCGCTCCGCCCGCACCCTCATCCGCCTACCGGCACCTTCTCCCGGAGGGAGAAGGATTCACCCTTCCAGCTCTTCGCCCCATCCATGACCAACGGCCCCACCGAACGCGATTTCGCCCTCGACCCGGAAGACAACGCCCGGCTCGCCAACCTGTGCGGCCCGTTCGACGAGCACCTGCGCCAGATCGAGCTGCGCCTGGGCGTGGAGATCGACCACCGCGGCAGCCTGTTCCGCGTGATCGGCGAGGAGGCCGGCACGCGTGCCGCCGAGAAGGTGCTGCGCGCGCTCTACGCCGTCACCGAAAAGGAGACGCTGAACGGCGCGAAGATCAACCTGCACCTCGCCGAATCGGGCGTGGATGCGCTCACCGACGATGCGGGCGAAGGCGCGCAGGAAGTCGTCATCAAGGTGAAGCGCGGCGTGATCAAGGGCCGCGGCCCCAACCAGGCGCGCTACCTGCACGCGATCTCGCGCCACGACATCAACTTCGGCGTGGGCCCGGCCGGCACCGGCAAGACCTATCTCGCGGTGGCCAGCGCGGTGGAAGCGCTGGAGGCCAACCGCGTGCAGCGCGTGCTGCTGGTGCGCCCCGCGGTGGAAGCCGGCGAGAAGCTCGGCTTCCTGCCCGGCGACCTCACGCAGAAGGTCGACCCCTACCTGCGCCCACTGTACGACGCGCTGTACGAAATGCTCGGCTTCGAGAAGGTGGCCAAGCTGATCGAGCGCAACGTGATCGAGATTGCGCCGCTGGCGTACATGCGTGGCCGCACGCTCAACGACTCCTACGTGATCCTCGACGAGGCGCAGAACACCACCGTCGAGCAGATGAAGATGTTCCTCACCCGCATCGGCTTCGGCTCGGTCGCCGTCATCACCGGCGACGTCAGCCAGGTCGACCTGCCGCGCAACGTACGCTCCGGCCTGCGCCACGCGGTGGAAGTGCTGCGCGGCATCGACGGCATCAGCTTCACCTTCTTCACCTCGCGCGACGTGGTGCGCCACCCGCTGGTGGCGAAGATCGTGCGGGCGTATGAGGCGTTTGAGGAAGAAGCCGGGACTCGGGACTCGGGACTCGGCTCGCGCAGGCAGGATGCCGGAGCGAACATCGGCGCAGCCGATGGCCCGTAGGGCGAGCCGCTGATGCGGCAAGTCACTCGGGAAAAGCCACAGCTTGCACCCTGAACATCCATGCCCGCTGGAAATCACGCCATGCCGCGCGCCGCTCTGCCGAGTCCCGAGTCCCGAGTCCCGAGTCCCGCCGTGGTACATGTGGGCTACGCCGTGCCGCGCGCCGGCATCCCCTCGGCCGCAAGCTTCCGCCTGTGGGTGGAAGCCGCGCTGCGCGGGGCGAAGCGGCGGCGCGCCACCGAGCTGTCCATCCGCGTCGTCGACGCCGCGGAAGGCCGCACGCTCAACCGCGACTACCGCGGCAAGGACTACGCCACCAACGTGCTCTCCTTCGAAGCCGAGCTGCCGCCAGGCCTGAAGCTGCCGCTGATCGGCGACATGGTGATCTGCGCCCCCGTGGTGGCGCGCGAAGCCGCCGAACAGGGCAAGCGCGCGCGCGACCACTGGGCCCACCTCACCGTGCACGGCACCCTGCACCTGCTCGGCTACGACCACATCGTGGAAGCCGAGGCCGAGGCGATGGAGGCGCTGGAGACGCGCATTCTCGCGGGGCTGGGCGTGGCCGATCCCTACGCCTGACGCCGCCGTAGGAGCGCACCCTGTGCGCGAATTGCTTTTGCTCCGGCCAGCGCCAGAGCATTCGCGCACAGAGCCTGCCCCGGACTTGATCCGGGGGTGCGCTCCTACCCCCTGAATCGTCACGGGTTTTCCGCTAAACTCGCATTCCCGCCCGGCTCCGGGCAGTTGCACACCGAGTAATGAACGACGACCCCGGCAGTACCAGCGGCCCGGCCCATCGCAAATGGTGGGATCGACTGGGCCACCTGTTTTCCGGCGAGCCGCGCAACCGCGCGGAACTGATCGACGAGCTGCGCACCGCCCAGGTCAACGGCCTGCTCGGCGCCGACACCCTGCCCATGCTGGAAGGCGCGCTCAAGGTCACCGAGCTGTCCGTCGACGACGTGATGGTGCCGCGCGTGCAAATCGTGATGATCGCCGCCGACGCGCCGCTCGCCGACATCCTTGCCGCCGTGGTCGAATCCGGCCATTCGCGCTTCCCCGTGCACGGCGAGGACAAGGACGAGATCCTCGGCATCCTGCTGGCCAAGGACCTGCTGAAGTACTTCGGCAACGGCGAGGGTTTCGACATCCGCGCGATCCTGCGCCCCGCGGTGTTGATCCCCGAGTCGATGCGCCTCAACGTGCTGCTGGCCGAGTTCCGCCGCAGCCGCAACCACATGGCGCTGGTGGTGGACGAATACGGCGGCGTGGCCGGCCTCATCACCATCGAGGACGTGCTGGAGCAGATCGTCGGCGAGATCGACGACGAGCACGACGACGAGGAAGAACCCGCGCAGATCCACGCCCAGGCCGACGGTTCGTGGCTGGTCAGCGCGCTCACCCCGATCGAGGACTTCAACGAGGAAGTGGGCGCCGCGTTCTCCGACGAGGAGTTCGACACCATCGGCGGCCTGATCACCGCCGAGTTCGGCCACCTGCCCGAAGCGGGCGAGGAAGCCGGCGCCGGCGATTTCCTGTTCCACGTCACCGAAGCCGACGACCGCCGCGTGCAGCAGTTCCGCGTCACCCGCCGTCCCGACGCCTGATACCTCGACACCCCGGTAGGAGCGCACCCTGTGCGCGATTGCCTTGCGCTCCGATCAGGGCAAAAGCCATCGCGCACAGAGCCTGCCCCGGACTTGATCCGAGGGTGCGCTCCTACCAGGAACACCTGCGGCAAATCCGACATGCGCCCCATCATCGCCCTGCTGCTCGCCCTCATCCTGCTGGCCATCGCCCCGGCCCACGCCAGCGTCGCCAACGCCCCCGGCGCGAACCTCGAAGTCGCGCTGGTCACCTATGGCCCCGGCGACATCTACTGGGAGCGATTCGGCCACGACGCCATCGAACTGCGCGACAGCGTCAGCGGCGAAGCGATCAACTTCAACTACGGCGTGTTCGACTTCAACGAGAAGAACTTCTTCCTCAACTTTGCGCGCGGCCGCATGCGCTACTTGATGGACGCCGAGTCCACCGGCCCGGAGGAAGCCTGGTACGTGCAGGCGGGCCGCTCGATCACCCGCCAGCGCCTCGCGCTCACGCCGGAACAAGCCGCCGCGTTGCGCGACTTCCTGTTCTGGAACCTGCGCCCCGAGAACGCCGGCTACCCCTACGACTACTACGTCGACAACTGCACCACCCGCGTGCGCGACGCGCTGGACAAGGCGCTGGGCGGCATCCTCAAGGCGCGCCTCGCCGCGCAGGCCGGCGGCATGACGTATCGCCAGCAGACCGACCGCCTGATGAGCGCGCAACCCTGGCTGATGCTGCTGCTCGACCTCGGCCTCGGCCCCTACGCCGACCAGCCGATGACCGCATGGAGCGAGAGCTTCCTGCCCGACGAGCTGCAGGCCAACCTGCGCGGCATCCGCGTGCCCGACGGCCACGGCGGCACGCAGCCGCTGGTGCAGGGCGAGGAATTGCTCTCGCCGAATCGCCTGCCGGTGCCGCCCGCGCAGGCGCCCGACCTGCGCCTGCCGTTGGGTGCCGCCGGCCTGCTCCTCGCCATCGCCCTCGCGCTGGCCGCACGCCGCTGGCGCACCGGCTTTGCCCTGCTCGGCACGCTCTACCTCGTCGCCGCCGGCCTCGTCGGCCTGCTGCTGCTGGTGCTGTGGACGCTTACCGCCCACCACTCCGCCTGGGCCAACGCCAACCTGCTCATCTTCAGCCCGCTCGCCTTCCTGCTGCTGCCCGCGCTGTGGCGCGCGCGCCGCGGCCTCGCGCCCACGCGATTCGCCAACGCGGCACTCATGCTGCAACTGCTCGCCGCGCTCATCGCCGTGCTGCTGCACCTCCTGCCCGGCACCGTGCAGCAGAACCAGCCGTGGATCCTGTTCGCCCTGCCGGTGTGGCTGGCGCTGGCGTGGAGCCTGCGTCAAACCTCGTGCACGACCTCCGACGCCACGCCGTCAACGTGACGAAATCTGAGATGCGTTGATGTTGTCCGCTGTAGCCGCTGCGCCGATGGCCAGCTTTCCGGCCAACGCTGAGCCAAGCGAGGCCGCAAAGCTGCCGGTCAGATGCTGATTGTCCCGGAACACCACCAGTCCGTTTAGCTCTGCCGAGCACACACCATCCGGGCAGACATGCGCATTCAAGTCCAGCATGCTGGCGTTGGCGAAGCGATTCGCCGCCTCACCCAGCCATCGGTACACCTGATCCGCGTGCGGGTCATCCGCCGGTGCACGGCAAGCATGTTGCAGGCCAAACCACGCTGGTCGTCCCTCGTGCTCCGCCAGGCAATCCGGACCATCGAACGGCAGGTGCGGCGTATCGCGCAACAGATAGACATGTCCAGTTACCGAACCAAGTACATCAAGCACTCTCGTCGTGCCATCTATCCACTGCGCCTTTGAGAACTTGTATCCGCCGCCACCCACAGTCCCCAGCAGCACCACGTCGGGCTTGAGCCTGGCGACCTGCGCCAAGGCCTGTGCGCGCCAGCTTGCGCACACGGTGTATTCCTTGCCGATGCGCTCGTAGAAGAACGGCTCGTCCACCATCGGGCAGGACGACTTGGTGAGCACCAGCAGGCGCCAGCCCGGCCGATCGAATGCCTTGGCGACGGCGGGAAACCACTGCCCGGCGTGGCTGTCGCCCATCAGCACGGCGGTATGCGCCGCGTCGGCCGGCCCGAAGGCACAGATACGCACCCGATCGCTGTGGTACCAGTCGTCGCAGCCCATGCCGTAGATCGCCGGTGCATCGCCATGTGCCATGGCGTAACGCTGCATGGCAGGCAATCGCATCCGTTCGACGGCACGGTTGTTCCAGCCCACGCACAGGCTGTTGGCCAGCAGCATCAGTGCCAAGGCACCGAAGACCGCCATGCGCGGGCGCGCCAGCCACTGTCGCCGGTTGCGGATCGGCGACTCGATCAACCGGCACGACAGCCAAGCCAGCGTCAGCGACAGCAACACCCAGGCAAAGCGATACAGCGGCGCGTCCGAGCCCGTGATGGCATGACCGAGCAGCAGGATCGGCCAATGCCACAGATACCACGAATAGGAGATGCCACCGATCCACTGCAAGGGCCGCCACGACAACAGCCGCGCCACGCCAACCGGCTGCGCGGCCACAGAGCCTGCAGCAACGACGGCGACGGCGCCCAGGGTAGGCAGCAACGCGTAGCCACCCGGATAGGGAATGTCCGCGCTGAACAACACGCCGGCCAAGGCGATCAGCGCCAACCCCAGCCAGCCGATGGCACGCAGCGCCCCCGCATGGCGCTCCCGCCATGATGTGCCCCTCGTCGCCCCGGGCACCTTGAAATAGAGCCATACCAGCGCGCCGGCGGCGAACTGCCAGGCGCGCAGTGGCATCATGTAGAAGGCCAGCTGCGGCGCCTTGTAGCTCAGCCACGCGCACGCCGCGAAGCTGGCCATCGCCACCACGAACATGCCGGCCTTCAGGCGTGCCACACCACGTTCGCCATCCCGACCGAGCAGCCACACCAGCAGCGCCGGCCAGATCAGGTAGAACTACTCCTCCACGCCCAGCGACCAGGTGTGCAGGAACAGATTCGTTTCGGTGCCGGGAGCGAAATAGTCCAGCCGCGCGAAGGCGAAATGGATGTTGCTCAGCCACAACGCCGCCATCGCCGCCGCGGACGACTGCTCGCGCTGCTCCGCCGGCGCCAACAGCAACGCAGCCAGCGCGCCGACGACCAGCAGCATCACCAGCAGGGCCGGCAACAGGCGTCGAAGGCGGCGCACGTAGAACTCCGCGAAACGCAGCCGCCCGGTATCCGACACCTCCTGCACCAGCAAGCCGGTGATCAGAAATCCGGACAGCACGAAGAACACATCCACACCGACGAAGCCGCCGCGCAGCCATGGCACGCCGGCATGCACCGCCACCACCAGCAGGATGGCCACGGCGCGCAGGCCCTCCAGATCGGCCCGGTAACCCAGTCGGTAATCGTGTCCCTTCATCGATTCCTCGCCCCTGTCCTGTTCTGAATATCGCCACGGGATAGTACAGGGCAGCAATCGCCACCGAATCGCTCGCCGCGCGAAACGTGCCGCAATCGACGGTTGCACAAAACCTCGACGGCATTGCCCCCATACGCAGCGGGGCGGCATCATGCCGGCATGCCCACCTCCCCCTCCGCCACAATCGCCCCGACCGACACCCGCACGGTGGTCAACTGCGTCGCCTACCGCAACGACGGCCGGCGCATCGGCGATGTGGGCATCGACGCGATCAGCGAGGTGCTGAAGGAGCCGGACACCTTCGTGTGGGTGGGCCTGCACGAACCGGACGAAGCCCTGCTGGCGAAGCTGCAGGAGGAGTTCGACCTGCACGATCTCGCGATCGAGGACGCGCGCAGCGCGCACCAGCGCACCAAGATCGAGGCCTATGGCGACTCGCTGTTCATCGTGGTGCAGAC